>Ga0302319_10001267_pt1 | contig 56582 bp, 38 predicted proteins | sample Bog_T0_2_FD_203319 | JGI IMG/M metagenome (GOLD analysis project Ga0302319, IMG submission 203319) | Peat permafrost microbial communities from Stordalen Mire near Abisko, Sweden - Bog_T0_2 | ecosystem: Environmental > Terrestrial > Soil > Wetlands > Peat | place: Sweden: Abisko, Stordalen Mire...
CGGGTGCCCTCGTCCTTGTCATAGGAAACGAGAATTCTTTCCCGAAGATCCACAGATAACGGGCGCATGCCAAAACTCTATCATGCCATACCACAAACGGCTGCATCTTTAATTGAAACGCTCTAGTGCGGTGATGACGGATGTTTTTTTAAGGTGATTGACAATGTTGGGCTGAGATTATGCTGATTTTTGCTCCGTGCCAAACGTTACCTGGTTGTTTTATGTCCGTCAATGCTATTCAAATTTCGTGGGGGGGGCGGCGGTCAGGGGGTAGTGATTTTTTCAGTGGCGGCGGCGAGGCTGGCGGCGAGGTTGGCACGGGTGATGGGTTTGGTGATGAAAGCGTCCATGCCGGCGGCGAGGCATTTCTCAAGGTCGCCTTTCATGGCGTTGGCGGTCACGGCGATGATGTGGACGGGGCGCACGGCGGGCGGATGGGCGGCTTCCTGGCGGCGTATCTCGCGGGTGGCTTCGTAGCCGTCCATTTCGGGGAGCTGGCAGTCCATGAGGATGACGTCGGGGTGGAAGCGGTTCCAGTAATCGATGGCGAGGCGGCCGTTGCCGACGACGTTGGCGTGGTAGCCAAGGCGTTGGAGCATGATGAGGATGAGGCGGCAGTTGACTTCGTGGTCCTCGACGACGAGGAGCTTGAGGTTGGACGGGGCCACGGGTTTGGCCGGATGTTCGAGGTCGGCGGTGAGTTGGGGCAGGCCGACGAGGATGCCTTGGAGGGCGTTGTAGAGCTGGGATTGTTTGACGGGCTTGAGGAGGATGCCGTGGATGGCGGGGGGCAGCTTGGTCTGGGGCACGCCGATGGGGTGCAGGAGCAAGGTCCGGACAGGGTCGGTGTCGCGGACGGCGCGGCGGGCGAGGACTTCGCCGGTCATATCGGGGACCATGCCGGCGAGGAGGAGGACGGGGGCGGCGGGGTTGCCGTGGAGGCCGGCGAGGAGTTTGAGGGCGGCTTCACCGGTGTCGGCCTCGTAATAGCTGCCGGTCCAGGTTTGGAGGAGGGTGCAGATGCTTTCGCGGGTGGTGGCGTGGCTGTCAGCGACGACGACCTGGATGCGGTCAAATTTATTGGCGAGGGGGCCGGGGCGGTCGGCGGGGCGGGTTTGCTTGACAAATTCGATCTCGAACCAGAATCGGGTGCCCTGGCCGGGGGTGCTTTCGAGGCCGATGCGGCCGTTCATGAGTTCGACGAGGCGTTTGCAGATGGTGAGGCCGAGGCCGGTGCCGCCGTATTTGCGGGTGGTGCTGGAGTCGGCCTGGGTGAAGGGGCGGAAGAGGATGCTCTGGACGGCGGGGTCGATGCCGATGCCGGTGTCGGTGACGTTGAATTGGAGGCGGGCATGGCGGTCGTCCTGGCTGAGGCACTCGATGCGGAGGGTGACTTCGCCATTGGCGGCGAATTTGATGCCGTTGCCCATGAGGTTGACAATGATCTGCCGCAGGCGGCCGTCATCGCCAACGAGGTCGACGGGAATGGCGGCGGGCAGGACGGCGTTGATCTCGACGTATTTGGCGCGGGCGCGGGGGGCGAGGAGGCCGAGGACTTCATCGACGACGAGGCGGAGGTCGAAGGGCACGGCTTCGAGGGACATTTGGTTGTATTCGATCTTGGAAAGGTCGAGGACGTTGTTAATGAGGGCGAGGAGGTTTTCGCTGCTTTGGAGGATGATGCCGGCGAATTCGCGCTGGTTGGAATCGAGGTGGCTTTCGAGCAGGAGATTGGCCATGCCCATGATACCGTTCATGGGGGTGCGGATCTCGTGGCTCATGTTGGCGAGGAATTCGCTTTTGGCGGCGTTGGCGAATTCGGCGCGGTTCATGGCCTGCTCGAGCTGGCGGTTGGTCTCCTGGAGGGCGAGTTCGGAGCGTTTGCGCTCGGAGACATCGACGAAGCATTCGAGGAGCCGGGTGCGGCCCTTCATTTTGATGAGCTTGACGGTCTTCAGGATGGGCAGGCGGGAGCCGTCGGCCCGAAGCAATTCTTGTTCGGAGTGTTCGGCGAGGGAGCCGATTTCGGCCACTTGGGAGCAGGCGCTGGCACAGGTCGGGCACAGGAACAGGCCGCATTTTTTGCCGACCAACTGTTCCGCCGGGACACCGGTCAGGCGGGAGACGTGGTTGTTGGCCAGTTCGATGATGCGGGTTTCGGGGTCGATGATGACGACGCCGACGGGGAGATTGACCAACAGGAAGCGCTGGAGGCTTTCACTTTCGCTGAGGGCCTCCTTTTGCTCGGCGAGGGCGTGGACGGCGTGGTTGCGTTTCAGCCAGTCACGGTACATGAACCAGGCGGAGATGACGGTGCCGAGGAGGAAGAGGCCGGCGAGGGTGCCGATGAGGGCGACTTCGTTCCACCAGGAGGCGAGGTAGTCCTGATAGGCCTGGCCGACGTTGACGTAGAGGGGACGGTTGAGGACTTTGTGGTAGGAATAGGTGCGCGGGACTTGGTCCGCACTTTTATCCGAACGATAGGTGCCGGCCTCGGGCTGGGCGCGAAGGGTGTTCACAAATTCGGGGGAGGCGTTGGTGAGGCCGATTTGATTGGTGTATACGGTGGACTCGGGATAATGGGCGATGAGGACGAGATTATTGTTGCGGAGGGAGATGGCACCATGGGGGCCGACGTTGACGGTGGAAAAAATCTGCACGAATTGGTCGAGGGTGATGGTGCCGTAGACGAGGCCGGCGAAGGAGCCGTCGGGCTGGTTGATGCGGCGGGCGAAGATGAGGGACCATTTTTTGCTGACGCGGCCGAGGACGGGGTCGGAGATGACGAGGCCGGCCCGTGGGTCGCCGCGGAGGGATTTATAATAGGGCCGGTCGGCAACACTGGGATGGACGCCGGTGTTCAGGCCGGTGCCGTAGACGTTCTCGCCCTTGGAATTGACGACGCGGAGGCCGTCCAGGACGGGGAGCCGGGACTGGTGACGATCGATGCAGGCGTTGAGGTTGGTGGCGTTGATGCCGCCGGTGGCGAGCTGGCGTTCGACCTCGTCGCCGATGGTCTGGACGGTGAGGTCGATTTTGTCGACGGCCTCCTCGATCTGGATGGAAAAGATGCGGGAGAGGTTCTGGGTGGAGACCTCGGCGCGCTCCTTGTATTGAAGCCAACTCTGGCGGAGGGAGAAGACGGCGAGGCAGATGAAAATGAGGTTGGCCATCGTGGTGACGATGACGATGCGCCGGATGAAGGCGGACCGGGCACCACCGGCGGCCGCGGTGTTCAGTTGCTCAGTCATATGCCCTGCCCTGCCCTGGGCAGCACAGGCAACGAAACGGCGGCCCGGGGTTGGATTTTTTTGGGATCCCGCCTGTACGCCCGAAACTTAGCAGGTTTTCTGCTGAATGACATAATCTTACACGTGATTCCACTGTCAACAGGGGCCCGCACTTTGGCAAGTGAATAGCGATTTAAAGGACTGGATTTGTTAATAAACGATGGGTTTTTCGCAATAAACGACAAGGGGCGGCACCGAAGGCGCGGAGAGAGGAGAGCGGAGCGGGAAGAAAGAATAGCGGGAAAAGAAAAATGCCCCGGCTGATGATCAGCCGGGGCAATCATGAAGGGCGACCGGTCAGACAATTACGGATAGACCAGTTCGTAAAATTCCGTCGGCAGCAAGGGATTGATTGTGAGATTTTCCAAGTCCACCCCGGAGGAGCCGGGCACGGTGGTCCAGTCATTGGTGTTGGCGCTGATGCCGTTGGCCAGATTGTTGGTCTGCACGAGCAAACGCCAGCCCGTGTGGTCCGCCGGCCAGCTCAAGGTCAGCACGTTGCCAGACACCGCCGCCACGATATTCGTCGGGTTCGGATTCACCGTCGTGATGATGGAGATGCTGCCATTGGAGGACAGCGTATTGGTCCAACCCAGGCCCGACGCCAGTGCCGGCAGGTTGAGGGTCGTGAAGCTGCCCAGATAGAGGCTTGAGGAGGAGGCCCGGAACAGTTGGAACGTGTCCCCTGAGCGGAACGGCGCATCGCCGGCATTGGTGATCACCGTGAGCGTGCCGCCGTAGGAGACAACCGTCGTATAGACCAGATCGTTGGTCGCATGGGTGTGCGACACGGCAAGGGTCGTAGTGCTGCCGTTGTTCAGGGTGACCGCGCTGGCGGTCAAAACCTTGCCCGCGGTCGTGGTGCCAACGCCCGGCGTCAAATTGCCGCCGGCCAGCACCGTCACTGCGGCGCTGCTGCCGTTGATGATCCCGCCGCCACCGAGCGTCCCGCCGTTCAGGACATTCACCGTGGCGCTGCCGAGCGTGCCATTGACCACCAAGGTGGCGTTGCTGACCGAGACCGTCCCGGAACCAACCGAACCGGAGGGGTTGATGGTCATGGAACCGCCGTTAAGGGTGGTGCCACCGTTGCCCACCGTGCCGTTGATGGCCAGGGTGCCGCTATCCACGGTCAATGTGCCGCTGGCAATGGAACCGTTCACGAGCAACGTCCCGTTGGTGACCGTGGTGCCGCCGGCATAAGTATTCGCCCCGAGCAGTTTGATGAGGCCCGCATGGGTGGCATCGCCAACGGTCACGCCGGCGGTGGTGTCCAAGCCATTGGCCCGGATCGGGCCGACGAAATCCACCTCCCCGTTATTGGCCGCCACCAAGGTGACGCTTTTGCCCCGGTTGGCCGTCCAGCCCAGGATGATGTTGTTGGAATAGGTGTTGATGCCGCTGGTGTTCTGGCCGCCGATGGTCATGGTCCCGCTGTTGGTGAAGCCAACATCGCCATCGGACACGTAGTTGGTGATGTTCGCAGCGACCGACAGCCCGCCGGTCGCATGGGTGGAATCGCCCAGGAACACCGACGCGTTGAAGCTGTTGTTGGTGGTGGTCAACACCCCGGCCTCATGCGAGTAGGTGGCGCCGGAAATCAGGTTGGTCACCGCCCCCAAGGTAAACATGGAGAGACTCAAACCGGCCCCGGACGTGTCGTTGGTCAGCGCCGAGCTGTTGTCCAGCACCAGGGTGCCGTTCGGCACGACATACCGGTCGCCATCGGAGGCGGCGTTGTTTCCGGTGGTCGTGCCTTGCAGCGTGACGGTGGTGCCGTTGTTGACGAACAGGTCAATCTCCCCGTTGGACGTGGCGGTCAAATTGCCGGTGATGGTCACCTTGCCCCCGCCATCCAGATCCAGGTCGCCGCCCCAATTGCCGAACGCCACCGAGGCGATGGTCACGCCCGGACCGGTGGGTGACGTGTTGACGAAGAGATTGGGGAACGGGGTGTGCGCGGTGGAGGTGAGGGTGACGGCCCCCAAGCCCAGGGTGTAGGTGCTGTTGCCGGTAACGGTGATGGATTGATCCGAACTGGCCAGGAAGGTCAAAGCATTGCCCAGCGTCAGCGTTTTGCCGGTCGCGCCGGTCAGAGAATTTACCACGAAGCCCAAGGTGTCGGAACCGGTCGGCAGGGTCAGGCCGGCGTTCGGGAAGGTGGCGTTGGTGTCGGCGTTCAGTTGCAGCGTGGTGCCGCTGTTCAAGGTCAGGGCGCTGCTTTTCAGGGCGTTGGGATTGACCAGTTGCAGGGTGCCGCCGCTGTTGACGGTCGTCGGCCCCGTATACGTATTGTAGGCCCCGAGCGTCAGGGTGTTGGAGCCCAGTTCGTTCACCCCGCCCGCGCCAGAAATAACGCGGGAGAACACTAGGTTGTTGGACGTCACGGCAAAGGTCTGCCCGGCGGGCAGCACGACCGGCACATTCAAGGTCTGTGCGTTCGGTGAGTTGTTGGTCACGCCGCCGGTCAGGGTCAGGACGCTGCCGGCCGTGCTGATGATGAAGCTGCCGGCGTTGTTGCTGAAGGTCAGGCTGGTCACGCTGTAACTGTTGTCCATGGAGGGCGTGAGCTGCGTGGTGCCGGCAAACACCAGGCTGTCGCCGGTGAACCCGGGCGCCGCGCCGGCGGCCCAATTGGGATTGGTGTCCCAGAGGTTGTTCAGGCCCAGGCCGGACCACACATCATTCGCCACCGTGATGGTCACGGAGGTGAGCGGATCGGCGATGTAGCCCTGGCTGTCCGTGACAGTGACCTGCAACGAGTAGGTTCCGGGCGTGGTGCCGGCCGGGGCCGCGATGGTGTTGGTATAAACGCCGCCCCCAGCGAAGATCAGGGGCAGCGTGGTGGAGCCTCCCAGCGAACTGGCGTTCAACGTGACATTGGTGATCGCGTTGCCACCCACAGTCACGGTCGCCGTGACGAGGACGGCCTGGTTACGGGTCGCCGTGGCCGGACTGGCCGAGAGAATGGCAGTGGGCGGCAGCACCCCGGTGTAATGCAGCACCACTTGGTTGGCGTTGGTCATCACCGTGAAATACTGATAGTTGGCCGGCTGAACCCCCCACACCGGGGTGGCCAGAAAACTTCCCGCCAGGGTTCCGCTGTTCACCTGCAACAGCACATAATCGCCGGTGGTGTCCAGATTGGCGGAGGTGCTCAACGCATTGAGGAACATCACATTATTATTATTGGTGAGGGTGCCGGACACGACCACCTGATCGTTCATCCCGTTATAAATGTTGCCCAGCGTCAGGTCGCAAACCGCGCCATTGGTGAAGGTCAGATTGCTGTTGATGGTGAGGGGGCCCAGGGTGGCCGGATCACCGGCCTGCAAGGTGCCCGCCACCGTGACCGCACCATTCAAGGTCCCGCTGCCGGCCAGCGTCCCGCCGGCGGCCACGGTCGTGGGGCCGGTCAAGGAACCGTCCACCAACAAGGTGCCATTGCTGATGGTGGTGGTGCCACCGAACGAGTTCGCCCCGGTCAGGTTCAGGGTGTTGGTCCCAACCTTAATCAGCGAACCGGCACCGGAGTGGTCGGAGATGGCACCAGCAAAGACTGTATTATTGGTATTGCCTACGGTGAGGGCGCCCGGGGCGCCGGCGATGTCGTCGAGCACGACGCTGCTCCCACTGGGTCCGGTCAGCGAGCCGATAGTTTGGGGCAAACCGGCAACATCGAGCGTCGCCCCGGAAGCCACGGTGACGGCGGTGGCGGCGGGCAGCACGGGCGAGGCGTTATTCGTATAAAGCGCCTGGACCTCGGCCGGGCTGAGGGTGCGGTTGTAGACGTAAACTTCATCAATCAGGCCGTTCAGGCCCACCTGACCGTCCGTTTCCCCCGGGCCATTGCCGCCGATGAACAACTCCGAACCCACTCCGGTGCCGGTCCAGGCGTTGGCCAACCAGGCGTCCACCTTGCCGTCCACATACATCGTGCGGACGCCGCCGCTATCCGTCATGGCGAGGAAATGCCAGTTGCCGTCATTAATGACCGCCGTGCCCTCTTCCCAGCCTTGGGAATTGCGCACGCCGCCGGCATGGGTACCCGCAGCCGCGTCGTCGTTGTTCAAATAGAAGGTCGTGTCGCCGCTGGCCCAGCCCGTGCCATTGCCCTGATACATGTAGGTGCCGCCCGCCGTGGTGGTCTTCACCCAGAGGCCCCAGCTCCAGCTGCCCGCCACGGTGAAATTGACCACCGGACTGTTGATCAGGACATAGGCATTGGTGGAGGTGCCTGCCGGGATGCTGAGGGCCTTGCCATACCGGCCGCCGGCGACGATCGTGGCGGTGCCGGTGAGGGTGCCATTCAACGCGGCGCCGCCGGAACCTTGGTTGATCACACTGGTGCCGCTGACATTGTCAAAGGTCAGGTGCAGGAGGGGTTCGGACAATTGCAATGTGCCGCCATTGATCGTCGTGGGACCGGTGTAGGTGTCCGCCCCGCCCAGTGTCAGCGTGCCGCTGTCCTGCTTGGTCAACCCGCCATCCGCGTTGGTGCCCAGCGCCGGGTCAGAGGTCAGGTTCTGACTGACGGTGACCGGATAGCCGCCATCATCAATGATGGCGCCATTGGTGGAGACATACGCAGCCGTCAGCCCGCTCAGCAAGGTGGTGCCAGTCTTGGCCGCCTTCAAAGTGCCGCCGTTGAAATAGAACAGCGAATCGCCAGCGACCGAGGTGATGGTCGGCACGGTCAAGGTGCCACCGTTCAGATCGTAGGTGTAGAGGGTGTTGGTGTATTGTGTGCCCCGACCGAGATAAAGTGCGCCGGTGCCGCCCACGGTGTTGCCGCCATCGCTGTAGAAGGTGACGGTGCTGGCGCCATTCTGAACAAACGAGCCGGTGCCGGAGTAGTTGTTGGCACCCAGGGAGATGTTGGCGTTGTTCCAGAGGTTGATGGCGGAGGTGTCATTGATGGTGACGCCGCCGGTGGCACTTGTGAAATTGCCAGCTTCGAGCTGATCGGCCTCCACATTCAGGATGCCGCCGCCGCTCAAGGCGTAGGTTCCGGAGCCGCCGGTGTCACCAGCAGCCGAACCGCCGGAACCCACGGTGAACCATTCTGCCGAATTAATCGTGCCCCCGCTCTGGTTGACGGTGCCGACGCCTGGCGAGGTGTTGTTGCCCGTGATGCCGGCGATAATCACGCGGGAGGCATTGACCGTGGCATTGGTGAGGTTGACGGAGACTGTCTCACCGGCATAAGGCGCTACTTCCAGGTTCGCTCCTGAGGTGCCGACCGTGCCGCCGGCGACCACCAAGGCCCCGCCCCGGGCACTGGTCAGGCCGGAGTAGGTGTCAGTTCCAGACAAGGTCAGGGTGTTGGTGCCCGTCAGTATCACCCCGCCTGGGCTGGTGCCGTCGCTGAGGTTGCCGGGAATCACAATGTTACCGGCCGTCGCCGCCAGGGTCTGCACGCCGGTCAGCGCCACCGCCGAGTTGAACGTCTGGGGGTTGGGTGAATTGTTGGTGACATTCCCGGCGATGGTCAGGGTGTCGCTTTCCGCCGAATTGAAGGTGAACGGACCGGCGTTGGTGGCAAAGGTCAGGGACCCGACGCTGTCATTGTTGTCCACGTCGGGCGCCAACTGCATGGTGCCGGCAAAGGTGACATTATCGCCGGCCTGCGGAGCCAGCCCGCTCAACCAGTTCGCTCCGTTGCTCCAGTTGTCGACGCCGGCCAGGCCGGTCCAGACATCCTGACCGCCGGCGGTCAACGAAATAGAGGCGGTATTGACATCACCGCCGGTATCGGTGGCGGAAACGGTCAGGGTTTGCAGGCCATCCACGCTTTGATTGTCCGCCACCGTGTAGGAATTGGTATAGATGCCGGGGGTGGCCGACTGGACGAGGGATATAATCATGGTCCCCGGGGATGTGCCCGCCAGGGCGCTGACATCGACCGTCACGAGCGCCGGGTTGATGGGGAAGGAATACCCGGTCACCGTGGCGGTGATGGTCACAGTCTGGCCAAGCCCGACGACAAGAGTACTGACGGCCGGCACGATGGACGGGTAGCCGGTCACGACGTTCAATGAATTGGTGGCCAGGCCGGTGTTGCCGGTGTTGTCCGTGGCGGTGAGGTAAAAGTTCACCGTGGAATTGGTGGCCACGGCGATGCCCACATTCAGGCTGTTGGTGTAGGTCATGCTGTTGGTGTAAGGCGTCGTGACGCCGGAGGGATACAACGGCAGTATGGTGGTGCCGGGCGAGGTGCCGGCCAGAGCGCTGACATCCGCGGTGAAGCTGTTCAAGGTGCTCCCATTGGTGGCGACGACGGCGGAGATCAACACGCTCTCATTGGGATACGCGGGGTTGGGGCTGATGGAAGACGAAATGATAAACGGACCCACACCGCCGGTATATGTCAGCACGAGGGTATTGTTCAGGGTCAGCAATGCGTAATTGGCGGCATTAATAGGCGGCACATCCCAGACAAGGGAGAGGCCGGCGGAGGTGATGGCATTGGGGCTGCTGAACAGAGTGTAATTGCCCGGGGCCAGCAGGGCGGCAGGGTTGGGCGCCCGCACATGAATGACCGTGCCGTTCAAGGTGAGATTGCCGCTGACGATGATCTGGTCGTTGGTGGCCGTCGCGCTGGTGCCGAGAGCGAAATACGCGGCCGACCCGGGGTTCAAGGTTAGGTTGTTGTTGAACGTGTTGGTGCCATAGGCTGCGAGGGTTCCCCCATAGACGCCGGAGCCGGAGCCGACCGTGACCGAACCGTTGACGGTACCGGCGCCCTGCAGCGTCTGGCCGGACGCCAACGTATAGCCACTAATGGCGGATACATCGAAGGTCGCTCCGCCTCCCACCAGGATGTTGGGGGAATGCGTAAGGGACCCGGTGGCGCCCAATTTTAGGGTGCCGCTGGCGACAGTGGTGTTACCGGTGAAGGTGTTCGTGGCGGTCAGCAGCACGGTCCCGGTGGCGTTGACCGCGGTGGGGTTGGCCGTGCCGGCTCCGGTGCCCGGCACCAGGCCCGTCGTCTGGTTGTTGGCGCTGCCGGCCGGAATGCCGGCCATCAACGGGCCGGTGCCGCTGATGAGGCCATCGACCGTCATGGTGAAGGTCGCCGCCGCCGCGAGTCCGCCGCCGTTGTTGCCCAACGAGACGGGCCGCTGATTGTAGCCGGAATTGTCCAAAGCGAAGGTGGTGCCGCCCAGCAGGGTGCCGCCGTTGAGGGTGACCGTAAGCGTGCCCGCATTGGTATTGCCCAGGCAACCATTCAAATTGATTTCCGTGACGCCGCCATTGAGGAAGGTCCCGCCCTCATAAGCGCTGGTGCCGGCGGCCGCGCCGCTGTTGGCCTCGAGCACCACCGTGCCCGGACCGCCCTGCACATAGGCGGTTTCCAGGGTCGTGCCGTTGTAGTTGACGATGGAACCATTGGTGATCAGCAATTCGTCCGCCGGATTGTTTTGATATACCACTAGGGCGTCCGTGCCGGAGCCATTGTCGCCTTTAAGCCAATGGGTGGCCAGATTGAAGGCGACATTGTTCACCCCCACATTCGGGGTGACCAGGATGCCGCCCAAGGAGTAGTTACCGGTGCCGCCCACCGAGCAGGTCACCGTCGTGGCGGTGTTAAAACGGAGCGTATCGTTGTAACCGCCGTTGTTAAGCGTGATGCTGCCCTCAACATCAAGATTGTTGTCGGCATTGGCGGTGGTCCCGGTGGTGATGGTGGTGTAAAAACTGCCGGCCTGGTCGCCGGACAAAATGCTCTGCTCGCCCGTTCCGGTGGTCACCACGGAGGCCCAATTATACAGCCCCACGGTAGCGATGGCCGACCGGGCCACCGGCCAAAGCAGCTTGGTCTCCAGACCCAAGGTCGTGGTCTGGATGGTGCCGGTGGCCGCCACCAGATTGGCCGCGGCGGTGGAGGCATTATTGTCGTAAGCCGGGCCGATAAATTCCGTCTGGGCTCCAAGGGTCTGGGTGAAGGTGGCCAGCACCAGGGTGGGACTGCTGTTGCCCACGGAAATGACATTGAAACCGGGGTTGACCGTCAGACCGTTGACGGTCTGGCTGCTGGCCGCCGCACTGCTGCCAACGATATTCAGCGTCCCGCCGCCCAGCGACAGCGCGTTGCCCGTGTTGAGGAGGTTGCTGATCGGTGCGCCAAGCGAGGTAAAATTCAAGGTCAGGGTGCCGGCATTAACGGTCACGCCGCCCGTGAACGTGTCGGCGTCGCCCAACGTCACCGTGCCCGGGCCGTTCTTGGTGAGGCCCAGACCGGTGCCGCTGATTACGCCGCCCAGCACCGTGCCGCCGCCAGCGTCATTGAGCGTGGCGTTCCCACCCAGGGTGATGGCGCTATTGATGGTCTGCAATGCCGTCGGGCTGTTGTTGTTGATGTTTCCCGTCAGCGTGAAGACGTTGCCGCCAATGGTGAAGGATGAGGCGCTTCCGCCAAAAGTCAGGCCGCCAAAGGTGTAACCGGTTTCGTCGTTGTTCAGCGTCGCCCCCTGGGTGCCCGCCGCGTCGAAGGTCAGGGGATCGCCGCTGACAAGGCCGGCCGGAATCCAGTCGGCGGCGGTGGCAAAGTCGGCGGCGGTATTGCCCGCCCAGGTGACGTTGGTGACCCCGCTCAACGCATAGTAATGAGCAGCTACTCGGCCCGGGGACAATGTGGTGGCATAGATGGCCGCCTCGTCCAGCGTGATGGCGGCGAAATTTCCATAGGTGGCGCGGCTGTCATAACAGCCGAACGCCAGCGGATAAGTGAACGCGCCAAAGGTGGCCGGTGTGCCGGCGACAATGGTCAAGGTTTGCGGCACGCCATCCAAATAGGCGTAGAGCGTTCCGCCGCCGAAAGTCCAGACCAGATGATGATAATTCCCATTGAAAGCGTTGGCGTTCACAAACGCCGCCTCCAAGGCGTTCCCGTTGATATCCCGGATGTACATCCGGATGTTGTCCGCCGTCAGGGTGCCGGCATCGTTTTCATTCAACCAGATCTGGATGGCCAGCGTGGAGCCGGTGTTGGCCGTGGCCATGAGCGCCTCCGTGGCGGTGGTGGTCGTCGTCTTGAACACGAATTCGTAGCTGGAAGCGGCCAGATTCGTGCCAAAGGCCAGCGCGGCGGTCGTGGAGGGTGCCACCATATACTGGCTCGTTCCATTAAACGTCACTGCGGTGTCGCTGGCACCGTTGGCATTGTCCCCGGTTACCCCCAACGTGGGGGCGGCCACATAGGTCCCATTGAAGCCGTTGGTGCTGGCATCAATTGCGTTAGTGCCGGAGCTTTCCGCAAACTGGTAATCACTGAACGGGTTGTCGGTCAGCACGGCGGATTGGTAGGCAGCGTCAGCCGCATGAATCGCCGGTGTGAGCGCCAGCAGGCCAAACGAGATCAGCAACAGGCCGGCCAGGCGGGTCAGGGATTGCAGGTGATGAATTTTCATGTTGGGGGCTTTGGATTGATGGTATCAAACGTCGGATGGGGCAAAATTATATACTGCCACTGGTAAAATGTATTGTTCAGATGCGGTCGACGCCACACCCCAAGCCTTATCGCCGGAGCAAAAGGCGGAAAAATCAAATGGCTGATGTGGTTCAGGCATTTCAGTTAAGCTAATTGGTGTTACCATTTCAATAACCTCAGTCAACGAACAGAGCAAGAGAAATTTATAAAAAATAAATCCAGTTCGTCGCCATCTTTGGCGAACATGGCCGGCCGCCAACGGCGAGACGTATTCACCATAGGACAAGCCGGCAGGTCACGGGGAAACCGGCGGACACATCAGGAAGGCAAAAAATGACCCGGCTGGATCATAATCCAAGTAAACCGGGGCAATATTGCCGGTCAGGCCGAGCGGGCGAACAACCCGTCCGGTGATCAAGGATAACGCAGTTGGAAGAAGACTTGCGGTTGATTGGGATTGACGGTGATGGTTTCGTTCGTCGTGGACGCCGAGCCGGACACGGGATACCAGGCGTTGGTCAAGGTCAAGGCCACGGAGTTGGTGTACAACTGCCAGCTCTGATGGTCGGGCGCCCAGTTGAACTGCAGCGTGTTGCCCAAGGCCAAGGCCTTGAAATGCGCCGTCGCCGCATTGGTGCTGATCGCCAAAGTTGAGCTCGTCAGCACAATCGTGGCATTCGCGGACAATTGGTTGTTCCAAACGTAATTGTGATTATTGTCCGACACCGGCAGGGTCACGGTCCCAAAACCGGTCACGGCCTGACTGAACAGATGGAACGTGCTGCCGGGCACCAGCGCCGGGCCCACATTCGTGACGGTCAGCACCCCGCCGCCGGTGAGGGTGCCGTTCACCACCAGATCATCGTTGGTCGGCGTTCCAAGATTGTTCAATTTCAACACCACTGAACCGCCCAGTGTCACGTTGTTGTTCACCGTGAGCACACCCGTGGTCATGGAACTGCCCCGGGCCACCGTTCCCAGACTGCCCACGCCCAGGCTGCCGTTCAATGTGCCCGCACCGGACAGCACCTGGCTGACCGTGTTCGAGCCCAGTGCGAAGATTTGATTTTCACTGGATTGACTGGTGACATCCAGCGTGGCCCCGGCACCAATCGCAATGGCCGTGCTGTTCCCGATGTAGGCGTCATTCACGCCATTGTTCGCCAGCGCCAGAGTCCCGGCATTGATAATGGTCGGTCCGGCGTAGGTGTTTGTGCCTGTCAGTTTAACGAGGCCGGTAAAGTTCGTATTGCCCACGGTGATCCCCGCCGTATTATCCGTTCCGTTGGCCAGCAGGTTGCCGGTGAAGTCCACTTCCCCGCCCGGGGCCGACACCAAGGTCACGCCCTTCCCACGGTTGGCTGTCCAGCCCAAGATGATGTTGTTGGCAAAGGTGTTCACGCCGCTCGTGTTCTGGCCGCCAAGAGTAAACACCCCTCTGTTCGTGAAGCCCACATCCCCGTCCGAGATATAATTTGTCAGGTGGGCACCGTTGAAAGGTTGCCACCACTATTGGCGGCGTCACCCAAATAAACCGCCGCATTGAAGTTGTTGTTGGTGGCGGTCAACACCCCCGCTCCATACGTGTAGGTCGAACTGGATACCAAGTTGGTCACCGCCCCCAAGGTGAACACCGACAGATTCAATCCGGATCCATCCGTGTCGTTCACCAGCGTCGTGTTGTTGTCGAGCACCAGTGTCCCGTTGACCACCTCTACTTGTTCCCATCGGCGGCGCTGGTGTTCCCGGTGGTCGATCCTTGCAGGGTGAACCGTGTACCCCCATTGACCAGCAAGATGATCTCCCCATTGGAGGTGGCCGTCAAATTGCCTGAAATCGTCACATTGCCCCCGCCGAGCATATCCAGCACATTGCCCCAGTTGCCAAACTTCACCCCGCCAATGGTCAGTGCCGGCCCGGTCGGCACCGTGTTGACATTCATGTTGAAATAGCGTGTGTGCGAGCCCGAGGTCAGGGTGATGTTGCCATTCAGGTAGTACCCATAGGTGCTGTTGCCGGTGACGTTGATCGTCTGATTGGCACTGCTGGCAAAAGGTCAGACCGTCATTGAGCGTCAACGTGTTGCCCGTCACCCCGGCCCTGGGGCCAGCCGCTGGGATCAGGGGAGGCAAGCTGGTATTCCATAAAAATTGTGCACCCTTGGGGCTCAGAGATCGTCAAACCTATATTTCGCTTGACGTATATATACTTATCAGGATTTTAATCAGGAATATTAGTAGGGAGACTTTTTCAGAAGAAACTTAACCAGCTTAATCATGAAGAAAACAAGCGTCTTGCTCCTGCTATTGGCTGGATTGAATGCGACGGTTCAGGCCCAGACAATACAGCCGGTTTATGCCTTCACCAACAGTCCGGCGACGTTTGCCACCATGCAATTGACACCGGGGCCGGACTGGGCCTTGTATGGGGCAGCGAGTTTGGCGGCACATTCAACGATGGCACGGTGTTTCAGTTGACCACCAGCGGCACCCTGACCACCTTGGTCAGTTTCACCGGAACCAGTGGTTCCGCACTGGGGCAGGAACCCTTGGTCGGATTGACGCGGGGAGCCAATGGCCTCCGCTGTGGGAGACATACCTTGGCGGAACCAGCAACAAGGGAACGCTGTTTGAACTGACCACCAGCGGGGTGCTGACCACTTTGGCTAATTTCACAGGCACGAACGGTGCCCTGCCCGGCCAGGATCCGGATGGCAGTCTCGCCGTGGGCACCGACGGCAATTTTTATGGGACAACACTCATCGGTGGCATCAGCAACAAAGGGACGTTATTTGAACTAACGACCAACGGCGTGGCGACGAACCTGCTCAGCTTCACCATCACCAATGGGAGCAGTCCGCGGGTGCTGACCTTGGGACCGGTTGGCAACCTCTACGGCACGACTTTCACCGGCGGAAACGGCGGCGGCGGGTTTGTCTACGAGTATGTCCCGCCAGCCACGCCGCCAACGATCACCACTGACCCGGCAAGCGCTTGCGTGCCGAACGGGTACGCGATCACCTTCAATGCGGCGGCGGCGGGGACGGCCCCGCTGGCCTATCAATGGTCGTTGAATGGAAGCGCGGTGGGCGGCGGCACGGGATCCAACCTGGCGGTAACCGCGGCGACCGGCACGGCAAGCAGCTATACGATGGTGGTCACAAACATCGCCGGGAGTGTGACCAGCAGTCCGGCGGTCCTGACCATCGGCCAGGCACCCTCATTTTTCAATGAAGTGATCTTGAACAAGAACAATTTCCAATACTCGGCATCGAACAGTCCGTTCACGATCCCGGGGCGGATTCTCACGGTATCGGACACCACCTTGTATTCAAACGTCCTCCTGACGCCGATGACGAACTGGCTCACGTGGTCCAACTTGCCGGCCGGTCCGCTCAAGACAATCCAGTTCACCACTACGAACAACCGTTCGGGCCTGCAGTTTTTCCGGCTGGCATGGCCGTGATATCAGGCTGGACGGATGGATTTGAACAGGGTGAGGCAGAGGGAGCGCTGAATTTCGTGCAGGATGATACGGGGCGGATATGAGGTTTGGGCCAGACGGCGGGGATTGGTCCAAGGTTGGTGGATAGTGGCGGCGGGGAAGGCGGCGAGCTCTGGCACCCAGCGGCGGACGAAGGTGCCATCGGGATCGCATTTTTCGCCCTGGGTGACGGGGTTGAAGATGCGGAAATAGGGGGCGGCATCGGTGCCGGTACCGGCGCTCCACTGCCAGCCGCCGTTGTTGGCGGCCTGGTCGCCATCGACGAGCTGTTGCATGAAATAGCGTTCGCCCCATTGCCAATTGAGGAGGAGGTCCTTGGTGAGGAACATGGCGGTGATCATGCGCAGGCGGTTGGGCATGGTGGCGGTGGCGTTCAGGCAGCGCATGGCGGCGTCGACAATGGGATAGCCGGTGCGGCCGTGGCACCAGGCAGCGAAGTGTTCGCGATTGGCGGACCATGGCAGGGCGTCGTATTCGGGGCGGAAGGCACCGCGGGTGACGTGGGGAAAATTGACAAGGACCTGGTGGTAGAATTCGCGCCAGATGAGTTCGTTGAGGAAGATTTCGCAGCCGGTCCCCTGCCCGGCGGGCGCGGCGGCGCGGGCCGAGGCGAGTTCCTTGAGGATGGTGCGGATGCCGATGGTGCCGGCGCGGACATGGTGGGAGAGGCTGGAGGTGCCGGCGAGGTCGGGCCGGTCGCGGCGGGCGGCGTATTCGTGGACGGGGCCGGACAGGAAGCGGCGCAGGGTGTCGAGCGCGGCGCGTTCGCCGGCGGACGGCAGGGTCTGGGTCAAGGGATGGCCGAAATCCGCAGGGTCGGTGGGCAGCGGTTCGGAGTAAATAGTCGGACCGGGAGAACTGGTTTTAAATTTGGGCCGGGGCGGCTGGATGGGGCGTTGTTTCCAGGCTTTGGAATAGGGGGTGAAAACGGTGTAGGGCCGGCCGGTTTGGGTGAGGATATCCGTATCCGCCCAGAGGACGGTGTCCTTGAAGAGTTTGAATTCGACGCCGACGCGGAAGAGGGTTTCCTCAATGCGCCGGTCGCGGGCGCGGGCGTAGGGTTCGCTGCGTTGGTTGGCGTGGACGGTGCCGGTGCCGGTCTCGGCGCAGAGGCGGGGGAGAATTTCCTCAGACCGGCCGCGGCGGATGATGAGGGGGCAGCCCAGGGCGGCGAGGTTTTGGCGGAGGGATTCGGCGGATTGCAGGAGGAAGGCGAGGCGGGCGGCACCGACATCCGGCCCGGTGCGCAGGGCATCCTCGAGGATGAATACGGGGATGACGGGGCGGCCGGTGTGGGCGGCGGCGCTGAGGGCGGTATTATCGGTGAGCCGGAGATCGCGGCGGAACCAGTGGATAACGTGGTTCATCGGTCATTCCGGCCGGGGCTTGACCCGTTGCAGGCCGATTTCGCCGGCAAGGTCCTCAAATTCCCTGGCGCTGACGTCCTCGAGCTGTTTGCCGCGTTGCTTGAGTTTCTCGTTGAGCTTGCGGGCTTTTTCGGTCATCTGGTCATGGGTTTCCTCGGAACCGCCGATGAGGGCAAAGTTGGGGCCGGTGGTGACGCGGCGGCTGCCATCGGAGTCCAAACCGACGCCGAGGAGCAGGGCCTTGCGCTTCTTAGCAGAATTCGCCATGGGTCACATTAGGTTCACCGGACGGGGTTCGTCAATCCCGGGGCTTGAATTTTGATTCGCGGGCGAGTTGTTCCCAGAGCTTCTTTTCGGGCTCGGTGACTTTGCTGGGCAGGACGACGCTGGTGAGAACGATGAGGTCGCCACGGGCGCCGTCGCGCTGCACGAGGCCGCGGCCGCGCACGCGGAGCTTTTGCCCGCTTTGAGTGCCGGCGGCGACTTTGATTTTGACGCGGCCGTCGAGGGTGGGGACGGAGATTTCGGCACCGAGCACGGCCTCCCAAGGGGCAAGTTCGGTCTCGTGGATGAGGTTGTGGCCGTCGACATCAAAGTCAGGATGCTTGGCGAGGCGGACGCGGAGATAGAGATCGCCGGCGGACCCGCCGCTGGAGCCGGCTTCGCCGCGTCCGGAGAGACGGAGCTTCTGGCCCTCGGTGACGCCAGGGGGAATTTTGACCTGATGAGTGTCGGTCTTCATGGTGCGGCCGACGCGATGGCGGACGCTCACTTCGCGGACGGAGCCGTGCATGACTTCCTCAAGGGTGACAACGATGTCGCCCTCGATGTCCTGGCCGCGCTCCTGTTCGGCCGGACCGGCATAGCCGTCGCGGCCGTTGAAGCGGGAGCCGAACATCTGCTCGAAGAAGCTGCTGAAACCGGCGCCACCGAATTCGAATTCGGGTTCGCCGCCGCCGCCGGGGGTGCGCCAGGTGCGTTGGTCGGGGGCGCCGGGGCGTCGGGCGGAACCTCCGAAATCTGCGCCGGATTTCCAGTCGGCACCGAGCTCGTCAAATTTTTTACGCTTGGCGGGGTCGGAGAGGACTTCGTAGGCCTCGTTGATCTCCTTGAATTTTTCTTCGGCGCGCTTCTTGTCCTTGGCGACGTCGGGATGGAATTCCCGGGCGAGTTTGCGGAAGGCCTTCTTGATCTCATCGGGGGCCGCGGTGCGCGGCACGCCGAGGGTTTGATAGTAATCTTTATATTGTACAGACATGATAAAAAATAGCGGCCCGTCCACGGGGCTTTGCTACAAGCCTGCGGGCGGGCCCAGTCGTTTGTCAAACAGGTTATTTGACGGGCTTGGTGTTGTCGACGCTCAGGTAGCGAGTGCCGCCGGAGAGGCCTTCGCCGCGTTGCCAGACTTTGAGGAGGATATGGTCGCCTTTGGCGTCCTTGCAAATTTGGATGGCCTGATCGGTGCTGGCCACGGTTTGATGGTTGATCTCGAGGATGACATCACCGCGGGTGAGGCCGGCCTCGGCGGCATTGGAATCGGTGGCGACATCCTCAACGACGATGCCCTTGAGGGAGGCGGGGACTCTCAATTCGGCACGGATCTGGGAATTCAGGTCGTCGACAGTAACCCCATCAAGGGAATCGGTGGTGGAAGTGCTGCTGCTGCTGGAGGTGTTATCGGAATCGGAACTGCCAGTGACGGGCAGTTCGCCGAGCACGAGGGTGTTGGTCTGGGTAACTCCGTCACGGATGATTTTGAGGGTGGCGGTGGAACCCGGAGCGAGTTCGGCGACGAAGAAGGTCAAGGTGTGGGCGTCGGGGATTTCCGTGTCGTTGATGGAAGTAATCACGTCACCGGATTTGAGGCCGGCTTTTTGGGCCGGGGTATTGGCGAAGACATCGCCGACGAGGGCGCCGGTCTGGCCGGGGATATTAAACTGCTGGGCAAGGTCTGGGGTGAAGTCCTGCGGAAAGATGCCGAGGTAGCCGCGGGTGACCTTGCCGCCAGAAATGAGGCGTTCCATGACGTGACGGGCGAGGTTGACGGGCACGGCGAAGCCAATGCCGAGGTTGCCGCCGCTGGGGCTGATGATGGCGGTGTTGATGCCGACGAGGCGGCCCTGGATGTCCACGAGCGCGCCGCCGGAGTTGCCGGGGTTGATGGCGGCATCGGTCTGGATGAAATCTTCGTAGCCGTTGAAGCCGAGGCCACTGCGGGCGAGGGCGCTCACAATACCCATGGTGACGGTCTGGCCGACACCGAAGGGATCGCCGATGGCGAGGACGATGTCTCCGACGGCGAGTTGGTCGCTGTCGGCGAGGGTGATGGCGGGAAGATCTTTGGCGTCGATTTTCAGAACGGCGACATCAGTGGGTTTGTCCTTGCCGATGACCCGGGCGGTAAACTCTTTTTTGCCACCGTTGATGGAGACTTTGATCTCATCGGCGCCGTCGACGACGTGGTTGGCGGTAAGAATATAGCCGTCCGGCGAAACGATGACGCCGGAGCCGAGGCTCTGTTCCTTGCGGGAGCGGCCCTGGTCATCCGAGAGACCTTGATTGCCGAAGAACTGGCGGAAGAAAGGGTCGTCCTGGAACGGGTTGCGGCGGGGGCGTTCCTGAATGATGCGGGTGGAGTAGATGTTGACGACGCTGGGGGCGGCGGTTTTGACGATGGGAGCAAAGCTGGCGATGGGACGGAGTTCCCGGTCCACGGGCGTGTGCTCCACCTTGATGACAGGGGCGACATCCTTGCCCCACAAGGTATAATGGAAGACGGCGGTGAAGAGCACCATCCCGGCCAAGCCGGTGAAAAATCCAAACGAGACTCGTGATAACTGTTTCATAACCTTGTAGTGATTGACAAGGCAGGCCGGCAAATGTTCAAACTCCGCGGCAATCAGGGCTGCGATTGCTGCTGGGCCTTTTGCACGTCGGAGGATTTGATGACCTCAATCTTGGCGCCCTTGTTCATCTCATCGACGGAGGGCACCTTGATGATGTCGCTAGTCAGCGGAGCGGTGGGGGCCGGGGTGACGGGTGCAACGGGCGCGGGCTTGGGGTTCTCGATGGAGAGCAGTTCGATATCAAATATCAGGGCGGTGTTCGGCAGGATGCGCTGGTAACCTTTTTCGCCGTAGGCGAGGTTGGCCGGGATATACACCTGCCATTTGGAGCCGACGGGCATGAGTTGCAGCACTTCGGTCCAGCCCGGGATAACGCCGCCGGCCACGGTGATTTTCAACGGATGGCCGACACGGGCGGAGCTGTCAAATTCCATGCCATTGATGAAGGTGCCGCGGTAATTGACGTCGACGATGCTGGCGGCGTTGGGGATAGGGCCGTTGCCGGGGGTCAGGATCTTATATTGCAGGCCATCCGGGAGGGTGACGACACCGGGTTTGGATTTATTGGCAGCCAGAAAGGCCTCGCCCTCGGACTTGTTTTTGACGGCCTCTTCACTGCGTTGGACCTGCTGTTTGGCCATCATCTTCTTTTGGTATTCACTGAGAATCTGGTTCACTTCCTGGGGGGTTAGCAGGCCCGGCGTGCCGGTCTGAGCGTCCTGTAAACCACGCAAAACGAGGTTGAAATCAACATCAATGCCGTTCTGTTTCCAGCCGGCCCCGATGCGCAGGCCGATGGCATAACTGACCTTGGAACGTTCATCGGTGAGCACATTGGTGGTGTCCGCGAAGAGCGGAGTGGCCAGGCCGCCAATAACCAACGCCAACAAAATAGAATTCTTCATAAGTAAAATTTGGAGGAACATTATTATATCAGGTGACGAAAAATGCAATCCCATTTTCGCGCGAGCCGGGGGGAGGTCCGGTCAGGCGGGCGGGGTGACGAGTTGTTCGAGGGTGGTGCCTTCGCGTTCCTTCAGTATGGCCTCGATCCTGGGGACATACATCTGGGTTTCGGCGGGGAGATGGCCGGCGATTGCATCGTAACTGCAGGTTTTCTGGCGGGTCAGTAATTTTTGCACGGTGCCTTCTCCGGCGTTGTAGGCGGCCATGACCAGCCGCCAGTCCTGAAAGCGGTCGTGGAGGTATTTAAAATATTCGGCGGAGGCCCGGGCGCTGGGGACGGCCTGATACCGCTGGTCGCGCGGCCACAGGGAGAGACCAAAGCGCCGGGCGGTATCAGGCATCAATTGAAACAGTCCGGCGGCCCCGGCGGGGCTCTCGGCCTCGCGATCGAAGCCGGATTCCACCTCGGCGACCCAGACGAGTTCGGGCGGGACTTTGGCGGCGGCAAAAATGGGCTTTAATTGACCGACATAAGTTTTGGCGGCCGTCGGCCACGGACGGCCGGTTTCCTGATGCACCCACAGTTCGCGTTCCTTTTGTGGGGAGGGGTTTTTGATGACGGGGGGCGGTTGATTGGTGCCCGGCGGGGGAACCGGCGCGGCCCGGCGGATTTGATCGGCCACGTCAAAATAATCAAGCTGGGCCTGGAGCCAGGCGGCGTAAGGGCGGCTTTCCGCGCGGCTCTGCAAAACGGGGAGCAAGACCTGGGCGGTTTGCCGCAATGGGGCGAGGTCCACCACGATGCCGCCTTGATAACGGGCCTGCAGGTCCCGATAAAATCGCTGCACAACGGCGGGATCAATTTGTTGGGTCAGTGAAGCGACGACGTTGGTGTCCAAATTATCCTGAGCCCATTGCTGCACCCCTTGCATCAGGTCAGGAACGGAGACGGTCACAGTGTCATTGGCTGACTGCGCAAAGGCGGCGGTGGTCAGGAGGCAAACGCAAACGCACCCGGCGCTGATTATTTTGCCAAGGGTTATCATGCGTATAACGGTCCACCGCAAAAATTATTTCAAGCCCAGAATCTCTTCCACGAGTTCGCGGATGCGATGGGCGTCCGAGCGGCGAAGGCCAATTATATTCAGGTTCTTACCGCCGTTGCCATTTTTAATCAGGAGTTCGGAACTGAACCGGCAGTTTTTTATGTGCATCGAGACAACATCCTTAATGCGGATGCTTTTTCTGATTTTGATGAAGAAATACGTCCGGGTGCAGGTCACAACATCTTCCGTCACCTCCGTTACAGGAGGAAACAGCATCGTTTCCCGCTTGAAGCGAGTGGATCTAAAGATAGCCGGAACCATGCGGACAATTTGATTCAGCACCTGACTTTATGCAACTCCATTTGCGACTTGGTTTTGACGGTGGGAGCACTTTCTTGTTGTGGCGCAAAGGTTTTATGCAGCCAGATGAATTTTGCCCAACATCATAATTTACATATCTACATATCAAGATGTGTTGATATTACAATTGACTAACCAGGTCGTGGGGAGTAAATTATTAAGACTATTTATTAGGGTTTAACTTGGATAAACAATAAAGCATGAAACTGAACCGGGTGCAAGAATTGCAGCGGCTGCTGCGCGAGCGCATTGTCATCATTGATGGCGCGATGGGGACGATGATCCAGCGTTATCAACTGGCGGAGGCGGATTATCGCGGCGACCAGTTTGCGGCGTGGCCGCGGGATTTGAAGGGGCTGAATGACCTGCTCAATGTGACCAAGCCGGCGGTGATTGAGGAAATTCACCGGCAGTATCTGGAGGCGGGGGCGGACATCATTGAGACGAACACGTTCAATGCGCAATCCATTTCTCTGGCGGATTATGGCATGGAGGCGCTGGCGTATGAACTGGCGAAGGCCGGGGCGGAATGTGCGCGGCGGGCGGCGGACGACGTGGAACGGGCGCAACCGGGCCGGGTGTGTCTGGTGGCCGGGGCGATCGGGCCGACGACGAAGACCTCATCCATCTCGACGGATGTGAACAATCCGGGGGCGCGCGGTTGCACGTATGACGAGCTGGTAATTTCCTACGGCGAACAGATTCGCGGGCTGCTGGACGGCGGGGCGGATGTGCTGCTGGTGGAGACGATTTTTGACACGCTGAATGCGCGGGCGGCGTTTTTTGCGATCCAACAAATTTTTGAGGAACGGGGCATCCATCCCCTGCCCTTCGGGACGGAGGCGGTTCCGGGGCAAACGACGGTTCCGATTCTGGCGTCGGTGACGTTCATCCAGGCGGGCAGCAACCGGGGGGTGACAGGCCAGACGGTGGAGGCGTTCTGGAATTCCATCTCGCACGTGCCGCTGCTCTCGGTGGGCATGAACTGCGCGCTGGGGCCGAAGGAAATGCGGCCGTTGATTGAGGAACTATCGAAGCTGGCGCCGATTCACGTGAGCTGTTATCCGAACGCGGGGCTGCCGAATCCGCTGCTGCCGACGGGGTTTCCGGAGACGCCGGAGACGCTGGCGCCGCAGTTGCGGGAGTGGGCGCAGAACGGCTGGCTGAACATTGTCGGGGGGTGCTGCGGGACGACGCCACCGCACATCCGGGCGATCGCGGAGGCGGTACGGGGCGTGACGCCGCGCACGGTGCCGGCGATCGAGCCGTATCTGCGCTTGAGCGGGCTGGATGCACTGACGATCCGGCCGAACTCGAATTTTTTAAACATCGGTGAGCGCACAAACGTGGCGGGGTCGCCGAAGTTCGCGCAGTTGATCAAGACGGGAGATTATGAATCGGCACTGGCGATCGCGCGGCAACAGGTGGAGAACGGGGCACAGGTCATTGATGTGTGCATGGACGAAGGGATGATCGAGGGCGTGCCGGCGATGACGCGGTTCCTCAATCTCATCGCGTCGGAACCGGACATTTGCAAGGTGCCGGTGATGGTGGATTCCTCGAAGTGGGAGGTCATTGAGGCAGGGCTGAAATGTCTCCAGGGCAAGGGCATTGTAAATTCCATCTCGCTGAAGGAGGGGGAGGAGAAATTTCTCAAGCAGGCGAAGCTGGTGCAGCGTTACGGCGCGGCGGTGGTGGTGATGGCGTTTGATGAACGCGGGCAGGCGGACAGCTATGAACGCAAGGCGGAGGTTTGCCGGCGCGCATACGATCTGCTGGTGCAGAAGGTGGGCTTCGCGCCGCAGGACATCATTTTTGACCCGAACGTGCTGACGGTGGGCACGGGGATGGAGGAGCATGCGAACTACGCGGCGGATTTCATCCGGGCGACACAATGGATCAAGGAAAACCTGCCACTGGCGAAGGTGAGCGGCGGGATCAGCAATATTTCATTTTCATTCCGGGGCAACAACGCGGTGCGGGAGGCGATGCACAGTGCGTTCCTGTATCATGCTATCCGGTCCGGGCTGGACATGGGGATTGTCAACGCGGGCATGCTGGCGGTCTATGAGGAGGTGCCGAAGGATTTGCTGGAGCTGGTGGAGGATGTGCTGCTGAACCGCCGCGCGGACGCGACGGAGCGGCTGATCAAGTTTGCGGAATCCGTCAAGCAGAAGGGCAAGACGGATGTCGTGGAGGACGCCTGGCGTTCGGCGCCGGTGGCGGAGCGGCTGACGCACGCGCTGGTCAAGGGCATCGTGGATTTCATCGACGCGGACGTGGAGGAGGCGCGGCAGCAATACGCCAAGCCGTTGCAGGTGATCGAAGGGCCGCTGATGGCCGGCATGAACGTGGTCGGCGATCTCTTCGGCGCGGGCAAGATGTTTTTGCCGCAGGTGGTGAAATCCGCGCGCGTGATGAAGAAGGCGGTGGCGTATCTGATGCCCTACATGGAGGCGGAGAAGAAGGCGAGCGGCGACACGGCCAAGAACGCCGGCAAGGTGCTGATGGCCACCGTAAAGGGCGACGTGCATGATATCGGCAAGAACATTGTCGGGGTGGTGCTGGCGTGCAACAACTACGAGGTCATCGACCTGGGGGTGATGGTGTCGTGCGAGAAGATTTTGCAAACAGCCCGCGAACAGAACGTGGACATCATCGGCCTGAGCGGGCTGATCACGCCGTCGCTGGATGAGATGGCGCATGTGGCGCGGGAGATGGAGCGGCAGGGCCTGCGGCTGCCGCTGTTGATCGGCGGAGCGACGACGAGCAAGGCGCACACGGCGGTGAAGATCGCGCCGCATTACCAGCAGCCGGTGGTGCATGTGCTGGATGCGAGCCGCGCGGTGCCGGTGGTCAGCAGCCTCATCAGCGCGGAGCAAAAGCCGAATTTCGTCAAGGAGCTGAAAGCGGAATACGACCGCATCCGGTCACAACATGGCGGCCAGACGGCCAAGCTGATTTCGCTGACGGAAGCGCGGGCGCGGGCTCCGAAGCTGAATTTTGACGACCTGCCGCAGCCGGAGTTCGTGGGCATCCGCGCGCTGTCGGCCGCAACGACGACCTTGAACACGCAACATTCTGCTTGGATCACGCTGGCGGAACTGGTGCCGTACATCGACTGGACGCCGTTCTTCCATACCTGGGAACTGCGGGGCCGGTACCCGGCGATTCTGAACCACGAGAAGCATGGCGAGGAGGCGCGCAAGCTGTTTGCGGACGCCCAGGCGTTGCTGGAAAAGATTGTCGCCCACAAGCTGCTGCAGCCGCGCGCCGTCTACGGACTGTTTCCGGCCAATGCGACGGGTGACGACGTGGAGATTTATACGAGCGCCGCGCGGCACGAGGTGCTGTCGCGTTTTCATTTCCTACGGCAACAGATCATCAAGGACGATGGCACGCCGAACTGGTGCCTGGCGGATTTCATCGCGCCACGCGGCGGGCGGCAGGCGGACCATATCGGAGCGTTTGCGGTGACCACGGGTCACGGACTGGATGAACTGGTGAAGCAATACAAGGCGGACCACGACGATTACAACGCCATCATGGCGGAGGCGCTGGCGGACAGGCTGGCGGAGTCTTTCGCAGAATATCTGCACCGGCGGGTGCGCGAGGAATGGGGTTTTGGCCGGCTGGAAAAGCTGACGACTGATGAATTGATCGCCGAACAATACCGGGGCATCCGGCCGGCGGCGGGTTATCCGGCGAGCCCAGATCACACGGAAAAAGGGATTCTGTGGAAGCTGCTCGACGTGGAGAAACACGCGGGCATCAAGCTGACGGAAAGCTTTGCAATGTGGCCTGGGAGTTCGGTCAGCGGGCTTTACTTTGCGCACCCGGAATCGAAGTATTTTGCCGTGGGCAAGCTGGGCCGGGATCAACTGCTGGATTATCACCTGCGCAAAAGCATGACCTTGCAGGAGGTGGAACGCTGGCTGGGGCCGTATTTAAATTACGAGCCCGGCAAGGCGGCGCTAGGCTGCGCTTGCGGCGTGGCGCATTGATTCGACCGGTCCGCTCAGGGCAACGGCACGAGGCGGATGGTATGGGTCATGGGGACCATGGCGGCGGCGATGGCGGACTCAAACGGGGCGCGCTTGGCTTCGGTGTCGGCCACGGCCTTGTTGATATCGGCTTTGCCTTCGGGGCCGTGGAAGACTTTCTTGATCTGGAGGGTTTCATAGGCCTGCTTGGCGGCCACGGCGGCATCCACTTTCGCATAGGCTTCAGAGAAGGGGTTCTTCACAAAATCTTGCGCGAGGTTCACGCCGTCCGCCAATTGAGCGGCAGTATACGTGTTGGTGGCCGCGCCCCAGATGACCTGGTATTGGGCGGCGGGCGCGTGGGTGACGACGAGCTGGAACCGGCTGAGGTCCTGGAAAAACGGCACGAGCGTGGTGCCGGACCGGATGCTTTGATCGCTGTTCACGTCGCCGTCGGCGCAGAATGGAAATCGGGTGCTGACGACGGTAATCTCATTATTGGTGAAACCAGTGATGGTGTGGCCGGAGGTGGCGGTGACCGTGCCGGCGTCCAGATCGGCATGAATGACGCCGAGGTTGCCATCCAGGCCCATGGCGCGAAGAAAGGCGTAGGCCATGATGACATGACCGGCCCAGCCAGGATGCACGCCGTCCTTGCCGTTGACTTCGTATGGCCGGTTGGTGGTGGCGTATTCGGCCTGGGAATTGAAGCCCGCCAGATACATGGGCCAGAAGACATCGGCGAAGCGCACCTGTTCCGATTGTGCAATGACGACATCAATGTCGCGGAGCGTGCAGAGGTTCAGGTTGAGTTCATCCAAGGTCGTGTTTTTGGTCTTTATCCACGTGGGAATTTTGCCGGTGCAACCAGGTGAACCGAGGACGACGCGCGCGCCGACGGACTTCAGGCCCTCGACCACGGCCACATAATTGCTGCGATACCATTCACCGTTTAATAGGTCATAGGGACGATAACGGCAATCATTCATGCCGTAGCAAAGGGTCGCCACGGTAGGTTTAAAGCGGAGGCAGTCGGACTGCATGCGCTTGCGAAAACCCTCGGCGGTCTCACCGCTCCAGCCGAGCTGGCGGACGGTGATCTTCAACTCCGGGAGGCAGGCGGTGAGGTAGGTCTCAATGAGGCGCGAATACATTTTCTGTTCCGTGATGGAATCGCCGATGATGGCCAGGCGGTCGCCGGGTTGAAGCAGCAAGGGGCCGGGTGCCGGGGCCTTGATGGGGTTGAACTTGGCGAAGTAGAGGTCCGTGGGCTTGGTTTCGTATTCCAATGCGGCGAACAGCTGCGTGGTACGCAGGAACAGCAGAGCGAGGAGCAGGCTGAAGGACAGGCGGCGGGTGACAGGGCTGAGTTTCATGATGACTAGTGATTACGGAAAAACGCCCGCGAAGTCAATCGCGGGCGTATATGAGCGCGTGGTTGGGCTGGATCAGCTGGCCGGTGCGGGCGCGGGTTCAGTCACCGGAGCCACGGGGGCGGCGGTGCCGGTGGCGGTGAGGGGCAGCTCCTCGGTCTTGTGGAATTTCACGCTGACGATCTTGCTCACGCCGTGCTCCTCCATCGTGACGCCGTAGAGCACATCGGCCATGCCGATGGTGCGCTTGTTGTGCGTGATGATGACGAACTGGGAATGGTTCAGGAAGCGTTGCAGCACCTTGACGAAACGATTGATATTCGATTCATCGAGGGGCGCATCCAGCTCGTCCAGCACGCAGAACGGGCTGGGCTTGACCTGGTAGATGGAGAATAGCAGCGAGACGGCCACCATGGTCTGCTCGCCGCCGGAGAGCAGTGATATACCTTGCAATTGCTTGCCGGGCGGGCGGGCGACGATGTCGATGCCGCTTTCCAGCACATCATTCATGTCGGTGAGGATGAGGTCGGCCTTGCCGCCGCCGAACACGTCCACGAACATGGCGCGGAAGTTGTCGCGGATTTTCTCGAAGGTCTCGACGAACATCTGGCGGGTCTGGGTGTTGATGCGGTTGATGATCTCGAGGAGCTGGGCCTTGGCGTTGACGAGGTCGTCGTTCTGCTGGGTCAGGAATTGATGGCGCTGCTCAGTCTCCTCGTATTCCTCGATGGCGACGAGGTTGACGGGGCCCATTTCATCGATGCGGGCCTGAAGGTTCTCGACCTGGGCGGCGACGGCGGTCCAATCGGTGGCGGCGCCGGCGGCGGCCATCTGTTCGGGCGTGAGGGTCTCCACCTTGGCGGGGCCCTCATCGGCAACGATGATGGTGATGCATTCGCTGCGGACGGATTCGAGGGCGAGATGGTATTTCTGCTGGATCTTCTCGCACAGGTTCTGCACGGATATGGTCTTTTGCGCGAGTTCAATCTCGACGGTGCCACGATGAGCCTGTAGATCGGTGAGAGTGCGGCGCTGTTCGCGGAGCAGTTCTTCACGCTGGGTGATGGCGCCTTGCTGGGCCTGCTGGCGGCCGACGAGTTCGGCGGTCTGCACACTGACCTGCTCGCGGTCGTGGGCGAGACGTTCTGCCTGGCTGCGGGATTCCTGAATCTCCTGCTCGGCCTGTTCCTTGCGGGTGAGCACGGCGGAGATGTCGTGGCGGCGCTGTTCGACGACCTGGGCCAGTTCCTGTAAACGGCGCTCGAGCGTCTGGCGTTGCTGGCGGTAGGAGGAGAGCAATTGTTCCTGTGCGGCAAGGGACACCTTGTTCTCAGTGAGAGCGGCATTGGCAGTGTCGCGTTCCTGGCGCAGGGTTTCCATTTCCGCCGTGAAGGCGGCGACCTGGGCCTGGCCGGAATGTTCGCGTTCCTCCAATTCACCAAGCTGCACGGCGAGTGCGCCGCGCTTTTGCGCGCCCTCCTCCTCCTGGGCGGCGAGGCTTTGGACCTCGAACACCACAGTGTCGATCTTCTGATGCAGAAGGCGGTTGGAGGTGGTCAGGGCCTTGAACTCGCCTTCACGCGTGGCGATGGCGACTTCCTGCTGGCGCAATTCGGTCTGGGCCTGCTGAAGGCCGGCCTGTAATTCGGTCTGCTCGGCGAGCAGCGCGCCACGGCGGCGGCTGGCCTCGGCCACCTGCTCCTGCAGGGCGGCCAGTTCGGCCTGCAATTCGCCGATCTGATTTTTACGGCCCAGGATGGAGGACGGGGCCTTGCTGTTGCCGGCCCCATTGAGCGAACCACCGGTATACACCCCGTGACGGCTGAGGAGTTCGCCGCCGAGGGTCACGAAATCACAGCCGACGTGGCCGTTTTGAATCTGGGCGGTCGCGGCGGCGAGATCGGCCGCGATGTAGGTGCGACCGAGCAGGGCCCGTAACAATTTCTCCACAGACGGATCCGCCTGGACCACGCTGAGAGCGTGAACGACGGGCGCCGGAGCGGCGGACGGGTCAGCTCCCTCTGCGGGAGTGACGGACACGACCGGGGGCAGTTCCTCGGGTAGATTGAGGGCGAGGGCGACAATGCTGGCGCGGCCGGATTTATTGGCGGTCAGGCCGGCGAGAATTTCCTGGGCCGCGCCGGGCTGCTCGGTGAGCACCAATTGCAGGTGATGGCCGAGCGCGTTTTCCACGGCGACAACGTATTGATCCGGCACGCGGATGCGGTCCACGAGCGAACCGATGACGGAATTGGACTGGCGCAGGGCGGCCTGAGTGCCGGCGCTGAAGCCTTCGTGGGCACCTTCGAGTTGTTCGAGGACGTTGAGGCGGGAGCGTTTTTCCGCCTGCTTCTGGAGCAACTGGTCCTGTTCGGCGGATGAGGCGTGGAGTTCGGTCTGAAGCTGGCGCAACCGGTTCTGGCGTTCCTCCACGGAACCGCGCTTGGTCTGGGCCTGCAACTTCTCCTCCTCGACGGTGGCGGTGAATTCGAGCAGCCGGATTTCCAACCGGGTGCGTTCCTCCTCCAATTGCATTTTCTCAGAGGAGAGTTTTTCCAAGCGGATGGTGTTGCCCTGCTTTTGCAGGTCGAGGGCGGTGATCTCATTGCGCACCCGGCTCAGGGTCTGGGCGGCGGCAAAGGAGGCGGACTGCGCGGTGCGCAGTTCTTCCTGGCGCTGGCGCAGGAGACCGTCCACGGCGCGAACGGATTCGAGCTTGGCTTCCAAGGTCTGCCGGTGGCCGGCCAGGGCGTTTTCGGAGGCGGTCAGGCCGTCGGTCACGGAGGCCAGTTCGTCCGCAGCGGCGGCGCGACGTTCATCGGCCTGGGCGATGTCGGCGAGGGCCTTGCCGTTTTGCGACTCGAGTTCACGCAGACGTTCCTCGTTGAATTGGATGCGGCTCTCGTGCCGGTCAATGCCGGCCTTCAGTTCGAGTCCGCGCTGCTGCATGGCCGTCACCTCATGTTCGAGCTCGGTCAGGCGTTCGCGCAACTGGGAGATCTCATCCTCACCCTTGAGCACCGCGGCGGAGGTATCCTCGATCTGCGCCCGCAATTGTTCGGTGGCCGTCTGCCGCTCGGCGATGGCGGTCTGGAGGACGTCGTATTGATGCCGGGCATGCTGGGTTTCCAGATGCTGGAGTTCCAGGGATAATTGTTTGTAGCGGCGGGCCTTGCCGGCCTGACGTTGGAGGGAGCCGATCTGGCGTTTCACCTCGCGGATGAGGTCGGCCACGCGGAGCAGATTTTGATCCGTGTACTCGAGCTTGCGGAGCGATTCTTTTTTCTGGCTCTTGAACTTGGTGATGCCGGCAGCTTCCTCAAAAATCAGGCGGCGATCCTCAGGCTTGTTGGAGAGAATCTGGGTGATGTGGCCCTGGGCCAGAATGCTGTAGCTGGTGCGGCCCACCCCGGTGCCCATGAACAACTGCTGGATGTCCCGGAGCCGGCACGGGGTGCGGTTGATGAAATACTCGCTGCCGCCGTCGCGGAAGATGCGCCGGGTGAGGGTCACTTCCTCATAGGTCACTTCCACGCCCGCCGCCTGCAAGTGTTCGCCGTCCACCCCGCCCAAGGTGAGGGAAACCTCGGCCATGGCCATGGGTTTGCGACCGTCCGTGCCATTGAAGATGACATCAGCCATTTCGCCGCCGCGGAGGGCCTTGGCGGATTGTTCGCCCAAAACCCAGCGGATGGCGTCGGAAACATTGGACTTGCCGCAACCGTTTGGGCCGACGATGGCCGTGACCCCGGGTTGGAAGTTCAAAGAGGTCTTATCCGCGAAGGATTTGAAGCCAAAAACAGTTAAATTCTTTAGGTACATGCTCTGGCGATTAGCAAACCAATGACGGTTGGCCTTGTAAAGAAAAAACACAACATAATGGACACATTTTTTGAAAGGGCACAACTAATAGGGATATCCGCCGTTCTGGCGTTGGTGGAAAATGCTGAAAATAGGAGGATTTAGCGTTAAACCTGTGGTGAAACCGTCATCCGGGATTAGGGCGGCTGTCAACCGGTAAAAAAGTTTTCGTTCCCAATTTTCTTTTGTTTAAATCAGGTTATTGCACTACTGCCTGACCGTGTGGCATTTCAAGCCTTGGTTGACGACCTCTCTAGGCTCACCGCATAGTGCAAAGGAGTGCTTCCGACGTCGTCCTTGGCATTGACATCGGCGTGGTCGGCCAGAAGTAATTCCACAACATCTGCGTGATCAAAAATTACTGCACAGAATAAAGGGGTCTGGCTGATCGCGCCTTTGGCATTAACATCGGCGTGGTAGCCCAACAGGAAAGCCGCCACATCCTTGTGCCCCTTGTCCGCCGCCCAGTGCAAAGGCGTATCGCCATTAGTGTCTTTGCTGGAAATTAGGTCGGGATTGTCTTTGAGCAGAGTCCTGACTATTTCTAAGTTACCATCAGCAGCCGCATCATGAATCGTAGTGGCAGTCTTTTTCCCCGTGTCCTGCCCACCGTGCTGGCGCAGTAATTCCGCCACGTCCGTGTAGCCATTCAATACGGCTAGGTGTAAGGGCGTCCCCCCGTCGTTGTTTATGGCATTCACATCAGCTTTGCTTGCCAGCAGAAACTCGGTAACGTTCGTATAGCCATTAGCAGCCGCAAAGTGCAAAGCCGTCCAGCCGTGGCTTTCTTTGCTGAAAACCAAATCAGGATTGTCTTTTAGCAGAGCCTTGACTTTTTCCAAATCACCATCTCGGGCCGCGTCCTGAATCTCGCCGCAGAACGCAGTGACGCAAAAAAGCGCCGCGAGTAGTAGCAAAGAAAGGCCTTTTCCGGCTGTATGTTTCAGGTTAATTCCTTTCATATTCATATTGTGCCTTCGCGTTTTATGCGCCTAGATTTGAAGATCAACCGGTGTAATAACCAAAGGGGTTGACTTACTTGCCTCCGGCAATTTCATCGATCTCTTTTTCTGAGGGCGTCCGAACGTAACGGACACCCAGAGTGCTCGTCTTGCTGTACCAAGTTGCGTCACCGGTGAGTGGTGAATTGATTGGGTCAAAACCAATCCCGGCCGCAGCATTGCCGAACGGATTTTCCTTGTTTGACCAATAAATATATGAATTTACTCCGTACATGGCGACTTGGGCGTTCCATTTGAATGGAACTGCCAAAACACTGTTGCCTAGCCCTTGCCTCGTCTTCAAGTCGGTAAAGAGACTGTATAACTCAGGCTTTGTTGGCAACCGCCAGTCGTTGAAGTTCCCCGCAGAAAGATTTGCTGCCTGTTGACGGGCTTGGTTCCAAGTAAGGCGCGAGTCTTCGGTGGTCCACATTAGACATGATGTTGTGTCCAGTATGAGATCGCCATGCCCGACTATTATAAAGATCCCGGCCTGGTTCTGAAACTTGACGCGATCAGGGGACACAACTGGCGTGATCGCACATCCAGATACCAAAGCTAGGAGAAAACAAAGCATGCACACTGGGGCGTTTTTGAGGAACCTGTCACACAAAATCGTCGCGCCAAATTGATATAAATAACTGCAATTCATCGCGTTGCCTTTCTTTGATACGGTTTTCTAGGTCATCCCAACATTTATTATTGTTTGTTGTTTTACGTTGATCCTCGAATTTCACATATAATCTCGAACCGTGTTCGCTGCGTAAAATCACGAGTTCCGACTTGGACAGCAGCCGAAGCCGAAAATCTGATTTGTTGTTTTGTTCGCATAATTTTTTGGACCACGAAATTGAATCAAAAGCCGGCGTCCAGCGCAAGCCGGAAGGCTCATCTGTGAAGCACGGACGGCCAAAGGTCAGACTCGAAGCGGGGGTGGCATGAGTGCGTAGGATTTGCGGAGCGGAGTGGAAGGGAAGCGGGGCGTGAAGCCGGAGCAAAAGCCGCCGATCTCAGGACATCGGACTCATGACCTATAGGCATACACCCAATGGCCGTCCGTATCCTGCTCGTATGACGGTGCCTTACCTAGGCGATTCTGCCATGCTGCAATTACAGCTTTAATCAAGAATATTCCAACACCTAAATTAAAGATAGCAAACAATCCGCGAGTAGGGAAACTATATATGCCGTCGCCAAGCTCACAAATAGCAGCAACTAATAAGCTGCCGCAAATGATCATTGAATTTTTGCAACATGTGAGTGCAAACAAGACCGAAAATAGGACGAAGTTCACAATTCCTAGAACAAAGATTTCATCCTTTGGATCGAAATGTCCGGTTATAGTAGCAAGCGTTATTCCTAACATTACGAGACCACCACCGACTGGTAGCAGTAATATTATTCTACTGGACATTATCCGTCCCTCATTTCGTGCGTAGGTATCTTTAGGTAGGACGGTCCCGTCGACTACTATATCCCAGTTCCCGAACCCTTTCAATGGTTTCAACTCAACGTTATGCTTTTCGTCCTTGCCAATCGTGAACTGGATAGGCCCCTTTTTAGCTGTCGTCTGTGTTGGTAGATTTTGGCCATCTAAGCTAACCCCTATTTTACCTGTAAAAACACTTTGGGCAACTTCCAATTCGTGACGCTCTTTATTGCCAACAATTATCTTGCTCTTCATTTATTATCCTTTTGTTTCGATTTGTGAATAAGTGCGTTCAGAACGAAAAGAGTCAATCCCATTCAATTGCATTTTATTTGTCCTCAACCTTTTGGAATTCATACTTCGTGCCGCCTGTCTGTTGAAAAGAAAATCCCGATGCTGGGTCTTTGATCGTAGTGGAATTGCCGTCCTCCGCGATAGTTAATTTGTTCCCGGTCAGCGTCATTTTGACATTCATGGTTCCAGTTACGAGTTTACCGCTGTCTGCTGCGCGTCGGTGCTTGGTCCCGTATTGGCAGCAGCTATTGCATTTGATGCAGATGGTGCCCCAGTTTCTTGTGCCAAAGCCCTTTCGCAGAAGGCAAGCATGGTGCAAGCTAAAGCAGCAAGCATGACAGGGACACGGAGGGGAACTATGGAGTTTAAAACGCAACTGAAGATTGAATGGATTTTCATGCTTGTTTATTGTCATAGCTGCCCTAGCTAGTTAGAGTCACCGACAACACAACACCGAAATCCACCGTCGTTGCAGGCCATTCGGCTCTGCCCCCGCATCGCGGAGAGAAACCAGTTTGGACTTTGGTAGTCCCATGAGCCGCCACGTTCCACATGGGACTCCCCCGCATCCGGGCCGTGCGGGTCAGAGCCGTGGTCACTCTCCCAGTAGTCCGCAGCGTACCAATCTTTGCACCATTGCCAAGCGTTTCCAGCCATATCTGTGCAACCATACGGGCTAATGCCCAATTCACCTACGCTGTGTGTGCCGCCGGAGTCAAACAACTGATTCTTGCTGCACCATAGTTTGCTTGTGTCGAATTCGTTTCCCCACGGATATTTCCTTCCATCGGTTCCCCGTGCCGCCTTCTCCCATTGCGCTTCTGTGGGAAGGTCTGCGTGCGCCCATTGAGCATAGGCCAAGGCATCCTCGTAAGTTACATCTATAATCGGATGATCCTCTTTGCTCCAGCCTGGGTTGAAATTAGCACCACTCCCGGTCGTGATGTAGCTGCGAGGATTCCCCGTCATGGGGTCGGACCCAAAAACAGGAGAATCCCCAGGCGGTTCCTTTGGCATTTGATGACCCGTAGCTTTGCAGAAGGCCTTATATTGTCCTACCGTGACAAGATTCTTGTAAATCCAATAGCCCGACAGTTTTACTGTGTGACGTGGGTTGTCGCTGATGTCGTTGTCGCCCATCTGGAATCCGCCAGCGGAAATATACACCATTTCTGCGCCATCAATGGCGTTGACCTTAGTCTTTGGAGCGGGAGCCGCCAAGACACCACCTTGATTTTTTGTAGGGTTGCCTGGTGCGGGTTGCGCGGCTGCTGTCGTCGGCGGCGATTGCGGTGTCGCGTTCGTTCCCGCGTCACTCGTCGCCGAGTCGGGTTTCTTGCTACACGACACAAGGCTACTTAAAACAAGTGCCATAAGCATGACAGAGGCTGGGCGGAGGATTGACGAGCATCCGAAGCGATTGAGTAGTGGTTTCATAATAATCATGGTTGCGCGATTCAATTGTTGGGTTCAGGGTGTTTATCTTTGAAGTTAGTTGTGCCCACCATGTTCTCGCAGCCACGCGACTACTTCGAGTTGTCCTTCTTTTCCTGCCAAGTTCAAAGGCGTCTCACCGTCGTTGTCTTTTGCGTTGATGTCGGCTTTGTTCGCTACCAGCAATTCCACCACGTCTTTATGACCCTTTGCCGCCGCCCAGTGTAAAGGAGACAAACCATTCTCATCCTTGGAGTTGACATCTGCCTTGTTAACTAGAAGCAATACGGTTAGGTCCTTGAAGCCGCCATCCGCCGCTTCGTGCAAAGCTGTTAAGCCCTGTCCGTTCTTGGCATTTACGTCAGCTTTATTTGCCAACAGTAATTTCGCCATGTCCTTGTAGCCCTTGAACGCAGCAACGCTCAGAGGTGTATCGCCGTGGTCATTTTCGGCCTTAACATCCGCCTTGTTAGCCAAAAGTAATTCCGTCACGTCTTTGTAGTTTCCTAACACCGCCACGTGCAAAGGTGTCAAGCCGTGGTTGCCTGCGACATTGACATCGGCCTTGCTGGCGAGCAGCAATTCAACTACATCCTTGCGCCCCTTGGAGGTAGCCCATAGCAAGGGAGTCAGACCATATTTGTCGTCCTTGCTGGAAACCAGATCGGGATTGTCCTTGAGGAGTGCTTTGACTTTTTCCAAATCGCCATCACGCGCCGCATCGTGAATCTCGCCGCAGAAGGCGAAGCCACTCCACGTGACTGCGAGCAGTATAAGAGCGGTGCGTAGAAAAATCGGGGCACAGCAGCGCATTTGTAATTTCATATTTTTGCTACGTGTTTTGCATTTCCGCCTGCTCTCGAAAACAATAGGGGCGTGACCTACTCACGCCCCGACACGGGCACTGGTATCCCCTCACTGGAACGCTTTCGGGCACGCCCGAGTGGGCGTGCCTCGAATGTGTCCAGTGAGCCAAAATTACCAGTTTTGTGTCGGACAGCAGCCGAAGCCGCAAATCTGTTGTTAAATTGTATTGCTCACATACGTTTTTGCCGGAACATTCGGATTAAAGCAAAATCAGGCGTCCGCTGCAAGCCGGAGTTCGCTGGCTGAAAATATGGGAAAAGGACGGGCTGTGAAGCCCGCCAAGTGGGAAGCGACTCGCAGGGTGATGCATCCGTCAGCGGAGGGTTTAACGTCAAGTTCCGCTCATGTTTTCGACGCGCTTCTGCTGGGACTCCACCTCGGTAACGACAATTTCGAGAATCACCGGCTGGCCCTCCGTGATAAGCTTCCGCTGATTGCCTGGCAACTTGGCGAGTTGCGACAATTCCAACCGCTGCATGACCGTTTCAATTCGCCGCAGATAATGTCCGCGAACGGAAATCTCGTGCGTGGTAAAGACGAGCTTGAGGTTTTGCTCGTCGCCACCACTGTCGAGTTCCGCAAAGATGAAATGGTTGTGCGGCAACAACAGTGAACGCGCCGGCGTTGCTTCAATGCGTAATCCGCGTGCCTGTGCGTCGCTGGCCCAACATTCGGGTGTTTTTGTGCTCATATTTTTGTATGGTTTGATGTTTTGGTTGATGTTGTTGAGCCAGATGGAGACGGAAAATTCGTTCGGCGGCTCGACGACCGAAGCGAATAAGATAACCGTGCAGCCGATTCCAAAGCAGATGCCGTCCGCGCGGAACAAAACTGGCCGCAAATTCCATCGCCAGTGGCCGATGCCCGGAGCGGGTGATATTCTCACGAAGTTGCTGCTTGTCCGGCGTGAAAATGCGAATGCCGCGCCGCCCGCGCGAAATGGTCACATACCATTGTTGCGCGTTCGTTGCCGGCTTGACCGTCGAATCGGAAAACAGGACGTAATCCACGGTTTTGCCCTGCGAACCGTAAGACGTGACCGCGTAGCCGGGAAGAAATTCACGGAATGAATTGTCCAAGACGCGGCCATCCGTCAGTTCAACTCCGTCATCAGCGTGGACAGATTTCACGGTGACGAGTTCACCGTTGGTCACGCGCCGGCCTGACGCCAGCTTGCGATTGGCCTTGAGATGCAGGCGGTCGCCATTTGCGACGGAAAGCTCGCGCGCCTGGCAGAGGATGTAACGACGTTTCATAACTCAGACTTTCTTTGTCCGATGTTATGAAGCCGCACGCGGCTTTTGGTGTGTCAGACACACCAGACGGGCGGCGAATCCCGTCGTCGCGAGTGATTGCCGAGTTTTGCCGGAGCAATTGTTGAGTAGTAGCCCGGTAATGATTTCACTGGCACTTTCACTGGCACTTGCCTCCTCTGGTTTCGCCATCCTGTTGAAAAACAACAGTTTAATATTGGCGGAAGGGGTGGGATTCGCACCCCTTCTCCCGATCCGGCAGAGTCCACTCTGAACCTCCGCTCGACTCGCGGGGGCTGAACCCATATTATAAAGTCATGCGTGAGACATCTTTGAATTTTCTGCGGACGTTGGTCAACACCCCAAGCCCCACCGGTCATGAGGTGGCGGGTCAGCGGGTCTGGCTGGATTATGTGAAACCGTTTGCCGATGAGACCTTTTCGGACGCCTACGGCAATTGCGTGGCGGTGCTGAACAAGGGCGGTTCCCCGCGTATCATGCTGGCGGCGCATGCGGATGAGATCGCCATGGCGGTCAATTACATCGCCGATGACGGCTACATCTCCGTGCTGAAGGTGGGTGGGGTGGACGCCGCCATTACGAAGGCGCAACGGGTGGTCATCCATACGCGCAAGGGTCCGGTCAATGGCGTCGTGGGCAATGTGGCGCCGCATCTGTCGCGCGGCGACAACAGCGAGCCGAAACCGCCGAAGATGCACGACCTGTTCATCGACATCGGGGTGTCCAGCCGCAAGGAGGCGGAGGAACTGATCCGGATCGGGGATCCAATCACGTTGACGGCGCAATTTGATCTGCTGCGCAATAATGTGGCGGTGGCGCGGGCGTTTGACAATCGGATCGGGACGTTTGCGGTGGCGGAGGCGCTGCGGCTGTTGAAAGCCGAGCCGGGCTCCCTGAAAGCGGAGGTGTGCGTGGTCTCGAATGTGCAGGAGGAAGTGGGCCTGCTGGGCGCGCGGCAAATCGCCTATTCGCTGCACCCGGACATCGCGCTGGTGGTGGACGTGACGCACGCGACGGATTATCCGACCGTAAGCAAGCAACAATTTGGGGACATCAAGCTGGGGGGCGGACCGACGCTGACGCACGGCGGCTGTAATCATCCGGAAGTGGTGAACCGGCTGGAGGCAGTGGCGGCGGCCGAAAAAATCACGCTGCAGCACAAGGCGATGTCCGCCGCGAGCGGGACGGACACGGATGTGATCTTCTGGACGCGCGGCGGGATCGCGAGCGCTTTGGTCAGTTTGCCCAACCGGTACATGCACTCTCCGGTGGAAGTGATCAACCTGCGGGATTTGGAAAAAATACCGGAGCTGCTGGCGGCGTTTGCCCGGTCGGTGCAGGCCGGGGAGCAGTTCAAGGTGAAGATTTAAAACCCGCTTCATGGCCGGCCATAAAATCTTGCTGGCCAGCGCGTTCATTTGTTGATAGCAATTACATAATGAACACCTGCAAAAAGATTTCCACAGCACTGGTCTGTCTGGCCGCCGCCTTTGCCGGATGCGGGGCGCCCAGCGTCAACCCCGTCAAAATCGAAACTGCCGACAACGGCACGAATGTGATCCACAACATTGCGACGGGGCCGTTCAAGCCCACATGGGAGTCGCTGTCCGCGCAATACGAAACGCCGGACTGGTTTCGGGACGCGAAGTTCGGGATCTGGGCGCACTGGGGCCCGCAATGCGAGCCGGAGGAAGGCGACTGGTACGCGCGGAACATGTACATCCCGGGCGAACGGTCTTATGATTTGCATTTAAAGGTTTACGGGCATCCGTCCACGAACGGGTTCAAGGACATCATCCATGAATGGAAGGCGGCGAACTTTGACCCGGACAAGCTGCTGGCCTTTTACAAGGCGAACGGGGCGAAGTATTTCATGGCACTGGCAAGCCATCACGACAACTTTGATAACTTCAATTCAAAATATCAGCCATGGAATTCCGTGGCCGTGGGGCCACACAAGGATTTGATCGGCGGATGGGCGGCGGCGGCGCGTAAAAACGGGCTGCGCTTTGCGGTGAGCGTGCATTCTTCGCACGCCTGGGCGTGGTATGAGGTAACGCAGGGCTCCGACCCGACCGGGCCGTTCGCCGGCATACCATATGACGGCAAGCTGACAAAGGCGGACGGCAAAGGCCTGTGGTGGGACGGCCTGGATCCGCAGGATTTGTATGCGCAGAATCACACGCCGGGCAAAAAATTGGTGTGGGACTGGACCCCGGGCCAGGGCGGCAGCGAGCCGGACCAGGCGTACCTGACCAAATTTTTCCTGCGCACGAAGCAGTTGTGGGATGATTACCAGCCGGACATGATCTATTTCGACGATGACGTCTTGCCCTTCCATGGGCTCACGGATGACATTGGGCTGAACCTCGCGGCGCATTTTTACAATTCGAGCATCCAATTACACGGGCATAACGAGGCGGTGATGAACGCCAAGCAGCTCAATGAAACGGAACGGCGGTCGATGGTGTATGACTTCGAAAACGGCCGCGCCACGGGCATCATGCCCCGGCCCTGGCAGACGGACACATGCATTGGCTCGTGGCATTACAAGCTCGCCCATTTTGAGCTGCATGATTACAAGACCGCCGCCACCGTGGTGCCGATGCTGGCGGACATCGTGAGCAAGAACGGCAATCTCATGCTGAGCATCCCGCTGCAACGGGACGGCACGCCGGACTCGGATGAAATCAAGATCATGAGCGACATCGGCACGTGGCTGAAGGTCAACGGCACGGCCATCTTTGCGACGCGGCCTTGGAAAACATATGGCGAAGGCCCGTCGACGGTGGCGTCCGCTGCAGGTGCCGGGCGCCGGAGCACCACCCCGGCGAAGTCCTACACGGCGCAGGACATAAGATTCACCCAGTCCAAGGACGGCGGCACGGTTTACGCCATCGTGCTGGCCTTTCCGGTGGATGGTCAGATCACCATCAAATCATTGGCCACCAACTCGGCCAACTGGCCGGGCAGGATCAGCACTGTGGAATTGTTGGGCGCAGGCCCGCAGGCATTCACTCGCGACGAGGAGGGCCTGCACCTGACATTGCCCGCCGAGAAGCCGTGCAACATCGCTTTTGCGCTCAAGATCAATTAACCACCTATCATCATCCTTATGCGCTCCCCTATTCGCTTGCTGCCCGTCTTGATGACGGTGCTGTGGACCTTGTCGGCCGGAATCATGCAGGCGGATGACGCGCCGGCCGTGAAGATTCAGATGGCCCCGCCCTCTGCGGGTCTGCCGGCTTATCCGGCGGTCATCCGCCAGGAGACGCCCGCAGAACATGCGGCGCGGCTGCAATGGTTTCGTGAGGCGCGGTTCGGGATGTTCATCCATTGGGGCGTTTATGCCGTGGCGGCCGGGTCCTGGCAGGGCCGGCCTTCGGGGGCGGAGTGGATCATGAACACGGCGAAGATTTCGGTGGCGGATTATCGGGCGCTGGCTAAAAATTTCACGGCGGCGAAATACGATCCATCAGCATGGGCCGCCCTGGCCAAAGCCGCTGGGATGAAATACGTGGTCATCACCACGAAACATCACGAGGGCTTCGCACTGTTCGATTCAAAGGTCTCGGACTGGAACGCGGTGCAGGCGTCCGGGGCGCACCGGGATTTGATCGCCCCGCTGGCGGCGGCGGTGCGGGCGCAGGGGCTTAAGTTCGGCTGTTATTATTCGCAATCGCAGGACTGGGTGAATCACGGCGGCGGCAAGGGCAACACGCAACCCTGGGACGAGGTGCAGAAACAAGGGTCCTTCGATGATTACCTCAAAAACATCTCCCTGCCGCAGGTGCGCGAGATCATGGATAAATTTCACCCGGACATCCTGTGGTGGGACACGGAGTATTCGATGACGCCGGAACGTGCGAAGCCGTTTTTCGACCTGGCCTGTTCGTATCCGAATCTGCTGATCAACAGCCGGCTGGGCGGCGGGGTGCTGGGCGATTTTCGGACCTCGGAACAGCGCATCCCCGCCAGTGCCATGCTGGGCCGGGCCTTGGAAGTGAACATGACCATCAATGGCTCCTGGGGCTATAACGCCAATGACTTGCGCTGGAAACCGGCCCGGCAGCTTATCCGCAATCTTTCGGACATCGCGAGCAAGGACGGGAATTATCTGTTGAATGTGGGCCCGACGGCCGAAGGCGTGATCCCCCAGCCGGAAGTGGATCGGTTGCTGGCCATCGGCCGGTGGTTGAACACCAATGGTCCGGCGATTTACGCGACGCGGGGCGGCCCGTTTGCCACCTCCCTGCCCTGGGGCCGGACGACACAAAAAGTTCGGCCTGGTGGCGGAACGCTCCTCTACCTGCACGTCTGGGACTGGCCGGCCGACGGGAAGATTCGTTTGCCCGGTCTGCAACAACTTCCGTCCGCGGGCCGGTTGCTGGCGGGCGGCGCTGCCGTCACGGCAACTTTGGAGGGCAATGATCTGGTGGTCACGCTGCCCGACGCCGCACCCGACCCCGATGTGTCGGTGGCCGAGTTGGAATTCGACCAGCCGGTTCAAATCACCGGTACGGCCGTATTGCCGACGGATACGGGCTCTTCCGGAACGCTGGCGGACCCCAGCGGCCGGACCAATCCGGGCGGCAAGTAATCCATGAGCAAACCAACCAAATCGCAATGGGACTTTGGCGAATTATTTCCGAAGGAGGAATTGCGCAAGGTGCTGTCCGTCAGTGAACTGACGACGCAGGTCAAACGGTTGCTGGAGAAATCAGTGGGCTTGGTGTGGGTCGGCGGGGAGGTCACCAATCTGCGGGCGCAAAGTTCCGGTCATGTCTATTTCACCCTCAAGGACGCCGGGGCGCAATTAAGCTGCGTGCTTTTTCGCGGCACGGCCACAGCCGCCCGCAACCTGCTGACCGACGGCCAGAAAGTACTGTTGCAGGGGGATTTGACGGTATACGAGGCGCGCGGGCAATATCAGTTGATCGTCCGAGCGGTGGAATTGCAGGGCATCGGCACATTGCAGGCGGCATTTGAAAAGCTCAAACAAAAGCTAGCGGCCGGCGGGCTCTTTGCGCCGGAACGTAAACGCCCGCTCCCAGCGTATCCGCAACGGATCGGCTTGGTGACCTCGCCCACGGGCGCGGCCGTCCGGGATGTGCTGCATGTGGTGGCGCGCCGGAATCCGGGCCTGGAAATCGTCTTGGTCCCCTGCCGGGTGCAGGGCGACGGCGCGGCGGCGGAGATCGCAGAGGCAATCCAGTGGTTGAACGAATTCAATGCGTCACCGTCCGCCGGTCCCCGGCCGCTGGACCTGATCCTGCTGACGCGCGGGGGCGGGAGTCTGGAAGATTTATGGGCCTTCAATGAGGAGGTCGTCGCCCGGGCCATTTTTGAATCCGCCCTGCCGGTGGTATCCGCCATCGGGCATGAGATTGATTTTACTATCAGCGATTTCGTGGCGGATTTTCGCGCGGCCACACCGAGCGCGGCGGCGGAGATCATCACGGAAGGCGTGTTTGCCAGCCGCGAATGGGTGGCGGACGCACCGACTTGGCTGCACGCACGGGTGCACCGCCGACTGGATGACGCGGTCGAGGATTTGGCCCGGCACCATGCCCGGCTGACCCGGTTGCATCCGCGTCGCCGACTGAACGACACCTTGCAACGGCTGGATGATCTGCAAGCCAGCCTGCTGCGTTGCATGAAAACCGCCGCCCGGGAACGCGCCACGGCCCTACAGCACTTGGGCGGACGTTACCTGCGGGTTCGTCCATCACAGATACTTAAACAACGGCAGGATAAGCTGTGCCAGGTGACCCACCATCTGAACCTCCTCGGCCCCGCCCAAGTGCTGGCGCGGGGATATTCCATCACTTCGGACGCCGCCACGGGCAAAATCGTCCGTCAGGCCCAGACCACCCGGGCCGGGCAGGTTTTGCGGACGAAATTGAGCTCGGGCGAGGTCGTCAGCCGGGTGGAAACGTAAACTTTACTCCCGACCGGGTTTGCCCTAGGATATCCCCGTGGCGAATCCGAAAAGTCCTGGGCCGAACCAGCCCGCGAAACATCCATCATTTGAAGAAGCCCTCAAAACCCTGGAACGGGTGGTTGAGGTGATGGAAACGGATGATTTGCCATTGGAAACGCTGCTGACCAGATATGAAGAAGGCATAAAACTGGTCAAAATCTGCCAGGACAAGCTGGCGGAGGCGGAGTTGAAGATACAACAGTTGGAAAAAGATGCGGCGGGTGAATTCAAAGTTAAACCGCTGGAGCTGTCTGAAGATAAAATATGAACCGATATCTCGATATGGTGGATGGACCGGCGCACGTCAAGAAACTGACGTTGCCGCAGCTCAGTGAATTGGCCGGCGAAATCCGCCAGGAATTGATTGATGGCCTGGCCAAAGGCGGCGGCCACCTCGGCCCGAATCTCGGCGTGGTGGAGCTCACCATCGCCCTGCATCGTGTGTTCACCACCCCGCAGGACAAATTTGTCTGGGATGTCAGCCATCAGGTATATGTCCACAAGCTTTTGACCGGCCGCCGGGACCGGTTCCGGACCATCCGCCAGACCAACGGTCTGAACGGCTTCGCCCTGCGCTCCGAGAGCATCCATGATTCCTATGGCGCCGGCCACGCCGGTACCGCCCTGAGCGCCGCCTTGGGCATGGCCGCCGCCCGCGACCAAAAAGGCGGACAGGAAAACGTCGTCTGCATTTTTGGCGATGCTGCCCTGACCAATGGCATTTCTTTCGAGGCGCTGAACAACATCAGCCACACCACCAAGAAATTCATCGGCATTCTCAACGACAACGAGTGGAGCATCGCCAAAAATGTCGGAGCCATCTCCGCCTATTTGAACAAGCTGATCACGCACCCGCGCTACAACCAGCTTGCCAAGGATTTTCAAGGCTTCATCCGCCGGCTGCCCAAGGGCGAACTGGCCATCAAGCTTGCGCACAAGGCCGAGGAAGGTTTCAAGGGCGCCCTCAATGAAGTGGGCCTGCAACAGACCCCTGCCAGCCTGGATGCCGACGGCCGAGGCGGCCATGGCTCGCCAGTATTATTTGAAGACATGGGTGTGCGCTATCTCGGTCCGATTGACGGCCACGATCTGCCCCTGCTCATCAGCACCTTGGAATTTGCCAAGACCTGCGATCATCCCATCGTCATCCATGTCCTGACCAAAAAGGGCAAGGGCTACGAGGCGGCCATCCGTTCCCCGGAAAAATTTCACGGCACCGGACCCTATGACGTCAAAACCGGCGACACTGCGCCGGCCAAAGCCGGGACGCCCCCAAATTATCAGGATGTCTTTGGCCAGACCATGGTGAAGCTGTGTCGCAAAGATTCCACCGTGGTTGGCATCACCGCCGCCATGCCCAGCGGCACCGGCCTGAAATATTTGGAAAAAGCCATGCCGGAACGTTACTACGATGTGGGCATCGCCGAGGAACACGCCGTCATCTTTGCCGCCGGCATGGCCACGATGGGCTTCCATCCGGTCTGCGCCATCTACTCAAGCTTCCTCCAGCGTGCCTATGATTGCATTCATCACGACGTCTGTCTCCAAGATCTGCCGGTGATATTCTGCATGGACCGTTCCGGCCTGAGCGCCAATGACGGACCCACGCACCATGGCGTTTTTGACATCGCCTACCTCCGCTGCATGCCCAATGTCATCGCCATGGCTCCGGCCAACGAAGATGAGCTGGCGGACATGATGTTCACGGCCACGCACGAGAAGCATCCGACCTTCATACGTTATCCACGCGGCACCGCCGAGGGCGTGCCGGTGAAGGAACAGCCCAAGCTGATTGAGATCGGCAAGGCCGAAGTGGAGGAGAACTTCTCCAACAAGGGCAAAAACAAGATCGCCCTATTTGGGCTGGGACCGATGTGCAGCATCGCGCGCAAAGCCGCCGTACAACTGACGGCCGAAGGCTTTGATGTGGCGGTCATCAATCCGCGCTTCACAAAGCCGCTGGACGCCGGAGCCCACGAATTCTTCGCCTCGGCCGCCGATCTGGTGGTGACGCTGGAAGACCATGTGGTCATGGGCGGCTACGGTTCGGCCGTGCTGGAATTGCTCAGTGAAAAGGGCATCACCACGCCGGTAGTCCGCATCGGTTGGCCCGATCAATTCATCGAACACGCCACCACGCAGGACGAATTGCGCAATAAATACGGGCTCTCGGTGGAAAACACGGTGGCCAAGGTGAAAGCCCATTTCGACCGCAAAGCAACAGCGACCACCACCAACCGGTTGATCGCCGTGGCCTGAGCCGGGATTTAAAACTACTTCAGGGGCAGCCGGTTCGGCTGCCCCTGTTTCATTATTAGATCAGCACCCAAGATTATTTCAATTTACGCAATGTCATCAGGCCCAGATAAAGGACGAGCCAGACCGGGACGGCAAAGAGGGCGATGATCTCCAGCCGCAGCCAAGTCCAAGCCAACCAATGGGCCTGCATGGGATAGATGGTGATCATGAAGTAATTGGCAAAGCGGGTGTGTCCCAGGAAACGTCCGTATTTGGGGAAACGCTGGCGCAGGCCGCTGAACAGGGCGACCGCCCCAAAGACCAGCACCAGCGCGGTCACGGCCAAGTTGACCGGTAGCATGGCGTCCCATTGGAAATGAACGTCGTGAGGTCCGCGCTTCTCCAAGTAGGGATAAATCCATTGGGCGGCCGCCCAGATAAAACTGAAGCCGGTCTGGACGGCGGTGCGATAGCTGGCCTTGGCGGAGGTGATCTCATTGAGCAGCCAGCCGAAATACAGCGGCACGATGCCCCAGATGAGCGTCACATGCTCGAAGGGTGTTTCAATCAATTGCCAGAACCCGGAACAAAAGGGATGCATAACGCGGTGTCGGTCAGATCAACCCATCTGGCTCAGTAGCCGCCGCCGGGGTGTCATTGTTCTCGGCGTCCGCCCCGGCGACAAGCACGACAAATTCACCTTTAAGCGAACGTTTGGCCACAATGGTGAGCAGGTCGGCGGGTTTGCCCCGCAGAAATTCCTCAAATTTTTTGGTCAGTTCGCGGGCAAGCACGACGTCGCGGCCAGGACAAATTTCCAGCAATTCGCCCAGCAGTTTTTCAATGCGGTAGGGTGATTCGTAAAAGACCAGAGTGCCCGGGATGGTGGCCAGTGTGGTGAGGCGGTTGCGGCGCTGGCCGGATTTGTGGGGGAGGAAGCCGACAAAATGAAACTCATCCGCCGGCAGACCGCTGGCAGTGAGTGCGCCGACGAGCGCGCAGGGACCGACGACGGCCTCGACCCGGAATCCCGCGGCGATGGCCGCCCGGACGACGCGTTCGCCGGGGTCGCTGATGCCGGGGCTGCCGGCATCGGTGACAAGAGCCACCTTGGCGCCGTGCCGGAGACGCTCGATGATCTCCTCACTGCGACGGGCCTCGTTGAACTGGAAATAACTGAGCAGCGGGCGGGAAATCCCGAAATGCTTGAGGAGCTGGCCGGAGTGGCGGGTATCCTCGGCGGCAACGACGTCACATTCGCGCAGTACACGGAGCGCCCGGAGCGTGATGTCCTCGAGGTTGCCAATGGGAGTGGCGACCAGATAGAGGGTCCCGGGCGTGAGCGGCGGTAATGGAGTTGGATCCATACGGACATTTAATCAAAAAACGCCCGGAAACAAAATGATAATGAAAAATGGCCCAAAGAAGAAGCCAAAGCTTTTCAAAATAAGCGCTTATTTCTATTCCTAATTTTTAAAAGAACGGATAATATAATTTTGTGACCTACAGGATGGCCAAATGGTTGTTCCCCAGAATGCGACCCGATGAAGGTGTTAAACGTCTGAACACCATCATTTTGGTCGTCCTTTTCACGTTGTTCACTGCCGGCCTGGCCGTCGCCGTGATCATGATTCGCTACAATCAGATTGGCAAATAGGCGGGCGTCGGCCGTGCAGAAGCGTTCACGTGTCCATACCTTGCCCTCCATTCCAAACAGTTGGGGCCACCAAGTACCCGCAGTCGGCCGAAATTTTACCCTTCACGGTTTGAATTTTTCGTGTCTTTTGGTGTCTATTTGTGGTTAGCTTTTACAAATGAAACTGTCTTTGTTGTCAATCTGCCTGGGCGTTGGCCTGAGCGCGCCCCAGATTTTTGGCCTGGTGAATCCGGGGCAATTCACTGCGTTGGCCCGCAAATTTCCACGGTCACAGCCGGCGGGCTGGTTGTTGATGTTATTGGGCACGGCTTGGTTCCTCTATATCGTCAACTATGAGCCGATCGCCGATTTTTCCGCTTATAAAAATGTCATGATGCTGGGCTTTGGCCTGGTGGGGGTGCTGACCTGCATCTTCGTGACGGATTTTCTGGCCGTGCGCGGACTGGCGATTGTGCTGATGCTGCTGGGCAAGCTGATGGTGGATACGGGCCGGCCGCATCTGGGGGAATCACCTTTGGTGCTGGTGAACCAAGGGCTGGCGTATGTTTTTGTGCTGCTGGGCATGTGGCTGACCATCACGCCCTGGCGGTTGCGCGACTGGTTTGATTGGCTGACAGCCAACGAGATGCGGGTAAGGTTGAGTTGCGCGGTGCGCCTGGTTTTTTTTCTCTTTATCACGGGCCTGGGACTCACCACGTTTCGAACCATGTGATCTCGGAAATTCATGAATCTTGCCGACTTGCGTGAGAATTACCGGCGCGGCCAGCTCGACCAGGCGGATCTGGCGGCGGACCCGCTGCCGCAATTCGAACGTTGGTTTGCCACCGCAGCCGTTGGCGGCCGGTGGCGCCGGATTGGCATAGCGGCCTACAAACTCTGGCAGACGATCCTTGGCCGACCGCCCATGGATGTCAATGCCATGGTGCTCGCCACCGTTAGCCGAGAAGGCGAACCCTCGTCCCGCAACGTCCTGCTCAAGGGCGTTGATGCCCGCGGCTTCATCTTCTTCACCAATTACGACAGCCGCAAGGGGCGGGAGTTGGCGGAAAACCCCCGGGCTGCGCTGACATTTTACTGGCCGGATTTGGAACGGCAGGTGTGTCTGGCCGGAACGGTCACGCGGCTGCCCGACGCCGAATCCGTGGCTTATTTTAAGAGCCGTCCCCGGGAGAGCCAGCTCGGGGCGTGGGCTTCCAATCAAAGCGAGGTGGTGCCGGACCGGGCGGCCTTGGAAAAAAAATGGCATGATACCGCCGCCCAATTTCCCGGCGAAATCCCCCGGCCGCCGAACTGGGGCGGATTTGTATTGCAGCCGGACCGGATGGAATTTTGGCAGGGCCGGCCCGGGCGTTTGCACGACCGGTTTCGTTACCTGCGCCAGCCGGATGGTTCGTGGCGGCTGGAACGGCTGGCGCCGTAAAAGTCAGAACTTCCAGGCCACTCCGCCGATCAGTTTGACGTCATTGTTGACGCGGCCGGCGGCCGGTTCGTTGACGTAAGCGTCATCCGCGACAAATTGCAGGCTGAGTTGTTTGGTGATGGCGGTATCGATGCCAATTTCCAGATCGGCCGTATAATTGTCAAACTTGGTGGCCTGGGGGAGGATTTCAGCTTTTTCCCACCACTTGGCCAAGGGGTTAATTTGCTGCTCCCAGTGCTCGGCCATGCGCAAGGTCATGTAGGTTTCATCTTCGCCCCCGCGCTTCTCAGTGATCAGACCGGGGCCGATTTCAAACGAGAGCGAGGCGAGCTTGGTTTTAATGAAGTAATAGCCCGCGCCCGGACTCAGGGAGACGCGGTAGATCAGGTCCTGGATGCCGTCGTGCAAGGCGTCGGCATTGGCATAACTGTAAAATTTCTGGCTGAACAGGTGGTTGTATTGGATCAGGCCATGCAAGCCGTCCTCGCTCATCACAGATTGGTTCTCGCCGTAGGCGCCGTCCGCCTGCAACAGCCATTCGTTATGCTCATCTTTTTTCTGGGTCGCAATTTTACCGGTGAAAAGAATGGTATCGCTGTTGCCGCGGGTGAAGGTGATGCCGGCAGCCACGAGGCTGGACCAGCCGGCAGGCGGCAATGGAGCGACCAGACGTAGGCCCGGTTGGATGTCTTGGGTGACCACAACCACGGCATTCGTGCCCTGCGTCACCAGCGTGACCGAGTTGGTGCCCGAAGAAACCACCACGACGGCGTTGGTGCCCTGAGTGGTATACGTGAGGGTGTGGCCGGCCGGGCCATTGGAATCCGCAGTGCCGGACAGCACGGTCGCCAAAAAGGCCAGGAGGCCGATGATTTTATTATCGAAATGATTTAAGATGGACATTTATAAATATAGCCGGCGGCTCCTTGTTTCAAGAACGGACGCCACCCTACAGCTTAAATTATATCAGGCGGAAAATCTTGCGGGATATTTGCATGATTTTCCGCCGGCAAGGTCAGGGTGTGACCGGAGGAATCTCCCCGGCAGCTTCTCCGGCGGGTTCGCTGATGACCGGTGCGATGGCCTGCAATTTGTCGCCTGCCTCCAAGTTGACGAGTTTCACCCCCATGGTGTTGCGCCCGGCCTCGCGGATGTCCTTGACGTTGGTGCGGACCATCTGACCGCTGACGGTGATGATCATAATCTCATCATTGGCCCGCACGGTCAGGGCGCCGATGACGCTGCCGGTTTTTTCACCGAGCTTCATGGTGATAATGCCCTTGCCGCCGCGGCTCTGCACGCGGTACTCCTCAAAATCCGTGCGCTTGCCGATGCCGTTCTCGCCGGCGACCAGAAGAGTCGCGTCCGGCACGACCACTGCCGCCGCCACGACGGCATCGCCAGGCTCAAGGGTGATGCCTTTGACCCCGCCGGCCGAACGGCCCATGGAGCGGACGTCGGATTCACTGAAGCGGATGCTCATGCCGTCCTTGGTGATGAGGATGACGTCGTCCCCGGTGTCGCCGCCTGCCACGCCGCCCCGGGTCTGTTTGACCTCGATGAGCGTGTCTCCCGGCTCGATGCCGATGGCGATGATGCCGCCCTTGCGGACATTGCCAAATTCGTTCAGGGAGGTTTTCTTGACCGTGCCCAGCCGAGTGGTGAAGAAGAGTTCGCCGGCCTGGGTCCAGGTGACGTCCTGCTTGTTTTCATCCGTCCGCGAGGGAATGCGGATGAGCGCGGCCACTTTTTCCTCGGCCTTCAATTCAAGCAGGTTCGCGATGCTCCGCCCCTTGGCGGCACGGCCCATGTCCGGTATCTCATGCACGCGCTCGACATAGACCCGCCCGGTGTTGGTGAAAAACATCAGGTAATCATGGGTGCTGGCGGTGAAGAGGTGCTCGACAAAATCCTTGTCTTCGGCCGTCTCGCCCTCGCGGGTGGTCATGCCGATGACGCCCTTGCCGCCGCGGCGCTGGGCGCGATAGGAGCTGACGTTCGTGCGCTTGAGCAGCCCGGCATGGGTGAGCGTGATGATGACGCCCTCGTTAGCGATGAGGTCTTCGATGGCGATCTCACCCTCGTCCGGCACAATCTCGGTCTTGCGCGGCGTAGCGTACTTTTCCTTGATGACGCTCAGCTCCTCCTTGATGATGGTCATCACGCGGGATTCGCGGGCCAAAATATCGAGCAAATCCTTGATGCGCTCGAGCAGCGCGCGATACTCGGCGTCCACCTTGTCAATTTCCAGGCCGGTCAACTGGTACAGGCGCAGTTCCAGAATGGCATCCACCTGGCGCTCGGTGAGGGCATAACGCCCGGCGGTCAAGCGTTCCTCGCGACGGATTAAAATGCCCCAGGTCTCGACTTGGTGGCGGTTCCACTCGAACGCGAGCAGTTTGACCTTGGCTTCCTCCTTGGTCTTGCTGCCACGGATAATTTTGATGAATTCATCGAGATTGGACAGGGCGACGAGATAGCCTTCGAGCAATTCGGCGCGCTCCTCGGCCTTGCGCAGTTCGAACCGGGTCCGGCGCAAAATGACCTCGCGCCGATGGTCGATGTAAAAGGCAATGAGCTCGGAGAGCTTGAGGGTCTTGGGCTTACCCTGATGAATGGCGAGGGCGTTGACGCTGAAGCTAACCTCGAGCTGCGTGTGCTGGAACAGGTTGTTGATGACAACCTTGGGCAGGGCGTCCCGCTTGAGCTCCATGACGAGCCGGGTATGCTCGTCGGATTCATTGCGCATGGCGGAGATCTCGGTGATGATCTTCTCATTCACCAGACCGGCAATGCTTTCTTCCAGGGCGGCGCGATTGACGTTGTAAGGAATCTCGGTGATGACCACCTGTTCGCGATTGCCCTTCAGTTCCTCCATACCGACCCGGCCGCGTAATTTGACGGAGCCTTTGCCGGTGGAAAAATAGTTACGAATGCCCTCGACACCGCAGATGACGCCCCCGGTGGGAAAGTCCGGCCCCTTGATGAACTTCATCAGTTCGGGGATGGTGATGGCCGGGTTGTCAATCTGCGCGCAGATGCCGTCAATGATCTCGCCCAAATTGTGGGGCGGCATGTTCGTGGCCATGCCGACGGCGATACCCGTACCGCCGTTAACGAGCAGATTGGGGAACGCCGCGGGAAAGACCGTCGGCTCGGTCATGCGCTCGTCGTAGTTCGGGACGAAATCCACGGTGTCCCGGTCCATGTCCTGCATGAGGGCCGCGCCGAGGTACGTGAGGCGAGCCTCAGTATAACGCATGGCGGCCGGAGGATCGTTTTCGATGGAACCGAAATTACCCTTGCCGTCCACGAGCCGTTCGCGCATCGCCCAAGGCTGGGCCATGTGGACAAGCGTGGGGTAAATGACGGCTTCGCCGTGCGGATGGTAGTTGCCGGAGGTGTCACCGCAGATTTTGGCGCACTTGTACGGCTTGCGGCCGGGAAAGAGCGATAGCTCGTGCATGGCGTACAGAATGCGCCGCTGCGAGGGCTTGAGCCCGTCCCGCACGTCCGGGAGGGCGCGCGAGATGATCACGGACATGGAGTAGTCCAGGAACGAGTTTTTGATCTCGTCCGCCACATTGATGCGGGCGATGACTTCGCCGCCGGAATAAGCGCCGCCGGTGGCGTGCGACGCGTTAGGTACAGTTTCGTCAGGCATGGTCGGTATAAGGGAAAATCAAATTAAATCAGACGTCCAGGTTGCGCACGTTGAGCGCGTTGTCCTCAATGAACTGGCGGCGCGGTTCGACTTCCTCGCCCATGAGGCGGGTGAACATCTCCTCGGCCTCCACGGCGTCGGTCAGTTCAATCCGGAGCAGCTTGCGCCGGACGGGATTCATGGTGGTCTCAAACAATTCCTTGGCGTCCATTTCGCCCAGCCCCTTGAAGCGGGTCATCTGGATGCCTTTCTTGCCGACTTCCTTGACGCCAGCCAGAATTTCCGGGATGGAAAAGAGCGGGGTGACGGACGCGCGCTCGCCATCGCCCTCGATCAGTTCGAAGAGCGGCTTGTCCTGGGCGTCATAGTGATCGACGGCCAGGCCTTTCTTGGCGAGCTTGCCGAGTTTGTCGCCGATGACCTTGCTTTCCAGGTGCAGGTCGGCCTCGACGGCGCGCCGGGGCTGTTTCTGGGCTTTCTCGGGTTTCTCGCGCAATTCAGTGTCGCTGCGGAAAAGGTCGGGGTTGGCCTCCTTAAATTTCGCGACGGCGTCGAGATCCTCAAAATAATGCACTTTTTCATCATTGCCTTCGCGAACCTTGATGAGGTACACAGGGAAATTGCCCTGGGCGCCACGTTGCTCGACATAATTGCCGAAATCGCCGCCCTGCCGGCGGATGAAGGTGGCGTATTTATCCAGCTCCTCGAGCAGGGTGAGAATATCCTCCAGTTCCTTGGGGGTGAATTCGCGACCATCGGCGAGGTTTTTCAAGCGGACTTCCTCGGTGCCAATCTGGAGCAGAATTTTATTCAACTGATTGTCGTCATCGACGTATTCGGTGCGTTTCTTGCGGGTCATGGAATACAGCGGCGGCTGGGCGATGTAGACGTAACCATCACGCACGAGCCTAGGCATCTGACGGTAGAAAAAGGTCAGCAGCAGGGTGCGGATGTGCGAGCCATCGACATCGGCATCCGTCATGATGATGATTTTATGATACCGCAGCTTGGTGAGGTCAAAAGCGCCTTCGCCCTCACCGTCACCGATGCCCGTGCCGATGGCGGTGATCATGGTGCGGATTTCCGTGTTCTGCAGCACCTTGTCCAGCCGCGCCTTCTCGACGTTGATCAGTTTGCCGCGGATGGGGAGAATGGCCTGAAACTTGCGGTCGCGGCCCTGCTTGGCGGAGCCACCGGCGGAGTCACCTTCGACGATGTACAGCTCGGTGTTCGCGGGATCACGATCGGAACAGTCGGCGAGCTTGCCGGGCAGGCCGCCGCCGGTAAGGGCGCTTTTGCGGACGGCTTCGCGGGCCTTGCGCGCGGCCTCGCGGGCGCGGGCGGCGTTAAGGGCCTTGTCCACAATGCGTTTGCCGACGGGCGGATTCGCGTCGAAATAGCTCATCAACCCCTCGTAGGTGGAGGAACCGACGATGCGCTCGACCTCGGGTGAAAGCAGCTTCACCTTGGTCTGAGATTCAAACTTGGGATCGCTATGCTTGACGGAGATGACGGCGGTGAGGCCCTCACGAACATCGTCGCCGGTGATCTGGGGGTCCTTGTCCTTCAGCAGTTCGTTGGCCTTGGCGTATTGGTTGATGGCCCGCGTCACGGCGCTGCGAAACCCACTGAGGTGCGCACCGCCGTCCGGGTTATGCACAGTGTTCGTATAGCACAGAACATGGTCATTGTAGCTGTCGTTGTATTGCAGCACGACCTCCACATGAACCTCGATGTCCTTGCCGTCGTTGTTTTCTTTCGTTTCCTTGCGGAAGGCGATGGGCTTGGGATGCAGGGGCGTCTTGCTCTTGTTGAGCTGCTTGACAAATTCCTCGACCCCGTCCTTGTAATAATAGCGCTCGGGCTTGATGTGGGGCTGACGTTCATCCACAAAAATGATTTCCAGACCGGAATTCAGGAAGGCCAGCTCACGAAGACGCTGCGAAATGGTTTCGTATTTGAACTCGGTGGTATCGCGGAAAATCTCCGGGTCGGGCTTGAAGGTGATGAGCGTGCCCGTGTGGCGGGCCTTGCCGATGACGTGGAGTTTTTGAATGGTTACGCCCCGTTCAAATTCCATGTGATGCACCTGGCCGTCGCGCGAAACCTCGACCTCGAACCATTCGGAGACGGCGTTCACACACTTGGCACCGACGCCGTGGGTGCCGCCGGAAAATTTGTAGCCGCCCTGACCGTATTTGCCGCCGGAATGCAAGGTGGTTAGGACGAGTTCAACACCGGGGAGCCCGCTGTCCTTGTTGATGTCCACGGGAATGCCGCGGCCGTTGTCGCGGATGGAGATGGAGCCGTCCATGTGGAGGGTCACCTCTATCTTGTGGCAATGGCCGGCGAGATGTTCGTCCACGGAATTATCCAGCACTTCGCTGACGCAATGATGCAGGGCGCGTTCATCCGTACCGCCTATGTACATGCCGGGTTTTTTGCGGACTGCCTCCAACCCCTTGAGCTGGCCCAATTTTTGGGCATCATAATCGGTGGAAATGGCTCCCTCGGACGGCGGGTTATGGTCTTCCGGCTGGTCTGAAATCGTTGACATATATTGATACCGAAAGCGTCCAAATGGACGCGCTAACGTGACTGCCAAAATGATAGAGAAAATGCGCTTTTTTACAACGTTTATTTGACGAAAAAAAGGGTCAAAAACACCATTAGTTGTGGGCGATTTTCCTTGCTTGCCTGATATGTTGTGCTTTTCGGGGAAAGCGTCTTGAAGGCCTTATTTTACCCCATTTTATAGCAAGCAAGGAGGGTTTGCCTGGACTCAGCCGGACCGACCGGCATACTCCGCACAGGTCGGATGGAGTCGGATTGGGTTGGGGAAGTGGAGTTGGGAGACCGTAGGAATGGTTGCGGCTAACTTGATTTTCCATTCAAAGGTCGGATTAGGTTTGATTGGGCCGGAGAGATCCGTATTTAACCACTCGGAGGGTGGACTCAGCCGGACTGACCGGCGTACTCGGGGAATGGGAATGGGGTTGCTGGGCGTCTGGCCTGCTCGATTTCCACGGTCGGATTCGGTCGGATTAGGCTGGATTCGCTTTGATTTGTTACCCATGGCCGATGCGATTTTTTAGGTGTGTTTTATTGTGCTTCATCGTGTTTTTGCGTGTTTTTGCGTGTTTTACGGGCTTTTTTGCGATGTGATTTATCGTTTTTAAGAGGGTGTTCCGAAAGTTTTTGCAAGTGTTTCCGTTAACGGTGGCCACGCCAATACAAGTGGGGTGTTTTGCCTGAGTGTTTGAGTTCGGGTTCAGACATGAGTTTGACATTGCCTCCCGTTGGCACCAGCCAACTGCTCGAACTGATGAGTCCTTACGTCCCGGACGACTGC
>Ga0302319_10001270_pt1 | contig 56473 bp, 56 predicted proteins | sample Bog_T0_2_FD_203319 | JGI IMG/M metagenome (GOLD analysis project Ga0302319, IMG submission 203319) | Peat permafrost microbial communities from Stordalen Mire near Abisko, Sweden - Bog_T0_2 | ecosystem: Environmental > Terrestrial > Soil > Wetlands > Peat | place: Sweden: Abisko, Stordalen Mire...
CTGGCCACTGATCACTCCCCACTGGCCACTGTTCTTAGGGGCTTCTAGTAGAATCAAAGATCCTGCAATTTATGACTGACGTACGCCGCGGTCTGATCATCGTGAATACTGGACCGGGCAAGGGGAAGACGACTGCAGCGATGGGGACGGCTTTGCGCGCGGTGGGGCAGGGGATGCGAGTCCTGATGCTGCAGTTCCTGAAGGGGTCGTGGCACTACGGGGAGTTGGATGCGGTGCAAGCTTTCGGGGACAAGTTTGTGATGAAGCAGATGGGACGGGGGTTTGTGAAGGTGGGTGCGGAAAAGCCGGACCCGGAAGATGTGAAGATGGTGGAAGAAGCGTGGGCGGAGGCGGAGAAGGCGATCCATTCGGGGGAGTGGGATCTGGTGGTGCTGGATGAGATCAATTACGCGATCAGCTATGGCATGCTGGATCCGGCGAAAGTTGTGGAGAGCCTGGAGAAGAAACCGGAAATGGTGCATGTCATCTTGACGGGGAGGAATGCACACCCGACAATTGTTGAGGCTGCCGACACGGTAACGGAGATGCGGCAGGTGAAGCATGCTTATGAAAAGGGCGTGATGGCACAGAGGGGAATCGAGTACTGAAATTGAGTAATTTGGTAATTTTGTAATTGAGTAATTTTCAACCCGGAGTTTCTGCAGGGTCTTTCAATTACCAAATTACCAAATTACCAAATTACTAAATTACCCAATTACTAAATTCTTATGGCTTGGTTCAAGCGGGAATCCGGGGAACTGAACACATCGGGCGAGAAGACGGTTCGCACCGAGGGATTGTGGGTGAAGTGTGAGAACTGCCGGCAGATCATCTGGAAAAAAGATCTGGAAGAGAATTTGAACGTGTGTCCGAAGTGTGAAAAGCACTTCCGCATCGATGCCCGGAAGAGACTGGCGCTGCTGCTGGATGAGAATCAGTATGAGATGTTCGATGGAAATCTTTCGTCGACCGATCCTCTGAAGTTTGTGGATTTGAAGCCGTACTCGTCCCGGTTAAAGCAGGCGCAGCACGACACGGGACTGAAAGATGCGGTGATCAACGCGCAAGGCAAGTTGCAGGGAAGGCCGGTGGTCGCCAGCGTGATGGAGTATGCGTTCATTGGCGGCAGCATGGGCGCGGTGGTGGGCGAGATGATTACGCGGGCGGTGGAGCGGGCGGTGGATTCGAAGACGCCGCTAATTATTGTGTCGGCGTCGGGCGGGGCGCGGATGATGGAAGGCGTGGTTAGCCTGATGCAGCTGGCGAAGATTTCGGCGGCGCTGGCTCGGCTGGATAAGGCGAAGGTTCCGTATGTGTCGGTGCTGACTGACCCGACTACCGGGGGCGTAACGGCGTCATTTGCGATGCTGGGGGATTTGAATATTGCAGAGCCAGGAGCGCTGATTGGGTTTGCCGGGCCGCGGGTAATCGAGCAGACGATCCGGCAGAAACTGCCGGCGGGATTTCAGCGCAGCGAATTTTTGCTGGCACATGGGATGCTGGACGCGGTGGTGCATCGGAAGGAACTCAAGCCTTACATTGCGCGGGCGCTGGATTTCATGGCAGCGTGAAAACGCTATCAGCTTTCACCATCAGCGAAACCAAGGCCGCGATGGTCATATCTGCACGCTTCGAATCTTGTCTTCCAACTTGATAATCTGAAGATACAAGCTGATGGCTGAGAGCTTTTCCTATGTCCTACGAAACCGCAGTGGCGCGCATGTTTGCGCTCGGACACGAGCTGGCGCAAACGCCTTCGCACAAGTTCGATCTGGAGCACATGCGGGTGCTGTTGCAAGAGATGGATCATCCGGAGCGGCGTTTCCCGGGTGTTCTGATCGCGGGCACAAATGGCAAGGGCTCGACGGCGGCGACGCTGGCTTCGATCCTGCGGGCATCGGGACTGAAAACGGGGTTGTACACCTCGCCACATCTGGTTCGAATCAACGAGCGCATCCGGGTGAACGGCGGAGAGATCAGCGACGACGATTTTGCGGCGGTGCACGATGAGGTGGATCAGATTGCGGAGAGGTTGGTGGAGCGGGCGGAGTTGCCGTGGCATCCCAGCTTCTTCGAGATGATGACCGCAATTGCATTCGGGCATTTTGCGCGGGAAAAGGTGGACCTGGCAGTGCTCGAAGTGGGCATGGGCGGGCGGCTCGATGCGACCAATGTGGTCGATCCGAGGGTGAGCGTGATTACCGACATTTCGCTTGATCATCAGAAGTTTCTGGGGAATACGGTGGGTGAGATTGCGCGGGAGAAGGTGGGAATTATTCGTCCGGGCGGCGCGGTGGTGACGCTGCCGCAGCAGCCCGAAGCGAATGAGGTGATCGGGAATACGATTCTGGAGTTGGGAGCGCGGGCGGTGAATGCGGTTCCGTATGTGCCGCCGGTTTCGCCTGGTAGTTGCGAGTACCTGGCACCGAGTGCCGAGGAAGCATCTCGCGCTGGCGACGAAAAGCTTTTAACCGCAAAGGTCGCGGAGGAAGACGCAAAGGTCGCTAAGAAATACATTTATCGGTACCCTTTGCAGGTTTTGGACGAGGAGATTCTGGTTGAGACTCCGCTGGTCGGGCGGCACCAGTTGCGCAACGTGGCACTGGCGATTGCGGCGGCAGCGGAGTTAAGCCAACAGGGATTCAGCGGCATCACGGCGAAGAGCATCGAGAGCGGCATCCGCGAGACGCACTGGCCGGGGCGGTTTCAAGTGATTGCGGCGCGGCCGGGGTGGCCGGAGACGGTGATCGATGTGGCGCACAATCCGGCGGGCGCATGGGCGCTGCGTTCTGCCCTTTCGGAGCGCTATGAAGACCGTCCGCTGATTTTTGTTTTCGGGGCGATGCGGGATAAGGCAATCTCGGAGATGGCGGAAATTCTGTTTCCGCTGGCGGAGCGGGTGATTGCAACCCGGCCGGAGAATCCGCGGGCGGCTTCGCCAGAGGAGATTCAGCAGGCGGGGGCTCGTACCGGTATCGAGATTGAGGCAGTGGAGGACGTACGGAGCGCGGCGGAGCGGGCCAGAGTACTGGCGAGTGAGGCAGCGGTGGTGGTGATCACCGGTTCGATTTATCTAGTGGGTGAAGTCATGCGCAATATGGGGGCGGAAGCGTGAAGCAGCGGCCGGGAGCCGTTTTCGCCTAGAATGGAAGTGTGCGGGAAGTGAATTCATCGGTGGAAGTGGAGAGCCCGGAAGCAGTGCCGCAGGTTGCGCCGCGGCGCAGCCCGCACGCGATTCCGGGGGAGAAGTATGGCTGGTTGAGCCGGCTGCGGTCGTATTTGATTCTTGATCCGTTGATTTGGCTGTACACGCTAGTTATGGGAGTGCTGGCGCTGCCCGGCGGGCTGTTCGACCGGAGCGGACGCCGTCTGCACTGGTTTTCGCGAACCTGGTCGTGGCTGATCGTGAAAACCATCTTCTCGCCGGTGAAGGTTACCGGACTCGATAAGATCGATCGATCGAAGCCCCATGTCTACGCGGTGAATCATGCTTCGGCGATGGATATTCCAGTTCTCTACGTTTACCTTCCGTTTCAATTTCGCATCGTTTTCAAGAAGGAGTTGTTGGCGTATCCGATTGTGGGCTGGCAACTGAAGCGTTCGGGGCAGGTTTGCATTGACCAGCAGAAACCGACCAATTCGATTGCGGCGATCCGTTCGGCGGTGAAGAGTCTGAAAGCAGGCATGCCGCTGGTGATTTATCCCGAAGGCGGGCGGACGCCCGATGGCGAGATTAAACCGTTTCTGCCGGGAGCTTTTTTTCTCGCGATCAAGGCGCAGGTGGATATTGTTCCGGTGGCATTGGTGGGAACTTACGAACTATTGCCGATGAACACTTACCATATCAAGTGCCGGCCGCTGGAGATGCGGGTGGGCGAGCCGATCCCGACTACCGGGATGACGATGCGGGATTTGGAGGCGGTGTCGGAAAAGGTAAAGAAGGAGATGGAAAAGCTGTATTACGAGGCGTGAACCCTAAATAGCCACGGGATGCTGAAGCAAGGAATTGCAGCGCCTGAAGGCATTCCCTGATACGAGTCTCACTTCTTCCTGCCCGGAATCTTGTCCTCCTGCTGCGAATCTTACTTCCGGCAAGTCCGACCGTAACTTTTCTTAGCCCCCGCAGTTATCCTTGTGTAAGACTACTCCGCGCGGAGAACTCGTTGAAGGCTCTGAGGAAAGAAGCGGACGAGCGGCTTCTGATTGAGGCGGCGCAGAAGGATCCTGCGCGCTTCGCGGAGCTTTATGAGAACAACTTCGAGCGGGTGTATGCGTACGTCGTGCGGCGAGTGGGAGATCGCACGGAAACTGAGGATCTGACCTCCGAGGTATTTCATCATGCGCTGGCCAACTTGCGGCGGTTTGAGTGGCGGGGGATTCCGTTTGCGTCGTGGCTCTTCCGAATTGCCGCGAATCTGATTTCAGACCGCTGGCAGAGAAAGAGCCGCGAGCAAGCGGTGGATGCGCCGGAACAGATCGAATCCGCGCAGGGAAAGAACAAAGATTTCGAGGAAGTAGAACGAAGGGCAACGTTATTTCGTCTGGTGGAGACGTTGCCGGCGGAACAGCGGCGCGTGGTGGTGCTGCGGTTTGTGGAGCAGAAAAGCATTAAAGAAGTGGCGCGGGAGATCCGCAAGACGGAAGGCGCGGTGAAGCAGTTACAGTTCCGCGCCCTCAGCAGCCTGCGGGCGCGCATGGAGGGTGCCGATGCCTAAGCGCTCTCTGAATTCGCCGAACAACGATTCGAAGAAGATAGAGCAACTGAACCGGGCTATTGACGCCTTACTGGCACGGGCGGACGGCAAGCCTCCTAAGGTGGAGACGAGCGTCGAACCACTGGTGCGCGTTGCGGCAGAATTGCGCAATCTGCCGAGCGCAAGTTTCAAGGCACGATTGAAATCACAACTAGAAGGGAAAAATAAAATGGCTACTCTTACCGTGTCTACGCCCGCCGTGCCCGCAGCCGTCGCCGTCCGGCCACTTGCTGTACCGCGGTTGACGTTCAGAGATGCCGCCAAGGCGATCGAGTTCTACAGGAACGCGCTTGGCGCGAAAGAAAATTTCCGATTCGAAACCCCAACCGGCATCCCGCACGCCGAAATTACGATTGGCGAATCGACCATCATGCTAACCGAAGAATGGCCCGAGGGCGGCCGTTTCAGCGCCGAAACCGTTGGCCAGTCACCGGTTTGGCTTTCGCTGCGTGTGAACGATGTGGATTCGTTCGTCGAGCAGGCGGCAGCAGCCGGGATGAAAATCGTGCGTCCGCCGTCCGATCAGTTCTACGGTCATCGCGACGCAACTCTGACTGATCCCTTCGGATATACGTGGGGAATCTACACAATCAAGGAAGAGGTGCCGGCAGAGGAGATGCATCGGCGCATGAAAAATCTCACCACCGGACCAGAAGGCGGTCGCATGAAACCCGCGACAGGCGTCGATCCGGTTCCGCGCGGGTTCCGGATGGTGACGCCGTACCTGGTGGCCGAAGATGGCAATGCGCTAATCGACTTTGTAGTGAAGGCCTTTGGCGGAGAGGAGGCTTTGCGCATTGCGACTCCGACCGGCGTGCACGGCGAAGTGCGCGTTGGCGATTCGATGATGATGCTCGGTGGCGGCATTGCGGGAAAAAAGTTTCCAGCGACGCTGCATCCCAACGCGCTGCATGTTTACGTGAAGGACGCGGATGCCGCTTACAAGAGCGCATTGGCGGCCGGAGCCACGTCACTCGACGAGCCGCGCGACCAGGATTATGGTGAGCGCTCGGCCACGGTGAAAGATGCAGCGGGGAACTTCTGGTATATCGCCACGCACAAGGGTGAGAGCTACATTCCGAAGGGCCTCAATAATGTGAATGTATATCTGCACCCGCGGCGAGCCGAGCCTCTGATTGGCTTCGTGAAGCGCGCGTTCGGGGCGCAGGAAATCGCCAAGTACGCATCGCCCGATGGGGTGGTTCACCACGCCGTGATTCGTGTTGGCGATTCGGTGGTGGAAATGGGCGAGGCTCATGGCAAGTACGAGCCAATGCCCGCGATGTTCTACCTCTACGTACCGGATAGCGATGCGCTGTATCGCCGCGCTTTGGCCGCGGGGGCGAAGTCGCTCCACGAGCCGACAGACCAGCCTTATGGCGATCGCAACTCGGCGGTTACGGATGCGTTCGGCAACACGTGGTATTTCGCGACGCATGTAAAGGACGTCACACCCTAAGAGTTCTACGTCTCAGACGGGAGGGCAGGCGAATCAACCTGCCTTCCGCGCTTTCTCTGGTAGCCGCGGGTTTGACCCTCCTGAATCCCTCCCATAAACTGAGAGATTAAGTAGTTCCCCAGGTTCTAACTCTTATGGCAGACAGCATTCATGTGAAGCTTCCGGACGGGAGCGTGAAGGAAGTTCCCAAGGGGACGACCGCGCTCGATATTGCTAAATCCATCAGCCCGCGGCTGGCGGACGCGGCTTTGGCGGCTAAGACCAATGGCGACCTGATCGACCTCACCCGGCCTCTTGAAAAAGACACCGACTTGCGCCTTTTGACCGAAAAAGATGCAGAGGCGTTGGAAGTTTACCGGCATTCGTCGGCGCATCTACTGGCGGCGGCCGTGTTGGAGCTTTTTCCGGAGACCAAGCTGGGGCATGGTCCTGCAACCGAGAGCGGATTCTTCTACGACTTCTACCGGCCGACTCCGTTTACGCCCGAGGATCTGGAAAAGATCGAGAAGAAGATGCAGGAACTGGTGCAGCAGAACATCCCTTATGCGCGCGAGTTTCTGCCTCGCGATCAGGGGCTGGCGGAGTTCAAGAAGGAAGGCGACTTCATGAAGTGCCATTTCATTGAGCAATTCACCAAGCCCGATGAAAAGATTTCGATTTATCGGACCGGCAAGTTCACCGATTTTTGCCGTGGGCCGCACATTCCTTCGACCGGGAAGATTAAAGCATTCAAGCTGTTTAATGTTGCGGGCGCGTACTGGCTGGGGGATGAGAAGAATCAGCAACTGCAGCGCATTTATGGGACTTCATTTTTTTCGAAGAAGGATCTCGACGCCCACTTGCAGCAGGTCGAAGAAGCGAAGAAGCGGGACCATCGTGTGCTAGGCAAGCAACTCGATCTATTTTCGATTCAGGAACTGGCGGGGCCGGGGCTGATTTTCTGGCATCCCAAGGGCGGGATCATCCGCAAACAGATGGAAGACTGGATGCGCGAGGAGTACCTGAAGCGCGGGTATTCGCTGGTTTACACGCCGCATGTGGCGCGGCGGCAGTTGTTTTTCACCTCGGGGCATGAGGGCTACTACTCGCAGAACATGTTCGACGCCATGGAACTGGACGACGCCGAATACCGGCTGAAGCCGATGAATTGTCCTGGGCACATTTTGATTTACAAAGATTCGTTGAAGTCGTATCGCGACCTGCCGGTAAGGCTGGGAGAACTGGGCACTGTGTATCGCTATGAACGCTCGGGCGTGATGCACGGGCTGCTGCGCGTGCGGGGCTTTACGCAGGATGACTCGCACATTTTCTGCACGCCGGAGCAGGTCGAAGGCGAGATTACCGGTTGCCTCGACTTTGCGCTGGATGTGCTGAAGGACTTCGGCTTCGAGCAGTTCCAGACTGAGCTTTCAACCTGGGATCCGGACGACCGAAAGAATTTTGTGGGCAGCGAAGAGCAATGGGTTCACGCCACCGAATCGCTCAAGAAAGTGCTGGACCGCCGGAAGATTGATTACAAGACCATTCCTGGCGAGGCCGCTTTTTACGGGCCGAAGATCGACATCAAGCTGGTGGACGCCATCGGACGGTTGTGGCAGCTCTCGACGGTGCAGGTCGACTTCAACCTGCCGCAGCGCTTTGGGCTGGAGTATGTGGCGGAAGATGGTTCGCGCAAACAGCCGGTGATGGTGCATCGCGCACTGTTCGGATCGATTGAGCGCTTCTTCGGCGTGCTGATTGAGCACTATGCAGGCGCGTTTCCGGTGTGGCTGTCGCCGGTGCAGGTGGCGATGATCCCCATCAGCGAGCGGCACGCGGAGTATGCGAACAAGGTTGCGGACCAGCTTAAGGCTATCGGCGTGCGCGTGGAAGTGGATGCGCGCAACGAGAAGATGAATGCGAAGATTCGCGAACATGCCATGCAGAAAGTGCCGTTCTTGCTTGTCGTGGGAGATAAAGAGGCCGAGGCCGGGAAGGTGAACGTTCGCACGCGCGGGAAAGAGAAGACTGAGGACATGGCGGCTGGAGAGTTTGTGGAGAAGATCAGGAAGCTGATTGCGGAGAAGAGTGTAGGGCTGTAGCTCAAGACCCTTCACCACAGAGACACAGAGACACAGAGACACAGAGAAAACTTTCTTGGGATCTTTCGTTATGGGGACAGTTGAGTTCGACTGTCCCCATGCGTGTTTTCAGACCCGCTGGTTGTACCATGTTCCCGTGCATTCTCTAGCAGAGCGCGTCTTGGTCCACATCCGGTGCGAGGAATTGCTGCTGGCTGGGGACCGGGTCGGGGTCGCCGTTTCGGGCGGGATTGATTCCGTCGCGCTGCTGCGGTTGCTGATCGAGTTGCGGCAGGAACTCGGCATCGTTCTTTCTGTCGTTCATTTCAATCATGGGCTGCGCGGGGCGGAGTCGGAGGCGGATCGGGAGTTTGTCGCCAGGCTGGCTCGCGAGCATGGGTTGGAGTTTCATCTTGGTGGCGGCGATGTGGCGCAGCAGGCTGCGGATCAAGGCTCCGGAGTGGAGGCGGCTGCGCGGGAGTTGCGGTATGAGTTCTTCCGGGAGCTGCTGGGATCGGGTGAAGGTGCCGAGATGCATCTCGGCGCGGAAATCCCTCAGGGGCTAAAGCCCGAACTTTCGGTCCAGCCTAACGGCACCCTTCGGCTTCGCTTAGGGCAGGCTCCTGAAGCCGTGCCCTTCCCGAATCCCCCTTTGAACAAGATTGCTACCGGGCACACGCTCGATGATCAGGCTGAGACTGTGCTTATGCGGGTGATTCGCGGGACAGGAATGCGCGGGCTGGGGGGAATTTATCCGCGCATGCTTGTGGAGCGCGAGGATGAGGATGAGGAGGGGCGCGGCGAGATCGTGCGTCCGCTGCTGGGAATTCGGCGGCGGGAACTGGAGCAGTATTTGGGCGATCTCAAACAGCCCTGGCGGGAAGATTCGTCGAACGCCGATTCTAGGTTTACTCGCAATCGGGTGCGGCGGCTGGTGCTGCCGCTGCTGGAGCGGGAGTTCAATCCTGCGGTGGTCGAGAGTTTCGCGGAACTGGCGGAGATTGCCCGCGACGAGGAAGACTATTGGGAGAACGAAATTTCGGGCTGGCTGGGGACGGTGGTGCAGTGGTCGCAGCCGGAATGGACGCGCGGTCTGCCAGGATTTGAGGGTTCGTCCGAGTTGGTGCAGATCCAGCCGACACTCGGCAAGATCCCCGATCCGGCGTTGTTGGAGCGGCTAGAGCATCCTGGTCCGGCGGTGATGAATGCTTCGGTGAGCCGGCCATGGCTTTTGACCGAGCCCCGGGCTGTGCAGAGAAGGGTGCTGAAGGCGATTGGAGAGCAGGCGGGGATTCCGCTGGAGTTTAAGCACGTCGAAGAAATCCTGCGCTTCGCGGGAGAAGACGGCGCGTCGGGTAAAGAGCTGTCGCTTCCGTTGGGGTGGAAGGTTGTCCGGGAGCCGGAGGCCATGGTTTTCGTCACGCCGGATTTGCGGCAGCAGGAGCGCATCCCGGACTACGAATACACGCTGGCGGTGCCGGGGCGTGTCGTTGTAGTGGAGCTGGGGGTAGTAATCGAAGCGTTGCGCATTACTCCCCAATGGCAGGTTGCGGAGTATAATCCGCAGCAACTTCTTCGGGCAAAGCTTTTGCCGGGACAATTGATCGTGCGGAACTGGCGGCCGGGAGACCGGTTTTGGCCAGCCCACACGAAGTCGCCGAAGAAGATCAAAGAATTGCTGCAGGAGCGGCATCTAGCGCAACCTGGTCGCAGGCTTTGGCCGGTAGCAGCGAGCGGCGACGAGATTGTGTGGATGCGCGGCTTTCCGGTTCCCGCCAGATTACGCGCTGGGCCGGGGGAGGAAGCGGTGCTCATCCGGGAGATTCCGTGGGCTGGGATGGAAAGAGCCTTTGACCGCGAAGAACGCCAAGGTTTCGCGAAGAGCGCAAAGCAATACTAATCATTAGTAATAGTCCGACTGCAAACGACCGGGAGGCACGCCATTTCATGAATGCACCGAAGGTCGAGCCACTTCGCCAGGTAATCGCGGCCGAGCAGATCCAGAAACGGGTGAAGGAGCTCGGGCGCCACATCTCGGATGATTACCAGGGACAGACGATCCAGGCGCTGGCCGTTCTGGAGAATGCGTTCATGTTTATGGCCGACCTGGTGCGGGCTTTGGACGTCCCCGTGGTGTGCCAGTTCATCAAGCCCAAATACAGTAAGCAGACCAACAAGCAGCAGGGCGATCAGGGGGGAGAGATTACGGAGATCTTCTTCAGCCACGAACCGGATATTCGCGGCCAGCATGTTTTGCTGGTGGAGGGCCTGGTGCATTCGGGGGTGACCAGCGAATTTCTGATGAACGACCTGCGCGCCAGGGGGGCGGCATCGGTGAAGCTGGTAACCCTGCTGGACCGGCAGTCGGCCCGCCGCGTGGCTTTGCAGCCCGATTATTTCGGGTTCCTGGTGGACGAGGCGTTTCTTATAGGCTACGGCTTGGGTGCGGTGGAGCAAACGAACCGGAATATCCCCTATTTGGCCGCCGCTCCGATTACGCCCATGACTTAAGTTATGAGAAGGGTGGCGCGCCTTTTTCCGAAAGAAAAGGTAGAATAGAGCTCTTAGGGATTTTCCCTATCCAAATTGGCCGAACGGCATCTAAATTAGCAGCAGGAGCCTCGGGGCTTCGTGCGCTTGATCGGACCCTGGTTTCTTTAGGAGTTTCTTGGTGAATTCGACAGTCAAAACCGTAGCTTTCTGGCTGGTGATTGGGTTGTCCGCGTTGCTGTTGTGGCAGGTGATTCAGGCCGGCCGGAGCGGGCAGAAAGATAAAGAAATTAACTTTTCCCAGTTCACGAGCGACGTGGATCAGGGGAAGGTGCATGAAGTCCTCGTCGACGGCATGCAACTGCACGGGAAATATAGCGACGGCTCCCCTTTCCATACAACGGTGCCGGCGAACTATCCGGAGATGATCAAGGCGCTGCACGACAAGGGTATCTCGATGACGTTCCGGGACGCCAATAGCGGAAGCTGGCCCCTGCAGTTGTTAGGGACCTGGGCTCCGCTGATTCTGCTGGGCGCTCTGTGGTTCTTCATGATCCGCCAGATGCAGACCGGCGGCAATAAAGCGCTGTCGTTCGGGAAGAGCCGGGCTCGGCTGCTTTCGATGCAGCAGAAGAAAGTCACGTTCAAGGACGTGGCGGGCGTGGAAGAGGCCAAGGAAGAGCTGCGCGAGATCATCGAGTTTCTGCGCGAGGCGCAGAAGTTCCAAAAACTTGGCGGAAGAATTCCCAAGGGAGTGCTGCTGGTTGGCCCTCCGGGAACGGGCAAGACGCTCTTGGCTCGAGCGGTTGCGGGCGAGGCGAATGTTCCTTTCTTTTCGATCTCGGGCTCGGATTTCGTGGAAATGTTTGTGGGCGTCGGCGCCAGCCGGGTGCGCGACCTGTTCGAGCAGGGAAAGAAAAACGCGCCCTGCATCATCTTTATCGACGAGATTGACGCCGTAGGCAGGCATCGTGGCGCGGGGTTGGGTGGTGGTCACGACGAGCGCGAGCAGACACTGAACCAGTTGCTGGTGGAGATGGACGGTTTCGAGTCGAATGAGGGCGTGATTCTCATGGCGGCGACGAACCGGCCGGACGTGCTGGATCCGGCGCTCCTGCGGCCGGGACGTTTTGACCGGCGTGTGGTGGTGAGCCGTCCAGATGTGCGCGGGCGCGAAGAAATTCTGCGCGTGCACACCCGGAAAATTCCGCTTGCTGAAGATGTCGACCTTCAAGTGCTGGCGCGTGGTACGCCGGGATTCTCTGGCGCGGACCTGGCCAACATGGTGAACGAAGCGGCGTTGGCGGCGGCGCGGCAAAACCGCAAGGCTGTGCTGATGTTCGACTTTGAAGTCGCCAAAGACAAAGTCCTGATGGGCGTCGAACGCAAGTCGCTGATTCTTTCCGACGAGGAGAAGAAAGTGACGGCGTATCACGAAGCTGGGCATGCGTTGGTGGCAGCGAAGCTCCCAGGGTCGGACCCGGTGCACAAGGTTACGATTATTCCTCGTGGAATGGCGTTAGGCGTAACCATGCAGTTGCCGGTGGACGACCGGCACAACTACACCAGGGAATATTTGAAGACCGATCTGGCGATATTGATGGGTGGGCGTCTGGCTGAGGAGTTGTTCCTTAACCAGATGAGCACCGGCGCGGGCAATGACATTGAGCGGGCTACGGAAATGGCGCGCAAGATGGTGTGTGAGTGGGGCATGAGCGATCTTGGCCCGCTTACCTTCGGCAAGAAGGAAGAGCAGATCTTCCTGGGCCGCGAGATCAGCCAGCATCGGGATTACAGCGAAGACACCGCCATCAAAATTGACAATGAGGTCCGAAAGCTGGTGAACCAAGGATACGAAACGGCAAAGAGCATCCTGGAAGGCAGCCGCGACACGCTGCAGAAGATCGCGGCGGCATTGCTGGAGCGCGAAGTGCTCGACGCATCCGAAGTGCTGCTTCTCGTCGACGGCAAGGAACTGCCTCCGATTAAGGCTCCTTCCAAGCCCGATGACGGCGTGCAGCAGGTGCTGAAGCCGGAGCCGGGACGGGGAATCGTGAAGGGCGGAGAGAGCCCGGCGCGAGCGTAAGAACAGTTCTTAGTTCTTTGTTAAGGGCGGCCTGCGGGCCGCCCTTGGTTTTTGCCGCACGAACTATCCGTTTACGAGACTCATCATGTGTTCGGGATAGCGCAGCCCGGCAGCGGCGCCTGTGGGGAAGATTTCCTCGATTCGCCGCAGATCTCCCGCAGTCAGCTTCAGGTCGATCGCTGCAACATTCTCTTCCAGATATTTCCGCCGCTTGGTTCCGGGGATGGGGACGATGTTCTTATCTTGAGCGAGCACCCACGCCAGCGCTAACTGCGAGGGCTTGCAGCCTTTTTCCTGCGCAATTTCTTCGACCCTGCGAACGAGGTCCAGATTCTTCTGAAAGTTCCCGCCTTGAAAGCGCGGAGAGAACCTGCGGTAGTCGTCAGCCGGCAGATCTTCGAAGCGCGTGAACTGTCCGGTGAGAAAGCCGCGTCCGAGCGGGCTATAAGCGACGAAGCCGATGCCAAGCTCGCGGCAGGTGGCAAGGAGTTCGGCTTCCGGTTCGCGGCTCCACAGCGAATATTCGGTTTGCAGCGCGGTGATGGGATGAACGTTCACGGCGCGGTGGAGGGTTTGCGGCGAGGCCTCGGAAAGACCGATGTGGCGGATTTTCCCTTCTTGTACCAACTGAGCGAGCGCGCCCACTGTTTCCTCGATGGGCGTGGCGGGATCGACGCGATGCTGGTAGTAAAGATCGATGGTTTCAACTCCCAGCCGGTGGAGGCTGGCCTCGCAGGATTGGCGCACATAATCGGGCTTGCCGCTCACCCCGCGAACGCTGGGATCCTTGGGATCGCGGACAATGCCAAATTTCGTAGCCAGGACAATCTGGTCGCGCTTCCCTTTGATGGCGCGGCCGACCAGTTCTTCATTCTTGTACGGACCGTACACATCGGCGGTATCGAGAAAGTTGATGCCGAGTTCGAGAGCTCGATGAATGGTGGCGATGGATTCGTTATCATCGCGTCCACCATAAAACTCCGACATGCCCATGCAGCCGAGGCCGAGGGCCGACACTTTAAGACCGCTGCTTCCAAGTTCACGAAATTGCATGAATGCCTCCTTGCAAAAAAGCGACGGCGCGTGTGTTCTGTACCGCTTCCACCCTAAGAGATGCACTAGCTACGCGTTGTGGCTCAGGCAATTTATGAGTCTTCCGGTGCCACCGCGCATCTTTTATCCGCAGTAGTTATCGTTCTGATTGGTGAAATCCATGAGTCAGGTGCCCATCTGGTTTGAACGTAAGTTCGAGTTTTCGTTTCCGGCGGAGCTGCATCCGAATTTACTGGCGCGTCTGCGCGGCACTCCTGCGAGAGTTGAAGAAGTGTTGCGCGGCCGTTCTCGGGAAATACTGGTCAAGAAACCGCAAGAAAAATGGTCGGCGCAGGAACACGCGGGGCACTTGCTTGACCTCGAGCCGCTGTGGCTGGCCCGCGTGGACGATTATGTGGCGGCCAGCGCCCAACTCACCGTGGCAGACTTGAAGAACCGAAAGACCGACGAAGCGGATCACAATGCGCGTCCGCTGGAACAGCTGTTGGCGGAGTTCCGCACCGCAAGAGCAAGGCTGCTGAAGCACGTGGAGGAACTGGATGCCTCGCTGTTTACGCGAGCCATTCCGCACCCGCGTCTGAAGACGCCGATGCGGCTGGTCGATCATTTATATTTTGTCGCTGAACACGACGACCACCATCTGGCGCGAATCTGGGAACTGGTCAACACAGCAAGGTAGAACCGCTGGCTGGCGATCAAGGCTGGACGGCGATCAATGGCTTGCACCGGAGCACAACATCACCAATCGGTACTGCCGGCACTTCTGCTGCGTTGAGGGACTGCGTGAGGCGCGCGGAGTCTTCGGATGGAACCGAAATCAGCAACCCGCCTGCGGTCTGAGGATCAAAGAGAAGCGATCGAAGGTCGTCGGGAACTCCATCCTCGTAGTCGACCACACATTCGGCGAAGTCGCGGTTGTTCTTGAGGCCACCGGGAATATACCCGGAGCGAATGCAATCGAGCGCGCCCGGAAGGACCCGAATGTTGCCGGCGTGCAGCCGGAGGGATACATCGGACGCAAGGGCCATTTCGCGAGCGTGCCCGATCATACCGAAGCCGGTCACATCGGTCATGGCGTGAACGCGGAATTCCCCTTGCTGAATCACTTCCGCGGCACGCTTGTTCAGCGTAGTCATCGACTGAATGGCAGCATCGATCCATGCAGGTTCGGCTTTGCCCTTCTTGATTCCCGTGGAAATCACGCCCGTGCCCAGCGCCTTGGTGAAGATGAGAGCATCACCGGGCTTGGCGCCGGCGTTGGTGAGAACCTTTTTCGGATCGATGAGTCCGGTGACCGCATATCCGAACTTGGTTTCTTCGTCGCGAATGCTGTGGCCGCCGATCACGGTGCAGCCGGCTTCGATCATTTTCGAGAGGCCACCGGCGAGAATGCGCTCGAGAATTTCCAGATCTGCTTTGTCGGGAAAGCACACCAAAGCCAGCGAGGTAACGGGTTTTCCGCCCATCGCATAAACATCGCTCAATGCATTGGTCGCGGCGATCTGGCCGAAGACGTAGGGATCATCCACCACAGGTGTGAAGAAGTCGACGGTCTGCACCAGCGCCTGATCGGGTGTGATTTGATACACTCCGGCATCGTCGGCGTGGTCAAAGCCGACTAAGACATTGGGGTCGTGTTGCCGGGCTAATTTCCCAAGCACCGTGTCCAGCGCCGCCGGACTCAGCTTGGACGCTCAACCCGCGGCTTTTACCGACTCCGTAAGGCGGAATGGCTTTCCGTCGGACATGAAGTCATTGTACCGAGTCACAGGTACTGCAGAGTTGAGTGGAAAGAATTAAGTGGAGCGAGCAGGCTAGATGTTCCGCTACTTCACCGCGACATCCGTGACTTGTATCTCGGGATACTGATGATTCCATTGCGCGGAAATGCCTTCGAAAGTTAGACGGAAGGCCTTGCTTTGACCGGGTAGGAGCGGTGAGACGCTGAAGTCCACGGCTTCGGGATAAGGGCCATCGGTTTTCAGCACTTGCATCGGGATGTTATCCCGCTGTGCCAGTTGGCCCAAATCGTCTTTGAAATTGACTTCGACAATCAGGTGTGTGACGGTTTTGCCGCCTGTGTTGGTGACAGTTCCGTCGACGTAGCTGACGGTGGCTCCGACAAAATTTTCCGCAGCGCTCATTTTGAAATCGGAGAGCTTAAGGTTTGCGGCGTAGGGAGGTGGTCCGGATGCGCTCTTGGGCTGGCTGCGAAGGAGAAACGCGGCAATGATAGCTACGACAATGACGACCGCAACGGCAACGGCAATAGTGCGCCGGCTGGAGTTATGCTCTTCGGCTACCGGTGTTGGCTGGATCAGGCCGCCCATGCAAGCGATTGTACTCTGGACGCTAGTTGCTGGTCTTTACCCGTTAGTCTTGAAGAACGCGGTCAGGAATAGCACGCCGAACAGCAAGTCGACGCAGCCGAGAGCGAGATCTCCTGGTTTTAGGCGATGCTGCAGATAGAGCACGACGAAGGTCGCTCCGTACCCAAGCTTCTCCAGCACCGCAGGAATCATCATCGGCCGAAGACGCACCGGGTCCCGGGCAATCACGATGAACGCGAACTGGAAGGCCAATCCCACACTGACGAAGCCGTAGTAAAAACCGGGGTGGGTAATTGGCGGGGGATCCTGGCGGCCGATCAGATCGAATAGGAAAAATAGGGGTGTGAGCACCAATACGCCCCAAATGGCAGCAATCCAAAATACGATCCTGGCGAACTTCATGGAAAGTGATTATTCGCCGCCCACAGTGAGACCGTCAATGCGCAGCGTCGGCGAGGCCACGGAGCCACGGAACTCCAGATCATTTGCGATCTCGGAAATATTGAAGAAGATCTCTTTAAGGTTGCCGGCTACGGTGATTTCCTCGACCGGGTAGGCAAACTCTCCACCGGAGATCCAGAGGCCGGAGGCGCCGCGGGAATAATCGCCCGTTACCAGGTTCGCCCCGTGACCAAGGAACTCGGTTACGTACAGGCCCTCTTTGATGTCGGAAATCAATTGCTTCGGCGTTCTGGTTCCCGGCTGGAGGAAGTAGTTGCCGGGGCCTATGCCCGGCGTGCCGGCCAGTCCGCGGGAAGCGTTGCCGGTGGTCCTAAGCCCAAGCTTCTTCGCCGTGTAGGTGTTCATCAGGTAGGAAGTCAGTACGCCATTCTCGATGACGACGGTTCGGCGTGTGGGCACGCCTTCGCCATCGAATGGACTGGTGCCGAAGCCGCCCGGGATGGTGCCGTCGTCGATGATGGTGACGTTGGCGCCGGCGATTTTCTGTCCCAGCTTGCCGGCGAGGAACGAGGCCCCACGATAAACCGAATCGCCGTTCACACCTTCGAAAATGTGTTCGAGGATCGACGTGGCGACCATCGGATCGAAGATGATTGGCACTTGCGCGGTTTTGGCCTTGCGCGCGCCTAAACGGCGCAGCGTGCGCTCGGCGGCGACCTTGCCGACTTGCTCGGGGGATTCGAGCTTCGACAGAGTGCGCGCCACGGAGTACCAATAGTCGCGCTGCATGGCGCCGTCTTCGGTTTGTGCGATGGGAACGGCGGATACGGAACAGTAAGACCGGCGGTATTCGCCGACGAATCCGTGGGAGTTAGCCAGAACTTTGTGGCCGGTGGCGGCGTCGAACGATCCGCCTTCGGAATTCTTGATGCGTGGATCGAAATCGAGCGCGGCCTTCTCGGCACGGCGGGCGTAGTCGATACGATCGGGGCCGGGCAGGGAATAAACGTCTTCGTGATAGAGATCGAGGTCGCCGGTGAGCTGGCCGAGTTGTTCGGGCGCCGGAATTCCGCCGAACGGGTCTTCGGAGGTGATCTTCGAAAGCTCTAGCGCGGACTTCACCATGCGGTCGAGGCTGTCACGGGAAAAATCGCTGGAGTAGGTGCTGGCTGCTCGCTGGCCGTTGAAGACGCGCACGCCGATGGATCGCGATCCGGATTCTTTGAGGGTTTCGACCTGGCCGAGGCGAACCAAAGTGGAGAACTCGTCGCCCTCGCGCACTACGCATTCGGCAGCGGTTGCGCCACCGTTCACGGCGCGGCGGACGATCTCCTGGGCTAGGTTGCGAAGGTCGGTTTCTAGTGCGGGTGCGCTAGCGCTTAATTCAGTTGAAGGCATAGAGTCTTTACTTATCTTATCCCAAATATAATGACTCCTTTTCTCGTAGCGCGTTCGCTTTCCGTTCGAGCGCGTAAGCGCGCGCAGCTTTCATTTGGTTATAATGCAGTTATGCATTACAATCGATTTATGAGGTGCATGCCATGACCACCCTGACTGTGACCGCGCGAGGGCAAGTCACATTTCGGAAAAAGGTGTTAGAACATCTCGGCATCAAGCCCGGCGAAAGGATTGCACTGGATTTGCTCCCCGATGGCCGGGGCGTGATCCGGGCGGCGCGTCCGACGGGAACTATCGAGGACTTCATTGGGTTTCTTGCGGGAAAAACGAAGAAGGTCGCGACCATCGAGGAGATCAACGAGGCGGCGGCGGATGGCTGGGCTGGCCGGATAAAAATGGGTAAGAAGTGAAAATCGCGGCCGATACGAACGTTTTGGTTCGCGCCGTTGTTCGCGACGACAAGAGGCAGGCGGAAGTGGCGGCCAGAGTATTGCGCAACGCGAGTCTCGTTGCAGTCGCAGTCTCCAGCCTGTGCGAGTTTGTTTGGGTTCTGCGCGGGAAGTACGGGCTCCCGGCAGCGGAAGTAGCTGCCGCGATTCGCGCTCTGCTTGCGGCAGGGAACGTGGAGGTCGACCGGCCCGCAGTAGCGGCGGGCTTGACGATGCTCGACGCAGGCGGGGATTTTGCCGATGGGGTGATTGCCTACGAAGGGAAGTGGTTGGGGGCGGAGACGTTTGTTTCGTTCGATAAGAAGGCAGTGGAGATGCTCAGGGAGCACGGGGTGCCTGTAAGCCTGTTGTAGCGCGATAATTAGACTTAATTTTCTGAGATCGGAGTGTTCAGGATGAAGACCGTCGAATCCAGCAGGATGTTGTCGCTCGCTCTCCTGTTTGTCTTCGGAATCTGCGCCCAGCCAGCCAAAGCCTACAGTACCGGCAAAGATCTGCAGGAATGGTGCAGCGCCGCTATCGATAAGCAACTACAATCGGGTGCGCGGGCAGGCCTTTGCGTGGGGTTCCTTGATGCGTTTCGTCAACTCTCACGAATGTTGCCATCACAGCCTAACGTCAAACTTGAGTGCCTTCCGGATGGAGTTGGACAGGAGCAGTTTATCAGGGTGATTCTGAAATATCTCGATCAGCACCCAGAAAAATTACATCTTCCAGCAGTTCAGATCGTCTATGACGCCGCCAATGAGGTATTTCCTTGCCCTGCCGCGGCGAAGTGAGATTCCTTGACTGCTCCTTGTCCGGCAAACGCTGCAAGCAATCTTCGACTCGCAGGTCGCAGTGAGTGCGGATTCGGAAGTTTGAAAGTGAGTCCGAATCGCTCTCATTGGTGACGTCTACCGCATCGGGGTCATACGCAAAGGGGTTCCGACCTACAATCTTGCCTTCCCGCTCTAACAGGTGAATAGCGGACCAAATCACATCATTTGAGTACCCCGTCTGATCCTCAATTTGCTCGAACATTGCTCCATTTGGCATTGAGCGCTGGAGAACCTTGAGAACGTTTTCGATTTGCTCGCGGGATGCTGCTACAGTGGTTTCCGACATAGGTGCAATGCCTCTAGTGAATTATGACTTCCGCTTACTGCATGAAGCCGCCCGGATCTTTCTTAGCCGTCCCGCCAACAGTCAGCCGATCAATCTTAATAGTCGGAATTCCCACGCCCACCGGGACGGCCTGTCCATCTTTGCCGCACGTCCCGACGCCTTCGTCTAGTTTCAAATCGTTGCCCACCATCGAGACACGGGTGAGAACATCCGGGCCGTTGCCGATCAGCGTTGCGCCTTTGATGGGCGCGGTGATCTGGCCGTCTTCGATCATGTAGGCTTCGGAGGCTCCGAAGACGAATTTGCCGTTGGTGATGTCGACCTGGCCTCCGCCGAAGTTGACGGCGTAGATGCCGCGCTTTACCGAGCGAATAATGTCTTCGGGATCATCCTGGCCAGCCAGCATATAGGTGTTGGTCATGCGCGGCATGGGAATGTGTTCGTAGCTCTCGCGGCGTCCGTTGCCGGTGTCGGCGATGCCCATCAGGCGCGCGGAAAGCTTGTCGCTGAGGTAGCCCTTGAGGATTCCTTTTTCGATCAGCACGGTTTCCTGCGTGGGTTCGCCTTCGTCGTCCACGTTCAGCGAACCGCGGCGCCATGGCATGGTTCCGTTGTCGATAACAGTGCATTTCTCGCTGGCGACGCGCTTGCCGATCAGTCCGGCAAAGGCGGAGGTCTTCTTGCGATTGAAGTCTGCTTCCAGACCGTGTCCCACGGCTTCGTGCAGCAGGACGCCGGGCCATCCGGGGCCGAGAACTACTTCCATTTCGCCCGCTGGAGCCTCACGCGCGTCGAGTTGCAGGATCGCCTGGCGGGCTGCTTCTTTCGCGAAGAATTCTGGATTCTTGTCTCCGAAGAAGAAATCGAGAGCGACGCGGCCGCCGCCGCCGGAGCCGCCGCGAGCGGAATTGTTTTCGGTTTTAGCGATACAAGACACGTTCATTCGAGCGAGGGGCTGGGAGTCTTCGGCGAAGGTTCCGTCGGAGGCGACGACAAGAATGTTCCGTAATTCGTCAGAGTAGCTGGCGCGGACTTCCTGGATGCGCGGATCGTAGGCGCGCGCGGCCTTATCGGCTCGCATCACCAGCTCAACCTTGGCGGTGATTTCAGCATCGACTGAAGGCAGAGTTACGGGATACAGGCTACGAGCCGCGGTCTGCTGGAAACCAGCCACTGGAGTCTTGGCGGGTGCGCTGGCAATCAGGGCCGCGGTGCGCGCCGCGTGCAGAATGCGGCTGGCGGAAAGATCGTCCGTATAGGCATATCCGGTGCGCTCGCCCGAAACCACGCGCACACCACAACCGGCGGAAATGCCCTGCGAAGCCGACTTGACCATGGACTCATCCACCAGCAGAGAAGTGGAAGAGAGATATTCAAAATAGAGGTCGGCATAGTCGCCCCCGGCGGAAAGCGCGGCCGCGAGGTAATGTTCGAGGTCATTTTCGGTGACGCCGTAGTGGTCGAAGAAGAAGCGTTGCTTATCTACAAGAGGTTGTTTGTGCAAGCTTTTACCCACGGAAGTTAGATGCCGCCGGGCCGGAGGCCGACTCAAGTTGGGCGGATTTGCTGATTATCCCACATGGAGCGGCGAGGAGCGGACGAAACGTCCACAGCCAAAATGTGACGATGGTCACTTGTCACAGACGGAGGAGCGGTTCGGGCTGGACAATCGGGAATCGGGACAACCTATGGACAATGCCAAATGCCGACCGTGACGCCGCAAGCCTTGACACGCACCGTGCAGGACTTTCTTAGCCAGGCTGCGGGCGCGGTGGTGCTGGAAAACGGTGCAGTCGCTTTCGATCTGGCGCAATCCAAGTATTCCATCTCGGGCGAGTACAACCGATGTCTGCTGCACTTGTGGTCGGCGGAGCGAAACGCGGTGCGGCGTGTGCTGGATGCTGAAGTCAAGAATGGCACGCTACGGCTGGCCGTGCAGCGGTTGGGACAGGCACGGCCATCGAGGCTGGAAATCTGCCGCGAGCGTGATCGTCGTTCGCCGACTGCTCGACGGGCAGCCCGCGCTGCCTATGAACAAAAGCTCCGCAGCACGCTGGAGCGGCACTTTCCTGAGTTCAAGATCGCAAGGCTGACGAGTGGAGTGGATCTGGAGAAGTCCTTTGGACCGATCTACGCGCGAGGGCTTCTGCGGCAGGGACGGACCGCCTTCGCGTTGCTCGGGGTAAATGCGCAGGAGACGCAGGCTTCGATCGACGCGGCGCTGACCTTCGGCATTCTGTGGCTGGATGTTTGCCGACGGGCGCAAGCCTCAAACGTGCTGGTGGAAGGGTTGAAGATGTTTGTGCCTGCTGGAACCTCCGCTCTGGTGCGGGAGCGGATGGCGAACCTGAACCGCGACGCTGCCAAGTGGTCGCTGTTCGAACTGGACGAACGGCACGATGCCCTGGTGGAAGTTGATTGCGCGGATCGCGGCAATGTAGCGACCCGGCTGGTGCATGCCGCCGACGACGAGGCAGCGCGCGAGCGCTTCAGAGAGTCGATCGTGCGAGTTCAGGGAGTCCTACCGAATTGCGAAGTTGGGGTGCTCTCGGCCGCGGAGATTGTCTTCCGCTGGCGGGGCTTGGAATTTGCGCGGGCGCGGCTGGGAGGTATCCCAGGCACGTTTCGCAGTACTGAGGAGATTGTGTTCGGAGTGGGCGCGGAGGAGCGAGTTCTGGAGACACGGAACGAAGACGAATTTGCAGAGCTGGCGAACTGTTTGCGAGACACTCGACATCCTTATGGGCCGCGTCAACATCCGTTGTGGCGGCTCCGTCCGGAGAGATGGCTGGAGTCGCTGGTGGTGGGCGACGTGAGCGTGGTGGATGGACGATTGGAGCCGTCGTACCGGTATTCGCAGGTTCCAGCATTCTCGGCTTCCGACCGCGCCATGATCGATGTCCTCACGACGACGACTGCGGGCCGGTTGACGGTGGTGGAACTGAAGGCCGACGAAGACATCCACCTGCCGCTGCAGGGATTGGATTATTGGTCGCGCGTGGAATGGCATCATGGGCGTGGCGAATTTCCTCGCTTCGGGTATTTCAGCGGGAGAGAACTTTCGGATGAAAAGCCCTTGCTGTTTCTGGTGGCTCCCGCGTTGCACGTGCATCCGGCCACGGACACATTGCTGCGTTATCTTTCGCCCGAAATTGAATGGGAGTTTGTGGGGATTGACGAGCGCTGGCGGGAGGGAGTAAAAGTCGTGTTCCGGAAGCGGCCCGAGGGCACAGTGCACAACAGAGTCGCGAGCTCAGGGCAGGCTCCGACACGGGGAGCACCCGATTTCCTAGCACCGACCGTCACCTAATTGCTGTCCTCATTCCTTCCACGCACCCAGCAATCGGCGCAGGTCCACTAACTGGCCGAGGTGGTAAGCGTTGTGGTCGGCCAGGAGCAACGCCTCACGAAGAATGGTCTGACCGTCGCCCCAGGGGATGCGGGCGTAGGGATCGGTCTTAGGATTTGCCACCAGATCCTGCATGGTTTTCAGATCCTTGCGAAATTGCTGAATGCTTCTGTTCCATGCGGCGGCGCTTGACGGCGCTTCTGCGTTGGGCCAATAGCCCGTCGGCCACTCGGGAGACGTATGTTTCGAATTGCGGCTGAACTCGAGAATGTCCCACTGCGCCAGGCGAAGATGCTCTAAAAGCATCCAGGGGGAATGTGGGAGTCCGTTGGGCCTCGCGCCACGCAACTCCTCCGGCATGTCCTTCACGACGTCGTTAAACCGGGCGTGGGCGCCGCCGCCGTTAAGGAGGTAGAGCACGTGCTCGCGGAGTGCGGAGCCGTGAGGATCTTTGATCGTCATTGGAATCCTTCTTTCTTCTCTTAAACTTGTTCTTCAGCTTTGGATTTCCGTAATTCCCTCCCGAATCTGGAGTTGCTTGGAGGGAACGTCTTCAGGTCCTTCTCCCTTAAGCACGCGGCCGATGCCGCGCACGATGCGGCGCATGGGGAAGACAGCTCTATCATCCACAAGAAAAATTTCGCCGACACGGCGGCCGCGGTAGAACCAGCGCTTGAGCAACGCGAGATGCTCCATGGTTTCGAGCGCTGGAGGTGCCTTCGCCGGCGGAAAAGAATCGAGAACGCCCTGCACCCGCGATTCCATGGATTGCGATTTTGCGTGCTCGGCGGGCTGGATCGAGAACACCACCGGCTCCGAGATTACTCCTCTTTCCACACGGAAGAAGGTGACCGAGTCGGCGAGATGGCTAGGCTGAATGATCAGCGCTGAGAAGCGGTCGAGGCGGCGGACGATCTCGGGAAACTGGCTTAGGACAGGCTTCAGCTTTTCCAAGCGGATGTGAAGGGCAGCGGCGTCTTCAAAGGCGAGATCGACCGATGCGGCATCGCGCTGGGCGGAAAACTCACGGGCCAGAGATTCCCCTGCCGAATCGAAATAGGCTTGTACGCGACTTACTTCGGCGGAATATGCTTCGTCGCCGCAGCCCTTGAAGCAGGGAGCGAGGCACATCTTCATTTCCGAATAGATGCAGCCGGGAAACTTGGGATCGGGATGCAGATCGTCGACGCAGCGGCGCATCTTGAAGAAGTCGAGGGAGTCGTTCATGAACTTCTCGGCAGCCGTGCGGGACTGGAATGGCCCATAGTAAAGGGCGCGGCCCTTGAGGCGTCCAACGCGCGTGGTGATGGAGGCGCGTGGATACTGGTTTTCGAGATGCAGCTTGACCAGCGGCGCGAAACGGAAGCGCATGCGGTTGGCGTAGGTCTGGGGGAAGGTTTCGCACAGGATCCGGTAGAGCAGGAATCCGGATTCGAAGTCGGAGCCGGTCGGCGCATATTCGATTGCGCGGACGCGGCCCCGCAGGTTGAGCTTCTTGGTGCGTTCTTCGACCGGGCCCAGCAGGCGCTGTAAGCGGCGGCGAAGATTCGCTGTCTTGCTGACGTAAGGCTCCCCCTGCGGGTCCGCGCCGCGCAGCAGGAACACAGCCGGCTCGGCCGGGACGGTGGCGAAGACTGAGGCGTCGCGTTCAGGGGCGAATTCCAGCCGCTCGGTCAGCACGAAGCCATTGTAAGCAAGTCGTCACCACAGAGTCACAGAGGCACAGAGAAAACGACAACAATGGCTGAGTTCTCCGTGTCTCTGTGCGCGGCTGGATTCGATTCGGTGCTCACAGCCCCCCGTGGAGCCTCCCGAAATAGTGGGCACAATTTAGCGACATGATCAGGATGCCTGCTCCGAGAATCAGCACGTGGGCGGTCTTGCGCAGGTCGAAGCTGCCGACTCGGCAAACCAGCAGGTAGCCGATGGCAAGGTTGAAGAGGCCCCATGCGACATTGACCATGGAGGAGGACAAGCCAACTCCGGGTGGCGATGCGAAAGGGCTCTGGAAGGCATGCCCTGAAATCCCATTGCCGAGATGGGGGAGGGCGTTCGCGAGAAATACGCCCCCGAAGAAGTACGCCACATAGTGGTACCAGCGCATTTGGTGCTCCCTTCTCTCTGAAGATTGTGTCGCAGCAAGCCTGCGCGACAACCGTTTACCGATAGCTGGCGCTGCGGAACTTCTGGCGGAAGTCTTCGCCTTCCATTTTGATGACTCGGCACATTTCATGTAAGCGGGAGCGCATGCGTTCTCCGATGCGGTCGCCGAGGGTTTCGGCGCGCGTGGCCGCGCGCGCCGGAGAAACGGAGCCGTTCGCGCCGGCCGAAGGTTGATCCTCGAAATTTGTCGTGATGATCGTGGTGCGGTTGTTGTTGTAGCGGGTGTTCAAGATCAGGCTCACGGTATCCCAAACCCATTCGGTCGGCTTCACGGCGCCCAATTCGTCCAACACCAGGACGTCGGTCTCGAAGACGGGGCGAAGGACGTCCAGTTCGGTGGTTTGAACCGTGGTGTTATACGAATTCTGAATTTCCTTAAGCAATTCGCGATAGTCATAGAACAGGCAGGCAACGCCTCTGCTGATCAGATCCTTCGTAATCCCGACGGCCAGGTGAGTCTTGCCGGTACCAATCTTGCCGATGATCAGTAGGCCCATGCCATCGCGGGGATCGTACTCCTGCACAAACCTGGAAGCGGAGAGGTGGGCGAACGCCAGCGAGGGATGCGCGCCGGGAAAGTCTGTGGTGTAGCTGGCGAGTTCACAATGTTCGTAGCGCCGGGGGATGCGCGCCGCAGCCAGCAAGGCTCCGGCCCGCGCCCGCAACTGGCAATCGCAGCGCGTGACTCGGCGGTCTCTGGGCGCGCTAGGGATGGCGGGAAGCGTTTTCCATCCGGTGCCTTCGCACAGCGGGCAAACCTCCTCAGCAGTCCTGATCAACTTCAAGCCTTCTTCTTCGGTCCTTCTCAAGTCGACCCTTCTTAAACTGTGCTATTTGACTTTGCACCCGGAGGGCGGCTTCCCGCAAGGGCGAAACCCCGGATGCCTGTGTACAACCTGTGAAGGAGTTGCCGGGGCTGTGGACAGGTGAGGAAAACATCCCGGTGTACACCTCAGACCCCGCTCCCCCAGCCCCAATCCGGGACTGGGGGGTGCGAAACAGGCTTCGGGAGCGGATTTTCACAGTTGACATTCTCCGCGGAGAGAGGAAAATACCACCCGTCAGGTTTCCCCGCTCAGACACGATCGTTAGTCCTCCCGATGTGTGCTGGGTATGAAAGAGACCTGCGAGGAGAAACTATGAATAAAGCCGATCTGGTTGACAAGATCGCGGGCGCTTGCGAGATCAGCAAGGCGCAGGCTACAACTGCGATTGACACTACCGTGAGCAGCATCACCGGTGCTTTGCGGAAAGGGGATCGAGTGGCTCTGATAGGTTTCGGCACTTTCTCGATATCGCAGAGAAAAGCGCGAAATGGGCGCAATCCGCAAACCGGCGCTACTATCAAGATCGCTGCCCGGAAGGTCGCGAAGTTTTCCCCAGGGGCCGAACTCAAGAAAGCGGTCAACAAGAAGTAAGCAGGACAGAGAATCTGAAGTTCACGGAAACGGCAGGGGGTCGGCCCTGCCGTTTTTGCTGCATTTCAGAAACGTGATTGGGACCGGTTGTCTGCGGCTACAATGACCTGAGCATGATTGCCCACCTGCGCGGAAGATTGCTGACTAAGCATCCGAATCAAGTAGTGATCGAGACGGGCGGAGTCGGCTACGAAGTAAATATCAGCGTACCAACGTTTTCCGAGTTGCCGGCCAGCGGTTCAGAAGTTGCGCTTCTCATCCACACCCACGTGCGCGAGGATTTGATTGCTCTCTACGGATTTCTTCACCCCGCCGAGAAGCAGTTGTTCGAGAAGTTGATGACGGTGAGTGGTATCGGGGCGAAGCTGGCCATCACCATTTTGAGTGGGATGGCGGCGGACGAAATGGCGGGCGCGATCCGCGGCAATGACGTTGCGCGGCTGACGCGCATCCCCGGCATCGGCAAGAAGACAGCCGAGCGCATGGTGCTGGAACTGCGCGACAAGTTGCCGGCAATGGTGGGTACTCCCGCAACTGCCGTTCCTGTGATGAACGCAACGGAAGAAGATGTTCTGTCCGCGCTGGTGAACCTCGGCTACCAGCGGCCCGCAGCCGAAAAGATTCTGACGACTGTCGTCAAGAACGGAAAGAGCAGCTCGTTTGACGCGATGTTCCGGGAAGCGCTGGCCGGCCTCTCAAAGTAATCACGCCCAGTCCGAAATGGCGTTCTCCCCATCCTCTGAACACGACTGTCGTTTCTGTTTCTTGCGGCTGGCGTAGTTCTGCTCCTTCACTTGTTCCTGAGATTCTTCGCGCGCGCCTAGTTTGACCACGCAGGCTTCCCCGGAATCAGACTCGCCTGCCAGTTCTGAGGCGAACTCGAACAGCTTCTTTCTGATGTTCGCCGCTTCCCGTTTGGCGGCGGCTCTTTCCGCGGCATAGAGAGCATCCAGTTGGGCATTTGGGTTGATCTGGTTGGGGTGAATGTGCATGGCCGCGCTCCTTGGTAGGCAGACATCTGAAGATTCACATTCCGCCAAGAAACCTTCTAATTCCTCAAGCAATTGCGGGGCCGAATAACGCGCGTCGAACTCGAGGCTAGCCATAAGTGCTGACAAACCTCCGACCTTCAGGCTAAGGCGCGATACGTTTGTATGATTGGATTTCTTTCTGGCGGCAGGAACCGTCCGCCTTACGCCGGTGCTGCGCGGAAATGTATAGTGTGAATTGCGCTTTTGATGGTCGACGGATCTTCCAGCCAAGAATGCTGGCAGTCCTAGCGGGGACAATGCAAGTAGATGTGGCTGATTCTATATTTCGTTTTGGGCCTGGCCGTGTTGGGAACGTTGTCTTCCGGAGTGTTCCTTGGCCTCGCCGTGGTGGGAGTGATCCGCTTTCGGCTGGACGCACGGAAGCAGTTCAGTTCCATTCCTGACGACGCGCATTTGCCTCCGGTCTCTGTGCTCAAGCCGGTGCACGGTCTGGAGGCCCGGCTGAAGGAGAATATTGAGAGCTTCTTCCGGCAAGACTATCCCGACTACGAAATTCTCTTTGCGGCCGACGAAGCGAACGATGCGGCGCTGGATGTGGTGCGGGAAGTGTGTGCGCGCTATCCGCACGTCCGAAGCCGGGTGCTGGTAACCGGGACGCCGTGGCCCAACCCGGTGGTCCACTCGTTTCATTGCATGGCGGAGGTGGCGGCGCACGAGATTCTGGTTACCACCGACAGCGACGTGGAAGTTGACGCGCGATATCTGCGTGAGATCGTGCCACCGTTGCTTGACCCACAAGTTGGCATGGTAACGTGCGTGTATCGAGGCAAGAACGCGGCGGGATTTTTCTCCGGGCTCACAGCTATCGGCATGTCGGTGGAAATGACGGCGGGAGTGTTGGTGGCGAATCTTCTCGAAGGCATGAAGTTCGGACTAGGGCCGACGACCGTGGTACGCAAGGATTCGCTGGCGAGTATTGGCGGTTACACTGCGCTGCGCGATTACATTGCCTATGACTTTGCGATCGGGAACCTGATCGCGAAGGCCGGTTACCGCGTCGTGCTCTCGGGCCACATCATCGATCACGTGGTGAACCAGAAATCGTTCGGCCGCATGTGGCAGAACCAGTTGCGCTGGGCGCAAACGACACGCTATTCGCGTCCCAAGGGCCACTTTGGAAGTGGACTGATTTTCGCGATGCCCTACGGCTTACTCGGATTCCTCGCGGCCGCAGGGTTGGGACACTGGAAAATTGGTGCCGTGCTGCTCGGCGCAGCTCTCCTGAACCGGTTAGCCGAAGCGTGGCTTGTGGGCTGGATGGTGGTTCGGGATCCGCAGGTGCGGAGTGCGCCATGGTTGTATCCCTTGCGCGATTTGCTCGGGTTTGCGGTTTGGTTTGCCAGCTACCTGAAGCTGCGCTACGTTTGGCGCGACAGCCGTTTTGAATTAAGGGGAACGCGAATCGCACTGCGGCAAACATCTGCGGAGAAATAGTTGTCGGGTTCGCTTGCCTTTTGGGATGGAGGTTATCTTGCGTGTCCTAGTTACGGGTGCGGCTGGGTTTATCGGCAGTCATATGGTGGACCGCCTTCTCTCCGCCGGCCACAGCGTCGTCGGGTTCGATAACATGTCGACCGGACAACGACGGTTTCTGGGCGATGCCATAGCCCATCCTCAGTTCACTTTCCGTCAAGCCGACTTGCTCGACCGGAATAGTCTTGCGGAGGCGATGCAGGGGGCGGAACTGGTGGTGCATTTCGCCGCCAATGCGGATGTGCGCTTTGGCACCGAACATCCCCGCAAAGATCTCGATCAGAATACGATTGCCACTTGGAATGTGCTGGAGGCCATGCGGGAGCAAGGCTGCAAACGCATTGTGTTTTCGTCGACGGGATCGGTCTATGGAGAACCCGAGGTTTTTCCTACGCCTGAAACGTGCCCCTTCCCGGTGCAGACCTCGCTTTACGGCGCTTCCAAACTGGCTGCGGAGGGCTTGATCCAAGCCTATTGTGAAGGTTTCGGTCTGCAAGCCTACATGTTTCGCTTCGTATCGATTTTGGGAGAACGTTACTCACACGGGCACGTGTTTGATTTTTACCAGCAGCTTTCCGAGCATCCTGCACACCTCCGTGTGCTGGGCAACGGCCGTCAGAGGAAGTCGTATTTGTACGTGCAAGATTGCATCGACGCCATTCTTGCCGCCCTCGAAAAGGCCGACGGCAAAGTGAACCTCTTCAATCTTGGGACCGACGAATATTGCGAGGTCAACGACTCCATCAGCTGGATTTGCGAGCATCTCGGACTGAATCCGAAGCTGACGTATTCTGGGGGAGAACGCGGCTGGGTCGGAGACAGTCCGTTTATTCTGCTAGACTGCTCGCGCATCCGGGCCTTGGGTTGGCGGCCGCGATTGACTATTAAACAGGCGGTTTTGGCTACGATCAAGTTCGTGAGCGCTGACGCTGCCGCGGTGAAAGCGGAGTCATGAAGTCCGGAGTTTATACGCTATACTTACCGGCCACTAGGGAATCTATCGTTTGATCATCACACGAAGTCCGTTACGAATCTCTTTGGGTGGAGGCGGCACCGATCTTCCATCGTATTACCGGAAACACGGTGGTTTTGTGCTGTCCGCCGCCATCAATCGATACGTTTACATCACCGTCAACGAAGCCTTTCGTCCGCGAATCATCCTGAAATACTCCAAGCTGGAAGATGTGGGGACATGGGAGGAAATTCAACATCCCATTATTCGCGAAGCGCTGCGAATGACTGGCGTTACCGGACCGTATCTCGAAATCGTCAGCCTCTCGGATATTCCCGCCGGTACGGGGCTGGGTTCCTCGGGGAGCTTTACGACCGCATTGCTGCGCGCTCTGCACACCATGAAGCGAAACTTTGTGCCTCCGCAGGAATTGGCGGAACAAGCCTGTCACATCGAAATCGATCTGCTGAAAGAACCGATTGGCAAACAAGACCAGTACATTGCGGCGTTTGGCGGCATCACTTGTTTCGAATTTCTGCCGGATGATCGGGTCATTGCCGAACCCTTGAAGATTGCCTCCGAAACCTTGGCGAATCTCGAGGACAATCTACTCCTGTTCTTCACAGGAGCTTCGCGCTCGGCGGCGGAGGTTTTGCGCGATCAGGATACGCGAACTCGCGAGAACTCGAGCGAGATGCTGGACAATCTGCACCTCACGAAGCGGCTGGGCCACGAAAGCCGGGACGCATTGCTGGCCGGTGATCTGCGCAAGTTTGCCGAGCTCATGCACGTTCATTGGGAGCACAAGAAAAAGCGCTCACCCGGAATGAGCAGCAGCTTCATTGACGAAATGTATGAGTTAGCCCGCTCTCATGGGGCGCTGGGCGGCAAGCTGATTGGCGCCGGCGGCGGCGGGTTTCTGCTGCTCTACACCGAGGACAAAACTCGTCTTCGTTCTGCTATGCGAAGCGCCGGGCTGCGCGAGGTCCGCTTGCAGTTCGACTTCAGCGGAACGTCCGTTCTGGCGCACTCTTAGAGAACCCATGCTACCTGTAGCCATACTTGCCGGCGGCTTGGCAACTCGCCTGGGACCGCTGACAAAGACAATTCCAAAGTCGCTGATCCCGATCGACGGCGTGCCTTTTGTGGCGCATCAGTTACGCCTGCTGCAAAGAAATGGCATCCAACATGTCATACTGTGCGTCGGCCATCTGGGTGAGATGATTGAGCAGGCGGTGGGGGATGGCAGCGCCTTCGGGGTAAGAATCGAGTATTCCTATGATGGCGCGACGCTGCTAGGCACGGCAGGTGCTGTGCGAACAGCTCTGCCCAGGCTGGGAGACAGCTTTTTTGTCATGTATGGCGATTCCTACTTGCCCTGTGACTATGCCGCCATCGAGCGGGAATTTTCGCAGCGTGGCAAATTGGGACTGATGACGGTATTCCGCAACGACGGGCAATGGGACACGAGCAACGTGGAGTTTGAAGACGGCCGCATTCTGGCTTACAGCAAGACGAACCGGACTTCGCGTATGCGCTACATCGACTACGGATTGGGAGTTTTCCATGCGGAAGCCTTTGCCAAAAGCCGCGCCACGGATCTTGCGGAAGTTTATGCGGAGCTGCTGCAGGCGGGAGATCTGGCTGCCGTAGAAGTGCACGAGCGCTTCTACGAGATGGGTTCGCCTGCGGGATTGAGCGAGATGACGAATTTCTTGAGCCGACGGGGAGACGCGCGGAAATGAGCAGCCGCGGATTTGATCAGGGCAAGTTTGCGCGCGAGTTTCTCGCCGAGGCAACCGAGATCATCGCGAGGCTGGATGTGGCGAGCATTGGAAAGGCCGCTGGCCTGCTCGTCAGCACTCGAGCCGCGGGCGGACGTCTGTTTATTCTCGGCGTGGGCGGAAGCGCCGCCAATGCTTCGCATGCGGTCAATGATTTCCGCAAGATCGCGGGCATCGAAGCTTACGCCCCAACCGACAATGTATCGGAGTTGACGGCGCGCACCAATGATGAAGGCTGGAGTTCGATCTTCGATAGCTGGTTGCGCACCAGTCGGCTGCGAGCCGACGATTTGCTGCTCATTCTCTCGGTGGGTGGCGGGAATGTTGAGCAGAACGTTAGTCCGAACTTGGTGGCCGCTCTGAAGTACGCGAAGTCGGTGGGTGCGAAGATCATTGGCATAGTTGGCCGCGACGGCGGTTACACGGCAAAAGTTGCCGACGCCTGCGTGCTGATTCCTACGGTGAACCCTGCACACATCACTCCGCACACCGAGGCGTTCCAGGCAGTGATCTGGCATTTACTGGTTTCGCATCCGGCGGTGAAGATGCAGGCAACGAAGTGGGAATCGATGGTATCGAGCGGCAAGCACCGCGCCGTGTTCCTTGACCGCGATGGTGTGATCAACCGGGCTTTTGTTCGCGACGGCAAGCCGGTGCCCCCGCCGACGTTGCAAGAGTTGGAAGTGCTTCCCGGTGTTCCCGAAGCTTTGCACGAATTGAAACAGCATGGCTACGAACTGCTGGTGGTGACGAACCAGCCCGACGTTGGGCGTGGTAAGCAGTCGCGGCAGGCACTTGACGCAATGCACAAGCTTTTGTCCGACCGTCTTCCTATCGACGATATTCTGGTCTGCACTCACAGCGATGCGGACAAGTGTGACTGTCGTAAACCACTGCCGGGAATGCTTCTCGAAGCGGCCCGAAAGCATAACGTGGACCTCTCAGCTAGTTTCATGGTGGGTGACCGATGGCGGGACATCGAAGCCGGTTATAATGCGGGATGTAAGACTATTCTTATCGATTATGGCTATTCGGAGCGACCTCCAGATCGCGTTCCTGACTTGCGCGTAGGGTCCCTCCGCGAAGCGGCTGACTGGATCATCCGTTCCACGCCCAAAGGAGTGAGTCCATCATGAAGTCTGTGTCCGACCTGCGCGTGCAAATCTTCGCGGACGGGGCTGACAAGGCCAGCATGCTGGAACTATACCGCCAGCCGCATATCAAGGGTTTCACCACGAATCCCACGCTGATGCGAGCCACGGGAGTTACGGACTATCAGGGGTTCGCACTCGACATGCTGGCCAACATTCAGGACCGTCCAATTTCATTCGAAGTGTTTGCCGACGAAGAACCGGAGATGGAAGAGCAGGCGCGGCACATCGCGGCTTGGGGCAAGAATGTGTTCGTCAAGATTCCAGTCATGAATACGAATGGAAAACCGACCTACGATCTTGTCCGGCATCTTTCTGGCGAAGGAATTCAGTTGAACGTGACTGCACTGCTCACGCTGGAGCAAGTGCGGAGCGTTTGCGCAGTATTGCAGGCGCCCGCTTATGTTTCCGTTTTCGCCGGGCGCATCGCCGATACCGGCCGCGACCCCGTACCGCTGATGCGCGAAGCTGTAGCCATGGTGAATGAAGTGAACGCGCAACTGATCTGGGCCAGTCCGCGCGAACTGCTCAATGTATTCCAGGCCGATGAGATCGGCTGCCATGTCATCACGGCCACCGCCGATGTTCTGAAGAAACTCCCACTCGTGGGCAAAGATCTGCACGAGTTCTCGCAGGAAACCGTCCAGATGTTCCGCAAGGACGCGGTTCAGTCTGGCTACTCGCTGCCCACAGAGCGGCAGAGAATTTCTCTAGTCACCCGCCATTAGTTTCCAGCTGCACGACGTCACGGATGGTTCGTGAAGATCACCTTGCCTGAGGCTTCGCTGGCCACCTGCAGCGGCCCCGGCAGTAGTGCCTCGACCTTCGCGCGCTCGTGCTGCGGCACAAAAAGAAAAACCCGCTGGGGAGAGTTCCACACGCGGTGCAGATCCTGATCGTCCAGGAAAATGTGCGGGGCATCGAGATATGTCGAGCCCCACCACATGGACGTCGTATTGCCATTGACCAGTTCAATTGGCCGTCGCAGGTAGAACAGTAACGACGATCCAAACGATTGGTCGCCATAAATCATCACATGGTCCGTAGGCCGCAGTTCGGGAGCAATCTGTCGCGCCATGGTTCGCGATCCCAGGAAAGGGTCAAAGCGTACGAGAGCGATGTGCGCCGCGATCAGGAAGACCGCCATCGTGGCGGCCGTAGTCCAGGTAGCGGCGAAGTGTGCACCGCGCCGCCGCAGCCAGAAGGCGAGGGCAGGTCCTATTAAGAGGACGATGGCGGCCAGCACGGCGGGAAGGCGCAGAGCCGCGAACGACTCTCCCGTCAGATCCAGCATGTGCCCCATCGAGAGTGTCTCCGCTTGCAGGTCGGGCTTGGCGAGCACCGTGCCAATGTCGGGCACGAACGGCAGGTGCCGCGAGTTCCACAGCCCTGTCGCCAGCACGATCGAGATTGCGATGCAGATCACGGCGAGCACGCCGGAACTCCACAGAAGCCAGCTCCGGGAGCCCCATTCTTCTTCATCCGCGAGCCTCTCTGCAATCAGCAACAGAATCGGCAAGTAGGCGGGAAACGTGTAGTACTCCTGATTGGTGGAAAACGAAAAGAAGACGAGCGTAACTCCGGCCCATGCCAGGCAAATTAATTCCGTTCGGGAACGGAAATCCAGCGGTTTGCGTGGAGCCTTATCGCCGCCTTTGCGGCGTGCCATCCATGTTGTGATCGGCCGCCGCAGAGCCACTGGCAGGTACAGGCTCCAGGGGAATAGCCATACGAGGTGAAGCGTCCAGTAGAGTGAGTTGGTTTGCTTGTTGTAGTCTTTCGGGATGCGCTTGCCGAGGAAGCGCATAAAGTGTTCGTTCACGAAGTAAAACCAGAAGAATCGCGGATTACATATGCCGGCGAGAATGTGCCATGGCGCCGCGATTAGTAGGAAGAGCAACGTCCCGGTGAACAGATGGAACTCACGCCAGCGGCGCCATTCTCCGCTGATGCCAAGGTAAAGCAGCAGGGCCAATCCCACGACAACGATGGCGAGCAGACCCTTGGTAAGCACCGCCAGCGCCAGACAAGCATAGCCGCTGTACCAGCGCCACGGGTTGCGGTCTTCCAGCGCGGTGACGAAAAAGTAGAACGATGCGGCGATGAAAAGACTAAGGATCGATTCCGGGATCAGGATGCGAGTGAAGAGATAACAGCCAGCTGCCGTGGCGACGAACAGCCCAGCGTAGATGGCGGCGCTGCCGCCGAATGCGCGGCGTCCCCAGCGGATGGCCAGCAGCACGAGCAGCAGCATCGAAACCACAACTGCCAGGTGGGTAGAGAACTCATTAGGCCCGAAGCAGAGATAGCACAGGGAAACCGCCCAATACATCAAGGGGGCTTTCTCGAGATAGCGGTTGCCATTTACTTTCAGCGTGACGTAATCGCGCGTGACGGACATCTCGCGCGCGGCCTCGGCATGTGTGGAATCCGCGTCGTCTTGCAGTCCGGGCGAAAAGAGCGAGCCTACGTAAACCAACGCGAATAAAACCAACACGCCCGCCACGCCCATCTTCCCGACCGCGGCAGGGCGCATCGAGCGTTGTGGGCCTAAAGCAGGGGTTTTCGTTATCAATGTGGCAGAGTCCTTGGACCAATCAGGCGACACTACAAGAGCAATACTCAGAAGTGAGCTCTTGCCGACCAAATGTTATCAGCTCAATCTAATTCCCCGCGAAAGGACACGTTCAGACCATACGCTTACTCCGAGTATCCGTCGTCTCCGTCATCATCATCAGCGTCATCGTCTTCTTCGCTGTCGTCTTCCTCTTCATCGTCGTCCTCGTCCGGCTCCTGTCGTAGCCGGACATCGGCAGCGATCCAGCGATCAGAAGGGTCCGAGTCGGGGCTTTCTGGACGTATTCTGCTCATGTCCAAATAGTACGCCTCGCAGCGCCCGCTGCAAGATGATATAGCCGACCCGATTTCGGAGAGCACATCCTCTCGCCGAACGTTCGCCAACGTCCGCGAGGCCGATGAGATGCCGAGGAAGACCTGCGGTACAATCCACGGTGAGAAGTCAAAAGGAGAACCAATGACGCAAAAAGTGATTGAGATAGTGGGAACTTCCAAACAGAGCTTTGCCAAGGCCGCTGAAAACGCCGTCGCCGAAGCGGCAAAAACCGTTCGTGGCCTGAGGTGGGCGCGAGTTGCGGAATTAGAAATGGAACTGGACGGCAAGAAGATCGCCCACTACCGGGCCACAACAAAGATCTATTTCGATATTGAAAAGTGATTGTGTCGGTGGAGCGCAGTACGGGACTCTTCTCGGAACGCACACGACGCTGCTCTACTTGCCGATGCAGAAGGTACTGAAGATCAGATTTAGGATGTCGTCGGTGGTGGTGGCGCCGGTGACGGCGTCGAGCGGCCGGAGAGCTTTGTAGAGATCGAGCAGTAGCATTTCGTGAGGGACTCTGGTCGCGACCGCACCGCTGGCGGCATCGAGCGCGGCCAGTGAGTCTTGCACCAGGCCCTGATGACGGACGTTGGTAAGAAAGCCAGCCTCGGCCTGCGCTCCGGTTTCGCCGCCGATATGGCGCAGAATTTCTGCGCGCAGTTCGGCGATGCCTTCGCCCGTCAAGGCCGAAGCACGAACCCTTGAACACTGGCCACCACCCACTGAACACAAGCCACCGGCGGCCAAGTCGCACTTGTTTTCCACCACGATTGTTGGACGTTTCTCCGCGTGCTGCAGCAATGCATGGTCTTCGGTTGTTGCCGGCTGCGATGCGTCCAGCACGACTAGCACCAAGTCGGCGTCCGCCAAAGCCTCCATTGATTTGCGAATTCCGATGGACTCGGCTTCGTCGAGGGCCTGCCGGATTCCGGCGGTGTCGACAAGCTGGATGGGAATGCCGCCGATGGCGACGGTTTCGCTGACCAGGTCCCGCGTGGTGCCGGGAGTTGCCGTGACGATGGCACGCTCGCGCTCGACCAGCCGGTTGAACAAGCTTGATTTGCCGACGTTCGGACGGCCAACGATGGCGAGGGTAAGTCCCTGGTGCACGATCTTGCCGTAGGCGAAGCTGGCGGCCAAATGCTCAAGCGGCTGGCGGACGGCGGCGATGTGCTCGAGGATCGCTGGGTTGGGAAGGACAGAGACGTCGTCTTCGGCAAAGTCGATACCAGCCTCCAGCACAGCGATCAGCTCGACCAGCTTCTGTTTGACTGGCTGCAAGCGTTTCGATAGAGCGCCTTCCAGCTGCTGGGCGGCGATCTTTGCTTGGTAGAGGGTCTGGGAGTCGATGAGGTCGCGGACCGCTTCCGCCTGGGTGAGATCGATGCGGCCGTTGAGGAAGGCGCGCATGGTGAATTCTCCGGGCTCGGCGAGGCGCGCCCCGGCGGCTACGGATAGCTCGACGATGTGCCGCAGCACGACTGGAGAGCCGTGGGCGGCGATCTCGACAACATCGTCGGTGGTGTAGGAATGAGGTTTGGTGAAGTAGGTGACGACGACTTCGTCGATGCGAGAGCCAGCAGCGGAGCTTTGCTCGGCTGTCCCAATATGTTTATGGCACGGCTCCACTAGTTCGCCGAAAGTGGCGTGTCCCGGCTCCAGATCGTGCTTAAGCCGCAGTATTGGTTCGGCGATCTCCCGCGCCCTCGCTCCCGCAATGCGAACCACGCCAATGCCGCCGCGGCCCGGAGGCGTGGCGATGGCAACGATGGTGTCGTCGAGGTTCACGGGGCGATTGTAGCGGTTAAACTGGAGGACAACCAGCGGCCGAAACTGGAGTGCTGAGAAGCTCAGTTGCAGCTGAAACCGAAATGAGGGGGGCCGGAAATTGTCAGTCGCCGACGAACTACTGAAAGCCAACGAGCGATTTGTAAAGAACTTCAACTTGGGAAATCTAGCCGTGCGGCCTCGGAGGCGGTTGGCCGTGCTGGCCTGCATGGATTCCAGAATCCTGTTTGAACGCTGCCTGGGATTGAATCCCGGGGACGCGCATATGATCCGCAATGCCGGTGGGATTGCCACCGACGACGCGCTGCGGTCGCTGATCGTTTCGCATCACCTGCTGGACACGCAGGAGTTCATCATCATCAACCATACCGACTGCGGACTGTTAAAAGTGAAGGAGGACGAACTCAAGAAGAAGCTGGCGGAAAAGATGGGGACTTCTAGCGGCACGCCCGTGCACTTCCATGCGTTTGACGATCTGGAAGAGAACGTCCGGGAGCAGGTGCGGCGAGTGAAGTCGCATCCCTGGATTCCGAAGCACATTCCCGTACGAGGGTTTGTCTACGATGTGAAGACGGGGCAGTTGAGTGAGGTGCAAACGGATTGAGGCCGCTCAGCGCGCCACGACTTTCTCAATCTCCGCCCGCAGTTGCTCATAAGGCAAAGCCCCCGGATGATACATCGCAACCTTGCCTGAGCGGTCGAGCAAGACCAGCGTGGGCGTGGTCGAAGCGCCATAGGCATCGAAGTTGTACTTGCTGATGGGGACGGGCATGTCCAGCAGTCCGCTGTAGAAGCGGTGGCGCACGGCGTCGATGTAGGCGAGTTCATCGCTGGGGGAAGCGTGCTCCACCTGCGCGGTATAGCCGTAGAGTTTCGTGGGACCGACGACGGTCAGTCCCTTGGGGGCAAACTCCGTTCGCAGTTGGGTAATTATGGGCGCTTCCGCTTTGCAATCGCCACACCAGTGGGCCCAGAAGAAAAGCAGCACGGGCGAGCCCTTGAGTTGGGCTAGGATGGGCGGTTTCGACCCGAGAAACTGTTCCGCGCGGAGTGCGGGCGCGGGTTTTCCTTCTAGCGACAGCAGGTTCAGATTCTTTTGTAAGCGGGCGCGGATCGAAGTACTGCCGTACGCGTGCAGCGCATTCTGCAGGACCGCGACGGCTTGGGTGCGCTGGCCGCGAGCCGCTAGGGTTTGCGACTGGACTTCGATGGCTGCGCCTAGGGCTAGCGGTAAGTGCGGTTCGGAGTCGAGCGGATGCTGCTTGAGTTGCTCCAGCGCGAGGTCTTTGGTTTGTTTGGCGTAGGCTGCAGCGTGATCGTAGTCGTGAGCGCTAAGAGCCGTGCGTCCCATCCACGAGTAGGCCTCGATGTATTCGGGCGTGACTCCGTTCTTGGCGCGGTAGGAGTTGAGGCTCGCCTCGGCTGCGGAAAAGCTATTTTGCGCCAGGGCGGCGCGGACATCTTCAACAATCCCCGCCCAGGCCGGAGTGGCGAGCAGGAGCAAAATCAGAAGCTTGCGGAAATCGGTATGCTTAAGCATCTCCTCTGATCATGTATCTTCTGCGCGGTGGTTGGCAAATCCCGGCGACGGCGCGACGGCTCGGTCTCGATTGTAAGCCGCTGATGTAAAGGTACTTAAGTGCGTAAACGGAGAAATATTGTGGATTTTTGAAGACTGTTCCCTTACAATTTAATTGCGTTTGATCTTTAGAGTTCCTTCGCAGTACCCAGTTTCTCCGCCAACCAGCGCGTGACCTGCCTGCAGAAGAACCCTTCCAAAGTTTCAGCGCTACATCAAAGAAAAAGGAACAATGCAACACCATGGAAACAGGAACAGTGAAGTGGTTTAACGACGCCAAGGGCTACGGGTTTATCAGCCGCCAGACCGGCGAGGACGTATTTGTGCACTTCTCGGCCATTCAGGCAAGCGGCTTCCGCAGCCTGCAGGAAGGTCAGCAGGTGCAGTTCGACGTGGTCAAAGGCCCCAAGGGCTGGCAGGCCGAGAACGTGAAGGGTGCATAAACCACTTCGCAACTAACAATTCGGAGAAACAAAAGGGCGGCCAGAAATGGCCGCCTTTTTTATTTGGTAATTGGGCAATTTAGTAATTGAGTAATTGAAAATCCGTAAAGAGTCGGGAATTTCCCAATTACTTAACCCCCTCACTTCTGCATGTCGCGGATCAGCACTACATCCGAATCCGTGTGGCCACGAACAATGGCGAGCTGCTTTCTGTCCAACGACGAGTGAAAATCGTAGATGCGTTCCGAGGTGAAGTCGGTGATCTGCCTGCCCTTGGAGCCATCCAGCGGCTGCAACCAGAGATTGTCAACCCCGTTTTCGCGCGCCGGATAAACCACGGCCTTGCCGTCTGGGCTGAAGCGTAACAACCCGAAGCGCAGGCGCTCAAAATCCACAACCCGGGCGTGGCCGGTATCTGTATCTACCAGCGCTAACCGCTCTTTGTGTTCACCAGAGTGCTCCAGCGTTCCAAACGCCGCCAGCTTGCCATCCGGCGAAACGTCAAACTGGCTGGTGCTGATCGGCAGATTGGAGACGGTTTGCGGCGACCCGCCATCAATTGGCACGCGGGCCAGCGTGGATTCTTCCTTTTGCTCAATGTAATACGCCCAGCGGCTGTCTGAGGAACATACCGAGTGGTTGTCAGCTTTGCCGTGCGTGAGCTGCTTAAGACTGCCGCCCTGCAAGTCGATGCGCCACACGTTGTTCTGGCTGTCGCCTCCCGGAAGCCCGAGATCGAATAACAGATAGCGGCCGTTGGCGCAGGCATTGGGATTGCCGCCCGGTTTGCCTTCTTGAGTGGTGATGGTAGTTTTGCTGCCGGTTGCCGGATCAATACGATTCAGAACCGCGTTCTGGTCGGCGATGAGGAATCCGTCCCGCGTCCAGGTGAAATTGGTGTCGGCATTGGTTGCTGCGAGGTTATGCCCCTGCGCGGTGGTTCCGGATGCCGGCATCACAAACAGGTTCCAACGGCTTTCGCTCAACACCGTGGCTAACGTCTTCCCGTTTACGGCGACGCTCAGATAGGAGTAGCTGTTGGTATCGTGGGTAACCGGAGACAATTTGCCCTCTGGGAAAGACACATATGCGATACGGGACTGATTAAAGTTTGTACTCTGCTCGCGCACCACTCCCAGCAGGCCGCTGCCGTCCGGCATCCAGGTCGGATCTTCGAACGCCTGGGTATTGCTGGCGAAGAAAATCCTCTGCTTTCCGTCCGCCGCGCCGATCGCTGCCAACGCCGCGATCGCTCCCCCAACATTCAGTTCGTCACACACAATCGTTTTTCCGTCGGGAGACCACGCGGGATTGTAAAGTGCCTGACTCTTGGAACCGCTGGCCAGCGCCCGTTCGTCCGCATCGCTGCCCTGCACTGCACGCACAATGAGCCGGTATCTTCCCGGCTCCGGATTGTCGTAGCGCACGAAGGCAACTTGTTTTCCGTCAGGAGAAAACGTTACGTTCGAATCCACATCTTCCGCCAGCTTTTGCGGCGTTCCTCCCAGCAGAGGGGCCCGGTACAAAAACTTCAGCTCGGGATTTCCGGGATCGCTGCGCACAAAGTAAAAGTAGTTTCCGTCGGGTGAGAACCGCGCGCCGTTGTAATACACGTCCTCCGCAGGCTGCACTTGCGCGTTGCTGTTGGTCGGTACGTTCCTCAACCACAAACTCGCCAACCCGTTCTTTCTCGTCATGGTGAGGATGTACTGGCCATCGGGGGAAATAGCGGCGACCACCGCGTCCCCCGTGTCGGTAACCTTAGTGACGGAAATATCCTGGAACGGAGGACGGCCGCTATGCGTCAGGAAAGTGTAGATTCCATAAGCCGCCGCTGCCACCAGCACCAGCACGATTCCCAGAGTTAATCCGGTGCTGAGTTTGTTCTGGCGCGCCGCGGTGACCAGCGCCGAACTGCCGGATGTCTGCTTGACTGCTGCGCCTTCAGCCGTAACCGGCGCCGGGACGCTAACCGCCGCAATCGGGCCGCTCACGGCTGCCGATTGGCTTGGCTTGCGTCCTGACTCCGTATCCCGCTTCAGCCTTTTCAGGTCGCCGCGCAGATCGGCAGCCGACTGGTATCGCAAGTCCCGATCCTTCTCCAGAGCCTTCTCGAGAATTTCCTGCAGTTTGGGTGGCAGAGTGGGGTTCAGCTGCAGCGCCGGCACCGGATCAAGCTCGAGAATGGCGTGAAAGATGACCGCAGAAGTCGCGCCCGAAAAGGGAAGGCGTCCTGTCGCCATCTGGTAGATCACCACGCCGAGAGAGAACAAGTCGGTGCGTTGGTCGAGTTCTTCACCGCGTGCCTGCTCCGGAGACATATAAGCGATGGTGCCGACGGTCGCGCCTGGACTGGTGAGGTGTGCCGGCCCGGGCGAATCCTGCGTGGGTCCGATCGTCTCCATCGCCATTTCAGGATGCGCCAGCTTGGCCAGACCGAAATCGAGCACCTTCACCTGCCCACGCTGGGTGATGAAAATGTTCGCCGGCTTGATATCGCGATGAATGATTCCCTTGGCGTGGGCGGCGTCGAGCGCATCCGCCAACTGAATGCCCCAGTCCAGCAGGCGATCAATCGGCAGCGGGCCGGTGTTCAGGCGTCGATCCAGGGTTTCGCCCTCCAGCAATTCCATGGCGATGAATGACTGGGCGTTTCCCCGCTCGATCTCGACCTTCTCGACCGCATAAATCGTGCAAATGTTGGGATGGTTCAGTGCCGAGGCGGTGCGCGCCTCCAGCAGAAAGCGGTCGAGAGCATTCTGATCGCGGGAAAGTTGCGGCGGCAGGAACTTCAGCGCAACCCGGCGTCCCAGGTCGAGATCTTGTGCCTCGTACACAATCCCCATCCCGCCGCTGCCGAGCTGGCCGGTGATGCGGTAATGCGAGATGGTCTGGCCGATCATACTTCTTTGAACAGGGAATCAATGCTTAGGGAGATTTATCTTAGGAGGGATGAGCAAGCCAGTCAAACTCCTCGGGGCGGGCCGGAGGACACGCGGAAGAAGCGTGCCAGAGTGGCGTCCGAGTTTTTAATATTAGCTAGTAAGCGAAGCAGCGGTCGCAAGCCTGGGGACCCAACGAGGCCATTGAGTGTAATCGCCGGATCGCGGCAGTTGCGTTGCGATTAGACTGCCCGGGGCTCATGGTGGGAACTTCCTGGCGCAAGCTGGAGTCTGCCATTATTGACCCATGCAGCCTTCCAGCGGATTCTCAGTACTGCGTCAGGTGCGTAGGTTCTTTATTGCGTTGCTGATTACGATCCTGAGTGCAACCCTCCTACTTCGACTGGATGCCGCAATCTTCGAATACCGTGTGTTGGCTGCGTTTCGACAGATGGAGAAGCTAAAGCTCGGCCAAACCAGCAGAACGGAACTGGCCAACAGTGTGACCGGTATGCGGTCAGCGCCTTGCGCGCCGGTTCCGAATTCCTCCGAATGCCTGAATAAGAACTTGTCTAATCTGTCCGGTTATCTGTTATATGTTCGCCTTCAGAAGCTATATGGCCTGTACTGGGACAACAAAACCATCTACGAAGCGGGCCATTTGCTAGGGATCAGGATATGCGACTTCTCTGCGACATTTGAAATCCGGGATCAGAAGGTGCAGGGCCTCAACTACGTCCTTATTCTGGATAATGGCTCAAACCAGTACCCGGGCGGGATTATGGTACACGCCGGTTCGACAGACGGCTACTCCTACGCGCCACTCGGTAATTCGGAAGACGAGAGTCCGGAATACTCGGTCAGTATGTACCACGAGTGGCCAGAGCTAAACCTAAGCATTTCGTTCACCCCGTCGGCGTCCGCCGCGCTCACCCGCCACGCATTTGAACCGTCACTGAACTGCCTCTGGGGAATCGATGGTTGTCGCACGTTGAAGCAAATTTTCCCGGAAGCCTGGCGAGATAAAGAAAACATAGAGCGGGCTGTAGGTGCACGTCTGCATAGCTCGAACCCGTGCCCAGATCGCATCCTGCCTCATCGGGTACGCGATGCCTCGAGTATTTTACTCGTCGAAGTTCAGCACGTAGGGCCCGAAATGGGGAGCGACACCTACCGAACAACTTTCCCCCTGGTAGATTACAAACTGTTGCGCGTTCTTAAAGGTAAGTCGAATCGTCCGCTGAAGTCCTTACATTATTCTTCACTCGTCTACGACCCTGCAGACCCCCGTCAGCAGATGCCCAATCCCGCCATTCAATTGCTCCACCCCGGCGCCCGCGTCTTGATGTTCTCCAACGAACCTTGGCAAGTCGATCAGGCGTGCGAAATCGTAGCTGCGACGGACAGCGCGATACAGCTGATTCGGACAATCCAGTCAAGACTTCCAAGTGCACTCGCATTACCGCGCTGAGATCCTTGCCAACTGGCGTTAAATCTAGTTTCGCCAATTGACCCTGCCGTGGGGGGATGAAGTGGTCCTTGCCCGGAATGGCTACGCTGCCGTGGCTTCCTCCGCCGCGCTGACGGAATCGAAGAAGCGGAAGAATTGCTCGACCCGCGTGACCTGGAGCGCGTTGTGGACTCGCTCGCTCACGCCTACGAGCCCCAGGCTTCGCCCGCCGTTCTGGCGCGTGACGTACGCTCCCACCAGCGCCCCGATCCCGGCCGAGTCCACGTAGGAGACGTTGCTGAAATCGATAATCAGCGCTTGCGATTTGTCGGCGCGTACTGTCGCCTGGAACTCGAACATGGTGGTCATGACCAGCGTCCCTTCCAGACGAAGAATCCGCTGTCCTGGCTGGGTTCCGGGCTGGTCGTCAATGCGTAGGGACTCTTGCGGCATGGGCGAGATATTAACCTGCCCGTAACAATAGATTGTTAACGTAGTGTTAATTTCTTGCGCCGCGCGACCTAGATTGCGGCAGCCTGCTCCCGTCGTCGAGCCTGGATTTCAATGAAGACGTTGACCAGCGACACCGCTGCCGGCGTCACTCCCGGGATGCGCGAGGCTTGGGCCAGAGTGCGCGGCTGCACATGCGTGAGCTTCTCCTGCATCTCACGCGAGAGCCCGCTGACCGAGCGGTAGTCGAACCAGCCCGGGATAGACCGCTGCTCCGACTTTTTCATGCGATCCATGGCACGCTGCTGTTGCAGCAGGTAGCCTTCGTACTTGATTTCAGTTTCCACCGACTTAAGTTCGTTGCGAACTTCAGAGGAAAGCTTGGCTGCGGATTCGGACGAATTCTCACGGATTCCTTCCCTTTCAAAGAACTTGGGATCCAGCTCGCGGAGAATCGGCGCCAGCTTTTCGATTACGATCTCGGGGCGCTTGAGCAACTGAGCGCACGTTTGGCCGACGGCCGCGCTCCAGTCGTACGCGAATGCCGTGGCGCCGCCGGCGATAGCAGGTTCCTCGTCGCTACGCTTCTCGGAATGACGAGCCGCAGTAATGCTCTCCAACATTTCAGGCGTCAGCCTTGTGCGTTCCAGCAACTTCTTCATCGCCTCCAACCGCTGCTGCTTGGCTTGAAAATCACCCCAGGCCTCTTCCGAAATCATGCCGACGCGGTGGCCGTGCGGGGTGAGTCGGCGATCGGCGTTGTCAATGCGCAGGTGCAGGCGGAATTCCGCCCGCGAGGTGAACATGCGATAAGGCTCGTTCGTTCCCTTGGAGATCAGGTCGTCGATCAGGATGGCGGTGTAGGCCTCGGTGCGGTCGAGGATGAGCGGTGGTTGCGCCTTCACCTGCAGAGCCGCGTTGATGCCCGCCATCAGTCCCTGACAGGCGGCCTCTTCGTAGCCGGATGTGCCGTTGATCTGGCCGGCCAAGAACAGGCTGGCAATCTTTTTCGTTTCCAAAGTGCGCTGTAGCTCGGTGGGATCAATTGAGTCATACTCGATGGCATATCCGGGACGCAGCATCTCGGCATTTTCGAGGCCAGGAATCGATTTCAGCATCGCAATCTGCACTTCCACCGGCAGCGAAGTGCTCATTCCATTGACGTAGATCTCATGCGTGTTCAGACCTTCGGGCTCGAGGTAGAGCTGGTGCATCGCCTTGTCGGGAAACTTCACGATCTTGTCTTCGATCGACGGACAATAGCGCGGCCCGATCGACTGGATCTGCCCGCTGTACATCGGCGAGCGATATACGTTCTCGCGGATGATGCGGTGAGTCTCCGGAGTAGTCCATGCGATGTAGCAGGGCACTTGGGTATCGTGATGCGCCACGCGTCTGGTGCGGAAGCTGAACGGAGTCGGATCGGCGTCGCCGGGCTGCTCCGCGAAGCGCGACCAGTCGATGCTGCGTCCGTCCAGGCGCGGCGGCGTTCCCGTCTTCAGACGGCAACCACGCAGCCCCAGCTTCTTCAGCGCTTCGCCCAGCAGAACTGCAGCCGGTTCTCCCGATCGACCGGCGGGATACTGCTGCTCGCCGCAATGAATCAGTCCGTTAAGGAAGGTGCCGGTGGTGATGATCACAGCCTGCGCGCCCACGGTGCGGCCGTCGCGGAGTTTGACGCCGAGAACCGAGTACCGAGTACCGAGTACCGAGTCATCGCCGTCACTGGGCACTGGGTACTGGGTACTCGGAACTGCTGTTATCAGCTCCGCCACTTCCGCCTGCTTGATCTTGAGATTCGGCTGCGACTCCAACACTTCGCGCATCTTGAGCCGGTAAGCTTGCTTGTCGCACTGCGCCCGCGGCGACCACACGGCCGGCCCGCGCGATGTATTCAGCAGGCGAAACTGGATGCCGACCGCGTCGGTGATCTCACCCATGATGCCGCCGAGCGCATCAACTTCGCGCACCAAATGTCCCTTGGCGATCCCGCCGATTGCTGGGTTGCACGACATCTGCGCGATCAAGTCGACGTTCAGCGTGTAGAGCGCCGTCTTCAGTCCCATGCGCGCCGCAGCCATCGCGGCCTCGCATCCGGCATGGCCGGCCCCGACGACGACCACCTCGAATTGTTCGGTGAACTGCATCGAGAACAGAATTGCGGACTTCCCGGCCCCGCGATCTTGGCATTCATTCTAACAACTTAGCGGCATCTGTGATCCAAATCACTTGCCGACCTCCGGGGTCGCCCGTATATAGTAGTTGCTCAAACCGAAGCACCGGGGAGGCCATCATGAATAACGGACAGTTCTTCGAGCAACTGGAGGCATCGATCGCTGGGTACGACCTGCTCTGCCATCCTTTCTACCGGGCCTGGGCGGCAGGCGACTTGACGCGCGACGATCTGCGCGAGTATGCCCGCCACTACTACCACCACGTCGAAGCGTTTCCCTGCTACCTGGCCGAGTTTGCGCTTCGCTTGGACGAGGGTGAGCTGCGGCGCGCGGTGCTGGCCAACATGTGCGACGAGAAAGGCACCGCGGGCGGATCGGGGAAGGAATCCGTGCCCCACTCCGAGCTTTGGCTCGATTTTGCCGAAGGCATGGGAGCACGGCGAGACATGCACTGGCACATGCCGGTGGCGGAGATCCGGGAGTTGATACGGTACTTCCACGGCGTGGCCAGCGAGGGCACGCCGGAAGAGGTTCTGGCCGCGTTTTACGTCTACGAATCCCAGGTGCCTCGCATAGCCAAGGAGAAAGAGCGCGGCCTGCGCGAGATGTATGGAGCCGACGACAAAACCTGCGGCTACTTCGCGCTGCACGCTACTGCCGACATCTACCACTCCAACGTCTGGCGCAAGCAACTGGAGAATCGAATCGCGGCGCATCCGGAAACGGCGCAAGCCGCCCTGGACGCGGCTGAGAATGCGGCCAAAATGTTGTGGCGCGCGCTGGATGGAATCGAAGCGGCACGCACGACGTTCGCGGCTTGATCGGGGTGCCGCTGGACACCATCACGATTCCCTTTCTCCTGTGGGTGCTGGTCCTCATGCCAGCGCTCGGGATTCTCTCTTGGCTGAGGCTGAGGTCTGGGAAGGCGCTGCCGCCGAAGGTGCGGCGCTATCGGGCGATGCTTGTCCTGCAACTGCTTCTCCTCGCCATAACTTCACTGGCGGCGAAGCAAAACAGTTTCAGCCTCTTCGGCCCAGCATGGCCCCCCGCCTGGACTTGGGTGGCCGGTGCTGCTTATCTTCTCTTCATCGCGGCGCGAATCAGGACAGGATGGCGCAAGCTGACCGAAGAGCGGAAGCAAAAGGCCCGCATGACGCTGCCGGAGAACCTTGTAGAGATGCGTTACTGGATTCCAATTTCCTTGCTGGCGGGCGTAACCGAGGAATTTGCCTACCGGGGTGTGGCGTACAGCGTGTTGTCCCAGATCACAGGATCGCCTGGAATTTCCCTCGTAGTTTGCGTTTTGACATTCGGCGTGGCTCATATGATGCAAGGATGGCGCGGCGCGACGTGGGCGGCGGCGCTGGCAATACTCTTTCACCTTGTCGTGTTGCTGACGCAGAGCCTCTATCTGGTCATAGTGTTTCACGCGGCATATGACCTCGTGATCGGGATTCTCGGTATGCGTGCCCTTGCCGCGGTAAAGCCTCCAGAGGCGCAGCCAGCTTTCTAGGAAAGGATCATGGCAAAGCCAATCCCCATCGGCGCGCGCGGCGAGGCGCAAGAAACCGTCGAATTCAAACACACGCTGACCTCGCACCACGCTGAGTTGCCGCCGGTTTATTCCACGCCCGACATGATTCGCCTGATGGAGACGGCGGCCTTCCATGCGCTCCAACCCTACTGTGAGGGCGACGAGATCACGGTCGGCACTTCCATCAACATCGAGCACCGCGCCGCGAGCGGCATCGGCGCACACATCCAGGCTGAGGCCGTGCTGGAGTCCTTTGACGGACGTTTCTACGTGCTGCGCGTGACCGCGCGCGATGATGCTCAGGAAATCGGCCGCGGCACCGTGGGCCGGGCGGTCGTGAGCATCGGCAAGTTTGTGGAGAAGATGAAGGAGAAGTAGGCCTGCCGCAATTGGATTATGGGCGATCCGATTTCAATCGAGGTATGCGTCGACTCCGTTGCTTCGGCACTGGCGGCGGAGCGAGGCGGAGCGGCACGCGTGGAAGTGTGCAGCAACTTGCTCGAAGGCGGCGTCACGCCCAGCGCGGGACTCATTGAGCTGGTGCGAGCCAGGACATCCATCGGCCTGCAGGTGATGATTCGACCCCGGGGCGGCGATTTCTGTTACACGTCGGAAGAATTTGAGACCATGCGGCGTGACATTCTGATCGCTAAGAAGCTCGGGGCCGACGGTGTCGTTTTGGGTGTCCTCGATGCTCGCGGCAGCGTAGACATGGAGCGCACACGGCTGTTGGTCGACCTGGCGCGGCCACTCAACGTTACTTTCCACCGAGCGTTCGACACGTCCGCAGATCTTTTTCTTGCTTTGGAAGACGTCTGCAAAACCGGCGCGGACCGGCTCCTGACATCTGGTGGAGAAAGAGCCGCCTGCGCGGGGGTTCAGCGGATTGCCCAGCTGGTAGAGGCCGCGTGCGGCCGGATCACGATCATGGCTTGCGGCGGCATCCATGACAAAAATGCCGCAAGCATCATCGAGCAAACCGGGGTGAGAGAAATTCACGTGGGCCTAAGAAGTCCCGTTGACAGCCCAATGCTCCACCGTAATCCACAAGTTTCGATAGGGACGGTCCCCGAGTGCGACTATCAACGCTTTCAGGTGATCGAGGAGGACGTTCTGAATCTGCACCGCGCGGTCGCGCTGGCTCGAACTTGATCGGTAAACCCATGCCTCCCGTCCTGATTGGCGTTATCTCCGACACTCACGGCCTGTTGCGTCCCGAGGCCATCGAAGCTCTGCGTGGGTCGGAACGAATCATTCACGCCGGTGACGTTGGCTCGCCCGAGATCCTCGACGCGCTCTCGACGTTGGCTCCCGTCATCGCCGTGCGTGGCAACATCGACAAGGCCCCGTGGTCTCGCAAACTGCCTGAAACGCAGGTGCTGGATCTGAGCGGCGTTTGCATCTACGTGCTGCACGATCTGGCAAAGTTGGACCTCAAGCCCAAGGCTGCCGGATTCGCCGTCGTAGTCAGCGGCCACAGTCACACGCCCAAACAGGAGACGCGAGATGGAGTGCTCTATTTCAATCCCGGCAGCGCCGGACCACGGCGATTCAAACTACCGGTAAGCGTCGGCAGGCTCATCGTGGAGGAGGATGGGGTGCGGGGCGAACTCTTGCCCTTATCGATCTCGGAATCCTGACCTCCAACCTCGCACCGTTGCTACAATCGCAAACGCTACAATTCCAACTAATGTCCATCGACTTTCGCATCGAGGCCACTCGCAAGCAGGCGCGCGCCAGCCGCCTGCTCACACCCCACGGCGAGGTCGAAACGCCCGTGTTCATGCCGGTCGGCACGCTTGCCACGGTCAAAGCCATTCCGCAGGACATTCTCGAAGAACTCGGGGTTCAGATTCTTCTCGGCAATACCTATCACCTCTACCTGCGTCCCGGCGTCGAAACCGTCCGCAAACTTGGTGGTCTGCATCGTTTCATGGCGTGGCCCCGGGCCATGCTGACCGATTCCGGCGGCTTCCAGGTTTTCAGCCTGAATGAGCTTCGCAAGGTCACCGAAGAAGGCGTTACGTTTCGCTCGCATCTGGATGGCTCGTCGCACTTCTTCAGCCCGGAGAGATCCATGGAGGAGCAGATCGGTTTGGGCGCGGACATTATCATGGCGTTCGATGAGTGCACGGAGTATCCCGCCGACCGCGCCCGCACCAAAGCTTCCATGGAATTAACCCTGCGCTGGGCCGAGCGCAGCAAGAAGTATTTCGAGGAGCGCAAGCATGAAGTGCCGTGGGGCAGTGGCCAGTTGCCGGTTGCCAGTGGCCAGAAAGAGCGAATACAACTTTCGGACAGTGGGAATTCGAACGACGCCGATTGCGCTCGGACTGACCGGTGGCCACTGACCACTGGCCACTGCTCCACTCAATCCCTTTTCGGGATAGTTCAAGGCGGCATGGACCTCGATCTTAGGAAGGAATCGGCCGAGCGCACCATCGAAATCGGATTTCCCGGCTATGCCATCGGCGGTCTCAGCGTCGGCGAGCCGCGGGAGCGCACCCGTGAGGTGATCGAAGCGACGCTCGAGCATCTTCCCGCCGACAAGCCACGCTATGTGATGGGCGTGGGAACTCCCGAGGAGATCGTTGAGTACGCCCGCCTCGGCGTCGACATGATGGACTGCGTCCTGCCCACACGCGCGGCGCGCCACGGCCTGCTGTTTACTTCCGAGGGAAAAGTCTCAATTAAGCAAGCGCGCTATACTCAAGACGCAGGTCCGCTCGATCCCAATTGCGGCTGCCGGGTGTGCCAACGCTATTCGCGGGCATATCTGCGGCATCTGTATGCTTCGAATGAAGTGCTGGCTCAGGTCTTAAATACCCTGCATAACCTGAGTTTCTACCTTGACACTATGCGCCGGGTGCGTCATTCTATTCGACTTGGGGGAGAGTCCGGTTTTCTCTAGCGTCTGGTCTCGACCGAAACCGTGACCTTTCCCGGAAAGACCTTCCCGGATTCAAGCCTAGGCAGTCGGGTTTGACAAGTCGCGATCCGGCCGGAATCGAGCACAACTCCCGTCGTGAAATGACAGGACTGTAGCGAGGTAAGCGCGGGCGGTTGTTCGCGGATTGGGTCTTGAGTGTGGTTAGCAGAGCTTGGCGCAGCCTGGCTTGCTGAAAATAGTCTGGTGAACATAGCTTAATGAACACGCAATCCTTCTTGGCGGTACAAGCTGGTGGCGGGATGGGGTGGTTAAGCGTTGCCCCCCTCATTTTCATTTTTGCGATCTTTTATTTCCTGCTGATTCTGCCCCAGCAGCGCCGCCAGAAGAAGTGGACGGCCATGCTGGATTCGCTTAAGACCGGTGACAAGATCACCACCAGCGGAGGCTTGCGGGGAACGATTATGGCGCTCAAAGATGATTCCATCCATCTGCGGGTTCCTCCCAACAACGTCCTGCTGGAAGTGACCAAGGCCTCCGTCACTCAAGTTACGACCCCCGAGGAAGAAGTGAAGAACAAGTAGTCGCAGCACAACCTGATATCCGGACTCTGTTTTGTTATGAATAAGAATTTTCTCTGGAAATTGGCACTCATCGTGGCGGTTTTGCTCGCCTGTCTGTACGGGATATTTGGCATTCCGCAGAGCTTTTCCGGCCAGGGCTTGCTCGCGGCCATCACCAACCGCATTCACCTCGGTCTTGATCTGCGAGGCGGAACCCATCTCATCCTGCAAGTGCAGGTGAACGACGCGGTCAACATCGATTCCGACAATGCGGTCGAAATCCTCAAAGAACAACTCAACAAGCGTAAGATCGCCTTCGCCGATATCTCCAAGCCCGATCCGCAGGGTAGTCCCGACCGGGTTGTGCTGAAGGGCGTGCCGCCGGACTCACGCAAAGACTTGCTGGATATCGTTTCGGAGCGTCTGCCCGAGTACGATCTCGGTTCGGGAGCCGACAACACCTTTGCGCTCTCCATGAAGCCGCAGATGCTCAGTGACCTGAAGAACAAGGCTGTAACCCAGGCGATCGAGACCATCCGCAACCGCATTGATTCGCTGGGCGTGAGCGAGCCGACCATTCAGGAGCACGGCCTCGGCCAGTATCAGATTCTGGTTCAGTTGCCCGGCGTGGACGATCCCGGCCGCGTCAAGGACATTATGCAGTCCACCGCCATGCTTGAGATCAAGCAGGTGTTTGGACAAGCTTACCCGAGCGAGCAAGCCGCGCTGCAGGCTAATGGCGGGATTTTGCCGCCGGATGAGATCCTTCTTCCGGGACACGCCGCTCCCGGAGTTCCGGGAGGCGAACAGGCGTGGTATCTGGTTTCGCGTGTTTCCGCCGTCCGGGGAAAAGACTTGCGCGATGCCCAACCCAGCACCGACCAGAACGGCCAGCCCAACGTGCATTTCACTCTTACCGGCGAGGGTGGCCAGCGCTTCTACAGCTTCACTTCCGCGCACGTTGGCGAGAGCCTGGGCGTGGTCCTCGATAACAAGGTCCAAGAAGTCGCCAATATCAAGGAAGCCATCCGCGATACCGGCGAAATCAGCGGCGGCAGCATGAGCCAGCAGCAGGCCAAGGATTTGTCAATGATCCTGCGCTCGGGCGCGCTGCCGGCGGGTATCAAGTATCTGGAAGAACGCACGGTGGGCCCGTCGCTGGGTACGGATTCGATCCGCGCCGGCGTTCGTGCCGCCGTTGTCGGCATGCTCGTCGTGCTGATTTTCATGCTGATCTACTACCGTGCCGCGGGCATCAATGCGGACCTTGCTCTCCTATTGAATCTCGTCATCCTGCTCGGCTTCATGGGTTATGTCGGGGCGGTGTTGACGCTGCCCGGAATTGCCGGCGTGATTCTTACCGTGGGCATGGGTGTGGATTCGAATGTGCTGATTTTCGAGCGCATTCGCGAAGAATTACGCAACGGCAAGACGCCGCCATCCGCGGTGGATCAGGGATTTAGTCACGCCTGGATCACCATCGTGGACACCCACGTCACCACCATCGTGTCGGCCGCAATTCTGTTCCTGTTCGGAACCGGCCCGGTCCAGGGATTTGCCGTCACGCTCACTTTCGGTTTGCTGGCAAACCTGTTCACGGCCGTGTTCGTATCGCGCACCATCTTCGACTGGATTTTGAGCCGCAAGCAGCGCGGTGAAGCGTTGAGCATTTAGGGAAATTGGGTAATTTGGCAATTTTGTAATTTGGTAATTTGAAAACACGCTGCCGCTGGTTTTGAGTTTCGGTTTTCAAATTACAAAATTACCCGATTACCAAATTACTCAATCGTTCTCGAAATCATAAATCGGATAAGAGGTAAGCTCGGTGGAGTTCTTTCGCAATACCAACATAGATTTTCTCGGGAAAAAGTGGTACTTTCTCGCCTTCTCACTCGTGTTCAGCGTGGCGGGCATATTTTCCATGTTGTTCTGGCACGGCATTCCGTACGGCGTGGACTTCCGCGGCGGCACTCTGGTCTATGTCAAGTTCTCGCACCCGCCGAATGACAACGCGCTGCGCGCAGCCATGGACCGTGCCGGTCTGCACAACGCCAAGATTCAGCGTTACGGGCAAGTGGCGAACAACGAGGAACTGATCGACCTCGACGTCCAGGAAACCAACGAACAGGCGCTCGACCGGGGCAAGACTCAGATCATCAATACGCTCGAAACCAATGCCCCACCGGGGAAGCAGGATCTGAACAACTCCAGCTCCCTGACCATCAAGAACTATCTGATGGACAAAGATCCCATGCACCTGGGCTCCGATGCCGATCTGAAATATACCCAGCAAGCTCAGGCAATCGTGGATGCACGGGATAAGGGACAAGGCGGCGTGCTCAGTTCGTTCGATCAATTGAAGGGTACGGTCGACCCGGCGGCGGCGGCTTCTCTGCCGGATGGCTTCTTTCTGTCGGACTTTGGAGTACGCAATGTCGAGATCGTTGGACCCCAAGTGGGTGCGCAATTACGTCGGCAGGCTCTTCTAGCAACCGCCTACTCTCTCGCCGGCATGCTGATTTACCTCGGATTCCGCTTCGAGTGGATTTATGGCGTCGCGGCCGTCGTCACCGTGTTTCACGACACGCTGATCACCGTCGGAGCATTTTCTCTACTCAATAAAGACATTTCGCTGACCGTCATCGCCGCCATCCTGACTTTGATTGGTTACTCTAATAACGACACGATCGTGGTATTTGACCGCATCCGGGAAAACATTAAACTGATGCGGCGCGAGAAGCTCTCGGAAATCGTGAACCGGAGCATCAACCAGACTTTAAGCCGAACCATCTTGACAGCCGGGCTAACCTTCCTTACTGTACTTGCTCTCTATTTGTTCGGCGGCGAGGTGCTTCGCGGGTTTAGCCTTGCGCTGGTAATCGGCATCTTAATTGGCACATATTCGTCGATTGCCATCGCTGCTCCCATCCTGGTGGCCTATCAGGACTGGAGAATCGAGAAGGGCAGGCGGCCGGTCGCGATGCCTGGACGGGCCAAGTGATCGTTCGATGTCTTGGTAAACGGTTTTGGGCTAGGTGTTTGTTTGTAAGGCTTTGCAAAGCTCGGCTGGACTTAAGTGGCGTTGTCGGGCTGGCGTGGTTGAATTCGGGAGCAAAGGGGACGCAGTCGGTGTCTAAGTTTACGTAGGCTCTGAAGTAGGGAGAACACTCTTATGTTTGAAGATAGTCTTCTGGAATCGGGTGGCAGGCTGAAGACCAAGCGGGGACGAACCACGACATTCGCGATCTTCCTCGAAATATGTTTGATCGGTCTCATGGTTTTGATGCCCCTCATCTTTACCGAAGCCTTGCCGAAGCAACAGTTGATGACATTCCTGGTGGCCCCACCCCCGCCTCCGCCACCTCCGCCTCCGGCAGCTGCTCCGGTGAAGATCGTGAAGCAGGTTCAGACCGATATCGTGAACGGAGAGCTCCGCACCCCCACCAAGATTCCCCAAAAAGTTCAAATGATTAAGGAAGACGAGGCTCCTCCGCCGGTAATGGGATCGAGCGGCGTCATTGGAGGCGTTCCGGGAGGAATTCCGGGTGGCCAGATGGGCGGCGTGATTGGCGGGATTATCAGTTCCACCCCCGTAGCCGTGCCCAAGGTCGCTACCCCGCAACGTGTCCGGGTTTCCCAGGGCGTTTCCGCCGGCCTTTTGGTTCGCAGAGTCAATCCAAACTACCCACCCCTCGCGCGTCAGGCCCGCATCTCGGGGCAAGTTGTGTTGCGAGCGGTGATCAGCAAGGATGGCTCCATCGAAAACCTCACCTTGGTGAGTGGGCATCCTATGCTGGCTCCTGCGGCCATCGACGCCGTCAAGCAGTGGAAGTATCGGCCGTACCTGCTCAACGGCGAGCCCGTCGAAGTGGATACGGAAGTGTTGGTGAACTTCACCCTCGCCGGAGGCTAGATCCCGGCGCGGCGTGAAGTAGTGTGTGACGAAGTAATGTTAGAAAGCTTAAGCCGGATGGCCCTCCCCTTCCCACCTAAAGACGGTGGCGGGAGAGCCCTTTTACCGGGCTCGGCCGCCGTACCTTTCATCTCAGGTATGCGAATACGGAGCGGCACGGGCAGCTTTCTGCCGTAGACCTTTTGCAGGGAGTACAGATCTCGCATCAAAGTCTAAGAAGTTCCGAGGAGGGAAAAGCAACTCATGTTAGCTAACTTTGTAATAGCAGCTGTCAGTCAAGTCCCCAGGGTGTCCGCTTGGATTGTGCAGGAAGGTGGCGCAGTGGGTTGGGATCCGATTTCGCTATGGCACCAGATGGGTATTATCGCGAAGATCGTGGTCATCATCCTGTTCATCATGTCGGGCTGGTCGATCGGCGTCATGATTGACCGTGCCATGGCATACAACGCGGCCCGCAAGCAGTCTCGCGCCTTCGCTCCTGCCGTAGCCGGAGCCTTGCGCGACGGCCGCATCGACGAGGCCATCAAAGTCGCCGAGCGCAACAAGAAAAGCCATTTGGCCAAAGTAGTCACCGCCGGCCTTATGGAGTTCAAGGCCCACCAGGATAGCCCCGGTGCCATCCCCGGCGAGACCATTGAAGCCTCCAAGCGCGCTCTGGAGCGCACCGAAGCCATCGTCCACGCCGAACTGAAGCGTGGTCTGGGCGGCTTGGCCACCATCGGTTCGACCGCCCCCTTCGTGGGACTGTTCGGCACCGTGATGGGCATTCTCAACGCCTTCAAAGGCATTTCCGAACAGAAGGCTACCGGTCTGGGCGCGGTCGCAGGCGGCATTTCGGAAGCGCTGGTCACCACCGCTTTCGGGCTGCTGGTAGCGATCCCCGCCGTCATGATGTTCAACTACCTCACCGGCCGCGTGGAAGCGTTCGATGTGGAGATGGACAATTCATCGAGCGAACTGATCGACTACTTCCTGAAGCGA
>Ga0302319_10001272_pt1 | contig 56423 bp, 48 predicted proteins | sample Bog_T0_2_FD_203319 | JGI IMG/M metagenome (GOLD analysis project Ga0302319, IMG submission 203319) | Peat permafrost microbial communities from Stordalen Mire near Abisko, Sweden - Bog_T0_2 | ecosystem: Environmental > Terrestrial > Soil > Wetlands > Peat | place: Sweden: Abisko, Stordalen Mire...
GTGTCCATTGTTGTTCTTTAATTAGGCAAATGGGGTTCGGTCGAAACTGCCGTGCGCACGCGCGCGTGGCGTGTCGGAAAATTCGGAAAACTATGTGCGCGTGGAGATCCGGGTGATACCCAAAAAGCAAAGAATAAAGGGGCTGAGATTCTCCCGTTTTCCCTGTTATTTTCCTGTTTTGTGGAAACGCGCGGGGTGAATACGTCGAAGCTCATCTGTCCAGGGAACAGACAAAGGACGGCGGGCAATTCTATTCTTAATGCGGATCTAATTGACCTCCACTAGATCGGCGGCGGCTACAATTCTCCATTACTATCGAATTGTCTTAGAAACGGAAACCCCATGCGCTAACCATAACCCCATGCGCTGTACTAAATCCCATGCAATGCACAGCTAAATCTAAGAGGTCGGGCGAGCGTTGCAAAGGGCAGGCCGTAACGGGTTTTAAGGTTTGCAGAATGCATGGAGCAAGGGCTGGCGCTCCCATCAAGCACGGCAGGTATTCAAGGTCACTCAAAGACCTGGGGTTAAGTCGTCGTTTCGATGCAGCATTTGAAGATCCTGAGATCCTCAGCCACCGCACAAATGTCGCCTTGCTTGAAGTATTGATCTGTGAGACTTTCGAAGGGTCCCTACCTCCCAATGAACTATGGCAAGAAGCAAGAAGGCTTTATGAAAAGGCAGCCGGAGGAGAGAGGGATGTCAACTCGTTTCGTGAATTAGGCTCACTTCTGAAACAAGGCGTTCAAGCGGCAAATGCGATTGACAAGGCCGTTGGGCTGATGGAGTGTCAAGGCAAACACCAAGTCCGAGAATGGAAGCGTGAAAAGGATCTCCGGACGACGCTTACAGCGAGACAAGCGAATATGCTGATGGCAGCGTTCATTGCGCTTATCGAGGAATTCGTGCCGCGTGATCGGATGCCGGAAGCGGGAAGGAGGTTCAATTCTCTCATTCAGGATGCCTCCGGACGCTAACGAGTTCGCCGAACTTCGAAAATTGTCCGTCCCGCCTGGCAACCCTGCCTCAGTTATGTAGGCTTTGGACAATGTAGGGTTATGTATCCTTTTTCTATATAAGCGCTACGCGTGCACGCACAGCTCATTGATGCAGATAATCGTGGCTTAGGTTCAAAACCCTACATTTCAACCCTACACGGGACGATTGAAACCTGTCACTTTCCCAAAAATCGAAGGTTCCTTCACATCGCGCAATTCTCGTAAGCCATTTCCAGGAGAAAGTCTTCCTTTACGGCTCGCAAGCCCTCGTACAGCATCCCAGCCGCAACTCTTCTTTTCGGGATGCCTCGGTAGCCGATTTGGGTGCCAAATGCCGTGCTCGATATCGGTTTCGGCCCGTTCCTTGCACACCACCGTTTATAGGTATCGTACAGGTGAGAGGCCATACAAATGTAGCTGTCGCCTTGTTCCGTGCACTGGCGTAAGAACTCTCCCAAATCGTCCATCTCGTCGCGGTAGGACTCAACAGCCCCCGTGATTTCGAGCGGATCATCCAAGCCCTCGGCCCGCCATGCCTTGCATCCCTCGATCAACCAGGCGAGAATCCCCTCTTTTTCCTTCAAGATCTTTTCGCGTAGATCCCGGTCGCGATCTCGTTTCGGAACGCAATACGTGAAAGGGATGAGCTTGACCCGGTTCCATATCGCAGTATCTTGCCCGCGAATGATCGGCTTGTGATTGCCGGTCATCCATATGGCGAATTGAGGCGTAAAATCGAACCACTCAGCTCGCATGAATCGCGCGCTTATCCGATCCTTCCCAGTTAGAGACTTAATCAATTCTTCGTCGAGGCGTTTGTTCTCGCCGGTCTCAGAGGCGGCGACAAAGCGAATACCTTTGAGCCTTGCCAGATCGTTTGGAATGCTCCCCTCGTTCTTCTTTGCAATAAGTGTTGAGGTTGGTGTCGAACTTGCGTAAGGGCCCATTATCGACATCAATGTGTCGATAAAGACCGATTTCCCATTGTCGCCCCGGTTCCCGTATAGAAAGAAGAAACACTTTTCGCTATTCTCCCCCGTCAAGGAATAGCCAGCAGCTTTGTGCACGTATCGCAGTAGCTCCGTTTTCCCTTGGAGTATTGTTTCCAGGAATTCGACCCAGCGTTTGCAACCGCCATGCGGATTGTATGGAATATCAATCAGACGCGTGAGGTAGTCCTCACGACGGTGCGGTCGCATCTCAAAAGTGGTCAGATCCAAAGCGCAGTCGGCAAGATTAAGCAAACCGGAGCCCTTGTCCAAATCTTCAGCAGAAATTGGAATGCCTTCCATCTTGGACGCGAGGTAAATCATGTTCTGATGCACTCTGTAATTGTCCGACCTCCGCGCATGGGCCAATATCGCCTTTCGAGCATCTTCATCCTGCGTTTTTCCGGCTTCGATTATCATGTCGAGAATTACTTGCGCGGCTCTTCTGTAAACCGCCGCAGCCCGGTCGTTATCAATCTCCCAATGCCTGCCGTTCCAAATGAGCCAACGGTCAAGGCTTGCGCAGTATCGAATGTCCTCCCGGTTCGAATCCACCAATCGCTCGGCGTTGCCGTATTCGGTCAGTCTGTACTCCTTTGGAGACGGCTGCGTTCTCGATCTCCTTATAGCAGGCAGTTCCTCTTTTGAGGCGTTCACAAGATCCTGAACTGTGCCACCGGACACAAACCAGTCGTCCAGGCCAACCTTAGACCCATTGGGCGTCGGAATCAGCACACAGCGGACGCTCGACGCGCCGCGCCTCTTGAGCATCGATCCAAGCTTGCGCATCGCATGGTTTACATTGGAGTTTGTCGCTGAATCGGAATCGAACGCGATATACACGAGTCGACCTGTTATTGCTATACGGTCCCAATCTGAGAGCTCGGTAATCACGCCATATTCGTTCTTTCCGCGTGTGTTGTAGACGGCCGTAAGTGTTATGCAGCAAAGGCCCCTTGATGCGGCTGAATCGCCTTTCTTCACGCCTTCCGTGATCCATAGCGGCACCTTTGGGTTACCGAGTAAGTTACGGACGTTCGGCGGAATATCGAGGCGGACAGACGCCCCTGATGGGGTTTCGTATTTGATGGGCTTACCCTTTTTTCTGTCGAGTCGCGGCCTGTCGGGCTTGCACTGATGCCCCACGACGTCCCCATCAACGCCCAAGAGAGGTATCACCAGCGCAGGGACGGATTGCTGGGAAGCGCTGAAACCAATGCATCCAAGCTCCGATTTTGTCGTGGCAGTCCAGTATCCCCGTTGCTCGATAATTTCATCGGGAATACCGGAACCAAGGGCTAGTTCGAAACGGTGCACGTCCGAAAGATTGCAGGCAGACTTTGTCGTGTCGACCACGCTTATTGGCCTCTAAAACCATCCACGAGCCGCCGCTTTTCTTGCAGCGCTTCGATTCGACCAACAAACGCGCGCAGTTCGTCACGCGAAATCCGTACGCACCTGCGACCCAGCCTGACAGTTTTTAATTGACCGTCCTTCGTAAGCCGCCAGAGGCTAACCCTGGAAATATTCAACTCTTCGCACACCTGCTGGGTTGTTAGAAGCATGGGCAGGATTTCCGTCGTCTTGATTTGTGTGAGTTCCATATCGTTAAAGAGGATTCATCACATTCGCAGAAAGCGAGATGTCACTCAGGGCAAGGCTTGTGAGTGACATGAAAAAGCCCGCAAAGAAGGACTCCGTCCCGCGCCTCCAGCGCCCGAGAACCTTGGCCAAAGCCCGGTCCTACGACTTAGACCTAGATCCGGACAACCCACAGATTCGCAATAGTCTCCCGCCGTTTGCATTGCATTGGGTCTGCCTTATGCTTTTGTTTCGCAGAGGCGCTAGGAAGGACCAAATCCTGGAAGCCCTTATCTACACCCATAACGGCAACATGGCCAAGCGCGACAAACACCTTAGGCGGCTAACGCGCTGGGAGCAATTGCCAGCAGAACACCGGAACCTTATAGAAGATCGCTTCGTGGTCGCCGCACTGCGACGGCTAATAGAAATGGAAGCCTTGAGTGAAAAGGAGGCTCGCGCCAATCCTGAGCAATTCGCGGCGACCGTAACCCTCATGGAGCCACCCTTTGCCTCTATCCGTCACCCGATAAAGGTCAGGGACTCCGGAGCACTGTACGTCCTTATCTACGCGGCTCAACTTCTCGCCTGGATTCACGGATGCACTATCGAGAGGGCGATCAAAGCATGCATGACAGACTCTCCTCCGATGGCTCAAATGCCAGACGACATGACGATCAAGGCGATCAACCACATAATGTCCAAATACCGAATTCTCCTTGAGGCGGCTGACATTTCTAGGAGCTTCGAACGGATACCTTGGGCAGAGGCACGGCAGGAAATAAAGCGAGAACTCGCTCCCGACGTCCGTGCCGAACTCCTTGCTGAGACGGGAATTGAATATGACGAGATGCCTCCGGCGGACCTCTTCCCAGCGTTCTGCAAAAGAGAAAATGCTTGCAGGGAATCGCTTACGAAAGCCGCCCTTTCATGCGCTCGAATGTTCATCCATTTGAAAGCCAATGCCGAGGGCGTCGGCGGATCTGTCCTTTGGCATAAAATGCCCGTAACCCTGACGTTGTATGAATTGGGCTTCCCGGGAGGACATCCAAGGCTTGAGCAACCACACGAATAGACTCCGATCAAGTTCGATTTACGTCGGCTACAACCTCAAACGGAGCCGACGGCTCGAAGGCCCGAAAGGCACTCGAAACCGGTACATTTCGTACAGCAATTCGTACACGCCTTTGCCTAACACCAAAAAACCTACTCGATATGAGTAGGTTTTAGGCTCAAAACTTGGCTGCCGCTGTAAGACTCGAACTTACGACCCGCTGATTAACAGTCAGCTGCTCTACCAACTGAGCTAAGCGGCAGTACCGAGGGTGGATTGTACCCAAACTAGAGGATAAATGGAGAAATTGAGGGATGGAGTTTTGGAGTGCCGGCGTAACCGAGCGATCAAATTCGGGTGGAATTGAATTTGGGATGGACACTCTACCTCCGGACGCTCCAGAACTGCGAGGATGGCACAGGTTCCACCAGCCTCTCCCTCCAAGGCGCAAGGCCCTAGCTCTTCGTTTTCCCGGTACCGAGGAAGACTCGGGCGCAGGTGGCTTCTACTTTTCTTGACCACTGGTACAGCTTGGCTTGCCAGCGATCCATGGTAGCGACTGGCCATCGGGGACCCTTTAAGTTAGCGTCGTGGTAGTTCACTTGTGCGCCGACCAGCGGAGTTCGCTGCGGACGGTGATGGGTTCGGAAAAGGTGGTCCCAGATAGCGACACCCCAAAGTCCGACGACAGCCAGATTGGCAGTTGGACGCCAGTGGTGCATCAGGTGGAAACCATAAACGTGCTTGACAACCGGACCGACCCGCTTCGATTCGATAAGCGGCTTCCAGAACCGGTCGTACGGCAAATGCATGATCGCATGCCAAAACTCGTAGGCGCCGTAATAAACCGTCACCGAAGTGATTATCCCGAGCATCACCGGTTGTCCCGGGAAGATCAATTTGAACGGGAGTCCGAGCAGAACCGAGAATAAGACCAAGAAGATCGACAGAGCATAGATCGGGAACATCATGTCCTCTTCCTGATGGTCGTGCTCCACCGCATATTCGTTCGCGACTGGCACAAGGATCTCCGGCTGCTTGGCAAGCACAGACGCTTTAACCGCAGTGAGACCGTGGTGGTGCGAGTGGGACCGATGCATCGCCTTCAAGAAAGGAAGGACCGCCGAGTGGAGCAGGTACCGATGGTACAGATACTCGAACAGGCTGAGCGGAATGCCAAATGCCAAAGTCCAGGCGACGATCATTCCAGGATGCTTAAGTTCGGCGGCAAAAACCAGTGGCTTGGAGAAGCGAAACAGGGCAACTGCAATGGCCAACTGGAGGCCAGTGAAGAAGAAGAATTGGGCAAAAGGCACATGGTGATGCCCGTCGGAGGCGCTGTCGTGGGAGGTGTTCAAAGGTAGTTCCGGCTCCACGCCGGAAACGACGGTCGCCTTCTTATTGTACTCTTTCCGGGGGTGAAAGGATTCGCCAGATTTTTGTAGTGCGCGGTCATGGACCGGTGCGAGTACTCACATGCCGCGTCAGAACTTGGAATTCCACGACGAAGAACTCTATTGAATTGCAGGCCGAAACTCCGTCTTCCAGACTCGATCAGATTCATTTCACTTACCGGAACCTCGACTCGAATCGCCTCGGTAACCGGCCTTGCCCAAGAAGGGCATGTTGCAACCATTTTGAGGAGCCGATCTGGATTCTTGGGGGTCGACGCTCTCATATTGAATTCTTTCGGCCCCGCAACTCCCAGACTCCGGGAAGTGAGATCATAATCTACCGATGCCGACGATGCACTCCGATTCACCTTTAGTGACTCCTGCCCTCAGAGAGCTTGAAGAAGAAGCGGTTTATGTGATTCGGGAGACAGCGGCTCAATTTGAACGGCCCGCGCTCCTATTCTCTGGCGGCAAAGATTCCATAGTTCTGGCTCATTTATCCAAGCGGGCCTTCGCGCCCGCGCCCATCCCTTACCCCCTGCTGCACATCGACACAGGACACAATTTCCCCGAAACGCTCGTGTTTCGAGATGCGCTTGTCAAAGAGCTCTCCGCCAAACTGGTGGTGAGGTACGTTCAGGACTCGATCGACGCAGGCCTGGTTCAAGAAGAGACCGGTCCGAACCGCAGCCGTAATGTCCTCCAAACCGTCACCCTACTCAAGGCAATCGAAGAACTGCGGCTCGATGCCTGCATTGGAGGCGCCCGCCGCGATGAGGAGAAAGCTCGGGCCAAAGAACGCTTCTTCTCCCATCGAAACGCGCAAGGACAGTGGGACCCCAAGAGTCAACGCCCCGAGCTATGGAACCTCTATAACGGCCGCAAGAACAAGGGCGAGCAGTTCCGTGTCTTTCCGCTAAGCAATTGGACCGAACTTGACGTGTGGGGATACATCCAGGCCAGGCAGATCCCCGTCCCTTCCCTCTACTTCAGCCACGAGCGGCTGGTTGTCGAACGGGACGGCGGTCTGCTTGCCTACACCGAGTTTCTGATACCCATCGAAGGCGAGCGGCCCGAGCCACGAAGGGTGCGATTTCGCACCATCGGAGATGCAACATGCACCGGCGCAGTTCTGTCGACGGCGGAGTCTTTGGAAGAGGTCATCGCCGAGATATCCGCCTCCCGAACCAGCGAAAGGGGGACTCGAATTGACGACAAGCGGTCCGAATCGGCAATGGAAGACCGAAAGTCCCAGGGGTACTTCTAAATGAGCGATCCAGTCTCAAGCGCTCTGGAGATCATTCGAATCTCGACTGCCGGCAGCGTCGACGACGGTAAAAGCACACTCCTTGGTCGATTACTCTTCGACACGAAATCGATCTTCGAAGATCAATACGACGCACTCAAGCTGGCCAGCGAACACCGAGGCGAATCGGAAGTGAATCTCGCTCTCTTGACCGACGGACTCCGTGCGGAGCGGGAACAGGGCATCACGATCGATGTTGCCTATCGCTACTTTGCCACGCTTCGAAAGCGGTTCATCGTCGCGGACACACCCGGGCATCGTCAATACACGCGAAACATGATTACGGGAGCTTCGACCGCCGACGCTTCGATGATACTCATTGACGCCCGGAACGGAATCACCGACCAATCCAAGCGGCATGCGTTCATCACCTCATTGCTTCGGGTGCCTCAGGTCGTCGTCGTCATAAATAAGATGGACTTGGTCGACTTCAGTGAGGAGGTCTTTGTAGCGATCAAGAAGTCGTTCCTGGAATATGCGGCTAAACTCTCGCTGCCAAACCTAAGCTTCATTCCAGTTTCCGCCCTGCTTGGCGATAACGTCGTCGATCACAGTGAGAATATGCCTTGGTATCGCGGAGTGCCCGTTCTCGAGTACTTAGAGGGATTGTCGTCCGAAGGGCGGCGTGGACCGACCGATCTTCGACTGCCGATCCAATATGTCGTACGACCCAACCAGGATTTCCGGGGCTACATGGGACAGGTAGCCTCCGGCACCTTGCGGGTTCACGAAGATCTCGTCGTCCTGCCTTCGGGTCAGCGCGCCCAAGTTCAGCAGCTCTTCAATCTGGATGGCGAAGTCAGCCAAGTACCGACTGGCGCCAATGTGCTCCTGACCCTCGATCGTGAAGTGGACATCAGTCGTGGCGATATCCTGGTCAGGCCACGGAACATGCCATCGGTGACCCAGACCTTTGAGGCGGTGGTCTGCTGGATGTCGGACGATCATTCGGTGATCGGCAAACCGTACGTTTTGCGCCACACGACTCGCGAGACCTCGGCAACCCTTGAGGACGTCGTTTACCGATTCGATATCGACACGCTCCACCGAGATGAAACCCATCGACTCGATATGAATGATATCGGGAGGATTGTGGTGAGCACCGGTCGCCCGGTGTTCCTTGATACTTATGAGCACAACCGGTCGCTTGGATCGTTCCTGTTGGTGGACCCAGTCACGAACCGCGTCTCAGCAGCCGGAATGGTGATTCGAGCGAGTCGGGGCGATGTGCTGAACGAAGCGCCAAGGACGGCAAGGGTTCTTTGGTTAACAGGGCTCTCAGGGGCCGGCAAGTCGACCATTGCGGATGCGCTTGTCGAGCAGCTCAAGCTGGATGGAATTCAATCGGCTCGGCTGGACGGAGACGACTTGCGGATGGGATTAAACAGCGACCTCGGGTTCAGTCCGGATGATCGGTCTGAGAACCTGCGTCGGGCCGCCCACGTGGCGGGCCTAATCGCCCGACTTGGACACGTGACGGTCTGCTCGTTCATCACTCCCGTCAACGCCGACCGCCGAGCAGTTCGCCAGATCCTGGGCGATCAATATACCGAGGTGTACATCCGAACCAGGCTCGCCGAATGCGAACGACGCGATCCCAAGGGTCACTATAAGCGAGCCCGAGCTGGCAATTTGCCAGGGTTTACCGGCATCTCGGCCCCATTCGAAGAGCCCGACAACCCCGACATCGTCATCGATACCGAGGAACTGTCCATTGAGGAAGCAGTGAGGGTACTTTCCAAGTTCGTGATTGGCTGATTCGGGTTAACCACTTCCGTTCGAAGACTTAATCAAGTCTTTAAATCACTTTTACAACCATTTTTTTATTCCGACATCTGACGAACCTGATCGGCCGAATCGCAACCCTGAAACGGGGCCATAGTCCCTCATTCGGCACGATATGTCATGGTTTTCTGCGATTCTATAGTCATATAACGCGTGCCTTAATATAAAGCGAACCTTCTGGGAATATAAGTTACGTTAGAGGACCTTACGTCATGAACCGTATCACTCGAATTTTAAGCCTTGTCGCCGCCAGTGCAATGCTGGCGACACTTCCAAGTCTCGCAATGAGCCAGTCGATTGAGCGACTCTCTGTTTCACCTGATTCAGTAACCGGGGGCCAGTCGGCAACTGGATCGGTAACACTTAGATCTAAAGCTCCAAGCGGTGGAATCAGCATCACACTAGCGAGTAATCAGACCTTCGCGCAGGTGCCCGCTTCGGTCACCGTCGCATCTGGCAGCCGCAGCGCGACCTTCACGATCACTACATCCGCCGTGACTGCAAGAAGCTCCGCAACCATAACCGGAACTGACCCAAATAACAAAACCGAGTCAGAATCGTTAAGAGTCGTCCCCTCATTTTTGGAGAAGATCGCGTTGAGTCCGGAGAGCGTAGTTGGAGGGAGTCCCTCAACCGCAACCCTGACCTTATCGGGCGCCGCCCCAACGGGGGGGCTTGCGATTACTGTCTTGAGCAACTTAGCCGATGCCCAGGTGCCCAGTTCGGTAACCGTTCCGGCCGGGACCAGCACCGCGACGTTTAACATTACGACGTCTGCCGTCACCAAGACCAGCAATGCAGTAATTCTGGCGACCGACGCTAACGGTCGCCATGCTATCGCCGAACTAAAGATCACCGCTCCGATTGTCGTCGATATCCGCAGTTTGGGACTTGACGCTGCGAGAGTCGTCGGCGGAGGCACTGCCACCGGTATCGTCGAATTGAACTCAGAAGCTCCAACGGGCGGGTTGTTGATAACACTGGCGAGCAGCGAGACATTCGCACAAGTTCCGGCAAACGTGACGGTTGCGGCTGGAAGCAAGAAGGCAACGTTCACGATCACAACCACGGACGTCACAACTTCCGGGACCGCGACAATCACCGGTACCGACCCAAACAGTAAGACTGCAAAGGCGACCTTGGATGTCGTGCCGTTCAGACTCGTAGGAGTTGCGGTATCACCGGCCGTGATCAAGGGAGGGGATACCGCAACTGGCATCGTACTTCTAAATGCAGCGGCTCCAACCGGCGGGATCGTCATTACACTGGCAAGCAACCAGACTTCTCTTCAAGTTCCCGCGTCAGTGACGATCCCGGCTGGCAGTTTGTCTGCCTCCTTCCCCGTTACAACCACTGCTCCGGCAACATCAAGAGAGCGCGTAACCATTACCGCTGCCGACCCGAATGGGAAGACAGTCAAGACTGAGGTGGATGTTCGGTCCTAGCCATAACCGTCAAAGGACTCAGAAACCACTCCGGCCCCTGGCGTTCAAGACGTGCCAGGGGCCGTGTCTTTTGTCATGCTGGAGTATGGTGTTTTTGGGTGCTGAGCCTAACGACGGCGTCACGGGGTGACCCCGTAGACAGCAGTCAGCCGGAGCGGCGAGCCCAGTGAACGGACAAAGCTGCCCCGCCGTCTTCCTGGCAGTAATGGACTTCGATGTGGTGGATTCCAGCCAGCAGATTGATCGTTCCAGAATCTTGGGTTGCCCCATGATGGGTCCAGTTGCGAACCACCGAGTGGCCGTCTACAATCACCTCGATACCGTCATCGGATACGGTGTCGAATCGGTACCGCCCGCCGTCAAGTTTGATCTTGGTCGTTGCAGTCAGCGCGAAGTGCTCGACCGGCAAGCCCGGTTCGGGCGCCTTATAGCCAGGAATATTGGGAAGGTCGGGTAGATCCTCCTCCTTCAATGCGGGACCGGCAAAGAGCGCGTTCCACGCGGAGGTGTCGGCAAACGCATTGTGGTCGTTCCGGAACCACTTGAACCATCGCACGTGCCACTGCAGGTCCAGTAGTTTGCCTTCAATCGATTCCTTTGTGCCGTCCTGCGCTACGACGTCAAACTTAAAGTCACGATATTCACCATAAGCGTCTGAATTCGGTTTGGCGGAGACCAGCCACTCGTTTGGCTGCTTTCCATCAATGAACACGACCATCCAGGTTGGAATGTCGACCACTTTAATGACCTTTGGGCGAACGTACAGCCGAAGGGTCCGAGCATCCTTCATGGTCCAAGGCACGACCATTTTGCGATAGTCTCGCATTCCGTACGGGCTCGCCGCAAGCCACTGCCAGCCCTTCGGCAGGTCGATGCCGCGATACATTCGGAACCCCTTTGGCTTCAGGCTCATGATTTCCGCTTTGCGTGGCACGTCCATGTCATCGGTACCCGCGCCTTTCGTCTGATGAAATCCGGGAGGGACCGGCGCGCTTTCCAGAACATTGTCCTGCGCGGTGTACTGAGTGGAATTGTTCAGTTCGAAGCCACGCTTGGCTCGCACAATCTTATTTCGCGCGAAGAAATTCTCCGTGGAAGGAGATTGCTTGAATTTTGGCTCCTTGCCACCCCATAGGTGAATCGCTGATTCGCCCGTATCTTCGATGTCGTTGCCGACGTAAACGCATTTGGCGCCCTGCTCGTGGGCGATCCCGTCAACATGACTTCGATTGATCTCGTTGCCGTCGACAATGTTCCGGTTGGAATATCCTAGCCAGAATCCGTAGTTGGAGTCATCAGCGATGTTACGATAGAAGATGTTCTTTGTAGAAAATGTAGATTCGAAGGCATTTGCCGTAGACCAAGACCCGTCATTCCGGAGAACCCAGTTGCCGTCGCAAGGACCATCGGCATGAAGTTTGCCTTGATCGTCAAATCCGCCGTTGAGGGTGGCGAGGAAAAAACCGTCTCCACCATGGGTGAACGAATTGAAAGCCCAAATATTCCGGTTGCTCTGCGTCGTCAACACCACTCCCGACGAATCGCCACCCCATCCGCCGGCCCAGGGTCGATTGACAAAGTCCGCGTGGTTCCAGCAAATGAGATTGTCGCTGGACCGGCAAAGGGCAATCCCCCATCCAGAGTTATACGAAAAGTCGCAGCCCACAATCCGGTTTGAATTTGACTTCACAAGGATAAGGCCATTCTGGCTTTGATTGGCTCGGACTCCCTTAACCGTCGAAAGCGAGCAACCCTCAAGCCAAGCCCCCGCACCGTAGCTGTGCCAAGAATCAAATCCCCGCAAATCTAACCAGATGTTGTTCGAGATTCCGTTGTCGACAATCTTCTGAGAACGCGATTGGCCCAACTCGCAGTTCTCGAGAATGAGTCCGGAACAATTTGTGGCTTTCACGTTGTATTGAAAGCCGTTTATATGGGCGTTGCGGATCGTCACTTTCTTGTGACCGTTAATTGCCACCCCGATCCCGTTGTATGTCTCCTGCCGGCCGCTCTTTTCGCTTGGCGATTGCAGGGTTGCTCCGTGGAAATCAATCGTAACGCCATCTGCTTCAATCTGGATCGCCCCAGACCCCTTCATATCGGCGAGGGTGTAGATACCCGGTTTGACGTCCACCGACCTTCGAATCGAGATTTGCGATGGAGTCAGTTCAATTTCGCCAGTGCTTTGCGAGACAAGACCAACGCATAGAAGAACCCACATGATTTCATTATGAGGATAGAACCGTGTCCGATGATTATCAGCATGTTGAACCAACGTCAATTAGAGCAATGGTTCTGATGTAATGACAATCAGAAAGAGCGATATCCCAAAATGGAGCGCCGCGAACCTGTCGCAGCGCTCCATTCGCCAGGAAGTCCAGTTGCAAGGCTAGGGGACGTCACACAGCTTATAAGCGGCTTCAAGCGCTTCGACCACGTCTCCCCTCGGAATGAACTCGTGGCCAAAATAGCCCGTGTAACCGGTCGCCGAGACCGCTTTGGCAATTGGCGGATAGCACAGTTCCTGAGTGTCGTCCATATCCCCTCGGCCCGGATTGCCAGCCGTGTGATAGTGGGCGAAATAGTAATGATAGTCCTGGATCGTGCGAATGATGTCGCCTTCCATGATCTGCATGTGATAGATGTCGTATAGCAGCTTCACTCTCGGCGAGTCGACCAAGTTGCAAACGGCAACGCCCCATAGCGTCTTGTCGCACTGATATCCCTTATGATCGACTTTGCTGTTTAGCAGTTCGATGATCAAGTTGATCCCTGCATCTTCAGCCGCTTTTGCGACCCGTTTCAGACCGATCGCGGAGTTCTCAATACCTTCCTCATCGGAATGTCCAGGCCGACGTTCGCCGCTGAAGACGATTAGATTGGGGATCTCGAACTTCTTGGCCAATTCCAAGTTTTTCAAGATTGTATCTTCAATGGCACTGTGACAAGCGATGTCATTCAAGCCCTCGAGTTGAAGCCGGTGCCCGGGGTGAGACGCGATGACCAAGCCAGCGTCGATCGCAAGCGGCAACTTGTCGTCCGGAAGCAGTTCGACTGCCTTGTATCCGATCTTCTTTGCTGCCTGCAGGAGAGCCACATCCTCCACACCGCGATTCGCAAAGCACCACCAAGAAAATGATTGATTAATAGGCATGTAAAACTCTCCTTAAAGACTGACCGGCTTTCCGGTCTCCAAGCTGAGATTTGACGCGATGGAAATGAGCGACGTCTTCACGCCATCCGCATAAGTCGACTTGATCCCAGAACGATCGCCCGATTTAACCGCCGCGACGAATGCGGCATCTTCGATTGAGAAGATCCCTTCTTCTCCCTTAATTTCCTCAGGATCGGACCCTTTAGTCTTGATCACCACATTGTTTTCCCACTCGGTGAAGTGGAAATTGTGGCTCAAAGAGTGGAGATCGAGGAATATACGGCCACCTGCGTTCGAGCTTGCGCTAGTCATCAAGTTGGCAATCCCGCCGTTCGCAAAACGAATGGTCACAGAAGCGGCATCGTCCATCGTGTAGTTCGGAATTCCCTTGTTGAATCCGTTCGCGGCTGCCGCGTAGACCTCGACCGCCTCTCCGAAGAGATAGCGCGCGATGTCCACCGTGTGGGTCGCCTGTTCGTGGAATTGGCCACCGCTTTTGCTCTTGTTGGTCCACCATGGATGGTTCCCTGGGCTGCCACCCCACCAACCGCCAAATGCCAAGATCGGCGGCTCGTTCGTCAAAAGGTCCTTGACGCGATTGACGCTGTGGCGATACCGGTTCATATATCCAACGCTCGTAAGAAGGTCTAACTTCTCAACCTCGGCGGCAAACTCGTTCAACTGCTCGGCGTCCATTCCAACCGGCTTCTCGCAAAAGAACGGGAGGCGCGCATCGAGCGCGGCGCGCTCGGCATCTCCATGCGCAAACGGCGGCAAGAGGATGAACAGAGCGTCCACTCCGGCGTTCTTAGCCAGTGCCTCGGCCGAGTCATAGACTATAGCACCCGTCTTTGAGGCAAGAGCGTCTGCCGCTTCCCTGCTCGCGTCCGTTATCGCGACAATCTCAGCGTCGGGAACGACCGAAAGTGCATCCACATGGGCGCGCGCAATCCCCCCCGCACCTACAAAACCAATTCGAACCTTGTCAGCCACACTCATCCTCCACTTGCGATTTTGCAGGTCCATTTTCCATTGCAAAATACGTTTCGATATTGGAGCCTGTTTACCTCAGAGTCAAGCCTTTTCTGGTTAACCAATGAGATTAGGCACAATGGTGGACCAAAGGGTCTGAGCCGGGCGCACCAAAGAAAAGACCCAAAGGACGTTGGGATCCTTTGGGTCTCATATGTCCGGATATGTCCGTCGCTAAGTCTAGCGGCCGCCGCCTGGAGCTGGATCAGTCGCCACAAAAGGCTTGCCGCCCATGTCCTTGAGCTTGTCCTTCTGAGCCTGCGTTAGGACCTTCCCGATCTCATCGTTGAGGACCTTCGTGTTCTTGGTCATGATGTCCCGAACATCTTCGCGTTGAATCTCTCCACTCCGCACTTTCTCCATGACCTCTTGGTTTGCGGCTTGCTGGCGCTTGTTCAGATCGTCGATCTTTGCCTTCTGGTCGGCCGTGAGCCCAAGGTCTTTTTGAACGTCGGCATTCATGACCGTGCTATTCCCACTCATCTGAATCCAAATCTCTTTAAGCCGTTTTTGTTGATCAGCCGTCAAAACCTGATTGGTCTGATCGGTGGACTTCTTGATGATTGGCTCCATCGCCTTTCTCATCGCCTCGCGGTCCTGTCCAAAGCCGCCGCCTTGGAAAAGGTCCATAAACTGCTGGCGAGTGCTGTCCTGGATCTCTTGCAGTTTCGCCTTTTGCTCATCGGTCAGCTTCAACTCCGTCTTCACGTCGTCGCGCATCAGCATCATCGTTGGGCTCCCGCCACCAGGGCCACCGAACCCTCCGCGGAAACCTTGGCCAAACGAGGCAGCCGATATTGCGGCTACGCCCACCATTACAAGAATAACTTTTAGATTCATATCGTCTTACCTCTGCCGCCGGGCCCCTTTTTGTTGGGCCCCCGTATTATCGTCTCTTTCAAGCTACGTGTTAACGGTCGCGTACTACAGCTTATTCCAAACCGAGCCGACGCGTATAAATCTCGCTTATATCGTAAGAAAACATTAAGCTAAATGGAGCACTCGCACACGCTAACCGTCCTAATGGCGAGAGGTAAGCACTTTTTCGGCGACCTTGATTGAGCCTTAAGTCGACTGCTGGAGCGCTTGCACGTCTTCGATCGTATCGACGTCGACACGTCCACCCTCGAATGCAACGCACTCCACGGGCGTTGGTGATTTGCGAATCAACTCCCGAGCCCCCGCATCTCCCGCTAGTGCCAGGAGACTGGGATACATCGGCTCTCCAAAAGCGCATGGCGCACCAAGGATGCCATCGTACGATGACGCGACGATTTCAGCACCAGTTTCAAAATGACGCACCGCGAGTTTGCGAAAAAGTTCGGGAGTCACATGCGGTTGGTCGCACAGGGCGATCACGACACACTTAATGTCTGATCGAAGAGACAGCAGACCGCACCTAATCGATGACGCCATGCCCGATTTCCACTCTGGATTCTCGACTATGGACACGACTAACCCATTCAGTTTGTTCCGCATCGCTTCAGCCTCGAATCCGACAACGATCACGACTTCGCTCGCTTCGGAACCCAAAGCGGCTTGCGTTACATGTTCGACCAGGGTCTTATCCTTGTAAGAGAGAAGCTGCTTTGGGCGACCCAGCCGGGTTGACGCGCCTGCCGCGAGGATTATGATGCCGAACGGGTCACTCGATTTCATGGTTCAAGCATACGACGTTCGATCCATTCTTCAGTCGGCGCAGGGCCGGTAATGGCCCGCGCCTGACATGGGCATCTAAAGGAGCTTGTCCAAAGTGATCGGAAAGTCTCGCAGCCGAATGCCGGTGGCATGGTAGACGGCATTTCCAATTGCCGCTGCCGCTCCCACAATTCCGACTTCACGCGACACCTCCTGCGACCGTCGTCAACGCTCTAACGATCGAGCGTTTTGCCAACTCCACCTTAAATTGGTTGTGAGAAAGACCCTTGGAGATACGAGCCTTGTCTCTGGGTTCTTATCTGTGGATTGCTTGACAGGGCTACCCGATCTCCAGGCGGTTGGTAGCTTGGTGGATATCCTAGACGTTGGCGAAATCCCACCCGAAAAGACTGAAGCATCTTGCTTTTCGAATAATAATATTGCCCAATCGCCGACGCTCGATCCTCAACTACGTTTCAGTGCGTCTCAGCCATAAGCAGATGGATTTGTTCGACTACCTGGGATTTCGATGGCTCATTAGCCGCATCATACGATTTAGGCCGTACATATCGAAACAGGGACCAGCACTCGTGGCCCGCTCGGGCGCCAGATCTCAGATATGCTCACTCGGGTTTGCCGGAAGGAAAGTCGAAGTAGATCCGATCGTCCGCTTTGTACGAGTAACTAATCGTCTGTTCTGGTTCCTCACTTCATCTCGAAGGATCGAATTCGACCGCATTGCAGAGATCCTGTACGACTACAACGATGTTGGCGTCGGCTTCTGGGCCTACCAGCAGTTGGACTTGTTCATCGTGCGCCTGTTGCTGAAAGACAATGAAGAAGTCGTGCTATTCCGCTTTTTTGGAGAAGGCGACTTCGTCAATTACACCACTTGGCCGGACTGGATGTATTTGGGTGATCACCTCGAAGCCAGATTGACGAAGGGAGACCAGGAGCGGGAGTCGCTATACTTTGCCGAGATGTTGAGCGGCTTAATAGGCGTACCTATCGGCAATTCAGCAATATAGAGCCCCTCCTGAAAGCCCTATTTTGTTGAACGAAGTACTACCTACCGTATATCCTAAGAACTATGTATACGCGGCTTGGATGGTCGAGGGTCTGCGCATCGATCTGCTGGATCATTGCAGTAGTCGCGATTGCCGGTGCGCAGTCGATCCGCCATCATCACCGACGTCCAATTGCTAGAAAACGGGTCGAACAACGGATTGTGAATCCATTCACTATTCCCGCTTCCGGCAAAATTCAAGTCAATCTGACCGCGTCCCACATCCTCAATCGATTTGAACCCGACCGTGCCCTTGGTGCCGGAGTCGATGCTATTGGAGTAGGTGGTGGACCTACCCTGTTTTCGCCGTCGAATATTCAGTACATGCTCAGTTCCGGGGTAGGAAGTATCTCATACCGCCTCTACACGGAGTTGAACGTCCAAGATTGGCACTGGAATCCAAATGGTACGTGGAGCGATGCCACAAATCATCAAGGGTATTTCGTGGGCAGCACAACCCTTGGATCTCCAATTACGGACAGCTACGGATTTCAACTCATGCACCGTGGAGATACCTTCGATCAAGGCGACAACCAGGATTACTCGAGAATTACTGACGGCGATCTTACAACATATTGGAAGAGCAACCCGTATTTGACTTCGACCTATACTCACGAGTCAGATTCTCTCCACCCGCAATGGGTCGTCGTTGATTTGGGAACTAACTACGATCTTAATGCGATTCAGATTAATTGGGCCGCCCCGTATGCCGTGTCCTACTCTGTGCAGTACTGGACCGGCGACGATGCCATCTATGACCCAACGAACGGGAGTTGGGTTACTTTCCCCAATGGAGCCATCACAAAAGGCAGTGGTGGGACCGTTACGCTCAAGCTCTCATCGAGCACCGTCAATGCCGAATTCATCCGCATTCTGATGTCCCAGTCGTCAAACACGTTTGATTCCCATGGCTCAAGCGACCCGAGGAACGGAATGGGCTACGCGATCTACGAGGTCGGAATTGGGACTCTCGATTCGAATTCCAATTTCTCGGATCTCGTTTCGCACTCGGCGAACCAGAATCAGACCGTGGTCTATACATCTTCCACAGACCCTTGGCACACGTCGAATTATCAGAATCCAGACACGGAGCAGGCTGGGTTAGACTTTGTACTCGACGGCAAACTAGCTCAAAAGCTGCCTGCCATGGTCCCCGTGCCGCTTATTTACAGCACACCGGACAACGCGGTTGCCGAAATGACTTACCTCACTCGGCGGAAATACCCGATCGCCGGAATCGAACTTGGCGAGGAACCGGACGGTCAGTTTATGACACCGGAAGACTACGGAGCGTTCTATGTCCAATGGGCCACTGCCATTCACAAGATCTATCCTCAGTATAAAATGGGAGGGCCAATCTTCTCCAATTGGGGAGTCGTAACGTGGCCGGACGCGACAGGCGAGACCGATTGGCTCAAGCGTTTTGTTGCATACTTGACCTCCCACAAGGCGGCCTCACTGCTCTCTTTTGTCTCGACAGAACACTATCCCTTTGATGCCACAACCGTAGATTGGTCTTTGCTGGCTCAAGAACCTCCACAAGTTAGCTCTTTCTTCTCGGAGATGGCCTACGCCCAGCTTCCAAAGTGGTTTCCCCTCTACGTGACCGAATACAACTTCACTGGAGGCACGAGTGTGGTTACCGTCGACCTCATGGGCGCCCTCTGGCAGACGATCTTTGTCGGCGAATTCATGAACCGAGGCGGATCTGCTTCTTTCTACTATCAGTACCTCCCGTATCAACTCTATGACGACAGCGGGAATTACGGCATCTTGGGCATGTTTACGTCGGACAGCAATGATCAGGTCAACGGCATCACATCCCAGTTTTACTCAAACCAGATGCTGACCCAGGACTGGTGCCTTCCCGATAAGGGGGAACACATTCTATGGCCGGCAACAACGACGATCAAAGACTCGAGCGGGAATCCGATCGTGATGCCGTATGTGGTAAGTCGTCCCGACGGCCAGTACGCCGTTTTGTTGGTGAACACGGACTCGGTATCCCATTCGGTTCAAATCTCGTTCGTGAATTCTGCGACCCATTACTTCAGTGGAAACGTCGCCCAGTCCCAGCTTTCTCAAGAGCAGTATGTCTGGATACCCGATGGCGTAAACGGCTACGCCAAGCCGGATGGCCCTATCGCGCACACCACCGTAAGCGGGGGAAGTTCAACTTCCTATTCACTTCCCGCTTATTCGATTACTGTGCTTCGAGGAAAGATCCACTAGCTTCAGGCAGCGTAAACGTCACGGTTGTACCCTTTTCGAGTTCGCTCGACAGGGATAGGTTTCCTCCATGAGCTTTCACAATTCCCTTGCAAATTGCCAACCCCAGTCCACTACCGCCGCTTTCTGTGGAACGGGCAGAATCGACCCGATAGAAGCGATCAAAAATGTGCTCGATATGTTCGGTGGCGATTCCTTCACCGTCATCGGCGACCGTGACCACCACATTGCCGCCATGTCGGCCCGCCCTCACATGGATGTGCCCGTCGTCACGCGTATGTCTACATGCATTGTCGACCAAATTGACGACAACGCGCTCGATATCGCTTTCGCATCCGCTTGTCCAAAGTTCGTCAAGATCGCTTGAGAAGATCACCGACTTCGTTGCTGACCGATGGACCTGGTCGATGGCGTTCTGGGCAACTAAAACAAGGTTTAACAACTTTGGAGCTTGAGACGATTGTCCAGACTCGGCACGCGCCAAGACCATGAGCCCTTGGACAAGTCGATTCATGCGCGTCGCGGCCGAATCGATCGCCGTAACGGAGCCTTTCACATCCGGTTCCAATTGCATCCCGTGAAGCATCAAACCGGTATTCGCCTTGATGACGGCAAGAGGCGTCTTCAACTCGTGGGATGCATCGGCGGTAAAGCGCCGTTGCTTTTTGAGGATCGCCTCCAACTTCTCCATAGCCTGTCCCTGTGCAGCAAACGCGATCTCGATTCGACTCAACATCCCGTTCATGGTGCCGGCTAGATGCGCAAACTCATCTGCCCCGCTGACGGTCAATCTTCCCGTAAGGTCGTCAGCGCCGATCGACTCCGCGGTTAATGTAATTTCGCGGATGGGCCTCATGATTCGCTTCACCAGGAAAAGGCACGCAATGGCGGTCAAAATCAGCCCGATCGGTAAGAGTATCAATAGGGTTTGGCTTAGTTCTCTTAACGCCTTGTCGATATCGCCCAGTGGATAAGGGTACTGCACAAGCCACTTGCGTCCGTTGTCGTCCACCGCCAGCTTCGTAATCAGCCTCACCTTTTCGTTGCCGAGCATGACCATCGAATAGACGACACCGTGGCGCTCAGCCATTGGCACAACCGATGGATCAAAGGCGACCATCCGATCAGGTGAGGCAAACGGTGGACCCGGAGTAATACTAATAAAGCGAGGACCTATCGCGAGGAGTGGGTCTCCGATTTTCGCGACTGCCCGCTGAAACTCTCGGGTGTCTGGACCATCGTTAGGTCCTCGTCGTGGACCCCTTCCGTCCGGACCGCCGAATCTCGGACCAAGTCCTCGATCAAGTCTCGGGCGATCATCTGGCTCACCGGGCCCACCTGGTCCGCCACGTCCATGCGGATCGAACGGACCATCCGGACCGCCTGGCCCCCTTGGTCCTCCCGGTCCGTCGGGCCCCATCCGGTCATCTGGTCCTCCATGGCCTGGAGGAGGCGGCATGTTCCTCTGCATCTCCTTGTGGAGTTGAATCGTCTCGCTTGCCCGCTTTAGCAGGTCGGCGTCGACCCCGTTCATGATCTCTTGACGCCCTACAACCTCAACGACGGCTCCGAGCAAGATAAACAGCACACCCATGACGGTGACCGCGGTGAGCGTGAGTCTTGCACGAATGCTCGTTGGAAACAGTGTCATTTGAAATGCCTTTCTAGATAGGTTCTGATTTCAAAACATATCCGAATCCGTGAACGGTATGAATCAGTTTCCGTTCGAAGGGTGCGTCGACCTTCTTGCGCAGGGTTCCGATAAACACATCTACTGTATTGGAGTAGCTCTCCTCATCCGTCCAAACTCGCTCCTGAATCGTTTCCCTGCTAAGGACTCTCCCTTCGTTGGAAGCGAGCGCTTCAAGCAAATCGTACTCTCGGCGAGTCAGGGAGATGAGCTTGCCTCCCCGGGTCACGCATCGGTTCTTGCGGTCGATTTCCAGGTCCGCCACACGTGTGACGATGCTCTTGTTGACCTTGTCCCTCCTGAGCATCGCTCGCACACGAGCCACCAACTCCGGAACCTCAAAGGGCTTTGGCACGTAGTCGTCGGCGCCTAATTCCAGCCCCTTAACCTTATCGTCAGTCTCCTCAAGAGCGGTCAACATCATGATGGGCATCGTTTTGCGGGCTTGGCGCAAATCGGCCAGGATATCCCATCCACTCTTGTTCGGGAGCATGACGTCAAGAATGATGAGGTCGAACTCCTCACGCATCGCCGTTTCATACCCTTTCTTGCCATCCCCCTCCCAAGTTAGCCGCCAACCGGCATCTGTCAGAACTCGAACTACCGCAGTAGCGAGAGGACGCTCATCTTCAACCAAGAGGATTTTCATTCGTTTCTTTCCCTAAGTAGCAAGAGTGAACCCTAGGAATGAAGTTTGTATGAAGATTCGGGCAAATGGTTCGTGCGTGGAACCCAACCTTCTCCAATAGTCCTCGCTTCTCACGACCCTTTGGTCTTCATACTCAACCTTGAACCGCATCGGCTCGATTGGCATTACTAACCCATATGCGCGCTCCTCGCCAAAACTCGCCTGATCCCCATTTCAACAACTTTTTCAAGAAAAAAAACGCCTTCATTGGATCTTCATTTTTCGGATTGATACTTCTCATCGTCAGGCAAGCAAGGACTTGCCACCACAAAGAAGGAGAACACGATGAAAGGAAAAACTTGGACAGCAGCTTTTCGAAAAGCTTTCACCACCAGCGCCGCATTGGCAGGAATTGCCACGCTATTGATTTGCACGACCGGTACTGCAAGTGCCCAAGACGCACCACCGCCTCCTCCAGGCGGACAGGGCGGTCAGGGTGGACCAGGTAGGGGGCCAGGTATGGGCGGACCGGGTATGCGTGGTCCAGGACCTCAGCATACGGCTCAGTTGGTCAATCGGCCTGACGTTGTGAAGGATCTGGAGATCACCCAGGAGCAAAGGGATCAGATTCGAGATCTGATGGATAGAATGCGAGAGAAGATGCAGTCCGAAATGCCACCTCCCGATGACGGAGATCGCCCTGATCCGGAGACCATGCGTGCCCAGATGGACAAGATGCAGGCAGAAGCGGATGCAGCGATCGGCAAGATCCTAACCGCAGCCCAAAAGACGAGGTTGACCGAGATTAAGGTCCAACTCGCCGGTTCTAGCGCCGTTCTTGACAAGGAAATCCAAAGCGCCGTTGCCTTGACCGACGATCAAAAATCGAAGATCAATGAGCTTGTTAAAGCCCAGCGGCAAAAGATGGGACCGGGTGGACCTGGCGGTCCGGGAGGACCGGGAGGCGGACCGGGCTTCGGCGGCCCTGGCGGCCCGGGTAACGGTGGAGGCGGTCAAGACCTAGGTGGTCCCGGAGGCCCTGGTGGCCCTGGTGGTCCTGGAGGTCCCGGCGGTCCTGGAGGACCTGGTTTCGGCGGCCCTGGCGGCGACCCACAGATGCGAGCCAACATGGAGAAGGCCAGAAAAGAACTCAACGATGCGATTGACGCGATTCTGACCAGCGATCAGAAGGCGACGCTGAAGAAGCTTGCCGGCACGAAGAAATTCGTAGAGCAGGCAAGGCCCCCACGTGGGCCTGGATTCGGCGGCCCTGGAGGGGGCGGTCCTGACGGCGGCCCGGGCGGTGGAGGTCCTGGAGGGGGCGGATTCGGTGGCGATCACTAACACCAACGCCTAGGCTGCTTCGAGGGTCGGTAGCGTCCAGAATTCATTCGGACGCTACCGACCCTCGAAGCAGCTATGACCGATCGCGCAGATGAAAGCTCAAAGTGGCTTTCATCTGCGCGCGTATGACCATGTTGTAGGCCCCCCGCCTCCGTTGTGTCGAACTCTTCCCATATAATGGTTGCCACGACGTGACTGGATCTTCATTTTTCAGCAGAAAACTTCTCATACTCAACCTACGACGGTCATGCAGTAACTACCAAGGAGAATTGAATGAACAGGAGAATTTGGATATCAGCTTTCCGAAAGACATTCGCCACTAGCGCCGCCCTTGCCGGTGTCGCCTCGTTATTTTTTTGCACCGCGGGTACCGTGCACGCGCAGGGGGCTCCTCCCCCTCCTGGACAAGGTGGTCCGGGCCAAGGCGGTCCCGGCGGGCCGGGAGGCCCAGGTGGGCCGGGCGGGCCGGGAGGCCCAAGAATGAACTTCCCCGTCATGCGGGGGCCGACCGTCCAACGTACTGCTCAGTTAGTCAATCGCCCTGACGTCGGCAAAGACCTGGGTATTTCCCAGGAACAGCGAGATCAGATTCGAGAAGCGATGAATACGGTGCGCAAGAACATGCAGACTCAAATGCGGCCTACCGGCAACAACCAGCGACCGGATCCCCTCGCGATTCGAGCGATGATCGAAAAGATGCAGACGGACATGGACGTCGCCATCGGAAAAACTCTGACCCCGGCACAGAGATCCCGCCTGACGGAAATAAAGGTTCAGCTTGGTGGGATCAGTGCTGCCGTCGACAAGGAAGTCCAAGGCGCAATCGGATTATCCGAGTCTCAAAAGACAAAGATCGATGATATCGTCAAAGCTCAAAGGCAAAAGATGATGCCAGGAGGACCGGGTTTTGGTGGCCCTGGCAGACCAGGATTCGGTGGTCCGGGTGCCCAAGGTGGTCCCGGTGGACCGGGAGGGCCACCGCCAGGAGGTCCTGGAGGGCCAGGAGGGCCGGGCGTTCCGGGGGGGCCAAGCGGAATAAGGGCTCGGCTTGAACAAGCGAGAAAGGACCTGGAAGACGCGATCAATCAAGTTCTTACACCCAGCCAAAAGGCGACCCTGAAGAGGCTCGGTGCGACCAGGAAATTCGTGGAACAGGGTGGCCCAATGTTCGGCGGACCGGGAGGTGGATTTGGACAATTCAGACCGGGTATGGGTGGTCCGGGAGGTCCTGGTGGGCCCGGAGGACCTCGACCGGGTGGTCCCGGGGGGCCAGGCGGACCTGGACCGGGCGGCCCCGGACAGGGTGGCCCTGGCGGCGGTCAGTAAAAAGGCCCCTTGAATAAAAAGGCGCCCGATAGGTCCTAGCTTGGGCCGGACCTATCGGGTGCTTTTTTGCGTTCGAGGTTAGTTTTTGAAGACACAACCCACTAAGGATGGGCAGGAACGGTTGCGCCGGCAACCAAATGAAAAGCAAGCATCAAGCTCATCAAAATCAGGTATCCGCGAAGCATCAAGAGGCAAACTCGAACACTTCGGCTCATCGGCATTCGCCCCAAATCCTCGCCGGAGCGCTTTTGTTCAGGCTCGTCAAAAAGGGGATGGATTACGATGAATTCTTCTGAGACTCGGTCATTTTTAAAAGCGATCATTTTGGTTCCTCCAGGTTTTGAGCGTGCCGCGCTAGGTGCCGGGCATCAGAGCGGGTAAAAGGACTTGCGCCGCAAGGACGAGTGACAAAGCGAATAAGAGGGCGATGATTGTCCAATTCACCCAATTGTTCCAAGGCTTGTTCACATATTGGTCGCCGAGCAACTCGCGATCGTTCAGCATCAGCTGTAGAAAAATGATCGCGGAAGGAAGCATGAGGCCGGCCAAAACTTGAACGCTGACAATGATCTTCTGAAGCGGAGCGTTTGGTATCAAAACCAATCCGGCCGCCGCAAAGACGCAACAAGCATAAATGAGATAGAAGCCCGGAGCCTCGCGCACGCCTTTGTGCAAGCTGTGGGGCCACTTCTTGACTTCACCATATGCCCACGCACTCGACAATGAGATGGTGGTAGTTCCAAGGACTGCTGCATTGACCATCATCAAGAGCAATCCGTTCTTTACAAACGGTCCGACATGTGGGACGAGATCCATTGCCATCTGGGCAGGATTGTCGAACGATAGGTGATGGCGGTAGGCGGCATCGCCCACAAGCATCATGGCGCCTCCCACCAAAATCGTGAAGATTGCTCCGATGAACGTGTCGAGTCGAGCCCATTTCAGGTCGGCAAACCGCAACCGCTTATCCGCAACACAACTCTGCTGAAAGAAGAGCTGCCAGGGAGCAATCGTTGTTCCTACCAATGCGATCACGAGATAGACCAGTCCGGTCGACATCCCTCCAAGGGGCATGTTTGGAATCATCGATCGGTGAGCCACCTGTCCCCAATTGGGGCCACACACCGCTGCCATCGCGAACCATGCGACATCCAGCAGACACAGGCCGATAACGATTCGCTCCCAACGCAGGTAACTGCCAGTTAGCACCAGGGAAACCAGAGCAACCGCCGAGAGTGGAACCGCGATGTAAGGCGACACTCCAAGCCGGTCCATTGCGAGCGAAATGGCAGCAAACTCCGTCACCAGAGTCAGGAAGTTTGCGATTTGCAGATCGACAAGCGAGAAATTTCCCCACCATCGACCGAATCGTCGATAGATCATGGCCGCATGCCCCTGACCTGTGACGATCCCCAACCTTGCCACCATTTCCTGTATGAAATAGGTGATGGGCAGAAGGAGGACGAGGACCCACAAGAGATGGGTACCGTATTGAGCTCCCGCCTGGGTGTAAGTCGAAACCGCCCCAGCATCGTTGTCCGCTTCCATCACGATGAGTCCTGGCCCAAGCACCATCAAAAAGGTGAGCAGGTTTCTCTTGCGCTGAGACGAGACGACCGTACCCGGCGTCGCTTGACGAAGATCCATTTCTACCATGAGAGCACCATCCTTGTGCTTAATTGAATGGTCATGGAGCCTCCGCGGAGAGCCTCTGACGTTACAGGCTCATATTCGGCCCGTGAAATGTGAGAGAGCATCCATGCACCCTCCTGAACGATTGGAAGTCCCTCGATTGAATGAACAACGTGTCGATCGTTGCGTGAGCACTTCCCTTCGAGAAAAGACCAATCGTTCAGCGCCCCGACAACGCTTCGGGAAGCCACCGGATTGATTCGCGGGTAGGCCAGTATTTGGATTTCTTTGCGCACTTATGCACCTCCACGCTTTCGGTCTTAGTGGACTGCGCTGTCCACAACATGACGAGGGGCGTTCAGAGCTAATCGCTCCGAACGCCCCTCCGTAGAAGGTTTCCTGACGGGACGGTCAGGTTCGGAAGCGACACACTCCAAACACCATTCCTCTCGCGTGTAACTCACACGAGGGGGGTTGTGATTTTTCTGTCGAACTACTACTGTCGTAACTCATAAATTTGGTCGTGCCCATTGGAGGTCACATCGCACGAGGCTGGCGCCAATCGCCAGAACTTGCTACCACTGACAATGTACCGCCGTTTCTACCGATCCTGCAACCTAAATCGATTCTTTTCTTCTAACCCGCAATAAGATCGCCTAGTTTCGTCGTTTTTTGCTGCTTCGTGCGAATGAGAGAACTGCCCCTGTTCTGTTGATCTCAACATCTTGAATTCGACAATGGGATCGAGTCCTACAAGTCTCCGCACCCTCTTTCTTCGCGTTAGCATACGTCCGGTCACTCGAAACCGTTACGTACAAACCGTGACTTGTCCAAGAAGCTCCGGCCGTAGACAATCTCATCAATGGCGCATGTCTTTCAGGTCATGGCAGGCAATTCGAGGCTAGGAGACGGCAGATCGCATCTATCTGGAACTTCGGGACTGCTAGAACCAATTATCCACGCGAATGGAAGGGCCGAATTCTTCGATTCGGCCTTTCTTTTTGCCGAACATTCGCCTTCTCATGTCAACTTCCCTTGTCCGATCTGCAAATGTCAGGACTTGTTGACTTTGAGGGAACTAGGCTCCATACCGGTACCTTCGGCTGAGGATGATGAGATCATTCCCGAAATCCGAATTGGCGCAACGGGAATCGTGATGCCTGACAGGATTCAGCTTGCCCGCTGGTTTAAGGTGCCTGTTCCACCCAGATTCAAGCGATCAAAGCTGCATGCCAGTGCCATCCGCGATGGCAGGCAGCACGCGACCTTCACATTCTTCTCTACTTTCTCGTTCGAGACAGTTTTCTTTACTCCAAACTTGATCACCCTATCCGTTGCCCTCGCCGCTTCGATGCTGTCGGGGTTACGAAGCTGGTCTCGACTCAAGAAGCTCGCATGCGAGGAAGATCGAGGAATTGCATTGGAACTGACGGTCAGGAAACACGCATATCAAGCGCGTAATACCGCCTGGGAGAAACTCAATTACTGCTCAGGTTGCGGAATGGTCCACGATCGGGACGGCAAGAGATCCCTCCCGTGGTACTCGATGCTCCAGTTGGTGCACTACCCCGAACAGGAGTTCCAGTCCATTGAATTTCCCGAGTCGCTTCATCGAAACGAGGCGGCGAACTTAGACACATGGGTGACCCAAAACGCAGCATAAAATTTTTACCATGTCACGTGATTCCGCGACTAGCCGTTAGTGGACTATTTAGATCAAACTATGCTTGGCACATAGCGGCTAAACCATCCCGTCACGCGTTAAATTAGACGACCAGGGTTGTTTAGTAGGTCAGGAAGATCTATACGCTGATCATGGACGACTCAAAACTTGGTATCCGCACGATAAGAGCACATGATGGCAATTAATAAATTAACTCGAGAAAGGTCGAAAACGTCTGTGGCCGACGGCAATTCGTCCAGCTTTCGAGTTGGACGCCCGATGAGGGCACTGTCGCTTATTTTCCTTACTTCACCTCTCTGGATGACTCCGGTATTTGCTTCCGATGTGGCGGCCAAGAAAGCCCTTTCCGATGTTATTACCGGTCCCGTAGGCCAGCACGCCTATAACATGCATCCCCTCACGGACGATAAAGTCTTTGTGAACCCGTCCAATCAGTGGTCGTACTACTTCGAGATCAAATCTGGAATGGACGTGTATCCCGGGGAGTCGTATTTCCTACTGGATTATTCCACCTCCGCAACTCTCTTGCCTGGCCAAGGCAGCATAACCATTTTTCTAAACGGCTATCCCCTGGCAAGCCGAGTCCTGCCGCCGACGTCGGGAGATTCGATCCCGTGGAGAGTGGCCCTCCCCGACAAGTATTTTAAGAGGGGCTTTAACGAAATCCGAGTTGCCAATCGCCAAAAATCGAGTGATCTCCCATGCCGAGACATCGACAATTATGCAAACTGGCTTAAAATCGGCAAGAACACAACTTTGCATCTGGTCCGAAAGGATCCAACGACTTTTCCTCTGATGCTGTATCCGTTTCCCTACCTGGATCCTCTAGAGGATAACGCGGTGCGCTGCCATTGGATGGTTCCTTCCGACCCTTCGACCGATACGCTTGCAAACATGCTTGATACCGCAAGCGACTGGGGGAAGCGGCTTCCCTCCAAGGGCCTGCGTATCAATGTTGCGACACGCGCAGCCGGCACCCCTTCCGGGGAAGCTCTCCTTATCTCGTCGAATCCGGCTTGGTCGAAATTCACACCCCAAGGGCTTGATAAGAACGTTGGCGCTTTGGTCAATTTCTCGGCCACCGGAAATCCAGGTGGTTCCAGTCTGCTGGTCACAGGAGGCGGCCCCGCTGGCCTGCACTCAGCAGATGGCGCCTTGGCCCAGAATGAGATGACGGCACAGATGGGAGGCACTTCCGCAGTCATTACAACTCCTCCAGTCGAGGCCGCGATTCCCCCGACGACTCGGCTTGGATCGTTTACATTTACCGATCTGGGTTTGCCGGCAATTCACCTCGCCGGAGCATTTCATCAGCGTACAAGCCTCACTATTCGACGACCCTTGCGATGCGATCTGGGTAGAGAATCGTATATCAAACTCAAATTCCGTCACTCCGCATCCATGAATCCGCTGCGCTCGTTGATTACGATCTTCCTTAACGGAATCCCGATCGGTAGCGCAAAGTTGGAGCCGGAAAATGCTAACGACGGAATCATCCGTGCCAGGATCCCGGTCGAGGAGCTTGCTAAGAACTTCTGGGTTATCGACATCGCATGCTTCCACGATCTTGGAGCGGCCGACTGCTCCAAGTCGTACGATGACGTGGCGTGGACGGTTATCGAGGGTGAATCCACCTTCGAACTGGTCAATGGAAATTTAATCGGCCGGCCCTATCTCGAGAGCTTCCCGTATCTTATTCCGAGCGATGGAAGGGTGCCCAAGAGTGTTGATTTCGGGTTTTCTGCCAGCCCATCCGATGAAGAGCTCACGCTGGCTGCCATTGTGGCTGGTCGTGCAGCACAAACGAACCTGATCAATATTAACTGGACGACTCGAACCGGTGAGGTCTCTTCCGTCCTTCAGGGCGGAGTAGTCGTTGGATACTATTCCGAAATTCAACGCTTGGCCACGATCAAGAAGGAGTTGTTGGTATGCCCGGTAGCTCCCGGCAAGTTCCAGATCAACAACAAAATTCAGTTGATGCCGGACACCCTGAAAGGTGGCGCAGTCATCCAGGCGGTCGCCGCGCCCAAGAGCAACACCGGCGTCTTGTACGTGATTCTGGCTGAGGACAACGATGCCTTGAACATGGTGTCCCAAATCCTCTCCGATCCCAACAAGGCTGATACGATCGGAGGGCAAGTCTGCGTCATCACGAAAGACGGTCGTGTGATTCCGCTAAAGATCCAAGGCCTCAAGGATAATCCTGAGATTACAAAGGAGTTGAATACCTATACTCCCACGATGTTGGCGATCATGTCGCTCTTCATCGTCGCCCTGCTTGGGATTGGCGTTTGGGTCGCAAAGCAGTTCGTTAAGAAACCCAAGCCCGTAGCGCACGACGAAGACGAAAACGATTCAGAAAATTGATACGGGACACGTTTAACATCCCCCTTGAGTCACACCATCAGGACTAACCAAATATGACCGGACGCGACATTCTCGTTCTATTGCGCGATTGTATGCTCGGTCTAACTTGGTTCGTCGCGATGGTGTTCTTGCTGAGTGGCTGCCAAGATCTGATCTACGATATTGGCGCTTATACCCTGCGTATCTATCGCCGAGTCGCTTTTCGGGGACGGGAACGACTGACGCTAGAGAAGCTGCGAATGAGAGAGCAGCAGCGCATCGCAGTTATGGTTCCGGCATGGAACGAGGGGGAAGTTGTTGCCGCAATGGTCAACAACATCATCCAGCGCGTCGAGTACAAGAACTACCTCGTATTCGTCGGCACCTATCCCAACGATGCTGCTACTCAGAGCGCAGTCGATAGGCTGGCAAAGGAATTTCCTCAGATCATCAAAGTGGTGACGCCGTTGCCTGGGCCCACTACCAAGGCAGACTGCTTAAACAACGTCTACAAGATGATCAAGCAATACGAAGAGCGCCACGACGTGAACTTCGATATCATCGTGATGCATGACGCGGAGGACGTGGTGCATCCCCACTCATTTCTCCTATACAACTATCTCATCCCTCGCGTCGACGTGATGCAGTTGCCTATTCTTCCCCTGCCGACTCACTGGAGAAAACTCGTCCACTGGAGCTATGCAGACGAGTTCTCTGAGACGCACATGAAAGATGTGCCTGTCCGCGAGAAGATATCGGGATTTGTGCCTTACGCTGGAACGGGCACTGGCTTCTCGCGTCGTGTGTTTCGGACGCTCGAACAGATGGGCGGTTATAAAATCTTCAACGAAGACACCATGACCGAGGATTACAGCATGTCGAAGCGAATCCGTGAGACCGGATTCACTTCGATCTTCGTAAACCTCGTGCTAGCCGGCGGCGATGATAAATGGTACACCCCGCTTTGCAAGCGAACCACGTTTATTGCGAACTGGGCTTACTTCCCCATGGACTTCCACCGAGCCGTTCGGCAAAAGACGCGCTGGATCATTGGAATTTCGCTGCAAGAGTGGGAGTTGGGCGGTTGGACAGGCAGCCTGCGTATCAAAGAGAATTTGCTGAAGGACCGAAAGGTATTCGTGGCTGCGGGAACTTCCCTCCTCGGCTACGTGCTCCTTGCCTACTTCATCGTATTTGCTCTTGGCGACAACAACGTCATCGGTTTCAAGTTACTACCGATCATTGACCAAGGCTCGAAACTTCAGCGCCTTGTTATGGTCGATACGTTCTTCATGTTCTTCCGCATGTTTCAGCGGGTTGTTTTCGTGGGCATGGTTTACGGCTTGCCGGAAGGTCTGATGTCAGTTCCCCGGTTGGTTGTTGGGAACGTCATCAACGGCCTGGCTGCGTTCCGCGCCCTCCAAGCGTTCGCACGCGCCCGCCAAGGCAAGGCTGCAGTACGTTGGGACAACACGCAACACGTCGAAGGTGTCGGCGAACTCCCCAGCGACGACTCAGAAGAAAGGCGGGCGGTTCATCGACCCGATAATCCCGATGTGGACGGACTCATTCGGGCCTTCGACTCTCGTGATATTTGGGAGGTCATCCACGCGATGGAGGCCATCCCACGTGCGGTGACCTCGAATCAAAGAACGGAAATCGTCAGAGCTTTCTACGAATTTGTTGAAAGTAGAGAAGGCAAGATCAGGTCTATGGTAGCCCGAATCTCGGGGTATCTCGCATGGGAGGAAATGGCGCCGCCTCTTCTTACCCTCTTGCATGACAAAGACTGGGCGGTTCGAGCGAATGCTGCGAAAGCGCTCCTAAAGCAGCCTAATTTTGACCGACTCATCGAAGCCGCATTCGTAGACGCCGACATCTACGTTCGCGACCTTTTGGTCAAAGTCATCGAGCAAGATTCATTGAAACAGGACACCCTTATAAGGGCTCTCGATAACAACTACATGATTACGACTCGCACCGTCTTGCTCCGTGAGTCTCTCATCCTACGCACGCGGTACGAGAAATTTAAGCAGGCATATTGATCCCGAACCGGTAGTGGGAAACCAGATCCCGGTGTGATGCGCTAACGCACCTTCAGATGTCATAGTCGAAGCGCATGTCAAATATTCTTTCTTCGCTTCCAGTGGGGGAGCGAGTCGGTATCGCGTTTTCTGGAGGGTTGGATACTTCCTGTGCTGTAGCGTGGATGCGGGAAAAGGGAGCGATTCCATACTGCTACACCGGGCTCCTTGGTCAGTACGATGAATTGGATGTTGAGGGAGTACCGGGCCGAGCCCTTGAGTATGGCGCTGAGAAGGCGCGCCTTATCGATTGCCGTCCCGAAATGGTGCGGGAAGGTCTGGTCGCCCTCCAGTGCGGCGCCTTTCATATCGTGAGTGCCGGCAAGACCTACTTCAATACCACTCCGATTGGCCGTGCCGTCACTGGAACAATGCTCGTAAGGGCGATGACGGAGGACGGAGTCTCAATATGGGGCGATGGCAGCACCTACAAAGGGAACGATATCGAACGGTTTTATCGTTACGGTCTCCTGGCCAACCCAAGTTTGCGCATCTATAAGCCGTGGCTTGACAAGGCTTTCGTCGACGAGTTGGGTGGACGCAAGGAGATGAGCGAGTGGTTGGAAGCCCGCAATCTTCCATACCGGGACAGCAAAGAGAAGGCCTATTCGACCGATGCGAACATTTGGGGCGCGACTCATGAGGCCAAGGACCTTGAACAGCTCTCAAAGGGCCTGAAAATCGTAGAGCCGATTATGTGCGCCAAATTCTGGGATCCTTCGATTGAAATCAAGACGGAGGAAGTTTCCATCGAATTTCAGGAGGGCTGGCCGGTCGCCATCAACGGAGAGGTCTTTGAAGACCAAGTAGCGCTGGTACTCAAAGCAAACGAAGTCGGCGGGCGACATGGATTGGGCTGCAGCGATCAGATCGAAAACCGGATCATCGAAGCGAAGAGTCGGGGTATCTACGAGGCCCCTGGAATGGCCCTGCTCTTCATTGCCTATGAGCGGCTCCTCAATGCGATCCATAATGAAGGAACGATTGAGAATTATCGAAGCGAAGGACGTCGCCTCGGTCGATTCCTCTATGAAGGGCGGTGGTTCGATCCTCAGGCATTGATGCTCAGAGATGGCATCCAACGCTGGATTGGCCGACTCGTCACCGGGGTGGTCACTCTGGAACTCAGGCGGGGGGACGACTACACGATCTTAGACACAACTGGCCCCGCACTTGGTTACCACCCCGAAAAGCTGAGCATGGAGAGCGGCGAGTCTGAGTTCGGCCCTGAAGATCGAATTGGACAACTTTCGATGCGTAACCTAGACATCCAAGAGACTCGCTCGAAGCTGATCACCTATGCCAACCAACATACACTTTCTACAAGCGGAGCCATGTTGCCCTCGCCGACATCTTCGGGAGGCGAGGACGTTGGCGTGTCACAGGAGTAAACGCATAGTGCTTCCAACCCGGTCGAAATGAGCTGCGAAAATTACTGACCGGGTACGCAGAATCGCCTCCCCTCTATTCCCCGCTTCCCAGAAATTCTGTTGCGGTGGCGCTATCGTCGGACTTTATCCCGGTTCTCGACAAGACCATGACGACGGTTAGGCACAGAATGCGCATATCCAGACCAAACGAGACATGGTCGACGTACCAAATATCGAAAGCAAACTTCTCCGTCCAACTGACAGAGTTCCGACCGTGGACTTGAGCCCAACCGGTGATGCCGGGCCGGACCTCATGCCGTCGCCTTTCTTGACGAGAATAACGGTCCACGTACCTGGCCAAGAGTGGACGTGGGCCAACAAAGCTCATGTCTCCGACTAGGACATTCCATAACTCGGGGAGCTCGTCAAGACTGGACGCTCGGAGAAATCGACCGTAAGGATTGAGCCGCTCACCATCTGACAGAAGTGAACCATCCGTCCCCTTTTGATCGGTCATGGTTCGAAACTTTCTAATCTCAAAAAGACGTTCCCTCAATCCGGATCGTTTTTGACGGAACCCAACCGGATGACCGATTACGATGGTTCCACAGACCCATAACAGGGCCAGCAGCGGTGCAAGTAAGATCAAAGCAAAAAGGGACAAGCTGATATCAAAGGCGCGTTTCCCATATCGGAGGTAGAACGTGTCGCGTCCAGACATGATGTACTATCGGGTTGATTCCGTCATAACTTCCTCGAAAACGTCGGCCAATTCATGGAGGCTAGATGCAGTCAAACCCGGATGGACCAAAAACGCAAGGCACAAGCCTGACATCTTTCGGGCGTTTGGTAACGGCTGGTACGGTCCCAAGTTGGATGCTTGAAAGCACTTCTCAAGGTAGATCTCGCTACACGAACCGACTGATAGTACCAAGCCCCGATCCGAACATGCGGCTTGGATGCGATCTCGACTCCAGCCATCCTTGAGTGCGTCTTCCTTCACGTGAACATACAGACGGTACCAAGCATGGGTTAATCCCTTTTCGGGCCAGGGGACGTGAACAGCCGGTATCCGATCAAATCGACTGCGTAAGAGCGCCGCATTCATTGCACGCGTTGCTGACCATTCCGACATGTGAGAAAGTTGGATACGGCCAACACACGACTGTGCTTCGGTTAATCGCCAGTTAGTGCCCCATGATTCATGAAGCCACTGAAATCCGGGCGGATGCTTTTGATTGAAGACTGCTTCATAGCTCTTGCCGTGATCCTTGATGGCCCACATACGTGACCACAGATCTTCGTCATTAGTGGTTACCATGCCGCCTTCGCCACCGGTAGTGATAATCTTGTCTTGACAAAAACTCCAAGCATTGGCGTCGCCGAAAGACCCAACGCTCCGGTCACCAATTCGTGCCCCGTGAGCCTGAGCACAGTCCTCAATGACGAGCAGGTTCTTACTCTCCGCCAAGATGAACTGGCATGATGGCTCGGGTCCTGGCCGTAATCAGAGGTTCAACACTATTCGGAGTAATATTGCCGCTTTCGATATCGACGTCGGCCAATATGGGAGTGATCCCGTTCGTTACACACGCTGAAGCAGTGGCCACAAATGTCCTGGGAGTGGTAATCACTTCGTCGCCTGACCGCAATCCAAGACCTCGAAGAATCAACTCGATCGCGACGGTGCCATTGGTAACCGCAACTGCCTTCTTTGTCCCACACCACTCAGCGAACTCTCTTTCGAATTGGGGTCCGATCTGCCCTCGCAAATAATTGACTTTCCCGCTTCGGTACACCGAGGCGACTGCTTCAACCTGCTCCTCGTCATACATTGGCCAAGGAGCCAATGGGGTTGAAAGCCGACGTAGTTCTTTGGCGTTCATGGGTTTGTCCCGATCGAAGGCTACCTGAGGGATTCGTTGTAGTTTGAGCCTCTCTCCCTTAACCGTCCTCAAACGATTTAATCTGCATCGCCCCACGCTTAGATGGGTCTTACCCAGAAATTGCTCCCGGCTTATGACTGCCTGACGCCTAGAATTGATCCGGCTTCAAGCCGCTTTCCATTCACGAAACAGAAATTGCTCATTCAAGTTCTTGCCACACGGAGTACGACTTTCCGATCCTGGAAACCCTCAGTATAATCCTAGCATGCGGCAATCAGAAGGCATCTCGAAGGCTGCCTTTTTGGATAAGCTTGCGGAAATCTTGGAGATCGATTCCGGGGCACTCACAGGAAACGAGATTCTAGACGAATTGGGTTGGGATTCCCTCAGCGCCTTGTCATTCATCGTAATGGCCGACGAAGATTTTGATCTAAGCATCCCGGGATCGCAAATGAAGCGTGCCGCGTCAATATCTGACCTCGTTTTAATCATGGGAGATTTGGTCAAAGACTGAAGGCGCATGACACCTCTGGATCGAAGTTTCTGATGCTTGCCAATCCCTTTTCACTCGCAGATCGGCGGATCCTCGTTACGGGCGCCTCTTCGGGAATCGGCCGCGAGACCGCAATCCTTCTGTCGCACCTTGGTGCGCACCTTGTGCTCGTCGGAAGGGATCAAATCCGACTCAATGAGACGCTCGGTCGACTCGAACCAGGAGCCCACCGTGCTCATCGTTTCGATCTCAATGATCCAGATTCGATCCCCTCTTGGTTAAAGCAAATTGCGATCGATGGCGGAATGTTAAACGGGTTTGTCCACTCTGCAGGAGTCCATGAAACAGTTCCGATCAGGGCACTCAACTCCAGGAACATCGAATCTCTCTTCAGAATTAACGTGGTTTCCGGCATGATGATTCTCAAAGGATTTCGACAAAAGGGAGTCAGCGAAGGAGCACGAAGCGCGGTGTTTGTGTCTTCTGTTGCCGGGCTCAAAGGCGAGGCGGCGATCTCATCCTACTCGGCAAGCAAAGCTGCCCTGATCGGCATGGTCCGATCATCAGCCATTGAATTGGCAAGAGAGAATATTCGGGTGAATTGCGTTGCCCCATCGGTGGTCATCACTTCGATGGCCTCCGAGATGCGTGAAACCCTCGGCGAAGAACAATTCGCCGCGATCGAATCTCGGCACCCTCTTGGCCTCGGTACGCCAGAGGATGTTGGAATGAGCATCGCATTCCTTCTATCCGATGCTGCAAAGTGGATAACCGGAACCACTCTCGTCGTAGACGGCGGCTATTCTGCCCAGTAACCGTCGCGTTCCTAACCTGAAGCCGCTTCCAAGATTCGTTGGGAGATGATTGCAACCGAGATCATATCCGGTATATCGTCCATCTGAAACGACACATCGAACTCAAATTCGATTGCCAACACCAGGCTTAGATGCCCCAACGAGTCCCACTGTTCAAGATCTTCTTGCTTCGAATCCCGACTGATCGCCAGTAGAGGAACTTGAAGCGCCTCACACATGCAGGCTTGGATACGGGGGAAGATGTCTTCGTTAGGCATATTCTTCACGAGAGATCGAACCGCAATTTTATCCAAGTTGGGGCAGTTGGAAGCGAGGATAAACGCGCGACGAAGCAAGAGCCCTCCAACCGAAAACCTATTCCTGAAAGAAAGGCCCGAAGCACATCATTCTTATCGGTTGAGACGTACTCAATCCGCATCTCTGAGTCTCCAAGGTGCTTTACTTCTTCCGCTAAGCAATTTACGAATGACTCCTCGATACCTCTGCCCAATGCGCGGCAGCTCACGAGCAAAGTGTCCACAGTCACCATGGGACTTGCCTTCATTAAGATCGCAACTCCAATCAGTCCGTAATCCCCAAATCGGTCTGAAGCCGAACAAGTGAGGACGAGTCTATTCTCATCCCTCGACAGAGCATCGACCTCCTCTTGAGTGTATCGACGGCCGTTAGCGTTGAACTGGTTGGTTCGTTGCGATAATTGTGCGATCCTGGGAACATCAAACGCAGAAATCTTGGATACCGTGACCTCAATTTGTAGATCGCGGTAGTACGAATCCATCGAAATAGTCGACTTTGCCAAGGAGCGACGACTGAATTCCTGCTGATAAAGCCGACCTCTGTTACGATCTTCATCGCTGAGACTCAATGTCTCAAAGTAAGGCAGATTCGCAAGAAAGGTTGGATAATCCGATGGGTCCTTGGGCAGAGCGGGAGTCACCACCATAGGCAGGACCGAGGTTACAAGCTCACGCTCTTGGGGCGAATCATCGAGGAACACGAAGCTGTCCAATCCCAGGTTCAGTTCCGTGGCCAATTCCGCGATGTTATCCGACTTAACTTCCCAGTTAATTCGGTATGCGGCGAAGCACTCTTCCCTCAAGACCATATAGGGATGACTTCGAATCGCATGAAGGGCCGATGCTTCATCGTTCTTACTGCATATTGCAAGTAGAACGCCCGACTCCCATAGTCTTAGAAGCTGGGCTTGAAAATCATAAAAGGCCCTTCCTTCTCCGTCGTTCGAGAGCTTGATCCCTTCGATGCCATCTTCTCCAATTACCCCGCCCCAAAGCGTCCCATCCAGGTCCAACACGATGACCTTTCTTCGCTGACCCACAATGGCGTTAAGAGCCGTTACAAACTGGTCAGAAATCGCCTGCAAGCCGACCTTGTTAAACGGGATCTTTCCCAAGTAGTGGAATCTCGGACTTAGTACTTGGTTTAGTCCAAGTCTTCGCACGACTTGCCCCAAGTCGAGCAAGCGGACGAACTGATCTTGGCCAGCGAATTCCGAGAGTTGAATGTTCAATTCGGCAGCAGACCTTTCCCGACTGCCCGGATCATTCCACTCCATTAACGAAAGGGTGTCTGGAGTGGTTGGTACCATCGTATGTATCAAAATCGCCGTCGAAGGGTAGGCAGCCCTTGCTTCGGAAACCAAACTGAAGAAGTTCGCCGGATCGTTTAGCGCGGTGGAGCAATCGATTGAGAGCAGCACAACTTCCGGGTGAAACTTCCTCGAACTGGAGTCCGGGGCGAGAATCTCCTTGACGTATTGGCTGAACGGGGCGACATACCACTCGATGTCCAAGTCGAATTCGAGCGCCTTGGCCCGAGACAAACCGACTAGCATGTCGAGCGTTGTCGATGCCAAGAGCGCAACCTTCACTTTCCTCATCGTCTTACCGTCCTCATCTGCCTCAACATGCTCGACTAAACATAGATGGGAGAATGGATGTGGCATCCTTGTAGGCTCGTGGCGATTGCCCCATAGGACAGGCCAATTCCAAATCCACACAATACGACGCGATCCAAGCGGTTTAGGTCTTCTCCGTCTTCCCGCATCTTCGAAAGTGCCATCGGAATCGTGGTTGGGCTAGTGTTCCCTGTTGAGCGCAGTTTAACAGGGACCTTTTCAGTGGGAACTTTGAGCTTTCGCCGAATTGATTCGAGAATAAGTTTGTTCGCCTGGTGCAATACGAATAGATCGACTTGCTCCTTGGGCCAATTCGCATCCGCCAGCAAATTCTCGATCAGCCCCGGTACGGTACCCATCGCAAATTTCAAGATTTCGCTTCCGTTCATATGCAGGTTCAAATCGGACCGGTAGTTCCCGTCATCCCCCAAGACGTCAACTCCGGACTCTGCTGTGTATGGCTTCCTTCGTCCGCCGGCCGGTATGTAAAGGTGCTCCACCCCTGTTCCATCGGAAAAATGAGCCCCGAACGCCACTTTGTCACCCTTCTCAACCAGGGTTGCGGACGCACCGTCTCCGATGACCATGCGCAGCGATTTATCTCTTTGATTGACGAACGGGGTCTGCACGTCGCCAACTAAGAGCATAACTCGCCGACACGAGTCCAGTGAACAGAGCATACAGGCCTGAAGTAGACCGTATACGAATCCTGAGCAGCCAAAATTCAAGTCCATGCAGGCAGTATCGGTACTCAGCCCGAGCCTAGCTTGAAGTGACGGAGAGGTAGATGGCGTAACATAATCCGGCGACTGGGACACAAAGACCAGGGCATCAAAATCCTGAGGAAGAAGGCTTTCCTTTTCCATCATCGACTTCGCCGCGAGAAAGCAAAGATCGGAAGCGGTTGTGCCCCGAGGAGCCACATGCACTTGCTCAACACCGGTGCTTGCGATCACGCGCCGGACGTACTCCTCGCCGAACACTGGCCCCAGAGACTCAAGCTCGAGAGTTTCACTTGGCAATGCGGTAGCTATAGCACTAAAATGAACAGAATTAAAACGGCTTCTCACAATATTAGTCGGCTTCAAAAATGCTGGTTGCCGGCACACCGAAAACAGTTGAGCGGCTTTTTACATGCTTTATCACAACACTTCCCGCTCCGATCACTGCATAGTCTCCGACATGTCGACCAGGGATCAGGCTGGCATGGGTTCCCATTGCCACCCCTTCACCAATTTCACACCGGCCGGTGATCTCGCACAGTCCGTTGATAGTGCAACCCGACCCCACTTTAGAATCATGACCAACAATGGCGTGCACGTTGACGATGACATGGTTTCCGATCACTATATCCGTTGTAACCACAGAGTAGGGGCACAAGATACAGCCATGGCCCAGCTTAACTCGCGGTCCCACAATTGCAGTCGGGTGCTTAATGGTGACAAACTTCCAGCCCTTAGACTCCATGGATCGGGCTATGCCCATGCGAATCGCCGGATTGCCAATCGCGATCACAAAGCGATCGGTGTCTTGCGGGACGTAGTTATCGACCGAGCCCAAATGCTCGACGCCCACTTCGAAACCATCCAGTGCTGAGGGATTGTCGTCCAGAAACCCTGCGACCTCGCACGGTTCTCCGTCCACAAGCCCGCCATCCCTACAACTGTCATATGCCCACGTCAGGATTTCGCGCCCGAAACCCCCTGCTCCAACGATTATCAAGCGCATCACAGAGCCCACCAGCTAGTCAATTTACCACGACGCAAGAACCGCCTACTTGTCTGTAGAATAGCCTTGCGAGCGCATCCATGGTGCGAAATCAAGGTGATAAGGTGGCCGATATCGAGTCGAAGCAAATACGAGACAATTCGGCCCGGCGTGGTTTCCCAAAAGTAATGCGCCCGCCCTAACTGGGGTGAGCTAGGAGCGGGCTGAGGGTCTTGAGGATTGGACTTGCGTCATCTCTTCTAACGAAAATTGGCCACGTGGGGTTCCTATGAATGTTCTAATACTCACGGGCCGATTACTACGAGGAAAGGTGTTGAAAAGAAGCGCCCGAGCTAGGGAGAGACAGCATGTTTCTCACGAGCTCGGGCTATCGACTTATGGGATAAGCGTTAGGGTGATGTCGCCCGATATCGTTGTCGGGGCGCCTGGCACGGGTGCGTTGACCCACTTTGCATTGAGCTTCAGCATTGTAAAGTCCGTCTTGCTCAGCCAAACCGTCGCATCGCTGCTCGCGGCATCGGTTCCTGCCTCTTTGATCGTGTATTTCACCTTCAGCGCATCGGTGGAACCCACTTTATCTTCGCCAACCAGTGTATAGGTCGCCTTCGCCTCTACGGCGCCGGTGGTCTTATTCTCTTTGATGTCGTATGACCAAGAGTCACCAGGCTTCAGATCTTTGTCAGGTGCGATAAACAGAGCAAGATTCGCGAAGCGATACGTGTTCGCCTCAACTCGATCACCCTTAATCTCGACCACTTCGCCCTTTGCCGTATAGGTGGTGGTGCTCGAACCTGTGCCCGCACCCTCGGGAGCTTCTTGCCCATTGAGCTTCACATCGCTCTGCGATTCCTCAATGGAATAGTTGCCTCCCGTCTCAGCCTTAACCACTTTCTCAGTGGCAACCGCCTCGAAATCGAATTCCTGGCCCCCAACGTCAAACTTGCCAACCTGTTTGTACTTATGGACGTCTCCCACCTTGGGAATCCGCTTTATCGTGAATCCATCGAAGGCAGCCAGAGAGAATGCGGCCAAACCGAGAGCGGCCGCCACAACAGTCAATCTAATTTTCATCTTAATCCTCAGCTATTTATCGGCCAGCCCAAAGCAGTTATCTGCACCGGTTCCGATTACGCCAATAGATTACGGCATGGATCCGGCGAAGGTTCAAATATGTGGGCCTGATCCGCAAAAAGTGAGCAATTCGCAAACCGTTCATAATCAAGAAAGATTGAGCAGTTTCTCCTCCCTGATTCAACGCGCCCTTCTCGCACTTCGAGAGCAACGATTCCCTGATGCAGTTGAAATGGCAAGGGCAGCCCTCAAAATCCAGCCGCGCGATGAACAAGCGCACATGATCCTGGCTCAGGCTCTTGACTCTGTAGGCAAATCCGAGGAAGCCGCCGAAATTATCGCGGACTTACTTCGAAAGGCGCCCAATCGACCCGAATTGATTTTTGCCTTATCTTCTCTGCTTACAAAGGCCGGGCGACCCGATGAGGCACTTCCATTGGCCGAACGATATTTGAAGATTCGACCCGAGAGTTCCGAGGCACATGAACAGCTAGGACTCCTCTTGGCGGCTTTGGGAAGACCTGAAGAGGGAATACAGTGCATTAGAAGGGCAGTCAAGTTAAATCCGAACTTTCCTCCTCATCAATACAATCTTGCCCTTTCGTTGATCCAACTTGGTCAAGACACAGAAGCCATTCAGGTTCTACGTAAGATGCTTACGACTTGGCCCAAGTTCGCCCAAGGCTACATGTGCCTTGGCGATCTGGCGCTAAAGCAAGGCGACTACGTCATGGCAGACGAGTCGGCCAGGAAAGCGATTGCCCTTCAACCCGGTTGGGCGGAGCCTCACCTTCTCCTCGCCAGAGTTCTCAATCGACGCGAAACGAGCGATATTCGGGAAGCTGGCGACCAAGATTTTGAGCAACATATCCGTCAAGCAGTGGCGCTAGATCCAAATTCAAGTACGGCCCACTGCATGTGGGGTTCAGCGCTTCAGGACAAGGGCCAATTCGATCTCGCTTTGGCCGAGTACGAGACTTCGCTTCGCCTGAATGCTGGGCAAGGGGCAGCGTACTTTGGGCTAGCATCTAGCCGCAAGTACGGCGGAGGCGATCAACTCCAAGTTTCGCGATTCGAAGATGTCTTGAAAACTGCGCGCTTAGAGCTGTCGGACCAAGCATTCGTTCACTATGGCCTCGGAAAGATTCACGAGGACATGCAGGACTTCGAGTCGTCGCTTCGGCACTATGACGCCGCAAATGCGCTGATGTTCAAGATCCGATCTCCCCGACGACCATTTGATCGTGAGAGATTGGAACGAGACTATTCGCGCGTGATAGAGACCTTCGATGGCACGTTCTTCGACCACAACCGTGATTTAGGATGCGGGTCTGAACTTCCCCTCATCGTACTTGGCATGATGCGATCCGGTACGACCTTGGTAGAGCAGATTCTGTCCAGTCATCCCGCCGTGACCGGTGCGGGCGAGTTGACTTTCTGGCGTGACCATGCGGACTTAGCGATGAATAAGGAGACGAGAAACCTAGAACTTGCACAGGTAGGCGAAATCTCAGAGGCATATGTGGACCTTCTCCGGAGAATTGGCCCTACTTCCCGTCGCGTAACCGATAAGATGCCTCAGAACACCTTATTTCTTGGCCTCATCCACGCGATTTTCCCGAAAGCCAAGATCATCCACGTCAAGCGCCACCCAGTGGACACGTGTTTGTCGATCTATACCACCCCATACACCGTCTCCCCGGACTTTGCGCACGAGAAAGGTAATATTGTCTTCGCCTATCAGCTCTATTTGCGCCTAATGGCGCATTGGAGAACAGTCATTCCATCCTCTTGCCTGCTGGAAGTCGACTACGAGGATCTCGTTAATGACCGCGAGGGCGTCACTCGCCGAATGGTTGAGTTTTCAGGCCTCGAATGGAACGACTCCGCGTTGAACTACGAGCAAAACACGCGGCAAGTCAAGACACCAAGTCGCTGGCAAGTCCGACAGCCCATTTACAAGTCGTCGGTAAGTCGCTGGAAGAACTTTGCACCCTGGTTGGGTGAATTCTCAGAGCTATTGACTGCAGAGTAAGTCCGATGCCGTCTTAAGCTACGCGACTTCCCCCGAATGCTTGAACTCCAATAAGTTGCGCGACGTTCTGTGCTTTGGCAATAAACGTCCCGTTTAGCTTGTCCGTCTTAGCGAGGAGAATCGGGGGCCCCGATTTGCTAACTAGGCTCAACCGTGCTTCGACATATTCGCTACCGTCGGATTCGACCTGGGGCAACTCTTCGATAAGGACGTGGTCGACCTCGCTGAAGGGCTTGGAACCTTCGATGACGAACGGCCAAACTCCTTGCTTGCGCCTGACTACCCCGAGTTGCCCATCGATAATGATCGCATCGCTTCCCAAAAGCTTAAGGACTGAAAAACCAGCAACCGCCAAGCCGGCAATCTGTAAGTCTGCCGAACGAGTTGCAACGCCGATGCCCGTAGCGATAACGCCGGCAAGGATGCAGGAGACGTTGGTGATCTGTCGCATGAAATCGGCTCGATAAGTTAGGCTGCTGGTCTTCATTTTTTCTTCACGATTCAAATTAGTGAATGTCATATCGGCAGGCAGCCGGGCAAATTAACCTGTTATTTATACGGGGCAGATTGAAGTTGGGTCCTTCGCCCTAATTGGCCTTCACGCGAATCCGAGATCCTAGTCCGGATTCGTTTCCAAATCGCGAAAAGCCCCAAGCCACGGCTCGTAGTCGCGCCAACGCCCTACGGATGTGCTGTACATCGGTTGACGCACCTGCCAAAGACTCGGCGTACGCACAACCCGCTCATTCTTATCTGGCTGTAGGCAATGTTCATCCCATTCCAGTGCAAGAAAGTCGATGATTCGACGGCTTTCCGATTCTCGATCGGCCACCACGCGCTCATAGTCGACTTCCAAGAAACGGTTCGGGGGCAGAACTGATTGCCAATGGTCCATCAGCCGTTGATACTCCTTGTAAAAGTAGACGATGTTCTCCTTGTTGTGAGCAAAATTGACCGGACTCGGAAAAGGTGTCAAGTAGATCGAGAGGCAAGTGTCGATCGGACTCCTCCGACAGTGAATGATCCGTGCATTGGGAAACGCCATATGGATACTCCCCAGATAGAGGAAGTTTAAAGGCATTTTGTCGGTTACCCTTTTTCCCCCAAATCCATGGCTTGCTAGCTCGGAAAGGTAGCGCTCCGCTAGGTCCTTGAGCTTTGTCGGATCGACCTGACTGGATCGCAGATCAAGCGCATCGCCAATATTCTCTTGCCAAAACAGGAGTTCGCCCGCGGCATCCACGTTTGGATGGCTCGATACAATTTGTTCGATCAGGGTTGTTCCTGAGCGAATCATGCCGACGATAAACACAGGTTGATCCGTGTAGGAAGAGAATTCCGTAGGTTGTGTAAGCTTCTCACTCGTGAAAGTCGAAATCGTTTTGTCGATCGCGGCACGGTGGGTTGCGGTGTCGAATGCCTCTCGATTCAGCATGGACATAATCTCGTTCGCCTGATCAAAGTGCTTCATCGCAGTCTCGAATTCGCCGAGATCGGCGTGTGCTTTTCCCAGGGCGTAATGGAGGTGGCGGAGGTCTTCGCGGTGGGATTTTTTAGCGTCGAGCAGCGATTCCATTTGCTTGATGAGCACTCGATCGCCATCGGAAATGCGTTGACAATACACGAGATCAAAGTAGGGCCGCGCGACGTTCGGCTGGAGGGCGATCGCGCTTTGGAGGCTCCCGATAGCATCATCGAACCGCCCTCTTTGCTGTAAGACGTTCCCAAGAAGACCATGGGCAGGCGCTAGCTTGGGGTCTAAACGCGTAGTACGTCTCAAGAGCTCTTCCGCCTTTTCGACGTTTCCGTCCTGGATTTCCGCTTTTGCCAGTTGGAGCAGGCCCCTGGATGCCGTGGGCTCCAAAGCGTAGGCGCGGCGGAAGGCTTTCGAAGAACCCGTCCGGTCTCCGGTTTCAAAGAGCAACTGTCCCAAGCTGATGAACGATTCGGGGCTCTCGGGAGCCAACTCAGTTGCACGCCGAAACGCTTGAATGGCCTCCCTCTCGTGACTCAGGGCCTGAAGCGCCCGACCAAGGTTATGCAGGATCGGCGCAGACGTCGGATCCAGACTCGAAGCTTTCGCGAAGAGCGATGCGGCATTTTCCGGTTCGCCCTGTGCCATTCGGCCAAGTCCTAGTGCAGCGTAGCCGGTAGGATCGTCGGGCTTGAGAGCAACCGCTTTTTCTCCGTTGATCAAGGCTTCGGAGACATTTCCAACCATACGGAAGAGGTTGCAAAGCCAAACATACGCGTCAAACGCTTCTGGATCGAGCTCAGTTGCGCGCACCAAAAGCTCGATAGCCTGAGGGACTTGCCTTGTCTTTGCCAACACGAGCCCCATAACGATCGTAGCTTGCGCATGGCTGGGGTCGACGCCAAGAATGCGTCTGCAAAGCTGCTCCGCCTCCTGAAATCGTCCTTCCCGATAGCACCTCAGTGCTGTGCTCGTGAGTTGTCCGATGTCGTTAGGCATGCTCTATACTAACCATATGAGCATTCATCTTGCATTCAATCGTGCCCGAACCATTAAGGCATGCCTATTTTTGTTTGTCCTTAGCACGGCTTTGACCGGTGTAGCATCTGCCCAACAGGGCATGGGAGGCGGCAGGGGGAATGAGGGAGCCGTGCAGACTCCCTTTCCGTTTCTCGTCAAGTTGATCAAATTTCCGGTAGCCCGCCTTTCGAAAAAGAACTTTATCGAAATGGGCGCCGTGCGATCCGTTTTGCCCAAGGGATTTTCTGGAAAGGTCAAACAGGAACAGCAGGTTGTATTGCTAAGTTATGGCTACAAGAAGGGAGGGATCGTTCGGATCTTCGAAACTCCCACTGTCTCTGGCGTCAATCCTGATAGTTTTGCGCTTGAGATCAATTCTTCCGGCATTTTCCATAACGTCTCAAGGGGAGACTTCAAAGTCAAGACCGTTCAAATCAAGGGCGTGGCCGTTTCGGTCGGATCCGAAAACCCTGAGGCCCTTAATCTAGCTTTCCAAGAATTGAGTGGTAAGTAATTGCTAACTTTTCCAAATAAAAGCGCCCTACGAATGATTAAGGAATTTAATACAATGGCCCTTGAATCCTGGATCCATATCACTAGTTACCGTTGGTCTAACTATTTGCCATGAAAAATAAAGCCTTTACACTTATTGAGCTTTTGGTAGTTATCGCTATCATCGCCATTCTCGCCGCTATCCTCTTCCCTGTCTTCGCACAAGCCAAACTTGCTGCCAAGAAGACAGCTTCTCTCTCAAATACTAAGCAGGTCGGTCTTGCTGAGATCATGTATCAGGGAGATAACGACGACTACTTCGTACTTAGCGGAAACGCAACGTACGGCAATGGTGGCTTCCTTGCACAGCTTGCTGCAAAGACTGCCGTGTCTTCCACATTCTTGACGCTTCCTTACATCAAGTCTCTTGGCCTCTTCGTTGACCCAGGTGTGGGTGATGCGGACGGTTTCTTCGGTTCTGGTCCTTTGGCGATTCAGTACAACCAAGAAATCTTCGGCCAGTACGGCTACAACTACCTCTTCCTTTCCCCTTGGTATGGTTGTGTGAGCAGCGAAGCTCGATCGGGATCTGCGGGAATTCACCCATCACAGACGGTTATGTACACCACGTCGCAGTCATTCTATGGCTCGCCGAATCGAGGTTGGTATGCAGCTAACGCTCCTGGTGCATGGCCGATCATTGCTCCGGCGCCTTTCGCCTGTATCTGGTACGGCGGTAACGTCACTGCTGGCGGCGCAACGTTCACGGACGGTAACTGGGCAGCGAACCCTGACCTTCCTGCAGTCGGTAAGTATGCAGCTAGCACACGTGCAGTCAAGCCTTATGGCGGAGCCAACGTATGCTGGGTTGACGGTCATGCCAAGTTCACTAACGACAGCGCTCTTGCAGCTGGTACCACGTACAGCACCGCTGACGTAACCAACTCGGCAACTGGTGCTTCGATCAACGGTGTAACAAACCTGACCGCTCCGGGCGCTGCTCCTAGCAACTACCTGTGGACTCTCGACGGAACACTTAACGACCTGTACTTCTAAGAATGAAAACCAAAAGCGCTCTCTTAGTAGCAATCAGTCTCATTTGTGTGGGTGTCGTCAGTACGTCATGTAGCAATGGCGTAGACGTTCCAGACGCGAAGGTAGTCAAGACAACGGACGCTTCCGCTATGCCCGAGCAGGGCAAAGGCGGAGTGAAAGCCGCCAATGGCGGAGGCATGGTGCCTCAGCCAAGAACTGCCGCACCGGGCGAAAAGACTGGTATACCGAAGTAGTTCTTCGGTATCGGTAAGAGAACGGCCCCGCGATAAAATCGCGGGGCCGTTCTGCGTTATGCCGAAAGTCGCGCCAGCAAGTCGTCTAGGGCCATCGGGCCAAGGTCACCCTCTTCCCGGCTTCTTACGCCCACCGTACCGTTTTCGATATCTCTATCCCCCAGAATAAGCATATACGGGATCTTCTGAAGCTGGTTTTCCCGGATCTTCTTGCCCAGCGTCTCTCGACGATCATCCAAATGGACGCGATACTTGTGATCGACTTTGAGCGATTGGACCAACGCTGCCGCATGCTCGACATGCCGATCTGCGATTGGGAGAACTGCAATCTGAACCGGCGCTAACCAGAATGGAAAGGCGCCTGCATACTGCTCCGTCAGAAGCCCGATCATTCGCTCCAAGGACCCAAACGGCGCCCTGTGAATCATCACCGGGCGATGAGGCTTGCTATCTTCACCGATATACTCCAGTTCAAACCGCTCAGGAAGGTTGTAGTCAACCTGAACTGTTCCCATCTGCCAATCCCGCCCCAAGGCGTCCTTAATGATGAGATCGAGTTTAGGACCGTAGAAGGCCGCGTCGCCTGGCGATACAAAGTACTCCATCCCAATCTTCTGACACGCTTGCTCGATTGCCTCTGTCGCAGCCGCCCAGTTATCTTCGTGTCCAATATATTTACTGCTGGCTGGGTCCTTTGTGCCCAACCTAGCCCGAAAGTCGGTTAGTCCGAGCTTTCCAAGCACCGTCTTCATAAGGTCCACTACACCAATGAATTCGTCAAGCAGTTGATCCGGGCGAACGAATAAATGCGCGTCGTCTTGGGTGAAGCCACGTGCTCGAAGGATCCCCGTAACCTCGCCACTTTGCTCGTAGCGATAGACTGTGCCGAATTCAGCATATCGAATAGGCAGGTCCCGATACGAACGCATCTGAGATTGATATATCTCAATGTGGAATGGACAGTTCATCGGCTTAAGGATATAAGTCTCCTTCTCCTCGTCCTCCATAAAGGGAAACATCTTCTCTCGGAAGGTAATCACGTGACCTGACTTTTCATACAGCCTGATGTTCGCGATGTGAGGTGTTACGACCGGGTCGTAACCTCGCTTGAGCTGTTCGTCCTTCATAAACGTGATCATCGTGTCACGCAGCATCGCGCCTTTGGGCAACCATAGCGGCAAGCCGGTTCCCACTCTTGGAGAAAACATATAAAGCCCCAATTCGCGGCCAAGGATCCGATGATCCCGCTTCTTCGCTTCCTCAAGGTTAAAGAGGTATTTCTCAAGCTCTTCTGCCGTCTCAAAGGCAGTTCCGTAAATGCGCGTGAGCTGTTTGTTCTTGACATCCCCACGCCAATACGCGCCCGCAATCGACATCAGCTTGAAATGCTTGATCTCCTTCGTAGAGTCCACATGGGGCCCACGGCAAAGATCGATGAAGCGATGATAGGTGCCGGCTCGATCGGTTCGCTGTTGATCGTAGAAACTGACTTCTTGGCCCTCTGGTACAGCCTCTAAGAGAAGCAGCTTGTATTCGGCCACTTCTGGCCCCTGACCAAGCGTCGTTTCCTCAAGAATCTTCGTGCGCGCTTCCTCGCGGTCAGCGGCAACCAAACGGATGATTCTCTGATCGAGCTTCGAAAGCTCTTTCATCCGAGATTCGATCTTCGAAAGATCTTCTTCTCGAATCGTGACCGGAGAATCGACGTCGTAGTAGAAGCCATTTTCAATCGGAGGGCCGATTGCTAGCTTAATGCCTGGGTAAAGCTCCGTGAGTGCCTGCGCCATCAAGTGGGCGGCCGAGTGTCGGAGACGATAGAGATAACTTTCTTCGTAAGTAGATGCTGCCATTAGGTGAACCTCCCATACCAAGGGATCGAGTTGTCGGCTTGTATTATACTTAATAGAACATCTCGGACCTTTCGCCAGTCCAATAGGCAGAGCCATGAAACATAAAATGACGGCTACAACGCTTTAGGGCTCAATAAAACCATGACAATTCTGTCCCTCGCTCTCGGCATCGCATTGCAGGTTCCTACGTCGATTCAACCAGATCTGAATGAAGTTACATTTCAGACCGCCCTCTCGCAGTTGGCGTCGAATCAGTCGCTATTTCTGCAACTCACAGGCTACATCACGTTCAAGGGAAAATCCACTCCGATCGTTTCAAACTTGTCTTGGTCGACGAGTACAACCGGGACTAAAGCCCTTGATCAATTGGAGATACAGGAATCCGTTAACGGCGCACTAGTCCGGCGAATCGTAGGAGATGGGGATACTTTGTGGAACTACGATCTTGTCGCCCACCAATACTCGGCAACCTCCTACGGAGGATATGGAGCGACCCGACCTGATTCCTACCTGGCCGACTTACTCAATGACGTCAACTGGAGTGCAACCGGGCAGACCTCTTACTTGGCAAAGCTCCTCAGACAAATCTACAACTCCTCTGGACTCTATATCAGTTGGATGCCCGGAGTCAGGTCAATCAACTTGCCCCAAAATGTCCCCGTCGCGGATCCGGTCAATCAAAACCAGGTTTATTCCCCCACTGCGACGGACTGGTTTTATCTCTATGACGGGAGCCCAAAGCGCACGATTGCCTTTGAAATCGTCCCTCAGACTCAGAGCAACGGACTTCCACCGATTGATGTACTGAAGACTATCAACCTCAATCAGGTCGATCAGGTTGGCAGATTGCTCCGATACACCCAATGGCAAATCACGCCGTATACGGGCGTCACGTTCTCGACAAACATCTTCTTACCGTACACTGGCACTCAAATCCAGGGCTGGCGCCCAATTGTCGGTCCAAAGCCAGTTACGAATTAAGCGTCGTCGGGGTCCAAATTGCTATTCGACGTCCGCCAATTCTTCGAACACCCCAAGCCATGGCTCATACTTCCTCCACCGGTCGGTGGAGGACTTGTAAATCGGTTGTCGAACCTGCCAAAAGCTGGGAGTCTTGATCCGGCGCGTGTTGAGTTCGGGATGCAGACAGCTCTCGTCCCATTCCAAGCCGCAAAAGCCCACTAGGCGTCGGACCTGACTGTCCGGTTGAGAAACCAGATCTTCATATCGAAGATCCAGAAAACGATCTTCAGGGAGTATTTCTCGGAAATGCTTCACTAGCCGCAAATACTCCTTATAGGCAAAGACGATGTTCTCCCGGTCGGAAACGAACTCTGCACGCGTACTCATCGGAGTCATCCATATCGATAATGCGGTGTCGATCGCGTTTCGACGCGTATGAATGATTCGCATGTTTGGAAAAGCCAAGTGCATAGAACCCAATACTAGGCAGTTGAGCGGATTCTTGTCGACCACATGGGGATAACCGGGAGCGACCGACCTAAGCAGTGACAGATAGCCACTGCTGCATTTAGCCAGGCGATCTTGGTTGATCCCGCCGAGTTGGTAATCGACAACCGCCTCATCGTTATCGCCCCAGTACCGCTGTTCGCCGGCGCCTCCAACCTTGGGATGGCACGATAATATTTGTTCGACAAGCGTTGTTCCTGAACGAATCATGCCAACAACTGCCAGTGGAAGCGCCGATTCGACGCCGTAAGACGCGGAAGCTGCATAGAATTCCCGAGAGAAGAGCCTGATCTTTGCGTCGATGAGCGCTGAGAATGCCGACCGATCAAACGTCTGAGAGCCCCTCAGGCGCTTCTTCAATCCGTTGGCCTCATCGAAGTACCCCATTGCCTTTTCAAAGTCGCCTAAGTTATCGTAGGACTTTCCCAGCGAGTAAAGGATGTTCAGCCGCTCGTTATCGTTGAGCGCACTCTCGGACAACAGGTTCTCCATTTGACGCACTAGCGGAATATCCTGTTGACCGATTCTCTTCGCGTAGACAAGAACTTGATAGGACGCTCCTTGGTTCCGCTTTGCCTGGATAGACTGTTGAAGTTCCGTGATGGCATCGTCAAACTGGCCGATCGCATTAAGCGACAACGCCCTTTGCAGGCTTAAAACCCCCGGTTCTGGAGCAAGCTCGGCAGCTCTCTTCCAATAGTTTTCTGCCTCCACGAATTTGAGTTGCTCGGTGAGAATCCGCGCCATCAGAATATGGGTAAACGCTTCGGGCGGCTCTTGACCCAAGGCCTGCTTACAGTACTTTTCCGCATCCTTGACGTTCCCCAGGCCGAGTTCCATGTAGGCCAACTTAACGAGCCCCGCGGGATCTGGCGCCATCGCCACCCCTTTCCTGATCATATCAACCGCGTCGCGATCACGTCCCGCATTCAGATATGCGTCCGCGAGCGCAAAGACGAAGGTAGGGTTGCTCGAATCGAGTTCGATCGCCTTTTCGAAGTACGGAATAGCTTCTGCATAAAAACCCTGCTCGCTCAGAGTGCGCGCAAGATCCGCATGTAAGACCGCGTTGTAGGGATCTAAAGAGGCGATCTGATGGCCGCATTCCCTCGCTTCTTCAGTTCTTCTCGACTGAATCAGGAGAAAAAACAACCAGCGCAAGGCAGGCAGGTACCTAGGCTCCAACGTCAGGGCCTGCTTCATTCGTTGGACCGCGATGTCTCGCCTGCCCGTTTCGGCCGCGACGATACCAAGTCCAACCTGGGCCTCGACCTCTCTTGGATTTGCAGCCAACAAACGTTGCAGGATCGCCTCCGCCTGTGCATGATTGCCCATCTTGTGCTGGCGTAGGGCCTCGTCAAGGAATCGGCGTGCACCCATCTGTTGCTGGTTGGGATTCCAATTAATATTCACCGCAGTGACGTCTTGTACCCGATAAGCGCAACCGGTCGTTATCCTTGCTTGATTTTTGATGGCGCCACGCCTGTCAAAACAGATGAACGCCATTGACAGAGGCGGGAGTCCTACCCGGCAGCCGGTCGAATAAAATCGTAGTGACCTCGCTGGTTCTTACGCTTGCGAGGTCACAATCGACAAAGAGCCACTCATTCTTTAGTAAGCCTACCTAATGATTCCTGAAAGCGATCGAGCGCCGTTTCGGTAGGAGTGCCGACCATCAGTGGATTTGCGATCCCATTTTTAATTAGGGCTCCGAACGATCTCTCCGGTCGATCAGGTTTAATGAGTCGTCTCCAAGCGGCACCCGATGTTGAGATAAAAGTAAAGGCCCAGAGGCTTGGCGGAGTCATAGCTCGGAGGTCCTCGCTCTGCTTGCGTGAGGGCGAATCGAAGAAGTAAACCGTCCATGGTGCGATGGACGGCACAATCCCCGCGGCGAGACGGTGCCACACACCTAGTTCAACCTGGGCTCTTAGATCAAATGCGCCCAGCAAGACGTCTACGGAGCCCAAATGCAAGTCGTTACCCGAAAGAGATTTCCCACTCAACTCCGGAATGGGTTGCGGAGCTAATTCGCGAGTGACATAAGGCGGACGCCACACCATCTACTCAAGTGCCTTAGCGATAGCAGAACGCAGTTCTTCTTCGACTCCGTCCCCCGCTCCGACGCTCGTGTACACCACTCGCCCATCTTTTCCCACAACCACGGTCGTAGGGTAGCCAGAAATCTGAAGGGCTTTGTTTGCACTGCTGTCGATATCCTCATAAAAGGGCACTCGGTAGCCATTCGCGGACTGAAAATTCAAAATGTCGGTTGGAGCCTCTTCCGAGATGGCCACCATCTCAAGCCCCTTCGACGAGTTATCATCCCACACCTTCTGAAGCATTGGCATCTCCATACGGCAAGGACCGCACCAGGTTGCCCAAAAATCGATCAAGACGACCTTTCCTCGGAGCCCCTTGAGCGTGACCGACTTCGTCTCATCGTTCGGCTGCACCACCTTAAAGTCTGGCACCTCGCTGCCGACGGCAAGCGGATCTACAACCGAACTACAGCCATTCACAACTATCAAACAGCTCAGCAAGAGTGCGATCGATCCAATGGATTTGTTCATTTTCCGTTAAACACCGGCGTTCATTTTAGGCATACGCTCTTCAAGGACTTTTCATCCTAGGAGCATTACAGGGTCACGCCCATTCCATGTGCTTGGTTAATTCATCGAGAGACCGGAAATCGTTGTGAGGCTGAATAATCTGGTGGACGACTTCGTCCCCCCTCCGAAAGATGAGGTGGGCTTTTGAATTGTGTTCGGAGGACATGATGCGATACTGGTCGTCCATGACATGGATCGCACAACAGTCGTCCAGCCCCAGCCCGACTCCTCGCTGCGTCATCATCATTTCCTTAAACTCGGAAAGCCGAAAACTCTCGTCTCTTGTGTGAGGACATAGCACGAGGTCGACGATGCCCAAACAGTCCAAAGGGGCAGTGTTGATGCCAGGAATTTGCTCGTATTGTGGCCAGTCGCTGTTGCCAACACGAAACCAGCAGATTGCCCCCGCACTAAGGCCCGCAACGGGCTTACCCTTTGCGACCAATCGGCGGAGTTCCCGATCCACGCCGAGTTCTCTCCACTTGGCCATCATCGCCTTAGTGTTTCCGCCACCAACGTAGATCAGGTCGGCAGCTTCAAGTTTGGCCACTATAGTGGGGAGCCAACGGTCCTCAGACCAAAGCTTTAGCACGTCTACTCGACACCCTAAACGACCGCCGTAGATCGATTCAACCCCACGCACATAGTCTTCACTGTCATTACTTGCCGTGGGTATGAACAGCAATTGAGGAGTAGCAACGTCAACCTGGGCCACAAACCGCCGATCAATCGCAAATGTCTGCCCCGATCGGATTTCTCCCCCTCCGATCGCGATGATGTTTCTCGCCACGGCCATTTGTACCCTAAGTCGGTTTGATTCCGTCGTAGTCAGCGCTCAGGCAGGCTAAGAAGGCGAGAGAATTCTCTGAACGCCGAACATAGGGCTTGTCCCATGCATCGCATTCGGAACCTCTTAGCCCGGGTCGCCTTGCCGCAACTTTTCTCGCTCCAACTCGCAACATGTCCTTGCCTCTACTTTCCCGTGACCCGCCTGCCGTCTCTCGAAGAGTGGTATCCTCCTTTACCTGAGTGTCAACCGTCGTCGAAGCACTCGATGAACCAGGCATCGTCGCCTCCGAAAACGCTACTGCGGTCGTTTGGAAGCTGGCATGGCCCGCAGTGGTATTGAATTCTCTCCAGGTGGTTAATCAACTACTGGATCGCGGATTTATTGGCCACCTTAGCACCGATGCGCTAACCGCGCATGGCGGAGCGATCAACGTCATGTTCTTGATGTTCTCGCTGGCGGTCGCAGTGGCAACGGGCGCCACCGCTCTGGTCAGTCGGGCTTTTGGAGCCCAGAGTCCTTCCGAATATCGCTTGGCAAGTCGACAGAGTATTCGAATCGCTATCTTCTGTGGCTTTCTGATGGCTGGCGTAACCGCTGCGAGCGCCTCGATCGTAGCGCATACCGTATTACCGGCAAATGATCCCGATGCAATCCACCTGATGACCCGGTTTGTACTGGTCTATTCGACGAGCCTCCCTGCAATCTACGTGATTCAGACCCTCGCCGGCTCGCTCCGTGGTATTGGCGATACAAAGAGCCCCATGTTTATTTCGGGGTTCCAGATCCTCATCCACATGACGCTGAACTGCCTTCTGGTTTTCCCGACCCACAAAGTTGGGATGTTTGGCGGCCTAGTCAATTTCACCCTCCCTGGCGCCGGTATGGGTCTGATCGGCGCGGGAACCGCATTGTCGGTCAGTGCATGGGTTTCCGCCATTATCTACTTGTCGTTTGTATCCAAAACCCCTCTGGGAAATCTCTGGGGTTTGCACCTGCCTCAAGTTCAATGGGTGGTACGCATCCTACGAATCGCACTCCCAGCCGCCTTGATGGCTACGTTGCGCGTCCTGTCACTTACGACGTTTACGATCGTGTTGGCGATGGTGCCCAACGGATCCATCGCCATCGGAGCAATGAGCACGGCATTTGCCATCGAGGCGGTTATGAACATGCCATCCTTCGGGCTATCTGCAGCCGCGGGAGCGCTCGTCGGCCAGAGTCTCGGAATGAAGCGTCCGGACCGTGCGGAAAAACTTGGTTGGATCGCTGCCCACCATGGCGCCTTGGTCACACTCTCCTTGGCTGGACCGATTTATCTGCTGTCCCCCACGATCGCTCGGATCTTGTTGGGCGACAAGCCGGATATGATCGTTCAGACGATCACGTTGCTTCGGTACCTGTGCGTCACCGAAGTCCTTTTCGCCTATGCGATGATCGTTATCGGCGCCATGCAAGGTGCCGGGGATACCGTTCGTCCCATGTGGATCTCCATTTTTTCACTCTGGGGTCTACGGGCATAGGCGTTAAAATAAGCGATTTTTGGCCATGTTTGCTCGTCCTTTTGCTATGGCAAAAGCAGCTGATGTGGTCAAGGATCTTTGGGCTTTCGCAGCCACGTATCTTCCAGTCAACTTGGATCGATTGGCCCTGGAGACGGGTGCAATGGTTCGTCTTCGTGAATTTGAAAGCACGGAACAGTTAGTTC
>Ga0302319_10001273_pt1 | contig 56385 bp, 54 predicted proteins | sample Bog_T0_2_FD_203319 | JGI IMG/M metagenome (GOLD analysis project Ga0302319, IMG submission 203319) | Peat permafrost microbial communities from Stordalen Mire near Abisko, Sweden - Bog_T0_2 | ecosystem: Environmental > Terrestrial > Soil > Wetlands > Peat | place: Sweden: Abisko, Stordalen Mire...
CCGCAAATTGGATCCACCGCGAAGCGAGTGTCGTGCCCAATTGTCGACGCCCCGGAGGCGAAGTTCGTTGTTCCTTCTTGGAATTTGCTGGCACATCGTGGCGAGCAAAAGTAATACGTGGTTCCGTTTCTCACAATTGTCGCCGCCGGGGCGGACGTATCGACTTGCATGCCACAAATTGGATCGGTAGCGAAATGCGTGCTCGCGACTTTTTGACGACTCGCGACGTACAACAGCACCATGACCATGGTGGCGACAATGTTTAGCCACAATGTCCAACCCAGTGTGATGTCTCCTTGGTGAAGCTGCAAGAGCCGGTGCGAGGGAATTTCGTGGACGCCCGCGAAGAGCAACTGCACAAAGAGACCGGCGAGGCTCATGACCGACCAGAGCAGTAAGAAAAGTCGCCACGCGTTCGCGCGACCATAGAGGCGTACATAGATGAAAAGCAACGGCAACGTAATAAGGTCCGCGAAAATGAACGCGACGACGCCGCCAAAAGAAATTCCCTGACTCCAAAAAGCAGCGGCGAGGGGAATGTTTCCCACGGAGCACACGCACGACAACATGGCGAGGATTGGCGCCACCACGATGTTCTCCGCAATGGTCCAAGACCCGTGGCCCGTTACGAAAATTTTTGACCACCATGACGCGGAAACGTCTACCGCCAAAAACCCCGCGACGATAAAGCCGGCCACGAGTTCTCGCCGCAGCATGCGAAGGTCCGCGACGCTGTAACGAGCGGCGCTGACGTAATTCGATGGCGTTCGAAGACGTTCTCGCCATGGCACTGCCACCGTGACGGCGGTTGTTGGCTGCTCGTCTTGCACGTGGTCCAACAACGCTCTCTCGCGAGCTGGCGAAAAGAACCATCGCGTTTCGAAGGCGAGCAGGGCAATCATGATGACCCCGCCGACGAGTTGAGCAATGAGAAAACTGACACCGAGCAGGGCCACGATAACGATGCCCAATTCAATGACCAAATTGGTGGACGCCACCATGAATACCAGGGAGTTCGTCCAGGTTGAGCCTTTGGAAAACAAAGCGCGACTCATGCCACTCGCGGCGTAACTGCACGACGACGAGATCATCCCCAAGAGCGACGCGCGCGTCAGGGAACGAATGGATGTCGTCCCTAGAGACGAACGAAGACCGTTGCGTGGAAAGAAGCTCTGGACGAAACCCGAAATAGTGAAACCAAAGACGAGTGGCCACCACGTCATCCATAACATGACGAAGGCTTCTTTGAAGCCGCGTTCAACCCAGTGAAACGCGGTCCCCATGAAATGAATCGTTATCTCGTGCGAGGAAAGCCGAGGTCAATCTGTGAATCAGACGGTTGAGGCCATCGAGTCGTAATGACTTTGGCGCGTGTGTAGAACGAAAAACCTTCGGGTCCATAGATGTGGGAATGACCAAAGAGCGAGTTCTTCCATCCACCAAACGAATAGCTCGCCACGGGAACGGGAATCGGCACGTTCACGCCAATCATGCCCACGCTCACGTCGCGTGAGAAATGCCGAGCGGCGTTGCCGTCGCGGGTGAACACCGCAACACCATTGCCGTAGGGGTTGTCGTTCACGAGTTTTACTGCGGCGTCGTAATTCTCTACGCGAGCCACACCCAACACCGGGCCAAAGATTTCATCGTCGTAAGCCTTCATGCCCGGAGCCACTCCGTCCAACAACGAGGGTCCGACAAAAAATCCAGGTCGATTGAGAAGCGCTGTGCCGTCACGCACCACTTTGATACCTTCGGCCTTGGCACCCGTGACGTAACTGGCCACTCGGTCGCGATGTTCTTTGGTGATGACCGGACCAAAATCCGATGTCGGATCATTTCCCGGACCTACGGTCAACTTGTCCGCTCGTTCGGCGATCTTCTTCACCAGTTCGTCGCCAATGGCCCCTACCGCGACAACGATGCTGATCGCCATGCAGCGTTCACCCGCGGCGCCAAAGCCTGCGTTAATGGCGGCGTCCGCCGCGACGTCGAGATCAGCGTCGGGCAAAACCACCATGTGATTCTTCGCACCACCGAGTGCTTGGGCGCGCTTTCCGTGGGCGGTCGCGGTTTCGTAGACGTAACGGGCGACGGGCGTAGATCCGACGAAGCTCACGGCGTCAATGTCAGGGTGCGTTAGAAGCTCTTGCACCGTGGTGGCGTTGCCATGCAGAACATTAAGAACTCCTTCGGGCAGGCCCGCTTCGGTCAAAAGCTCCGCCAAACGATTCGACGCCGAGGGGTCTCGCTCGGAGGGCTTCAATATCACGACGTTGCCACTGGCGATGGCGTTCGCGACCATCCAGAGCGGCACCATCAAGGGAAAATTAAATGGCGTAATTGCCGCAACGACACCCACGGGCTCTCGAACGGAGTGGACGTCGACACCATCGGCGACTTGGTTGGAGAAGCCACCTTTCAGGTGCTCAACAAGACCACAGGCGTATTCCACGTTTTCGAGACCGCGCGAGAGTTCGCCGTGGGCGTCAGCGTTTGTCTTACCGTTCTCGGCGGTGATAATGCCCGCTAACTCGTTGGCGTGTTCGACGAGCAATTGGCGAAAGGCAAAAAGAATACTGGTGCGCTGCGAGAGAGATGAATTACGCCAAGAATTGAAGGCGTGACGCGCAGCCGCAACAACCTCGTCGACCAATGCTTCGTCGGCGAAGAACACTTCGCCCGTGACGTCACCGGTCGCGGGATTGAACACGGATGCGCTCGCGCCGCCTCGTTCATCGAGTTTTCCGTTCAAATAGTGGGGAATAACGCTTGGCGTCGTGGTCTTCATCATGTCCAAATCTAATCGGAACCATGCCACTGCCCGTTAGGGTTTGTTTCGTGTCTGAGACATTTTCCACTAAAGCGCTTCTTGACGCAGCATCGGTTGAGTACGTGAGCGAGAATCTCTACGACGTTGAACTTTCGGAGTTCTACACCGTCGTGGGAAAACCGAACGGTGGCTACTTGCAGTGCGTGCTCGCCAACGCTGCCCTCGCGGCGGCGTCAAACGAAGGTGCTCCCCATATTCACGCCACTGCCATCACGACGAATTATATGAATGCCCCCGACCTCGGTCCGGCACAAATTCGCACGGATGTTCGCCGCGTTGGTCGGGGAGCTTCGTTTGTTCACGCGGAACTTGTTCAAAACGGCGTCATGACAACAGAATCGCTCGTAACGCTTGGCACCCTTCGAGAAAATTCATTGCCTCGCTATCACGATGCGACTGTTCCTTTCGTTCCACCGATCGAAGACTGCGTGGAGGCCGTGAATCCGGCTGGCGACGTTGGCATTATGACGGTGGCGGACCTTCGCCTTGATCCCGACTGCGCGAAATGGTGGTTTGGAGAAGCGGTTGAAAAGGGCGAACTGCGGGGCTGGCTTCGACTGAACGACGACTCGGGCGCGCACTGGGACGCGTGGAGTGTGCTGTTCGCGAGTGACGTCTTGCCGCCCGCGACGTTTCCCTTGGGATCTTCTGGTTGGGTGCCCACCTTGCAACTCTCGTCGTATGTCCGAGCCGTTCCCGCGAGCGAATGGCTGCGCGTTCGACAATGGTGCGTAGTTATTGAAGATGGACTCGTTGACGAACAATGTGAACTTTTTGATGACCAGGGGCACCTCGTGGCGTCTTCCAAACAACTCGCGATGGTTCGCTTTCACGAATCGAGCTGAGCGTCATGACCGGTCCTCGCGTCCTGGGCGATGGTTCGCTCTACATCAATGCTCGCCTTACGATTCCGGCGAGCGAACTCACGACGCGCTTTACAACGTCGGGTGGACCGGGTGGCCAACACGCGAATCGAACACTCAGTCGCGTCATCGTCACGTATTCAGTGGCGTCGGCCACCACGCTCAGTGCCATGCAACGTGCACGGTTGCTGAATAAGTGCGGTTCGTCCATTTCAGCGAGTTCGTCCACACATCGTTCGCAGGCACAAAATCGTGACGCTGCTCTAGAACGACTCAGTAACAAGATTGTCGTGGGCCTTCACACGGACGCCCCTCGTCGTGCCACGAAGCCGACAAAGGCGTCAAAGCGACGTCGCGTCGATGAGAAAAAGCGCCGTGGGGCGACGAAGCGAGATCGTCAGTCGCGGCCGTCGGACGATTAGCGATTGGCCTTCAATTGCAACTCCACTGCTTCAAGTGAGCGGTGAATGATTGCTTCCATACTCGGCTCGGTGTCCTCGTGAACTCCACGCAGGGGAGTGAGCGACGCGTAACCAGCGACCAATAGTGCTCCATCGTCAAAGTACGCCTCGTCACTGACGTCACCGAGTTCGGGTGTCGCTGGCCCAAGACGTAGGGGCAGTTCGCCTGACTCGCCGAGTGGTGCACCATCGGCGGGAGCAGCAGACTTCACGATGCCGGCGGTAGAGATGTGACCTCTTCGAATGCCAAGCAGTTCGCTACGGGTTTTATTGGGTACGTTGAGATTGAGCAAAGTTCGTTCAGGCGCGTGAGACATTTGTTCGAGGACGTCAATGGCAATTTCTGCCGCCAGGTCAAACTGTGGATCTTCGCCCCACTGTACCGAAACAGCGAGACCCGATAAGCCCAGTTGCGCGCCGGTGAGAATCGCGCCGATGGTGCCCGAGTGCAAGACGCTTCGACCAATGTTTGCGCCTGCGTTGATGCCCGACAAAATGAGTTCCGGACGGGGACCCATGCTGCCGAGCGCGCCAATGATGGTGCAGAGCGCCGGCGTGGCGTCGAGGGCGTAGGTAGGGATATTTTCGGCCCCCTCGAAGTGGTGACGCTGGTACTTGATGGAGGGCTGACTAAAGACGTCACCCACGGCCGAACTCATGCCGGAGTGGTTGATCATTGGCGCCACCACAATGGCTTCACGCTCTTCGCCGGGTGCGGCGTCTTCAATCCAACGGGCCACGGCCCTCGTGAGGGTAATAATTCCTTGAGCTTCAATGCCGTCGTCGTTCGTTATCAAGAGTCGCATTCGTCGTACGATACTTGGCGGAAGTAATCATTCCGCGAACGTTAGGAAAACACAGTGATGTTGCCAACCGGTGAACAAGTGGCCATCGCGCACGGCGACCAGCGGGTCATCATTAGCGAGGTAGGCGCGACACTTCGAACCTACGTTAAAGGTGGTGTCAGTGTCGTAGAGGGTTTCGCCGCCGACGAGCAGGCCACGGGCGGACGCGGACAGGTGCTTTTTCCTTGGCCCAACCGCATTGGTGATGGACCGTGGGAGTTCTCGGGACGTATGGCACGTCCACTTGTTGACGACGTCGCCCACGCTACGGCGCTTCACGGCATCGTGCGATGGCGTCCTTTTCACGTCGACGTCTTTAATCAAAATCGTTGCGTGCTTTCGTACCTCTTGCACCCGTCGCCGGCTTATCCCTTCATTGCGTGGATTGAAGTTGCCTATCACCTGGGAACGCTGGGTCTCACGGTCACGACCACGGTGATCAACCGCGACGACGTGCCCATCCCTTTTGGTCTGGGATTCCATCCCTATCTCGCTGTGACGTCACCCACACTCGAGGGATCGTGCCTGGAGCTTCCCGCGAACGCCTACGTAGCTCTTAATGACCGAAAGTTGCCGACCGGCGAAATCCTGCCAGTCGTCGGCGGGAACTTTGATTTTCGCACGAGTCGCTCACTCAGCGGCCACGAAATTGACGGGACCTTCACCGAGTTAGTTCGCGATGATTCGGGAATGGCGACAGCAACATTGACCGACGCGCAAGGCGCGAGCGTTGAGTTGAGCGTTGATCGTAATTTTCCTTACCTGCAGGTTTTCACGGGCGACACTCTGGAACAAGGTCGCAGACGAACGGCGCTCGCCGTTGAACCAATGACCTGTCCGCCCGACGCTCTGCGCAGCGGCAAAGACGTGTTGGTACTGGAGCCTGGTCAGCGTTGGGCTGGTTCCTGGCGCATTCGAAGAAAGTAGTTCTATGAGCGACGATTGGAACGATCACGTTGTTCTCGTAACGGGATCAACGAGTGGCATTGGTGAGGCAACGGCGCTGGCCTTTAGCGAACGCGGAGCCAAGGTGGTGTTTAATTCTGCACGAAGCGTTGAGGCCGGTGAGGCACTCGCAAAGCGAACACCCAACTCGCTGTACGTGCAGTCGGATATTTCAGTGACGGGCGAGCCCGAGCGACTTATCGAGAAAGTTCTGCAACACTTCGGCAAGCTCGACGTTTTGGTTAACAATGCGGGAACGACCAAGGTAATTCCTCATCACGATCTGGCCGCTGCGAGTGTTGAAGTGTGGCGAGAAATCTTCGAAGTGAACGTCTTTGGCACTTGGGCACTCAGTGTGGCCGCGATGAAGGCATTACAAGAGACGTACGGAACAATTATCAACGTGTCGTCAGTGGCGGGACTTCGCCCTACGGGTTCATCAATTCCGTACGCGTCATCAAAGGCTGCTCTTAATCACATGACGGTCTTGCTTGCGAAGGTGGTAGGACCCAACGTTCGCGTCAACGCAGTTGCGCCAGGTCTCATTGACACGCCCTGGACCGAGGACTGGGACGTCATTCGTGGCTTCGTCGAACAGATTGCCCCACTGAAGCGTTCTGGAAAGCCCGTCGACGTGGCTCAAGTGGTGGTTGCTCTCGCGGGCGCGTCGTACGTCACGGGCCAAGTCGTGGCGATTGACGGAGGCCTAACGCTCGCTAGTTGAATGGTCTCTTGCCGGCGGCACAACAAATCGAAGTGACGTGCAAAGCAGCGTTGCGGCCGGCCGCACGAGCAACGTATTGGCGAGCGGTAACTTCGGAATACCGAGTCCACGTCTCGCCCACGAAGGAAGAAGACCTACGGATCCGGCGATCAGCGTCGCGTAGGCGAGTCGTTCTTGAGGACTCCTCGCGACGCCTCGCATGACAAAGTTGCGCGCTTCGCGACCTTCGGGAATAAGTTCCAATTCAGGGCGAAATTTCTCTAATCGAACCTTGAGTCCGCGTACCGTTGTCGGAGGATCGAGCACGCCAAGGTCACGAGCCAACGTCGCCATTTCGTTCACGTACGCATCGGCAAGTTCATTGCTGATAGGCGAAGGTCCATACGCTTTGGCACCCGCTAAGAACATCCATACTTCAGCAACGTGCACCCACTCCAGTAAGCGTGGATCGTTCGCGCTGTAGGTAACGCCATCACGAGCCGTTCCCTTTACAACCTTGTGGACCGCCCTCACCTTTTCGATAGTCGCTAGAGCGTCTTTTCGTGAGCCGTAGGTGGTCACGCCGATAAACATCGCCGTTTGTTCCAGACGTCGAAGAGGTGCTTCTTTGTACATCGAGTGCTGGGCCACGCCCGTCATGGCGTAGGGGTGCAACATCTGTAAGAGCAAGGAACCAAGTCCGCCAATGAGCATTGAGGCGAGGTCGCCGTGGAGCTGTCGTGCGCCGCCGCCGATTGGCATGTACGACTCTTCGGGATCCATGCAGGCGATGGGTGGCTCTTCTCGCACACCGAGCGAACGTCGTAGTCGTCGTTGCGCCTTCGTTTGAGCCTGATTCATCGAATCCAGAACAAAGGAACGCCCTTCGTCACGAGCGTTTTCAAACGTTGCCACCCTTCAAGGCTAGGGGGATTACGTGGACTATGGCGCTTTCGCGGTGACTCTGCGAAACTGGATTCGTGGCTTCCGTACAACCATTGCGTCGAACTACCACTGAATCCGACACGATTAGCGAAGAAGAAACTCAGACGCTTCGTCCCTGGAGCGTGATCGTTTGGGATGATCCGGTCACGCCCATGTCCGTGGTCGTCATCATTTTTAGGAAGATTTTTGGTTATCCCAATGCGAAGGCCACGAAGTTAATGATGACGGTGCATCACGAAGGAAAAGCAATTGTCTGGTCCGGTGAACGAGAGCGGGCTGAGACGTACTGCGTGAAACTTCACGTCGCCGGTCTCCAAGCCACGATTGAACAGGACAATTAGTCGTGAGCAAGAACCGAATTTTTATTCGCCGACGAGACGGACGCATCGAAGTTCGTCTCAACGAGCACGGACGAAACTTGGTCCGCCAATTTGCCGAAGATGTCGTGGCGGCGGAGAATGACATCGATCACGCCTGGCACCGCCAACTTCAAGCACCCATTGATCCGAGCCGTGATATCGACGACCCCGTATCAATGCTCGCTCGACAAAAGTCGACCGCATCGAACGCCGAACTTGTTGTCCTGAGTGTTGACGAAGAGTTCATTAATGACGGCGAAGGTTGGGCGTGGCTTATGACGCTGCAAGTCGCACTTCGCTCTTTGGCCCTTAACGAAGGACTGCTAAGCGAAGACGCCTTAGCGAAAGCCGACGAAGGCACCTTGGTTGAAGTCCATTCACTGCAGCAATTACTTTTCGAACTGGCGGAATGTTTGTCGTAAGAAAAACCCAAAGAGTCCTTTGGGTTTTAAATGGTGCGCCGACCGGGACTTGAACCCGGAACCTGTTGATTAAGAGTCAAATGCTCTGCCAATTGAGCTATCGGCGCGTGACGAGTCTACATCGCCACGCGCCCGCTCGACGTCGCCGACTAGCCGTGCTGGACGGCTTTCACTTCGAGGAACTCTTCAAATCCGTACTTGCCGAGCTCGCGTCCGATGCCGGACTGCTTGTAGCCACCGAAGGGGGCGAAAATGTTGAATGCGCCACCGTTAATTTCCACTTGGCCCGTTCGGATCTTCCGTGCGACTTCGAACGCCTTTTCGTCACTCTCGGCCCAGACGCCGCCGGCGAGTCCGTACAGACTGTCGTTGGCAATCGCTACGGCTTCTTCTTCCGTGTCGTAAGGAATGATTGAAAGTACCGGTCCGAAGATTTCCTCTTGCGCAATCGTCATGGAATTCTTGACGTCCGTAAAAATCGTCGGTTGCACGTAGTGACCCTTTTCCAGTCCTTCGGGAGCGTCGGTGCCACCAAGAATGATGCGAGCACCTTCGTCAACACCTTTCTTGATGTAGTCCTTCACACGCTGCTGTTGAGCGGCACTGACGAGCGGTCCAATGAAACTCGTGCCCGTGATTGGGTCAGCGGGCTGAAAACCAGCCGCCGCGGCAACGGCGAGGTCTTCGACTTCGCTGAGCTTCGAGCGAGGTACCAACATGCGCGTCAGGGCGGAACAGGTTTGTCCTGAATTCAAGTAGCACTTGAAGATTCCGTCCGGAACGGCTTTGGTGAGATCGGCACCTTCCAAAATAATGTTGGCTGACTTGCCACCGAGTTCCAGGGAAACCCGCTTCACCATCTGTGATGCGATTTCCATAACGCGCTTTCCAGCGCGGGTGGAACCAGTGAACGACACCATGTCGGTTTTAGGGTGCGCGACGATGGCTTCGCCTACGACTGGTCCAAGACCGGTCACCATGTTGAAGACACCCTTGGGCAGTCCGACCTCGTGAATGATGTCGGCCAAAAGGAAGGCGTTGATCGGTGCAACTTCACTGGGCTTTAAAACCACCGTGCATCCTGCGGCCAGTGAGGCCGCAACTTTGTTAGCGATCTGGTGCAGTGGGTAGTTCCAAGGCGTGATGGCGGCCACAACACCAACGGGCTCGCGCACGAGTGATGAGTTTCCGACCTCTTCTTCCCACGTGAATTCCATGGCGCGCTGGGCGTTGTCGGCAAACGTTGCGGTGGGGATGCCCACCTGGATGCCCTTGGCGAGCATCAGTGGCATACCGACCTCGTTCGAGATGTTGAGCGCGATTTCGTCGGCTCGTTCGGCGAGCTTCTCCGAAATGCGCTGCAAGAACTCACCGCGTTCTTTAGGGCTGACGTTGGACCACGACGTAAACGCCGCTGCTGCTGCTTCGACAGCCTCGTTAGCTTCTTCGACAGTTCCCGACGGAATGGTCGCGTAGAGCTCGCCGGTGCCGGACGAAGTGACCTCGAGTGTGTCTTTGGAGGAGGCCTTGACCCACTCACCATTGATGTAGAACGAATCGCGAACGATAGTCATCGTTCCCCCTTACTTATGCCACGAGCCGCGCCACCCTTGACGCGATAAAGGGAATCTACACGCGATTTTGCTGGAGCAACACCTTCTTTCACTGCTCCAAAAGGAAATGAAACGCATTGGGGTGAGCGACGGGGTTCGAACCCGCGGCCTCCAGGACCACAACCTGGCGCTCTAACCAACTGAGCTACGCCCACCAAGGCTTCTAAGTATTGCACAGTGTTATTAAACGTCAACCACGAACATGTGGTTACTCGCTGGCCCTCAAACCGCTCATTACGATGGAAGAGCGCCCTTGTAGCTCAACTGGATAGAGCAGACGGTTTCTACCCGTCAGGTTGCGGGTTCGACTCCTGCCGAGGGCACGCGATCAAGCATCACGTACTTGCCCAGTAGCATCGTTGTTCGTACTCGTTCATCGGGAAACTGATTCGACGTGCACTGCGGCTGTAGCTCAGCGGATTAGAGCATCGGTCTTCGGAACCGAGTGTCGGGGGTTCGAATCCCTCCAGCCGCACCATTGTGATGTGTCGCGACACACCGGACGAACGAACCCCTGAGTTTAGGTTTCGTCCGGTGGTCGTACATGATTTCCCAGTCGAGCCCCTTGATTGGTCGGTCAGTTACGGCGTGAGGCGGCGCTCAGCAGGGCATCGATTTGTAACTCAATCTGTCGCGAGTCTTCAACGAGCGACTCCGTCGATCTAATTGCGATCATTCGCTCTTCTAGGTGGCCAGGAACACTCCAAAGGCTGGACCCCAAAAAGTCTGGATCGATTTGAGTAGTGAAATCGCCCACTGCGTTGAAGTCGCTTCGAGTTTGCCTGGCAATAGTGGCAAGTCGTGCCGATAACTGATGGAGTTCGGAAATTTCATGAGACGAAAGCGCGTACAACTGAACCAAACCAAGCGGTTGCTTGTGGTTCTTTGCACGCTGGCTAGATGCGATTGACTTGAGATGATTTCGTTCTTGCTTGATCTTGCAAATTGCATTCCAACGAATCCGGTTACCCTCCCATTCAACGCGCACCATCAAACGCTTGAACTCCTCAACGAGTTCCCAATATTCTGCGACGTTGCCGGACCGATAAACCTCCGATGCCTGTTCGAGCACTTCGTCGAGGTCGGTGTCGTCGCGGCGACTTCGAGGAACCGCCTTCAAGTTGGTCCAAGTTTCTTTGGCCCTCTCGGCGCAGTCCTCCAAGGCGACGGTCAATCGTTCGAGTTCGTCGATATCTTCGGACTTCCAGTAATCGGTATCCCGACAATTTTCTAAGTGGCGTCGAGATACCTTCGCCATGAACATCGCTGACGAGATTCGCTTGCTCATGTTCCAAACTTGCCAGCCAACGTTTTTGGTGGGATTCGGTGCTTGACTCATAATTTTCCTCCATCGCATGGCATTCGCACCTTGCCGAAGCAGGTTGCGGCGATGTCGTAGGGCCATGTCCCTCGGTCGCTCTTGATGTGCTTTCAACTGTAGTTGAAGAGTCGTGTCATTAAGCCGATCACTGGAATGCGCGTACGTCTTCGAGTGATTCTTTGGACAGATGGCTACACTCCCGATAGCGGGCAAATACCTGTTATTTACGTTGCTCCTCTGGAGGAAACACCATGATTGGCATAGTCATTGCAGTCGTCGCAGCCGTTGTCGTCATTTTTGGGCTGATGTTCATCGTTAAATCTGTTCGAATCGTGCAACAAGGATTCGTAGGTGTCGTAACAAAATTCGGAGAATTCAAGGACATCAAAAATCCTGGCTTGACCTTCATCATTCCGTTCATTGAAGTGATGAAAATCGTGGACGTTCGAGAAACGCCGAGGACCGGTGATCGCCAACAGGTCATCACACGTGACAACGTGGCCGTGATTGTTAACGCCACCATCTTTAGCCAAGTCGTCGACGTTCGCCTGGCCCTTTTTACGAACCAGGACTACCTCGTCAGCGTTGACAACTTGGCTCGCACCTCAGTACGTGCGGTGTTCGGCAGCATCACGCTGGATGATGCATTCTCTCAGCGCGAGCAAATCAGCACGATGCTCCAGACCCAAATGGAAGAGGCGACGGATAAATGGGGCGTGCGTATTAATCGCGTCGAAGTACTAGAGATCACGCCACCCGACCAAATACTCCAAGCCATGGCACTGCAGAAGCAGGCCGACCAAGAAAAGCGAGCGCGCATCTTGGAATCAGAAGGTCAACAGCAGTCCGCCGTGAACGTCGCGGATGGACAACGTCAAGCCGCTATTAAAGAAGCCGAAGGCGCACAGCAATCGGACATTCTTCGTGCGCAGGGTCGTAGGCAAGCATTGATTTTGGAAGCCGAAGGTCGAGCGCAGGCTATTGCTTCGGTGTACGCAGCAATCAAGGAACAAGCGCCCGATCCAACGTTGGTCGCTATTTTGCAACTGGACACCTTGGCCAAATTCGCCGAGAGCGACAACACGAAGTTAATTATCCCTGCCGAAAGTGCAGCGTTGCTCGGTGCTGCTCAAGCCATCAAGAGTGTGATGGCCGACGTACCTTCTGTTTCGTAGCGGCGCCTTCGTTCGCCAGCTGCTTAAACGGGGTCAACCCAGAGCGTCGTGCCGTACGCTTTTTTCACGACAATTTGTGTTCCGTTCGGAAGGGCTTCGGGCCAGTCCGTTACCGCGCGCCACAGTTCTCCTTGAATCTTGACGCGCCCCGGGCTCTTTTCGTCGCCTACGGGTTCTTCAACGAAGCCGGTCAAATTCGTGAGCGCCGTATGCGTGGGTTTACTCATATCAATTTCGTAGCGATGGTGTTGAAACTTGCGCATGGCCCACGGTCGAAGAAAAGCGATAGTTCCTCCTGAAAAAACAAGCCACGCTAGCGCTTGAATGGCGAAGGGAACGCCAACGAGGGCGAGAATGAACGCGAGCGTTGCGCCCGTACCAATGAATATTGCCAAGAACGCATTGGTGTGCATTTCAACAACGATGCAAAAGAGAACGATGACAATCCAGAAGAACACGGTCACCATATTCAAAAGTATAAGACCGGCCGGATTTCTTGGCCCGCCGCTCCTTTTAGTGTTCGTTGGCTAAGCGAAGTGGCGTGGAGACCTCGCTGGCGCGGTTCCATTTTCGAACGTGCCATTGACTAATGGTCATCGTTGCGAGCACTATCGCGCCGGACAAGAGCAATGAATATCCTTCTAATCCACGAAGGAAGCCCACGTGGTACCACTTCCACGGGTGCCATTCGAAGGGCGGATCAAAGCAGATAAGTAGCAAGAAGAGCATCGCCACGCACGTCCACGCGTCCCTACGCCATTGGGCAACAATCAAAATGGGTGCGACGACCACCCACGACCAGTGGTGCGTCCACGAGATGGGACTAATGAGCAGTTCGGTGAGAGCAAGCGCAAAGAGTCCTTCGAGCAAACGACCATTACTCACACAGACGCGGGCCACAAAGAATCCGGCGGCGAGCGTCAGTGCGCTAAGAACTACCCAAATCGTCATCGTCGCCACTTGGTTGTCACCGACGAGGTGCTGAATCAGCGAGTACCACGACTGATTCATGGCTCCGGTCGCGTTGCCCTTTTGTCCGGGCGAGAACGCCTGGTGAAACCAGTACGTCACAGAGTCTGACGGCAGAAAAATGAGTCCGACGACGCCCGCTCCAACAAAGGTGGCAATCGCCCAGTAGACCGTACGCCACGAACGCTCCGCCGCAAAATAGAAGAGATAGGTCAGGGGAGTGAGTTTGATCGCGGCGGCGATGCCGACGAGAAACCCCCGTCCGGTCTTGTGAACGTGAAAGATGTCAAACACAATGAGAAACATCAAGAGAAAATTGATTTGACCAAAGTCCATGGAACTCTGGGCTGGTTCGAGGCACACGCACATCACACCGGCCGAGGCGAACGCGAGGGCTAGACGAACGTAGCGAGGAAGAGAAAAGACGGAACCAAGGGCGATGTCGACGACACCAACGAGTGCGAGGGCACTAAGGGCCCACCACAAGACCATCGACGTCGTGACCGAAACCACGGTAAGTCCGCTGAAGAGCAGCAGCGCAAACGGGGGATACGTAAAGGGTAAATGCACCCAGGTAAATCTGTGCACGTAGGTCCGACCGTTGTGCAGCATGTTGGCGGCCGCGTCTCGGTACACCTGAAAGTCCAGCGGGCGACGATATCGCACCATGTCGGCCAAGTGGACGCCTTCGTGGACCCAAAAAAGAGATCCGACTACGACGAGAGCGAGCGCCGCGATAATTGCGTAGTACCAAGGCAAACCGAATCGCTGCAGGAAGGCGTCCCAGCCGGCACGTTCTTCCTCTGACTTAAGCGATTCCACTTTCTAAATATAAGTCACTCATAGTGCTTGCGTCATTGCGGCCCTAGGTCCCATCCCGTGATGGTGGTGTGGTCGGGAAGGCGGGATTCGAACCCGCGGCCTCCTGCTCCCAAAGCAGGCGCGCTAACCAAGCTGCGCTACTTCCCGTTCCGACATCGTGGCACACCCGCGCTCGCTGCAGCGCAGAAGGAACCAGTTGACTACTTTACGACACGGGAGCACAGTCTCTAGGCTCACGTGAACTGAATTGGGGGATCACTGTGGCACATGAATGGATAGTCGACGGTCTCGAATCCATTTGGGACGCAATTGACAAAGTAGTTCGACCGATTGCGCCTGAGGACTACGACTGTGCAACACCGTGTCCGGGCTGGAGCGTACGTGACGTACTCAGTCATTTGCTCGGGTTTGAACTGATGATGCGCGGCACCCCAGCGCCGGAAGTTGATTTTGAAATGCCGGACTACGTGCGAAACGTCATTGGTGAGCTCAACGAAAAATTTGTCGTAGCGCATCGCAACGAGCCCGGCATTGAGGTTCTCAATCAGTTTTGGGAAGCGACGAGAACGTCGCTACAGGCTCTTCGAAATTTAAGTGACGAGGAATGGGAAAAAGTCGGCTGGAGTCCCGAGGGCGACGCACCTCATCACCGGTTCCAAGAAACTCGTATTTTGGATTCCTGGATCCATCTTCAAGACATTCGTGACGCGCTCTTGATGCCCGAAGACGACCACGGCGTTGGCGAAGAAGTCGTGGTCAATCGTTTCGAGAGTGCGCTGCCTTACGTGATTGGAAAAAGAGCTAGGGCGCCGGAAGGTTCAATCGTCCGTTTTAATTTGGTGGGTCGCCTCGCTCGTTCGGTGACGGTCCAAGTCGTTGACGGGCGAGCAAAAGCCATTTCCAGCACTGACGATGAGGTCACGCTAGAAATCACCACGCCGGTGGCGCTTTTTTGGCGCCGTGGCGCGGGTCGTATTAGCGACCAGGCATTTCTTGATGCTTCGTCAACGTTCGTCACGGGTGACCGCGAACTCGCAACAAAAATTGCCTCGGGGCTCGCGGTACTCATCTAAAGGCTCTTCGCCCACTACCCGATTAGGCTGTCTCACTCTATGCGCGCTACATCCAATACCCTTGAAAACAACCACGTCCGACTGGTTGTCGAAGTCGACGAAATTGAATTAGCCGAAGCAATCGAGCACACGGCGAAGCACCTCTCGAACGAGATCTCAGTGAAGGGTTTTCGAAAAGGTAAGGCGCCGAGGTCGCTCATCGAAGCACGTCTTGGCGGAGCGAGCGTGCTTCGTTCCGAAGCTATCCGTGAATCCCTCTCCGACTTTTATGCCACCGCTGTGGCGGACACGTTGATTGATCCCATTGGTCAACCTGACGTCACCATCACGAGCGGTGAAGAAGAGGGTGCGCTGGTCTTTGAAGCGAACGTCGAAGTTCGTCCGGAAGTTTCCATTGATGGTTACCGAGATCTTCGCGTCACGATCCCTTCGCCGGACGTCAGTGACGAAGAATTAGAAGGTCAAATCAACCGTCTCCGTGACACGGACGCGGTGTTAAACGATGTGGACCGACCAATTATCACGGGCGACGTCGTGACCTTGGATATTCACGCGAAAGATCCGGCCGGTGAAGGTGATCCCCTTGACGTGGAGGATTACGTCTACACCGTTGGTTCAGGGATCATCACCGAAGGCGTCGATGAACTCATCGTTGGTCTTCGCGCCGGTGAGACCTTGAGTCTCATTGGTCCCGGACCCGCTGGTCCGCCGATGACGTTCGATCTCAATCTCAAGGTGGTGAAGGAGCGCATTCTTCCAGAACTGACCGACGAGTGGGTCAAAGAAAGCACGGAGTACGAAACGGTCGAAGCCATGCGAGACGGCATGCTCGATCAGATGCGCCGCATGAAGATTGTTGAAGCGCAAATGTCCCGTCGCGACGCGGCGCTGATGGCCCTGAGTGACCTCGTGGCCGAAGAAGACGCTCCCGAAGTGCTCGTGGACTCTGAAACCAACGAGCGACTCCAGGACCTGGGACAGCGCCTCGCGCAACAGAAGTTGAGCTTTGAGACGTTCATGCAAGTAACGAACCAAACACCCGATCAACTTCTCGAGACTCTTCGCACCGACGCTCGTCGCGCGGTGCGAGTAGACCTCGCGATGCGGGCGTTGGTAAAGGCCGAGGGTCTTGAACCTTCGGACGAAGAAATCGATGAAGAGCTCGTCAATACGGCACAAGCCATGAACGTGGACCCTGAAGTGTTGCGAAAGAACCTGAGAGAGACCGGTCGAGTCGTATCGTTTAGCAGCGAAGTCGGCAAAATGAAGGCCTCAAAATGGCTGATCGAGAACGCTATGTATATTGACGGCGCCGGCGTGGAGATCAACAAGTCGCTCTTGGAAAAGGATCAGTCCGACGACGCCAACGCATAGGGTGGACGTGATGAGTGAACTTTTTCGTGAACAGAATTACTTGGTCCCGACGGTAGTCGAGTCCTCCAATCGTGGCGAGCGCGCCTACGACCTTTACAGCCGTTTACTTCGCGAGCGCATTATTTTCCTGGGCACGCCCATAGACGACACCGTGGCCAATCTCATTTGCGCCCAGATGCTTTTTCTCGAGTCAGAAGATGCCGACAAGGACATCAACCTGTATATCAATTCACCCGGTGGCGACATCACGGGTCTGCTCGCGATTTATGACACGTTGAAGTACATCAAGCCCGACGTATCGACGTTCTGCTTCGGCCAGGCCGCTTCGGCTGCCGCCGTGCTTTTGGGTGCCGGCACGAAGGGCAAGCGCTACGCCTTGCCGCACGCGCGTGTGTTGATGCACCAACCGTGGGGTGGCGTTGGAGGACAAGCGTCAGATATTGAAATTCAGGCTCGTGAAATTCTTCGAATGCGTGATTTGCTGAACTCAATGTTGGCCCACGACACCGGTCAAACCATCGAGCGCATTGCCAAGGACACCGACCGTGACTTTGTCATCACGGCATCGGAAGCCGTGGAATATGGCTTGATTGACGAAGTTATTAACGCCCGCGTTTAGATACCCCAATTTTGACCGCGTTGCTCGTAGGATGACCAGCACGGAAGACATGTCGGAGGTGGTCCGTGGCTAAATTTGGTGAGGGCGGCGACCTCGTAAAGTGCAGTTTTTGCTCGAAGAGTCAAAAACAAGTCAAGAAACTGATTGCTGGACCCAGCGTCTACATCTGCGACGAGTGCATATCGTTGTGCAACGAAATCATTGCGGACGAGTTGGGCGATCGCCCCGAGATTGACCTCGAAGAATTGCCCAAGCCCCGAGAAATTTCGGCCTTCCTTGACGACTTCGTCATTGGCCAGTCCGATGCCAAAAAGATTTTGTCGGTCGCTGTGTACAACCACTACAAGCGCGTACAGGCGGGACCGCGTCGCGACGACGACGTTGAAGTTGCCAAATCCAACGTTCTGTTGCTCGGTCCCACGGGATGCGGCAAGACCTTCCTCGCCCAAACGCTGGCGAAGATGCTCAACGTGCCGTTCGCCATTGCGGACGCCACCGCGTTAACCGAAGCTGGTTACGTTGGCGAAGACGTAGAGAATATTTTGTTGAAGTTGCTCACGGCCGCGGACTTTGACGTGAAGCGCGCGGAGCGCGGCATTATCTACATAGACGAGATTGACAAGATCGCACGAAAAGCGGAGAACCCGTCGATCACTCGTGACGTGTCGGGTGAAGGTGTGCAACAAGCACTTCTCAAGATTCTTGAGGGCTCGGTGGCGAGCGTGCCACCCCAGGGCGGAAGAAAGCATCCTCACCAGGAATTCATCACCATCGACACAACGAATATTTTGTTCATCTGTGGTGGCGCGTTTTCTGGGTTGGAAGAAATCATTGAACGCCGTTTAGGCAAAAAGAGCATTGGTTTTAATTCGCCAGTGCAGACAAAGCGTTCGGGTGACATTGAACTCTTCCGCCACGTACTCCCTGAAGACCTTATGAAGTTCGGTCTCATTCCAGAATTTATTGGTCGTCTGCCCGTGGTGGGTGCCGTCCAACAACTCGACCGAACAATGTTGATCGAAGTTCTGACCGAACCGAAGAATTCGCTCCTTCGCCAGTACCAGCACGTTCTTGCGATGGACGACGTGGTCTTGGACATTGAAGCCGACGCGCTCGCCGCTATTGCTGACCTCGCTCTCGAGCGTGGCACCGGTGCACGTGGACTGCGAGCGATTTTGGAAGACGTGTTGCTCAACGTCATGTTTGATTTGCCTGGTCGAAGTGACGTGGTGAAGTGCGTGATTACCGCGGACACGGTTCGAAAAATCGAAGAACCGACCTACGAGTTGCGTAAGCCCACGCGAACGCGCCGCGCCAGTTAAGTCGGGTGGCTTTTCGGTCGTACAGCGACGCGCTCGCTTGGTTGGAAGCGCACGTTGATTTTGAACGCGTAGCCCCCAACCATCAAGATGTCCCGTCGCTGCAGCCAATTCACGACACGTTGGCGGCTCTCGGCGAACCTCATCGCGACTATCCGACGGTGCACCTCACGGGTACGAACGGAAAAGGTACGACGACCACTCTCGTTTCGGCGTTGTTGACCGCGACGGGTCTTCGCGTTGGGACCTTCACCAGTCCCGATTTACACGCGGTCAATGAGCGCATTGCCCTTGCCGGACAAAGCATCACCGACGACGAATTGCGCGGTCTGCTTTCACGCATGGCCGATGTGGAAAAGGCGACGGGTATTGCCCTTACGAGATTCGAGATTTTGACGGTCGCCGCTTTATTACATTTCTCTGATGAAGGCGTCGACGTTGGCGTTATTGAAGTGGGTCTGGGCGGAACGTGGGACTCAACGAACGTCATTGACAGCAGTGTCGCCGTCATCACCAACGTGGACCTTGATCACACGGCGGTGCTCGGTGACACCGTGTTCGCCATTGCTTCGGACAAAGTTGGCATCTTTCGCGCTGATGCCCTCGCGATTGTAGGAACATACGACGCGGTCGTTCGCGATGTCGCCATGGCGCGCTGCGCTTTATTGGGCACCACGCTCTGGATGGTGGGCAATGAGTTTCAACTCTTGCGCAACGATGTCGCCGTGGGCGGACGACTGCTCAGCATTCGCACGCCGTTTGCCACCTACGAAGACGTGTTGCTGAGTCTGCACGGCATTCACCAGGGCGACAACGCCACGACGGCGCTGGTCGCCACCGAAGCGTTCCTTGATCGTGCGCTCGGCGACGAAATTGTCCATGAAGTTTTTTCCACGTTCAAGATGCCAGGACGCTTGGAGCTGTTAACGCGCCATCCGATGATCGTGGTCGATGGTGCACACAATCCGGCGGGCGTGCGGGCCTTGGCGGCCACGTTAGAGGGTGCCTTTTACGTTGAAGGTGAGCGTCGCTGCGTGCTCGGCATGTTGAACGGTCGAGATGTGGACGATATGGTGCGACCGCTCGTGGAAGCGGGCTTTTTGGAATTCCACGTCTGCGCACCCTCGAGCCCCCGCGCAATGCCCACCGAAGACGTCGCTGCGGCCGTAAGAAAATACGGGGGAGTCGCCATCGAGCACCGCAGTCCACTCGCGGCCCTCGCGTACGCGCGTGAGCATTCGGGAGATGACGATCTCATCGTGGTGGCCGGCAGTCTCTATCTCGTGGCCGAAGTGCGAGGGGCTATTTTGAAGATTGCCGACCGGCGCACCTGAAAATAACTGATAGGTTCCATCCTCGTGGACCGCACCTTTGTCATCGTGAAACCCGACGCCGTCGAGCGCCGACTTATTGGAGAAATAATCGCTCGACTGGAGAAAAAGCAGTTACGAGTGGTCGCGGCCGAACTTCGACAGATAGATAATGCAACGGCGGAGCGCCACTACGCCGAGCACGCTGGTAAGCCCTTCTATGGCGATTTAATCAGTTTCATTACCCGGAGTCCGGCGCTCTTATTGGTCATCGAGGGTGAGGGGGACACGTGGAAAGTGGTCCGCAACCTCATGGGAGCAACCAATCCCAAAGAGGCGGCACCTGGGACCATTCGTGGGGATTTGGCCATTGAAATGTCCGAAAACCTTATCCACGGCTCAGATTCGGCCGAATCAGCCGAGCGTGAAATTGGGATTTTCTTTCCTGAATTTGGCTAAAGAAGGCGTGCTTGTATCTCTGGGCTGAATTCACCTAGCCTTAGAGGTACTTAAGGGCAGTTTTATCCGCGTCCTCAACAAAAGGTCTGCATGGTAGATAACCGTTTCTCGTTACTTGGTCGTGACATGGCGGTCGACTTGGGAACCGCCAACACGCTCGTATACGTGCGTGGTCGTGGCATCATCTTGAACGAACCTTCCGTGGTTGCCGTCAATATTCATGACGGTAAGCCCCTTGCAGTTGGTGCCGAAGCGAAGCGAATGATTGGTCGTACGCCGAGCAATATTCAAGCCATTCGACCCTTGAAAGACGGCGTCATTGCGGACTTCGAAATCTGCGAAAAGATGCTTCGCTACTTTATTCACCGTGTCCACCAACGACGCTTCGCGAAGCCGCGCATGGTGATCTGTGTGCCCTCTGGAATTACCGGTGTGGAACAGCGCGCCGTTATGGAAGCAGCGGAGTTCGCCGGTGCGCGAAAGGCCTACATCATCGAAGAACCCATGGCCGCCGCTATTGGCGCAGGTCTTCCTATTCACGAACCAACGGGCAACATGGTTGTTGACATTGGTGGTGGCACGACGGAAGTCGCCGTTATCAGTCTCGGTGGCATCGTGACTAGTCAGTCCATTCGCGTGGGAGGCGACGAGCTCGATGAAGCAATCGTGGCCTACGTGAAAAAGGAATTCCAGTTGGCCCTCGGTGAGCGCACGGCAGAAGAGATCAAGATTCAACTCGGCTCCGCCTACGCCCTGGAAGAAGAACTGCGAGCAGAGATTCGTGGACGCGACCTAGTGACGGGACTACCAAAAACCGTCGTTATCTCGACCCAACAAATTCGTGAAGCCATGGAAGAACCCATGCAGGCCATCATTGACGCCGTGAAGGTGACGCTTGACCGCACACCCCCCGAATTGTCGTCGGACATCATTGAGCAGGGAATCGTGTTGACCGGTGGTGGTGCGCTGCTCCATGGCATTGCAGCACGTTTGGAATTCGAAACGAATATTCCAATCGTGATTGCTCGTGATCCCCTTAACTGCGTAGCCATTGGAAGTGGTATGTGCTTAGAGGAACTCGATATCTTCCAGCGCATGCTTAAGACCGCTCCCGCGCACTAACCGTGGCGAGCGATCGCACGCGCCGGCGCGCGGTCGTGCTGGGCGTCGTCGTGACGGTCGCCGTCTTAGTCCTCTATTTGAGTGGTGGTATAGGTTCACGCTTGCGAAGTGGCGCGGGACTCATTGAAGAGCCCTTTAGTTGGGTGGTCGAAGCCATAGGCCGACCGATTGGTCACCTCTTCGCCGGTGCCATTAGTTATTCGGACGTCGTCGCCCAGAATCAAGAGTTGCGCCACCAGCTCGGTGAAGAAGAACTGAAGGCTAATCAGGTCTGGCCACTGGAACGCCAGTTGCAACAACTCACGACGACGCTCAACGTTCCGTTCGTTGGTTCGTTGCCTACCGAAGTCGCTCAAGTGACGACGAACTCGCCGACGAACTTCGCCGCAACCTTTGACATTTCCAAAGGCCGCGACGACGGTGTGCTCGCGGGGATGCCCGTAGTCGCCAACGGCGGACTGATCGGTCGAGTTACTTCTACGACGGCGCGAGGTGCGACGGTGCTACTCATCTCGGACACCTCGAGCGTCGTTGGTGCGTCGTGGAGTGCGACGTCACCCGACGTGCTTATCTACGGACGCGGCGTTAATAACAACCTTTCTGTGAGCTCCGTATCCTTCACGAACAACCTGCGCCCCGGAACCGTTCTTTCGACCGATGGACTCCAGGGTGGACTGTTTCCACCGGGTCTTCCCGTAGCCACCGTGAAGAACATCACCTTGACGCCAGGCGCTTCGACGTACGACCTGGTTCTGTCACCGCTCGCGGACCTCAAACACCTCTCTTACGTGGACGTGGTGATGTGGGAGCCCTCCACGTGAGACGGGCACTAATTCCGCTCCTCATCGTGTCGCTCGTCGTCGTTGCCGTTCAACTCAGCATTTTTTCGAACCTTCGCTTCGCTGGTGTCGTGATCATGCTCGTGTGGCTCTTGCCCATTGCTGTTGGACTTACCGGAGCAACCACGTTGGCCGTAGGAACGGGCGTGCTGGTGGGACTTTTTTTTGATGCCCACACCATTACGGTCTTTGGTCTGACGGCGATCGTGGGTGGCGTCCTTGGTTACGCCGCGTCGCCCCTTGGTCGAGAAGGTGTGGGCGATCTTGATTCCGCCGCGTGGTGGGTGACGCCACTTATTGCGAGCGTGGGAGGATTTCTCGCACCACTCGCGTACATGATTTGTGCCGAAGTCACCGGCCAGTTCAACGTGTGGCGAGACAGCGTGTTTTCGATGATGGTCGTTAACGCGATTGCATTCTTTATCTTTGCTCGACCAATGGCGCGCCTCGCAAGAGCCATCGTGGGCGAAGGTTCTCGACGGTGAAGCGTTCGTGGCGCCAGCGTCGCGTTCGCTCGCGTCCAGCTCGTTGGTGGAATCCTTGGCGCTCACTTCGACCCAGTAAGGGACGTGGCCGACGGATCAATGAAACAAAGAGCTTTGGTATTCGAGACATCGTTGCCTCACCCAGTGAAGTCCAAGCGCGTCCCGATCTTCGCTGGCGAATTATTGGTCTGCTTTTTGTGCTGCTACTGGTTCTTTTGATTCTGCGCTTAGGGCAGTTGCAAATTGGCGAGCACGCCGCCGCGCAAGCAACGGTGGAATCCAATTCTCTGCGCGTCAGCTACACGCCCGCGACGCGAGGCAACATTTATGACCGTAGCGGTGGGCTGCTCGTGGGCAACACCACGGACACGGAGCTCCTCTTATCTCGAGCTGAAGCCGCCCTCCATCCCTCAATTAAGGGATCGCTCGCCTCACTGACGGGACTCAGCGTCAAGCAGATCAACGCCGCCCTCAATAATGTCCAGTACAGCCCCTACCAGCCGGCGCCAATTCTGCTTACGACGCCGCCAGCCTTGGTGGAGTTTTTGGCGCTGCACCAGAGCGAATTTCCGGGCGTCACCGTGGCGAAAATTTCAACGAGGACGTATCCGGGTACAGGATCGTTAGCGCCACACGTCCTCGGCTACGTCGGTCCCATCGCCGAGAAATTGTCCCAACTCCCGAAGGGCTATCAAACGGACTCGGTCATTGGAAAGACGGGAATCGAGGAAGAGTACGAGCAGTTCTTGCGCGGAACCGAGGGCACGCAGACGCTCGAGGTGAACGCCCTTGGTCAGATCCTCAATACGGTCAAAACAACGAAGGCGCAGGCCGGAGACTCCGTGGTGTTGAATCTCGACGCTGGCTTGCAACAAGCAGTGGACAACATTTTGTCCGCCGGGATTTTGAAAGACCGCACCACTCTCGACCCCGTCTCGAAAGTGTTACCGAAGGCTTTAAACGGTGCGGCAATTGTTCTTAATCCCAATAACGGTCAAGTGCTCGCGATGGCGAGTTATCCGGGCTACGACTTGACGAATTTTACGACGGGACTTTCCAAGGCCGAGTACAACCAATTGATTGCCACCGGAGCTTTTAACAACGAAGCCATTCAGGGCCTCTACGTTCCCGGCAGTACCTTCAAACTCATCACCGCCACGGCGGAACTGCAATCGGGGATCATGTCGTCGAATTACGTGGTGGACGACACCGGCAGTTTCAAGGTGCCGGGTTGCCTGCAGGGATATCACGGTTGCGTGTTTCACGATGACGACAATGCTGGCGCGGGACCAGTCAATTTGGCAAAGGCCCTCACGGTTTCATCGGATTATTACTTCTACAACCTCGGCTATCTTTTTTGGTCACAGCAATCCAAATACGGACTTACGCCCATTCAAAACGTCGCGGCGAAGTACGGACTGGACGGCTACACGGGCATTGATCTTCCCAACGAGAATTTTGGACGCGTCGACTCGCCGGCGGTGCGACGACTGTTGCACTCGGAAGCACCGAAGAACTTTCCTACGGTGGGCTGGTACACCGGTGACAATGTCGAGATGGCGTTTGGTCAAGGTTCAACGGCTGTCACTCCGATTGAAATGGCGAACGCCTACGCGACGTTCGCCAATGGTGGCACGGTGTACGCCCCCGAAGTAGCCGCCGGCGTCGTGAACGCGCACGGCAGAGTAGTCCTTCGTTATCTGCCACGCGTAATCTCGCACGTCAATTTGCCAGCGTCCATTCGCGAGCCCATATTGCAAGGTTTGACCGGCGTGGTGGCGAACCACGACGGAACAGCGAGTGGCGCCTTCGCGGGCAACATCACGTTCTCGCTCAGTTCGTTCCCGATTGCCGGAAAAACGGGTACCGCGAGTAACCAACCCGGCCAAGAACCCAACTCGTGGTTCGTTGGTTTTGGCCCCACCTACGCGCCGAAGTATGTGGTGCTCTGTGTCATTGAACAAGGTGGCTACGGCGCCGACGCGGCCGCGCCCATCGTCGCCAAAATCTTCAATTATTTAGTCCAGCACCCCGTGGGCAACGTGAAGTTCAAGCCCCAACTTGTGGTGCCCACAACAAAGACCAACAAGAAGACCACCAAGGCCGCCGGCTAGGCAGATGCGCTCAGGAGCGACAAGGCGCAGTTCGGCCCAATCAAGGAGTAGCCTTACGTCGTTGGGAGTTGGCGCCAAAGAACGGTGCTCAACTTGAAGAACGATGTACGCATCGCCGCTGACCTTCGTGGTCGCTGCGATGCAGAAAACGCAAGGGAAAATATAGTGATGAACGACATCAAGTCGACGTTCACCCTCGCTCGAGGCATTTCAGCTTCTTCTCGGTCCCAACAATTGATCGACAGTGATGATTTTTCACGTGGGTTCGACGGATTCGTCAACTCGCCTCAGGAATGTCACGGCATCCGCGTCCGCGCGGGTCACGTCATGAACGCAAGGAGTTTCCGTCGTGAACGACGAAACAAACAACACCAGTACCCCCAGTCCCACCACGCCCCGCATTGGCGATACTCGTCCTGCGCCGCCGTCGACTGAACCAGCCAACGAAGTAAATCGACCCAGTCGTCCCAACGACCAAGACGGAGCAACGTCGAATCAACGTCGACGTCGCGGTGGTCGTGGACGAGGTCGCGGACCAAGTCCCCAGGCGAACCAGGCCCGTGCCCCACGTCCCGTTGGCGAAGCCATTGAGGCCTCAGCTCCCGAGGGAGTGAGCGACGGTGGCGGCCAGCGCGGACGCAATAAGCGACGTCGCGGCAACGAACGTCGTGGCCGCGCCCAAGGTCGCTATCTCATGTGTGTGCACGTGGCGAAGGACGCCACGCACATTGCAACACTCGAAGGTCGCTCCCTCGTGGAATACACCGTGGCAAAGGTGTCCGATGAGACGAACCAAATCGACGGCAACATCTACGTGGGACGGATTCAAAACGTCCTGCCGGGAATGGAACTTGCTTTCGTTGACATCGGAATTCCCAAAAACGCAGTCTTGTATCGAGGCGACATTTCCTTCGAGCGAGACGACGTGGAAGAAGAATCCAAGGGCGAAAAGCGCATCGAAGAGATGCTGAAGTCTGGCCAAACCGTCGTCTGCCAAGTAACGAAGAATGCCATTGGCGCCAAGGGCGCCCGGCTCACGCAGGAAGTTTCCATTCCCGGTCGATTCGCGGTACTCGTACCAAACTCCTCGACCATTGGCATCTCCAAACGCCTGGCCGACGGCGAGCGCCGTCGACTTCGAAAGATCATCGATGACGTGAAGCCCGAACGTCACGGTCTCATTGTTCGTACGGCCGCCGAAGGCGTAAGCGCCGACGATCTCGCTCGCGACGTTGCCTCACTGACCGAAAAATGGGGCGCCATTGAGGCCGAGGTTGCGAAGTCACCCCAACCTCGTCTCGTTTATCGCGACCTGGACCTAGCAGTGCGTGTGCTGCGTGAAGAACTAAACGATGACTACCGAGGTGTGCTTATTGACGACCTCGATCTCTACGAAAAGGTCCTCGACTACGTGAACGCCGTCAATCCAGAACTCGCGGACCGGGTCGAATACTACGACCGATCAACGGAAGAACTGCCGGTCTTCGAGCGTTACTTTGTCCACGAGCAGTTGCACCGTGCGCTCGACCGCAAGGTGTTTTTGCCTTCGGGTGGTTCGCTCATTATTGAGCGAACGGAGGCTCTTACGGTCATTGACGTGAACACCGGAAAGAACGTTGGAAAGACCAATCTCGAAGAAACCGTCTTTCGAAACAACCTCGAAGCGGCCGAAGAAGTGGCTCGACAGCTCCGCATCCGTGACATTGGTGGCATCATCGTCATCGACTTCATCGACATGGAAACCAAGGCCAATCGTGAGGCGGTGGCGTCGACACTTCGCCAAGCCTTGTCACGCGATAAGACCCGAACGCAGGTCTTTGATATTTCAGAGTTGGGCCTCGTTGAAATGACTCGCAAGCGCGTTAATGAAGGCCTGCTCGAGTCCGTCTCGAGCGTTTGCGCCGTGTGTGACGGACGCGGCTTTGTTGTCTCGACGGGCCTGTAGGGCTCGTTGGCCCTTGACGCTTTGGGCTAAGATAGGAACCCTATGTATGCCGTGATTCGCATTGGAACGTCCCAGGAACGGGTAAGCGAGGGCCAGGTGGTCCGAGTTGACTTGCGTCCAGAGGAAATTGGCAAAGCCGTGGAATTTTCCCCGGTTCTGATTGTCGACGGCGACAAGGTTCTGGCGGGTCCGGCACTTACGGGTGCCAAGGTGACCGCCAAAATCATTGGCGAAGAGAAGGGTCCGAAGATTCGTGGCCTGACCTATAAGTCGAAGGCCAACCAGCGAAAGCGTTGGGGACACCGCCAGCACTATTCGACGGTAGAAATTACGAAGATCGCTACGAAGGGCCCCGCGAAGGCACCCGCCGCAGAAAAGGCTGACGCGCCCGTTAAGGCAGCGACACCCGCGAAGAAAGCTGCTGCACCGGCGAAGAAGGCCGCAGCACCAGTGAAGAAAGCCGCAGCAGCAAAAAAGACGACGGCCACGAAGGCCACTGCGGCAACGAAGGCATAAGGAGCTGACATGTCAAAGACCAAAGGTGGCGGTTCAACTCGAAACGGTCGTGATTCCAACGCGCAACGTTTGGGTGTTAAGACTTTCGACGGCACAGCCGTCAAGACGGGCATGATCATTGTTCGTCAGCGGGGTACCAAGTTCCATCCGGGCCGTAATGTCGGCATTGGTAAGGACGACACCCTGTTCGCGCTCGCTGAGGGAACTGTGAAATTCGGCCACCGAGGCGGCAGGAAGCTAGTTGACGTTCTCGTTGACTGAGCTTTACTCCTAAGAAACAAGAAACCCCCGGGGCCTCGGCCCCGGGGGTTTCTTGCAAGAACTATGGGTTACATACCCTTGACGGCCTTCTTAAAGGTCGTGCCAATGGAAACCTTCGGAGCCCGTGAGGCCTTCACCTGGATTGGCTCACCGGTCTGCGGGTTACGCGCGGTACGCGCCTTCCTCTCAACACGCTCGAATGACAGGAAACCAGAAAGAACAATCTTTTCTCCCCCTGAAACGCCCTTCACGACGACTTCTTCGAACGCCTTGAGAACATCTGTCACCGTGCTCTTGGTTGCGCCGCTTTCCGCGACGATTGCATCTACCAACTCGGCCTTGTTCACCGGTCGACTCCTTACTCTTCATTGAATCGGACTCGGAGAGTTCCCAGTCACTGGAGCCATCTTTATCCTCCAACCCTGCAATTTTGCGGATATCTGGCTTATTTCCGCGATTTGGGTCATAGTGCCTATTAAAAAAACCTGATCAGAAGGACTTTAACAAAATCCTGATATTTGGCCGTTTCGCTCAAAAACAGAGCTTTTAGGACCTTTTTGTTCGCTTCTGAGGGCATTTCAAGGGGATCAAGAACGTGTGCATTTGAGCGAAGGAAGTTGGCGAATGAGCGATGTTTTCAGGGCTCTGAAGTCTTTCGAGCACGCAATCGTAGGATGTTGTTATGTCGTCATTCGTTGATTCTGCACAGTTGCACGCGAAGGCGGGTGACGGAGGAGCGGGGTGCGTCAGTTTTCGACGTGAAGCACACGTTGCCAAGGGCGGACCTGACGGCGGTGACGGCGGGCGAGGCGGCGATATTTGGCTCGTCGCCGATACCAATCAAGCGTCGCTGCTTGGTTTTCGCGATCACCCGTTTCGACGAGCGACGGACGGAGAACACGGTACATCGAAGCGTCAACACGGAGCTCGCGGTAAGGAACTCGTCGTCACGGTGCCGGTGGGGACTGTTGTTAAAACACTGGAAGGAGAGGTCCTCATGGACCTCGAAAACAATGGTGATCGATGGTTGGCCGCTGAAGGTGGCCTCGGCGGTGCAGGAAACGCGCGATTCCTATCTAATCGTCGTCGTGCTCCGGCGTTTGCGGAACAAGGCGAAGCCGGTGAAGAGCGTTGGTTCAATCTTGAATTGAAACTACGAGCCGACGTGGCACTCATTGGTTTTCCCAACGTCGGAAAGTCGACGCTCATATCTCGTGTTTCAGCGGCTCGACCAAAAATCGCCGACTATCCCTTTACAACGCTCGTTCCCAACCTCGGTGTAGTGCGCGTCGGTGAGCGAACGGGTCGTCCGGGCGAGGCCACGGAGTTTGTTATGGCGGACATTCCCGGCCTCATTGAAGGTGCTGCGCAAGGTCGCGGTTTGGGTCACGATTTTCTGCGTCACGTAGAACGAGCTCGAGTGCTGTGCGTCTTGATTGACCTTTCACCCGACGCACCGCAGGGCCCAATTGAGCAAGAACAGATTCTGCTTCGCGAACTGGGCGATTATCAAGCCGATCTTCTCGAGCGTCCCCGAGTGATTATTGGATCGCGCAGTGACCTCGCAGGTGAGAACGAGCATGATTTGCTACTTGTTTCGTCGGTGACTGGTGATGGCCTCAACACTCTCGTTGGAAAATTGGCCCAACTCGTCACGCAAGCCCGAGAAAACGAAGCCGAAGCCGCGCAAAGTGAAATCATCGTGCACCGTCCGCTCCCTGAAGAAATCCGAATTGAAAAAGCGGGACCCAATTCGTGGCGAGTGCTTGGACGTCCTGCACTTCGTGCGGTGCGCTTTCAAGACTTGACCAACGATGAAGCTCTCGACGAAGTCGTCCGGCGACTAAAGGATCTTGGCGTTGATCGACTTTTGCATCGAGCCGGCGTGCACGAGGGTGACGAAGTGACGCTTGGTTCGTTGACATTTGAGTGGTGGCGAGATCAGGGTGGCGCCGGACTCGACCGCGGTGAAAAGCACCGCACCACGAGACGCGAACGTCTGGCCCGCCATGGTCGTTTGGACTCAGAAAATTTGGTGGAATTGGATGATGATGAGTTCTCGTAGCGTTGTCGTTAAGGTCGGAACCTCGTCGGTAACCAATGGCGAAGGTGGCGTTGACACGGACGTGCTGCATTCGTTGGCCGCCGACATTTCCCAGTTACACGAGAGTGGCGTTCGAGTTGTGCTCGTCACTTCGGGCGCAATCACCGCTGGATGGACGGACGTGGGAAGAGGTGCACCTCGTCCGAGCGCACCCCAAGTACTCCAGGCCGTATCTGCCGTGGGTCAACCTTTGTTGATGAGCGCCTGGCGAGATGCGTTTGCTCCCTACGGGATTCTGGTTGGTCAGGTTCTGCTCGCGCCGCTGGATTTTGCTCACCGGGGTCAGTACTTGCAAGCGCGCGGCACGTTAGAAGCGCTCGGCGATCTCGGCGTTATTGCCATCGTGAATGAAAACGACGCAGTCTCCGACGAAGAAATTCGATTTGGTGACAATGATCGTCTGGCGGCTTTAACGGCCAATTTGGTGGCGGCGGAACTTCTCGTCCTGCTCACTGACACCGATGGTTTATTGACCGCTGATCCACGACTCGACGCGAACGCAACGTTGATTGAAGAAGTGACGTCAATTGATCACGACGTTGAACTTCTCGCTGGCAAAAGCGGATCTGACGTGGGAAGCGGAGGTATGAGCTCAAAATTGGCGGCGGCAAGAATGGCCACCTGGTCGGGAATTCGTGCCATCATTGCGCCGGCGCGAGCCACGACGCCGATTCTTCGAGCCGTGGACGACGACACAGGATTTGGTACGACGTTCCATGCCCGAACCGAGCGTCTCTCCGCGAGGAAAGCGTGGATTGCCTTCGCGCTCCCGACACTCGGACACTTCACCCTGAACGATGGGGCAATTCGAGCCATTGAAAAGGATGGGCGGAGTTTGCTACGCATCGGCATTGAGCACGTCACCGGCGCTTTTGAAGAAGGTGACGCCGTGGAAATCCTCGACCCCGCCGGCGCCTTAGTAGCGAAGGGCCTCACGCGTGTCAGCGCGGAATCATTTGATCAAGGTGACGACGTGGCTGTGCATCGCGACGACCTCGTGCTACTTCGTCGCTCGTAATCGTCTCTATTACGCTGGTCAGATGACTCGGAGCACCCTTCAAGCGCAGGGAGAGCGCGTCCGCGCGGCGGCTCGAGAACTGGCAAAGGCCAGTGACGAACAACGCCGAGAGGTGCTGTTGCGAGTGGCGAACGCTCTGGAAACTGAGAGCGACGCGTTGCTTCGAGTTAACGAGCAAGAACTTAAACGTTTTGAAGGCGAAGGTGCCGGCCGCGACCGACTGCAGTTAACGACGGCGCGAGTGAAATCAATGGCCGAGGCACTTCGCGAAATCGCCAGTTTGCCTGATCCTCTCTTTGAAGAGAGTGACCACCAAGTACGCACCAATGGACTGCGTGTAAAGAAGATTCGCGTACCGCTCGGCGTCATTGGAGTTGTCTACGAAAATCGCCCCAACGTCACCAGTGACGTGGCGGGGCTCTGCGTACGAAGTGGTAACGCCGCATTTCTTCGAGGATCCTCGAGCGCCCTAGAGACCAATAAATTCATTGTGGGTCTGTGGCAAAGCGCTCTTACGGGACTAGGCCTTTCGAACGAGACAGTCGCGCTCGTTGAAGACACGTCGCACGAAACGGCCGTATCGTTCATGCAACTCACTGACGTGCTCGACTGTCTCATTCCTCGAGGCGGACCGAGCCTAATTGCCGCGATGCGTGAACACGCCCGCGTACCGTACGTTTTAGATGGCGACGGCAATTGCCACGTCTACGTGGACGCTGACGCCGATCTTGAAATGGCGGAACGAATCATCCGAAACGCCAAGGTGTCAAGGCCTGGTGTTTGTAACGCGGCAGAGACACTGCTGGTTCACGAAGATGTGGCGGCGGCATTCCTTCCTCGACTCGAGGCGCTGTTGCCAGAAGTAGAACTTCGAGCTGACCAACGAGCTCGCCAGTATCTGCCCGGAGCTCTGGACGCTACGGATGCTGACTTTTCTTCTGAATTCCTTGATTTAATTTTGGCCGTTGGCGTCGTGAGTAGTTTTAACGATGCCGTCGCGCACGTTGCGAAAAATGGCACTGGACATTCCGAGGCCATCGTGACGAAGAACGAAGTAAACGCACAGCGATGGATTCGCGAAGTTGATGCCGCGGCGGTGCTCGTAAATGCATCGACCCGTTTTATTGACGGAGGCGAGTTGGGGCTCGGGGGAGAAGTGGGAATTTCGACGCAGAAGCTCCACGCCCGAGGGCCGATGGGGCTTCGCGAACTGACGTGCTTGAAATGGGTTGTTGAAGGAGAGGGACAGATTCGATGAGTGCGATAGATCCGCGCCAGGAGTTGGCCGACCGCTTGGGTCTGGAGGCGGTGCCACCCCCACGTTTCGAGTCGCCGAAAGACGTGCAAGAACGTCTGCGAGAAAATGACTACTTGAGCGATGACGCAATTGCGTCGGTGACGTTTTTGGCCGACCGCTTGGCCAAGCCAATTTTGGTGGAAGGCCCCGCTGGAACGGGAAAGACGGCGCTCGCCAAAGCAGTCGCCGACGCGGTGGGTGCACGTCTTATTCGTCTGCAGTGTTACGAGGGGCTCGACGAATCAAAGGCTCTCTACGAGTGGAACTACCGAAAACAGTTGCTGCGAATTCAAGCGGGACGCCCCGAGGGCAGTGGTGCCGAAGAGTGGAAAGCCCTGGAAGAAGACATCTTCGCCGAGGAGTTCTTGCTCACGCGTCCGTTGCTCGAAGCCATTTCGGCATCCGAACCCGTGGTACTGCTGATCGACGAAGTTGACCGCGTGGAACTGGAAACCGAAGCGCTTTTGCTCGAGATTCTCTCCGAGTACCAAGTGTCGATTCCCGAACTCGGAACGGTTCGCGCCAAGCAGATTCCGATGGTGTTTCTCACCTCGAACAACACTCGTGAACTCTCTGAAGCGTTGAAGCGTCGCTGCTTGTATCTCTACGTTGGTTATCCCGATGTGGAACGTGAGCGCGACATCATTGTTTCTCGCGTGCCCGGCATTACAAACGCTCTGGCGGAGCAAATTGCACGGGTTGTTCGCTCGCTGCGCACTCTCGATTTGAAAAAGGCTCCTTCAGTTTCGGAGACACTCGACTGGGCGCGCACGTTGGTGGTGCTTGGACGAGACGAGATTGGGGACGAAGATACCGCGGCGACGCTGCACATTCTTTTGAAGTACCAATCGGACATTGAAAAGGCCACCAAGGAACTTTTGGGACGTACGAAGACAATTGCTTAACGTCCTCGGCGACTTCATCGCGGAACTGCGTGCGGCGGGCATTCCGGTCTCGATGACGGAACACGTGGACGCCGCTCGTTCAATTGCGGTGATTGACGTCGCGGATAGGTCGATGTTGAAAGAGACGCTCTCGGCGACGCTCGTAAAAGATGGCGATCACAAGCCCGTTTTTAATGCGGCGTTTGACGTCTACTTCGCGCTGCGATCGTTTAGCAGTGTGGATGATTTGCTGGGTGAAAGTGGTGAAGATTCCGACGAGAGTTCGCGGGCCAGCGATCCCAACGCCACGGGACTCCAAGGTCCCGGTGGATCTCGAGGCATGGGGGCGGGTTCTTCCACCACGATGTCCGCCGAGGAATTGGCGGAATTGCTCTTTCGCGCCCTTCGCGACGGTGACCAGAGTGGACTACGCAAGGGCGCCGCTGAGGCAGTGACTCGTTACGCCGGCATGGAACCTGGTCGTCCCGTGGGTGGTACGTATTACCTCTACCGAACGCTGCGAAATCTAGAACTTGATCAATTGAACGAACGGCTCGCTGGTCTGCGCATGCCCGACGCACCCGGTGATGATCATTTGGGAGAACGTCTCGCTCGTGACGATGCGAAAGCCCGAATTGATGCGCTGAAGTCCGCTATCGAAAGTGAGATTCGCGATCGTTTGGTTGAGGACCGTGGCGCCGAAGCCCTCGCCAAGTCAGTGCGAAAGCCACTTCCCGAGGACCTTGACGTTATGCACGCCAATCGTGACGAAATGGCGCAGCTCGAACGTGCGCTTCGACCTCTCAGCCGAAAACTTGCCGTGCGTCTGGCGCGAAAGCGAAGGCGAAGAAGGCGCGGTCCGGTGGACCTTCGAAGTACCGTTCGTCGGAGTCTTTCTACCGGTGGCGTGCCGATTGATCTTCGTTTTAAACCCCCGCACCCTGCAAAGCCCGAGATCATTGTGATTGCTGACATTTCGGGTTCGGTTGCGTCGTTCGCGAGATTTACATTGCACCTCGTACACGCGATTGGATCGCAGTTTTCCAAAGTCCGTAGTTTTGTTTTTGTTGACGGACTCGACGAAGTGACGCACTTGTTTGAAGGTACCGATGATCCCGCCGAAGCAGTGGCGCGCATCAACGCTGAAGCCGACGTCATTGCCTTTGATGGCCACAGTGATTACGGTCGAGCACTCCTCACGTTCCACGATCTTTATGCGGATCAAATAACAAAACGATCGGCGGTATTGATCCTTGGAGATGCGCGCAACAATTATCACCAGGCGCATGCCGAAGTCGTCGCCGATCTGCACTACCGCGCAAAGGCCGTCTACTGGCTTAATCCTGAACCCGTGAGCTATTGGAATTCGGGTGATTCCATCATCAACCAGTACGAGCCTTATCTTGACAAAGTCGTCGAGTGTCGAACGCTCCGACAACTTGAAGCCTTCGTGGGCGAACTCGCGTGAGCGACGCAACTGGTCCACCCGAAGGTTTTCGCACGATGGACCCCCTCGTAGAGGGAACACGCCTGGTCTTTGTTCGACACGGTGAAGCCGTCTGCAATAAAGAGGGCATCGTGGGTGGGCCCCTGGGCTGTGGCGGACTGACCGAACTTGGTCGCGAACAAGCAAGTGCCCTTCGAGATCGCTTGGTGTTCTCTGGGGAGCTGGCGAAGGCTACGGCGTTATATACGTCGATCTTGCCTCGAGCCATTGAAACAGCACAGATCATTGCGCCGGGCTTACCTACTCTGACGCCGGTGGCCGACTGCGATCTCTGTGAACTTCACCCCGGTGACGCGGACGGACTCACGTGGCCCGAAGTGGTCGAACGCTTCGGCGTCGTGAACTGGGACGAAAATCCCGATGCTCCCATTTCACCCGGCGGTGAGTCGTGGCTCGCTTTCTATGAGCGGGTCGCTCGCACGATCGACAAGCTGGTGCAACGTCACCCCGACGAACTCGTCGTGATTGTGGCCCACGGTGGGGTCGTTGAACAAGCGATGAAAATTGTTGGTGGCGATGCGCCCGAGCGACGACTTCGATTGCGGACGGAACATTGTTCAATGACCGAGATTGAATTTCGAAAAGGTCGAAAACGACTGCTTCGATACAACGACCGCGCGCCGCTCGCGAAGATTTAGTTCTGCAGGAATTCAGCCACGCGAAACGCGAGGTCCAAGCTCTGTGAAGCATTGAGACGTGGATCGCACATCGACGTGTAGTTAATCTCGAGGTCGTCTTCGTCAAGTCCCTGACCGCCGCCGAGACATTCGGTGACGTCGTCACCGGTCAACTCAATGTGAAGCCCTCCGGCCCAGGTGCCAAGTTGGTGATGGATGGAAAAGAATTGTTCCACTTCTCGAAGAACGTCCTCGAAGCGACGCGTCTTTTTCCCACTCGCGGCGCTGAAGGTGTTGCCGTGCATTGGATCGCAGGCCCAAACAACGTTAAGGCCGCTCTCTTTCACGTTGGTAATGAGTTCTGGAAGTACGTCAAGGATTTTGTCACGACCCATTCGGGATATCAGCGTGAGGCGCCCGGGCACGTTGTCGGGATTAAGACGCTCCGCCAGTGCCACGAGTTCGCGAGGTGTACTCGTGGGGCCAACTTTTAGGCCCAGCGGATTAGCAACACCGCGCAGAAACTCCACGTGGGCGCCGTCGAGTTGGCGAGTGCGGTCACCTATCCACAAAAGGTGCGCGGACGTGTCGAACCAGTCACCACTCAAAGAATCTTGACGCACGAAGGCTTGTTCATAGGGGAGGATGAGCGCTTCGTGGCTCGTGTAGAAATCCACTTCGTGCAACGAACTCTCTCGCCCAAGATCAATACCGCAGGCGCGCATGAATCGCATGGCCCGTTCGATATCGTCAGCGATAGCCGAGAAGCGTTTTCCTTCGATGGTCTCCAGCACAAACTGCTGGTTCCAAGCGTGCACGCGTGAAAGATCAGCAAAACCACCCTTGGTAAACGCTCGAAGAAGGTTGAGTGTCGAGACGCTCTGGTGGTAGGCCTGAAGCATTCGCGTGGGATCGGGGCGTCGCGATTCGGGCGTGAAGGCCTCATCATTGACGATGTGACCGCGGAACGCTTCCAACGTGACACCGTCTTGCGTTTCAAAACTCTGTGTGCGGGGCTTGGCAAATTGGCCCGCGATGCGTCCGACTTTTACGACGGGAACACCTGAGGCGTAGGTGAGTGCCACCGCCATCTGCAAGATGACCTTTAACTTGTCGCGAATGGCGTCGGCCGAACCATCGTGGAAGGACTCGGCGCAGTCACCCGCTTGCAGCAAAAATGCGCGACCCTGCGAGACGTCAGCCAAGTGCTCGGTGAGTCGTCGAGCTTCACCCGCAAAAACAAGCGGTGGTTGCTTGGCGAGCTCGCGTTCCACCGCGTAGAGCGCTTCACTGTCGGGCCAGAGAACACCCTGGTCGGCAGGAAGCGCGCGCCACGAGTCGGGCGCCCAGTCGTTCGCGGTCGTAGTCATCTCTCTATCGTAGAAGGTGACCACGAACATTGGAATTATGGCGTTCTAGGGTGAAGGGGTGACGGCTCAGCGGATTGCGCTTTTTGGGGGAACGTTTGACCCGCCGCACCGAGGGCACGTGGCGGCGATTGAAGCCGCACTCGCGACGGGCGACTTTGATGAGGTCGTCGTTACCGTCGCGGGCGACCCTTATCAAAAGAGCACCAGACAGAACCTCTCTTTGGGTGATGTTCGACTCGCTATGGCCGAGGCGGCCTTTTCTCCGCTCAAGAATGTTCGCGTCTCGGATATTGAATTGCGTCGTGAGGGACCGACCTACACGATTGACACGGTGCTGACGTTGCAGCGCGAGGCCAGTGACGTTCAGCTACTCGTCGGCGCCGACGTCGCGGTGTCGATTGACGGGTGGCACCGCGCCGCAGAACTCGCAACACTGTGCGTCGTGAACGTTGTGCCTCGAGAAGAGTTGGCGCCCGCGTTTTCTCAGGAATGGCGAGTGCGACTTATACCAATGGAGCCCGTCGATCTATCAAGCTCATGGATCCGCGATGAACGTGGCGACGCACATTCTCTAGAAAAATTCCTACCTTCCGCCGTAGTGCCACTCTGGCTTGCGGCTCGAGGGTAGTGTTATCGCGGATGGCAGTTCGAGTCTTCGACCTGACCGAACCGCAGGTAACACACCTGACGGTAGTTGAGGCGGCGCCCAAGCGTCGCCAAGAGGTTCGACGTATTAAGCGTCGCTGGGCCATCGTCGGATTTTGTTCTATGGCGGTGCCCTTCGCGGTCGCTGCGATCACGCTCGGAGTGCTGCGCTGAGTTACGGGGCCACGGACCAAGTCTCCTTTGACTGGCCCTTTGACGACGAGATCAAGACCCTGCTGCGCGTAGTTCTCGAAGGTGCCAACGAAAAGATCGCCGTTGATCCGGTGGTCCTTAATCTCGTCGAACTCCAAGACACCTTTGACGCTCTCGTTGTCGTTTCGGGACGGAATGATCGACAGGTACGAGCCATAGCCGAAGAGATCGAGCGGATGGTTTTTTCGGCCATGGGCACGAAACCCCTGCGCGTTGAAGGTTGGGCCAGTGGCGAATGGATCGCGCTTGACTACGGCGACGTTGTGGTGCACATCTTTGACCAAGAGACGCGCGAGTACTACGACCTCGAACATCTGTGGAGTGCCGCACCGACGTTTCGAGGAACTACGCCTTCTCACTCGCTCGTTGAAATGGGGCCTCAGTAGCCCGTTAGTGACGTGTAGTCCTTCGCGGTCACCACGTCACTTGTCTGTCCCGACGGGAGCGTGGCGCCAATGACCTTGCCCTTTACGACGAAGGAAACGCCATTTCGTGCGCCGTCATCAAAGGCCGTGAGGGTGAGTTGCCCAAAAGCGAGCGCCCTCGCGGACTTCGTGAGTTCGGACATCGTGCTCGACAGCACGATTTGGGTCACCCCCGTGGTCGAAAGCGGCGCGCGATACACCACGATGTTGGCGGGGACGGCGCTCGTAAAGCCAATTTCGGATTCTTCGTAGGTGGGTCCGTCGAGCAACGTTGTAAGAAGAGCTTCCAGTTTCGCCGGTGCTTTTAGGGCTCGACTAGCGGGCGAGAGTCCCCGGTCAACGTCCACGAGCCAAATCGCTCGCACAAGCAGTGACGCGGGCTTGTTGGCCTCACTCGGGAGTCGCGACGAACTGAGGCCGAAGGGCACGTTTGTTTTGGACACCGATACGGGCGCACTGTCGTTTGGTACCAACGTGCACGAACTGAGTACCAGCGCGCCGAGACCTAGGAGGACAATGGGTCGGAATTTCTTCATTCGGCATCCTCGTGCAAGGGCAGAGCAATTCGAAAACGAGCGCCGCCCTCGGGACTGGAAACAACACTGATGGTTCCACCCAAGAGAGCTACGTGGTCAGCAACTAAGAACAAGCCAAGGCCCGTGCCTCGTGCAGCTCCGCGTGAATTAGCCGCGCCGCCGCGATAGAAACGCTCAAAGACGCGCTCTCGTTCGCCCGGCGCAATGCCGTCACCGGCATCGTCCACGTTCACGAACACGCACTGCTGGTCGCGGTCGAGGCGAATTGCGCTCGCGCCTCCGGCATAGCGCTTGGCGTTGTCAATGAGATTCGTGATGACGCGCTCGAATCGTCGACGATCAACGAGGACGTGGACATGCTCGAAGTCACCCTCAATCTCTACGGGCATCGGAGCAACTTGGAGTCGACGAGCAGCCGACGTCACGCACTGGCGAATAAGTTCGGGCACCTCAAGTTCTTCGAGGTGTAGTTGCACCGCGCCGGCGTCGGCGCGAGCCATTTCGAGGAGCTCTTCAACAAGGGTTTGAAAGATTCCGAGGTCGGCGGCCAACAAATCAAGCGCCTCTTGGCCGGCGGGCGAAAGCCCCGCGCGGTTTTGCTGCAGCAAGGAAGTGGTGGTCGCGAGCGTCGTAAGCGGGGAGCGCAGTTCGTGACTGACGTCGCTGGCGAAGCGGGCGTCTTTTTCTTGTTGCGCCACGAGGTGGTCGACCATGGTGTTAAACGACTGCGTGAGTTGTTCAATTTCGCGGTCCGACGGTGTGACCGGTAAACGCGTACTGAGTTCGCCTTGGGCAATTTGTTCTGCCGCGCGCGAGACTCGTTCAAGTGGCCGAACGGCGCGTCGCGTCAGCCATAGTCCGCCGCTAACTCCCACGAGTGCGACGCCTAATGCGCCAACACTGAGCAAGAACAACAACAAGCGCAGCGTATGTTCCAAGTCCTGTAACGGGAAAATCTCATAGTACGCAGCGTCGAGCGCCGGTATGGGAACGGCAATCGACAAAAAGGGCTCACCACCACGAATGGTGACCTGGCGCGTCACGATGCGAGCGGGTACGTCGTCACGCTGATCGAGGGGAATTTGACTAGGACTCGTGCTGGGCGAACCTGGCGTCCACACTTCGGCAATTTCTACGAGTGAGCGTGACGATCCAGCCGCATCAATGGATTCCAAGACGCGCGAGACGGAGTGGTTGTCGGCAATAGTGTTGCGGACGAGCGCCGCGTTGACGAAACCTTGTTGCAGGTCAACGGTTTCTCGCTGCACGACGAGAATGTGTCGAACGCCAAAGTACGTCACGACGGCAAACAAGGTGGAAAGCACCGCCGCACCAATGGTGAAGGTCAGTGTGAGACGGAGTCGCAAACTTCGTCGACGCACTAGAGCACCAACTTGTAACCTGCGCCGCGGACCGTTTGGAGGAATTGGGGATTGGCGGGATCAGGCTCAATCTTCGTTCGAAGCCGGCGGATGTGGACGTCAACGAGTCGTCCGTCACCGAAGTAGTCGTAACCCCATACCCGCTCCAACAGATCTTCGCGTGAGAGCACTTTGCCATTGGCCATCGCGAGATCAGTCAGCAGGCGAAACTCCGTTGCCGTGAGATGCAATTCGCTGCCGTCACTACGTCGTACGGAACCTTCGTCGGGAATGACACTCAGGTCACCAAGTTGAAATGCGTTGGCTTGGCCCTGAGGACGACGACGCAAGTGCGCTCGCACTCTCGCTAAGAGCTCTTCGGGTACAAACGGCTTGGTGATGTAGTCATCGGCACCAGCTTCGAGACCGCCAACGACGTCAGTCGTGTCGTCGCGCGCCGAAACAATGACAATGGGCAACTCACTCTTCGCGCGAAGCGCTCGGCACGCTTCAAAACCGTTCATGCCGGGCAACATCAAATCAACAATGGCGAGGTCGCTCGAGAGGCGATTGAAAGCCTCGACGCCTTCTTCGGCGGTCGCGGAGTCATCGACGTCGAAGCCCGCACCTTCGAGCATGAGACGGAGCGAACCGCGAATGCGATCGTCGTCTTCGATAATTAAGATCCGGGCCACGGCGCACCTTTTCTCATCACCCCACGAGCCTACCGAGATGCTCGTCGCGAGCCCGGTCCATGAGTAGCCTCGAAGTGTGTCGGTAAAACAGGCGAGTACGGCGCAGACCACGTGGCACCTCGAGCGCTACGTGTCGTCGCTCGCCTCTGGCGACCGCTCCAAATCAACGATACGGGCGTACCGATCAGATCTCGAGGCGTTCATTGCGTGGGCGATAGAGAACAAACACGCGACGCCTGATTCATTGACGCGACGGGACCTACGTTCCTACCTCGCCTACATGAGTGAACGAGGCGACCAACGAACGTCGATTGTCCGTCGCACGGCGTCGCTGCGTGGTTACTTCGCTTGGCTGCACCAGCGAAATTACGTGGCAGTAAATCCCACGCTCGGTCTCAGTGCGCCTCGACCGCATTCGAAACTTCCCACGCTCGTTGTTCGAGAACAACTTGACGTCTTGCTCGACGCGGACTGGGGTGATGACGCCTGGTCGCGACGTGACCGCGCGGTGTGCGAAGTGCTCTACGGTGCAGGACTTCGCGTAAGTGAACTGTGTACTCTCGATCTCGACAGCGTGGACTGGCGCCAGGGCATCATGCGGGTGATGGGCAAGGGTCGAAAAGAGCGCCTGGTGCCGTTGCACGAACAAGGTCTTCGTGCGCTTCGACTCTGGCGTGATGAGGCCCGCGAAGAAACAATGGATGCGTCGTCACCGAGTGAAGCAATGTTTTTTAATCGACGTGGTCACCGCCTGAGTCCAAGAGACGTGCGGCGCATACTTGACAGCCGGGTATCCCTCGGCCACGTGCATCCTCACGCGCTTCGTCACACCTTTGCGACGCATCTGCTCGAAGGTGGTGCGGATCTTCGTGTGGTGCAGGAATTACTTGGACACCAGAGCCTCACGACGACCCAGATATATACGCACGTTTCCAAGTCTCACTTGCAAAAGGTGCATCGCGACACCCACCCGCGAGGCTAGGGGAGTCCCAGCCCGACTATCATGGTTGGGCCTTTCCAAGTTGGTGGGGCAATGGTCATTGTGCCCGGTTAATCGTACGGTCGCCGCTCGCGGCGTTCGCCGGGTTCTCACAACCGAACGAAAGGAACATAGTGGCACTCGTCACCTTGAATGAACTGTTGGACGCTGGTGTCCACTTTGGTCACCAAACACGCCGGTGGAATCCCAAAATGCGTCGATTTATTCTCGGCGAACGAAACGGGATCTACCTGATTGATCTACGAAAGACCCTCACCGGCATTGAGTCGGGCTACGCCTTTGTGCGTGACCTGGTGGCCGACGGTGGCACGATTCTCTTTGTTGGTACGAAGAAGCAGACGCAGGGTCCGATTGCGGATTACGCCAACGCCTGTGGCATGCCTTTTGTGAACCAGCGCTGGTTGGGCGGCATGCTCACGAACTTCTCTACCGTGTCGGGTCGCGTAAAGCGCATGGTGCAACTTCAAGCAATGAAGCGCGCCGGTGACTTTGAGGGAATGCCCAAGCGCGAAGCCCTCCGTCACACGCGCGAACTGGAAAAGCTCGAGCGCAACCTCAGTGGTATTTCGAACCTCGATCGTCCCCCCAACGCGATTTTCGTGATCGACACGAAAAAGGAGCACATCGCGGTGACCGAAGCACGAAAGCTCGGTTTGCCAGTGGTGGCGGTTGTCGACACGAACTGTGACCCGGACCTTATTGACTACGTCATTCCGGGTAACGACGACGCGATTCGTGCCGGTGCGCTTCTTTGTCGCGTGATTGCCGACGCGGTTACCGAAGGTCGCTTCATTGCTCAGAACCGACCCAAGACCGCCCCAAAGCCAGCGGCCGCATTAATTGTTGAGCCCGTCATCGAAGAGGTCGTTGTCGTTGATGTTGTTGACGAAACTCCCGAAGTGACTCCCGAAGTGACTCCCGAAGCGGCCACTGAGCCCACCGGCGAGCCCGTCGGCGCGTAGTTCCAACATTCCGTAATAACGAAGGAGAACACGGTGACCATCACCGCAAAAGACGTACAAACGCTGCGACAGGCCACGGGCGTGGGCATTCTCGACGCGAAGAAGGCACTCGAAGCCAACGAAGGCGACATGCAAGCAGCCACGCAGTGGCTGCGTGTGCAAGGTCTGGCCTCGGCTGCCAAGCGAGCCGACCGCGACGCGTCCCAGGGCGCCGTCTCGGTGGTGCGTGACGGGAACGTCGCGGCAATCGTAGAAATGCGCTGCGAGACGGACTTCGTGGCGAAGTCCGAAGAGTTCGTGGCGATCGTTGACGAAATTGCCGCGCGGGTGGCCGCGGAAGGTGAAGGCGCCACGGCTTCGTTCACTGACCAGATCGACACACTCAAGACAACGCTGAAAGAGAACATCTCGCTCGGCCGTGTCTACCGCTTGGCAGCCACGACCGACGAAGTTGTTGACACCTACTTGCATCAGCAGTCGGGTCGTGGCGTAAACGCCGTGGCCGTGGTGGTGAAGGGCGTCAGCGACGAAGTTGCTCATGAAATTGCAGTGCACATTGCGTTCGCGAAGCCGCTGTTTCTCTCGCGCGACGACGTTCCCCAGGCCGAAGTCGACGCCGAGCGAAAGACCGTTGAAGAAATTTCTCGCAACGAAGGAAAGCCCGAAGCGGCGCTCCCAAAGATCATCGAGGGTCGCCTCAATGGTTGGTTCAAAGAGCGCGTTCTCGTAGAGCAGCCGTACGTGAAAGACGAAAAGCAAACCATCGCCCAATACTTGGGTTCGGGTTCCATTACCTCCTTCGCCCAAGTAGTTATCGGGGCCTAGGCACGTGATTCGTCGCCAGGTCCTCAAACTCTCGGGTGAAGCTTTGGCTTCGTCCGCGAGTGACGAGACCATCGACGCTTCGGTAGTGGACTATCTGGCGAAAGAAATTGCGCACTCCATGGAGTCCGAGACCTTGCAATTAGCGGTCGTGGTCGGTGGAGGAAACATCTGGCGCGGAGCTACGGGCGCTATGGCGGGCATGAACCGCGCGAATTCGGATCAAATGGGCATGCTCGGTACCGTCATCAACGCGCTGGCGCTGCAAGACGCTATTGAGAATCATGGCCGGGCCACGCGCGTTATGTCCGCCATCAACATGGACCAAGTCGCCGAGCCCTACATTCGCCGTCGAGCCATTCGCCACCTCGAAAAGGGCCGGGTCGTAATTTTCGCCGCCGGCATGGGTCTGCCGTATTTCACGACGGACACGCCGGCCGCCCAGCGTGCCGCGGAGATTGAAGCGCAGTTGGTGCTAAAGGGAACGCATGGCGGTGTCGACGGTGTCTACAGCGAAGACCCCAAGAAGAACCCCAAGGCCGTGAAGTACGAGGAGTTGTCCTTTGACGACGTCATAGCGAAGGACTTGCGCGTCATGGATATGACGGCGTTTACGTTTTGTCGAGACAACAATCTCCCTATTCGTGTCTTTGACCTCATGGCCCCTGATAACTTGCGTCGCGCCCTCGCCGGTGAGGCCGTAGGTACGCTGGTGAAGTAATGGAAAACGACGACATTGAACTCGTGATTGAAGACACGCGCGAAAAAATGTTGCGCGCGATCGAGCACGTCAAGAGCGAGTTCGGTAGCGTCCGCACCGGTCGAGCGTCGTCAGCGCTCGTGGAAGGGCTTGTCGTGGACTACTACGGCTCGGACGTGCCACTGAAACAACTCGCTAATTTTTCTGTTCCGGAACCTCGGCTGCTCGTGATTTCACCTTTTGATAAGGGCGCCATGGCGGCGATTGAAAAGGCCATTGGGAATTCTGACCTCGGCCTTAATCCTTCGAATGACGGTGTCGTTATTCGGTTGTCCTTTCCTCAACTCACCGAAGATCGTCGAAAGGCGCTCGTGAAAATCGTGCGCCAAAAGGCGGAAGACGGCAAAGTGGCGTTGCGCGGTATTCGCCGCCACGCGCGCCAAGAGTTGGAGAATCTCGAAAAAGAGCTGAGCCTTTCGACGGACGAAATTGAACGAGTCGAAAAACAACTGGACAAGATCACTCAGGACGAAGTTGCTCAGGTGGATGTTCTGCTCACGCACAAGGAGCACGAGTTACTTGAAGTCTGACGACGGCACGTACGAAGAAGAGCCAACGGGCGAATTGCCCGTGGTGCACCCCGTGGACTCTCGCATCACCATCACTGGTGCCGCGCCCGCTTCGGAGATTGCCGAACCAGTCATTGAAGTTGATGAAGTAACGATGTTGCCGCACTGGACCGAAGCTCCGACGGGGCAAGTGCCCGCTGTCCTGGCGCGTGAAATGGATCCCAACGAAATTGACGATCCTTGGGCCTCGATACCGGCACCGTCGTGGCGCGAAGGTGAAGCCGACTGGGTGGCGAACGACGAACAATTTGACGCGTCGGTGCTCGCGAGTGAAACCGTCGAAGAGGATTCTCGCCCCTGGGAGTTTGTTCTTCCCGAAGATGAAGTAGTCGAAGAAGAGATTCTCGACGAAGCGCCGCGTCCCGAGCCCACGAGAGCCGAACGAGTGCGTCGGCCGGTGCGCGCCAATCCCTTAGAGGGTCGGGCCGTTCGTAGTGCGCCCTCGGGTCGCAACTTAGTGCTCGCCACGTTCACGGGTCTCGCGATTGCGGCCGTGGTCTGTGTCATCTTCTTGGTAGGCACTATTCCGGTGGCGATTCTTTGCACCGTGGTCTTGGCCGCTGCTGCCGCTGAAGCGTTTGCTTCGTTTCGCTCGGTGGGTGCGCACCCGGCAACGATCTTGGGCATTGTGGGTGTCGCGACTCTTGGCGTTGCGACGTATAACAAGGGACAAGCCGCGCTTGGCTTAGTGACGGTGTTGTTCATCATTTTTGGTTTCGTTTGGTACCTCAGTGCCGAAACAAAGTTCGACGTTTTAGACGGACTCGGCGCGACGCTCTTTGTGTACTTGTGGATTGGCATCATGGGTTCGTACGCGTTGCTGCTCATTTCACCGCGCAGTTTTCCCGACAAGCACGGCTTGGCCTTTCTCTTTGGTGCGATTTTGTTGACGGTCACCAATGATTCGAGCGCGTTGTTTATTGGACGAGCTTTCGGAAAACGTCCACTCGCACCTTCTATCTCGCCGTCCAAAACCATTGGTGGGGCCGTGGGCGCCACGGCGGTGACCTTGATTGTGGCCGTGGGAGTGATGTCGCGAATTTCTCCTTGGACGCACCGCACGGCGCTCGCGGTGGGCATTGCCATTTGCATCGTGGCGCCCCTTGGTGACTTGTTCGAGTCCATGGTGAAGCGCACACTTGGACTAAAGGACATGGGAACGGTGTTGCCAGGTCATGGTGGCATCCTTGACCGCGTCGACGGACTGATTTTCGCTCTACCAACGACGTATTACCTCGTTCACGTTCTGCATCTTCGATAACCGTGGCAAATGACCTTCGGCGAGTTGCGCTGTTGGGAGCTACGGGTTCCATTGGGCAACAAACCCTTGACGTTTTGCGTCGCGAAAGAGATCGATTTGCGCTCGTCGCGCTCGCGGCCGGAGAGCGCGTCGATGAACTGATTGCCATTGCCAAAGAATTCGGCGTTGCACAAATTGGTGTCACGACGCAAGAACACGCAATCTACGTGGAGCGCGAACTGGGTTATACCGCGCAGGTCGTTGTTGGGAGCGAAGGACTGGAATTCTTAGCGAAGAGTGCCGACATTGTCGTAAACGCCATTGTTGGATTCGCCGGACTTCCGGTAACACTCGCGACGCTGAAAGCCGGTGGGCGCCTAGCACTGGCGAACAAAGAATCACTCGTGGCGGCCGCCCCGTTGGTGGAAGCCGTGCGCGGCGTCGGCGGAAGTGAAATCGTTCCCATTGATTCTGAGCACTGCGCCATTCATCAGTGCCTGGCGGGAGCGAGCACCGAGGCGGGTCACCCCGACGTTCGACGTTTACTTCTGACGGCCTCGGGAGGTCCCTTTCGCGGTTGGAGTCTCGACGACGTAAAGCGAGTAACGAAGAAAGAGGCGCTCTCGCACCCGACGTGGTCAATGGGACCAAAGATCACGATTGATTCGTCGACGCTCATGAACAAGGGGCTCGAGGTTTTAGAAGCCGCGGCGCTCTTTCAACTGGACGTATCGAGAATCGACATTGTCGTGCACCCCCAATCAATCGTGCATTCGATGGTTGAGTACGTCGACGGCGCAACACTCGCGCAACTTTCCAATCCCGACATGCGACTGCCGATTGCCTACGCGCTGGGTTTACCCGAACGCCTCGACCACGCGTGGGGGCGACTTCGTTTTGACGAAGCCGTGACACTGGAGTTTGAGCCGCCGGATCGCGAAGTCTTTCGACTCCTCGACGTTGCCTACGAGGCGGGTAGGCGAGGAGGGGCAGCGCCCGCGTGGTTGAGTGCCGCCAATGAAGTGGCGGTCGACGCGTTTTTGAACGACACCATCACGTGGTGCGACATTGCGACCGTCGTCGCAAAAACGATGGACCATTACGCTGACGACGAACTGGCGTCCGTCGAAGCACTCTACGAAAACGACGCCACCGCGCGTCATTGCGCGCGAAAAATTATTGGAGATTTGTGAGTCTCGCGAGCGAGCCCGAAGTAAGCACCAAGAACCGGTCGTTGCTGTTACCACTCGCCGGTGCGGCCGCCTTGTGGCTCATTTTGCAGTTGTTCGGCGGATGGGCGCTTCCCACCGTGGTGTTCGCCATCTTGTTGATTGTGATGTTTCACGAATTGGGCCACCTCGTGACGGCCAAGATGTCGGGGATGCGCGCCACGGATTTCTTCGTGGGTTTTGGACCCGTCCTCTGGTCGAAAAAATTCGGCGAAACTCGCTACGGCGTTCGCGCACTACCTCTGGGCGGCTACGTCAAGGTGCCCGGTATGAGTTGGAGCGAAGATGTCGCTCCCGAGTTTGAGTCACGCACGTATCGAGAATCGACCTACCCGAGAAAAGTCCTCTTTGCTTCCGCGGGGAGTCTTGCGCACCTCGTCATGGCGTTGGTGCTCGCGTGGGCGTCGCTGTCGTTCATTGGACGAGTAGACCCTTCGCACGTCGGAGTGCAGGCGCTTAGTTCATGGGGCACTAAGGAAACGCCCGCACAAATTGCTGGTATCCAACCCGGTGATCGGGTTTTGGCCATCGACGGACACGTCATAAATAACGTCAACAAACTCACGAAAGAACTCCACGACAGCACGGGCAAATCACTCAGCGTTGAACTCGTTCGCTCCGGCCACGACGTCTACGTTCACGTGTCGCCCGTGGACGGAAGAACGGTGGTGGTGAATGGACAGCGTCTTGCGCCACGTAAGGGTCCCGCCGTTGGTTACATCGGCATCGTCGTCGAAGATCAGTCCGTCACCCAGTCGCCGCTCGGGGCCGTTCCCCACGCGGGGAGTTACGTTTGGGACACCGTGACGGCCGGCGTGGCGGCACTCGTGCACGTTTTTTCACCGTCATCGTTTTCGAGTCTTCTGCACCAGGTAACGAATTCGTCGGCGGCGAATAATCCGAAGAACCAACTGAGCCGACCCGAATCCATCGTTGGTGTGGTGCGCATTGCCGTTCAGGGCGCGGGCGCCGGGGCACAAGTGCTCTTAGCGATTCTCATCTCGCTCAACGTTTTTGTCGGGATTCTTAACATGTTGCCGATGCTGCCCCTCGACGGAGGACATGTGGCGATTGCCACCTACGAGCGAATTCGAACGAGAAAGAATCGTCAGCCCTATCACGCCGACATCAATAAATTGCTGCCCTTCGCGTTTCTCTTTATGGCGGTTCTACTCGTCTTGTTCGCCAGCACGCTGTATTTGGATATTGCTCACCCCATCGCAAACCCCTTCCAGTAAGGCGTTTGTCGCACGATGCACGCCGGTGCGTGGCGCACGGCAGAATAGATAGGTGGACGTCACTGCTTCGAGCCTCTCCCCGCGCCGTGTAACAAAACAAATAGCCGTTGGTTCGGTGCTGGTGGGCGGTAACGCACCGGTTTCGGTGCAGTCGATGACGACGACAAAAACCGCCAACGTCGAAGGCACGTTGGAGCAGATTTATGCGCTCGCGGCGAACGGCGCCGACATTGTTCGTTGCACGTGTAACGAACAAGAAGCCGCGGAAGGTTTGGCCCAGATCGTGCCCAGGTCGCCAGTACCGATCGTCGCGGATATTCACTTTCACGTGGAGATGGCGCTTGCGGCATTAGAAGCCGGTGTCAATGGTCTTCGACTTAACCCGGGCAATTTGCGAAAGCCCGAGGAAATAAAACTCGTCGCGTCCGAAGCTCGTGACCGTGGTGTGCCCATTCGCATTGGCGTGAACGCGGGAAGTTTGCATCCCGCCATCTACGAAAAGTTTGGTGGTGCTACACCCGAAGCGCTCGTTGAATCCGCGCGCTTGGAGCTCGCGTACTTCGAAGAAGTCGGCTTTGACGACGTAAAAATTTCGGTAAAGGCGTCGTCGGTCGCGACGATGATCGCTGCTTACCGCTTGGCGTCAGAAACGTTCGATCATCCCTTGCACTTAGGCGTCACCGAAGCAGGTCCACCTCCCGGGGGACTCGTGAAGGGAACCGCGGGAATTGCGACGTTGCTTGCCGAAGGCATTGGCGACACGATTCGATATTCGTTGACCGCCGATCCCGTGGAAGAAGCTCGAGCCGGTCGTCAACTCTTAGAGGCCCTCGGCCTTCGCGAACGAAAGAGCCTCGACCTTATTGCTTGTCCTAGTTGTGGACGCGCCGAGGTCGACGTCATCAAAGTGGCGAGTGAAGCACAAGCCGCTCTCGCGAATCGAAATCTTCCGATTCAGATTGCAGTTATGGGTTGTGTCGTGAATGGCCCCGGTGAAGCACGTCACGCAGATCTGGGCATCGCCGCGGGTAAAAAGCGAGGACACCTCTTTATTCGTGGCGAAATTATCCGCGTGGTGAAAGAAGATGAGATGGTCCAAGCGCTCGTCGAAGAGGCAGAAAAACTCGTAGCCGAAGGTGTCGAAGCACGACTCGCGGCGCGCGACGTGAACGCGCAAAAAGAAGCGGACGCGGACCGCGCGGAACTGCTGACACTCAAGGGTTCCGACGCAAATAACTCGAGTGCGCGCATCGCACAGATTCGTCGTCGTACTGAAGAAGAAGGTGGCCACAAGTAGGCTTCGCGCATGCGAATGTCGAATCTTTTGGTCAGTACCCAACGAGAGGCACCGTCTGACGCCGACGCCGTAGGCCACGCTCTATTGGTTCGCGCAGGCTACGTTCGCCGCCTGACGTCGGGCGTGTATTCATTGCTCCCGCTCGGCATGCGCGTGTACTCAAAGATCATGGCCATCGTTCGCGAGGAACAAAACGCTGCGGGCATGCAGGAAATCTTGATGCCCGTGTTGAGCCCGATTGAACTTTGGGACGAGAGTGGGCGCTCGGCGCTCTTTGGACAAGACGCACTGCCCGCTATGACGCTCGACGTTCGCGGTGGCACGTTCGTACTTGGACCCACACACGAAGAGGTGGTAACGACACTGGTGGCGGCCGAAGTCTCGTCCTATCGACAGTTGCCCGTCACGGTCTATCAAGTGCAGTTGAAGTTCCGAGACGAAGCTCGTCCAAGGTCGGGACTTCTTCGACTTCGTGAATTCACAATGAGTGACGGTTATTCCTTTGACGCAACACCCGCTGGCATGCAAGTTAGTTACGACGCGGCCGTCGAGGCGTACAAGCGAATTTTTTCTCGCATCGATGTTCACGTGGTCCCCGTGGCCGCGGTATCGGGCGCAATGGGCGGCTCCGTGAGCCATGAATTCATGGTGCCCACGACCATTGGCGAAGACTTTTTTGCGTCGTGTCCCTCGTGTGGACTCGCGGCCAACGTCGAAGCCGCCGTTCGCCAGTTGCAAGGCGAGCCGGTGCACTACGAAAAGATTGTCGCTGAGCCTTTACGGGCCATTTCGACACCGGGCGCTTCCACCATCGACGCGTTGGCGGCGTTGCTAAAAGAAGATGGCGTTACACCTTTGCAGCTGGTGAAATCCATTGCAGTCTTTGACGAAAACGATTTGCCCGTTGTCATTTTACTCCCGGGGGACCGTGAGGCGCGCGTTCCCGCGCAGTGGCGATTATTTGAGGAAGATGATTTCAAAACGCATCCCAACATCACCAAAGGCTTTCTTGGACCAGTGGGCCTCGAAGGCGCACGCGTGGTCGCTGACGAATCACTTCGTTACATTGACAATTGGCTCGTCACGGGCGCGAACAAAATTGACGAACACCACGTCAACGTTGTCTTGGGGCGTGACTTTACGCCCGAGAGTTTTGATTCTTACGTGGTGGTGGAAACGGGTGACCTTTGTCCCAACTGTGCAGAGCCAATGACTCTGCAGCGTTCGGTGGAAGCAGCCCACACGTTTCAGCTCGGACTTCGCTACAGCGAAGTTATGAATAACGCCACGTTCCTCGACGAAGAAGGAAATGTTCAGCCCTACTGGATGGGCTGCTACGGCCTGGGCGTCTCACGACTCTTTGCGGTATTGGCGGAAGGACACCACGACGACGATGGACTGATTTGGCCCGCGAGCGTGGCGCCGTTTGACGTCGTACTCGTGTCGCTCAGTAACGCACGTTCACCTGGCGTTGCGGAAGCAAGTGACCGTGCGTACGAAGCACTGAAGAAGGCCGGTGTTGACGTGCTCTACGACGACCGGGACGTTTCACCCGGCGTGAAATTCGCCGATGCTGATCTTTTAGGCATCCCACTACGCGTCACCGTTGGCGCCAAGGGTCTCGAGCGGGGGATTGTGGAAGTACGAAACCGGGCGAATGGAGAAATAACGGAATTGCCTTTAGCCGCACTTTTAGCCGGTCAATTGAGGGAATAAAGGGTCCCTGCTACACTGGGTCACGAAAGTCCGCCTAGGACGTCTGGACTCGTTTAAGCGCGGGCCTCGTGCCCGCGCTTTTTCATTGCCAGAAGTCCCTAGGTCTTAGTTGAAAGGAGTGTGAATATCGTGGAACTTGACACGCCCTTTCGCACCCTTCTAGCCAAGATGGGACTCGAACTCTACGACGTCGAAATCGGCTCCGGTGTTTTGAACGTCACGGTGACCAAGCCCGGCGGCATCGATCTTGAGTCGCTTACGGCCGCCAATCGAGCGCTGTCGACGTGGCTCGACGAAAACGACCCTATTCCTGGACGCTACACCCTTGACGTTTCAAGCCCCGGGCTGGAGCGTCGCTTGCGAACGCCCGATCACTTCGCGAGTGCGAAGGATGAAACCGTGACCCTGCGGGAACTTCGCGACGACGAACCTACGCGCCGTTTAGAGGGTGTCGTCACTGACGTTTCCGCCACGTCGGTCACCCTTCGAGACCTCGAACACGGCGACGTCACCGTGCTTTTTGCCAACATTGAACGCGCCCGCACAGTATTTGAGTGGGGTGCCACGGCGAAGCCGACGCCTTCAAAAGGTCGCCAAAACACGGCCACAACGAGCAGGGGTAGGTAGCGATGTCAAACTTTGAATTCCTCGACGCACTCGGACAGATTGCTCGTGATCAGAACATCGACGAAGGCGAGTTGCTTCAGGCACTCGCCAACGCACTGCTCGCCGCCTACAAACGACGAGACGACTCGGCCGAAGACGCCGAAGTAGAAATCAACCCCGAGACGGGCGAAATCAAGGTATGGGGTCTCGAACTCGACCTCGATGGCAACGTCATTCGTGAATGGGACGCCACGCCCAAGGACTTTGGACGAATCGCCGCCCAAACCGCGAAGCAAGTCTTGATGCAACTCATCCGCGATATCCAACGTCGACAGATGTACGAAGAGTTCGCGAACCGCGAAGGCGACATCGTGAGCGGTACTGTGCAGCAAAACGACAACCGCTACACGTTGCTCGACCTCGGCCGCGTAGAGGCTTTGTTGCCCCAAGCCGAGCAAATTGCGTTCGAGCGCTACGAACACGGTGCTCGCGTGAAGGTCTATATCGTTGAAGTGCGAAAGACTAATAAGGGTCCCCAGATTGTTGTGTCGCGAACGCACCCGGCGCTCGTTGCCAAGCTCTTTGAAATCGAAGTGCCCGAGATTGCTTCGGGACTCGTTGAAATCAAGGCGCTGGCTCGTGAGCCCGGTCATCGTTCGAAGATTGCGGTCGCTTCCAACGACGCCATGGTCGACCCGGTCGGAGCGTGCGTGGGAGCGCGAGGATCACGCGTGCGAAACATCACGAACGAACTGAAGTCGGAGCGAATTGACGTCGTTCCCTACAGTGACGACCCGGTGGAATTCATTCAGGCCGCGCTCCAGCCCGCCCGTGTTCGCGAAGTACGGCTCGACGAGACCGAAGGAACGGCCACGGTCATCGTGCACGACCAGCAGTTGTCCTTGGCGATTGGAAAAGAGGGCCAAAACGCCCGACTCGCCGCTCGACTTACCGGATGGCGCATCGACATTCGCTCTGAAACGCAAGAAAACGAAGACGGCGAAGAAGTCACCGAAGAAGTTTGGGTTGACGAAGACGCCAATGAAGTCGTCGATGTAACCGAAATCGTTGAGCCCAACGGCGAAGTGATCGACGTTGTCGAAGTAGAAGAGTTTGACGGTGACGGCAACGTCGTGGCGGACGCGGTCGCGGTCGTGGAGGCGTCGAACGACGACGCGCCGGAGGATAACGCATAGAGCCGCAACGAACGTGCGTCGTGTGTAAAAGTACGCGCCCCGCGCGCGAACTGTGTCGGGTCGGCCGTAGGCTGGACGGGGTTTGGTACCTCGCAAGGGGTCCGGGACGTGGCGTTTGGTGGTGTAAAAACGCCTCCTGTGGTCAAAATCTCACTGAATCCCACGTCGCTCGGGCTCTGCGCGCGGCGGTAAAGACCGATGAGATGAACGAAGTACGAGTGTTGGTGGCTCAGGCGGAAGGTAAATCGCCTGAGAAACTTGTGAAAGACTAGGAAACTGTGCTGTCCGATTGGGGCGGCACAAAGTGAAGGAATGTCTTGGCGACAAAGAAGATACGGGTACACGAGCTAGCAAAAGAGCTCGGCATGTCCAACAAGGAGATCCTGGACCTCTCTTCGAATTTGGGTATTGGCGTGAAGAGCGCCTCCTCGTCCATCGAAGACGCCCAGGCCGACCGAGTTCGCCGGAAGGCTGACGCCGCCGGCCTACGTCGTGACGTCCAACCCGAAGAAGCACCGGTCAAGAAGGCCGCGGGCGTAAAGAAGACGGCCGCCACGAAGTCGACGGCGACGAAGTCGACGGCGACGAAGTCTGCCGCTGCCGTAAAGACCGCCCGCTCCACGAGTACTCAAGAACCAGAACTTCGCCTTCCAGTTACTGAAGTACCGAAAGATCTCGTTGCAACAGCACCGGCACCGGTGGCGAAAGCCCCCGAGCCAGTGGAAAACGTTGCACCCATTGAAGAAGGGCCGCGAGTTGTTCGAAGTCGCGCGGCCGTTGTAAAGCCTGCTCCCGTGAGGACCGTCCAGCCCGATGGTCCCACCACAATTCGTCCAACGCAGCGACCAATGCCCGGTGGCGCCGAAGGCGGCGAACAGCGCGCGGGAACACCGCGTCCGCCTACGAGTTCGTCGGGTCGTCCGATTCCGCCGCCGCCAGGAATGCGTCCGCCTACGAGTTCGTCGGGTCGTCCGATACCGCCGCCGCCCGGGGCGCGTCGCGTTACGCCCGGTGCGACGGGTCGAACGAGTGGTCCCGGTGGTCCACGCACAGGTGGACCCGGTGGCCCACGAACAATGGGGGCCAGTGGTCCGCGTACTGGACCGCCGCGTTCCGGCGGAACAGGAGCGCCCGGTGGCGCGGGAGGATTTGGTGGACCGCGTCCGGGTGCCGTAGGCACCGGGGCTCCGGCTGGCCGTGGTGGTGGACCCGCCCGAGGTGGCGGGGGACCGAGAGGGTCGCAGCGAAAGACGACTCGTCGTCGACGTCGCAACGTCGAAGAACTCGAGCCCACACAAATGACCACGTGGCAGCCGAGCAGTTCACCGGTTCCCGATGGCGAAATCATTATTGAACGCGGATCGACCGCGAAGGACGTTGGCCCCAAGCTCAACCGTTCGGCCGCCGACATTATTCGCTTCTTGTTCCTGCAAGGAGAAATTGTCACGGCCGTGCAGAGCCTCACCGACGACATGATCGAGATCTATGCGGCCGAAGTGGGTGCGACGGTGCGCCTCGTTGATCCGGGCGAAGAACAAGAAGCCGCACTTATCGCCAAGTTTTTTGAAGACGACGATGATGACGACGAAATTGCACCGGTCCTTCGACCGCCAATTGTGACGGTCATGGGACACGTTGACCACGGAAAAACATTGTTGCTCGACCGTATTCGTTCAACCAACGTGGTGGCTGACGAAGCCGGTGGCATCACCCAGCACATTGGTGCGTACCAAGTGCTGTGGCACGGAAAGCCCATTACGTTTCTCGATACGCCGGGTCACGAAGCCTTTACGGCCATGCGAGCGCGCGGCGCGACGGTGACGGACATTGTCATTCTCGTTGTCGCCGCCGACGACGGTGTCATGCCCCAGACGGTGGAAGCCATCAACCACGCCAAGGCGGCCGAAGTTCCCATCATCGTGGCGGTCAATAAAATCGACCGACCCGACGCCAACGCTGACCGCGTACTGCAACAGATTTCCGAGCACGGCCTGGTGCCCGAAAAATGGGGTGGCGACGTTATCTGTGTTGAAGTATCCGCTCTCCAGAGTCTCGGTATCGACGATCTTTTGGAGCAGGTACTTCTGGTTGCAGAAGTGCACGAGCTAAAGGCTCGCCCCACCGGGCGCGCCGCTGGCACAGTTCTTGAAGCAAACCTCGAAGCGGGACGTGGTCCCGTGGCCACCGTCATGGTGCAAAAGGGCCTCTTGGCGGTGGGTGACGCCGTTGTTGCCGGTGCCGCTTGGGGCAAGGTCAAGGCACTGATTAACGACCAAGGTAAGCAAATTAAAACGGCCGGACCCTCGACGCCCGTGCAGGTGCTTGGTTTTTCTGAGCCTCCCTACGCTGGCGACGAAATGCGCGTCGCTCGCGACCTCGGACACGCCCGAACACTCGCGGAAGCCCGAGCTCACCGCGCGCGCCTCATTGGCCACCAACCCTTAGCGACGGCGGGGGGAGCTCGTTTGGAAGACCTCTTCGAACAAATTCAACGCGGTGAAACAGCCACGCTCAACGTTGTGTTAAAGGCTGACGTTCAAGGTTCGTTGGAAGCGTGCACCGAATCGCTTCGAAAACTTGAACGAGACGACGTGAAGTTGAACATCGTCCACCGCGGTGTGGGCGGCATCACCGAGAACGATGTGCAACTTGCCAAGGCCTCAACGGCGACCATTATTGGATTCAACGTGCGACCTGACAAGCGAAGCCGCGAGATGGCTGAAGTTGAAGGCGTTGAAATTCGAACCTACGAAATCATCTACAAGTTGATTGAGGAAATTGAAAAGGCCATGTTGGGTCTGCTCGCGCCGGAGTTTGAAGAAGTCGTGACGGGTGAAGCGGAAGTTCGAGAGGTGTTCCGCGTACCGAAGATTGGTGCAATCGCGGGTTGCTTCGTTCGCGACGGTGTTATCACGCGCGGCAGCAAAGTTCGCTTCTTGCGAGAAGGCACAATCATTTGGAAGGGTTCGATTACGTCGCTTCGTCGGTTTAAGGACGACGCCCGCGAAGTGCAGTCAGGCTTCGAATGTGGCATTGGTCTTTCTGACTACCAGGACCTTAAAGAAGGCGACATCATCGAGACATTCGAAGAGCGCGAAATTCCGCGGACGGCGTAGTCGCCATGCCCGACTCGCGTGGTTCCCACCATCCGTACCCGCGCTCGGCCCGGATCAATCAGATTCTTCGAGAAATTATCTCCGACGAGATACTGCGCCACGGCGACATCGACGAACGTCTGGGAATGTTGACAGTCACGGGCGTGGAAACAACGCCCGATATGCGAAGCGCGGTAATTTATTTTGACTCGCTAAGTGCTGAAGCACGCGAAGCTCTCGACGAATATCGCGCCGAAATTCAATCCGCCGT
>Ga0302319_10001276_pt1 | contig 56313 bp, 81 predicted proteins | sample Bog_T0_2_FD_203319 | JGI IMG/M metagenome (GOLD analysis project Ga0302319, IMG submission 203319) | Peat permafrost microbial communities from Stordalen Mire near Abisko, Sweden - Bog_T0_2 | ecosystem: Environmental > Terrestrial > Soil > Wetlands > Peat | place: Sweden: Abisko, Stordalen Mire...
AGCCATGTATAGACCTCCACGAGTTCTAAGCATAGTAATCGGTTTATCTTTTAAAGTACCTATTAATTCCTTACTAACTATTTCGTTTGGATGAATATCCATATTAGCTCTCCTTATCTATACGTTTAAAAGTATAACCCTTTGTATGTTTAAATTCACCTTTTAAAACTCTATATACCGATCTATCATCTAAATGTAATTCTAAGCACATTTTTGTAATAGAAGAATAAATAATATCGTTTTGAACACACATTATCGGTTTAGAATTTGCAGCAGAAATCTTTGCTTTTTCTTCCTCGGTCCACGCCTTATCGGCATTTTTGGCTGCAAGTTCAGGTTTTTTCTTTCCCCAGCAGCTGTGGTTCATTCCTCGTCTATTCTTACTCCAATTAGCTTTATTTTCATCAGAATGAGTTTTACCATAAAAGGAATTAGTTTTACCGGTTTGTTTTTCAGAGATAGATTTCAATGAAACTGAAGTGTCCTTAGTTAATCCTTTAGCCCAAGAAGGTGTACCTAATTTTCCAGATTCCCCACCAATCGAATGATTGTATCCCATAGTAGAATCAGTGCTGTTATATTGACTGATATAGAATTGTTCTTTATTACCTAGTTCTTTAATATCACAAGATTCTAGAATAGATATTGAAAAATTCTCTATACCACATTTTCTAATAGCTGTATGTAAATGCGTTTTAGTTCCTCTTTTAGCGTCTGATTTATGTTGAATAAAACGTTTTAAATAATTCTGAGTAGTAAGGCCTATGTAGACCTTTCCATTAAGCTCATTCTTTATTATATATATGGTGCCTGTTTTATTTTTCTCTGTCATATGCCGCTCTGATCTTTTTAACATGAAAATGTTGAGAGATAGGTTTATTTTCTTTTATAGCTTTATGTCCTGCACTTATGCCTTGGAACCATGAAAATCCTATCTTTTCAGGATCTTGACCAAAATGGTGCTCCAAACGTGATAAATAACTATGTGCAATTTTACCTTCTAAATCAGGATGTTTTTGCATGTAGTTATGAAGTTCAGGTCCCTTCATACCTAGTATCTTAGAATGTTCACGTTTTAATGCAGGATTCATCTTAACTGTCTCTTGAATAGTTATAGGCATTAATCCATATTGTCCGACAGCACTAGATCCTTGATGCATCCCGCCTTCTACAGGCTTATGATGAGTGTATTTACCTTTGTTAGATTCAACAGAAGAAATAGCATTCAGCATTTTATTATGATCATAGGATGCTTTTTTTGGTGCTACTTGCTGCTGTTGCACAGCAGGCTTAGGAGCTTCCGGACTATTAGCTTGATGTTGGCCAATTGAAGCGCCAGCAATACTTAATGCAGTTCCTATGTTTCTAGCAATGGATTTATCTAACTCTTCATCAGTCTTTTTAACTTTCTCAGGAAGTTTCTTTCCGTGTGTTGCAACGTCCCATTCACGTACGCCAGCTTCGCCGCCAAGTGCTTCTTCGCCAGCAGCTGAATGTCCCCAGCGTGCTTGAGCTTTCGATTTCCAAGGTTTCATTAAAGGTTTGAATTCAGATTTCTCTATCTTTTTACCATAAGTTCCAAGTATTTTATGACCGCGTTTTATTGTGGCTGGACCGAATTCTATTCCAGCTTCTTTAGCAGTTTTTGCGCCAGAGTCTTTGATCTTTTTCCAGGACTCATGATCAAGTGAGATGTGAGGACTATAATCGTAGGCCTCTTTAGGTCCAAGATGTTTGAAATGATCATTATGATGTTTCATTTGAGTAGCGCCAATACCGTATAGTTTTAAAACATGTACGTCATTACCGTATCTATCTTTGAATGTATGAGGCTCAATTCCAGTATGTTCAGGTTTTGGTGGTTCTAGATCATGTTTGCTCGCAATTTCATGAGCCTCTTTGTGATCCTTATGAGGAGTGAGTAATTTAATTGTAGAATGATATGGAATACCATTATCGGATCTAGAATGTTGACCTTTGATAGTTACAGGATGACCAATAATGCTTCCGGTCTCGGCTAGCCTTTTGTAAGTTTCAGGATCTTCAGATTTATGAGTTTTATTCTTATCGCTCACAGATTAAAAATCTCCAATCTTAAATTTGGTACTGAATATACCTTTTATTTTCTTAATATATTCATCGCGTTTTTTAGTAAGTTCAGCTATACGAAGTTCATATATTCTAGGGCCCGGTGACGATGACGACTGACTTATACCGTCTTGACTTTGCGACTGACTGATATTAACAAACCAAGGAGCGATCTCGCTCAAGATCGCAATTGCTGCAATGCATCCTACTAATTCATTAATTATAGTTGGAACTTCGCCTTCTCTATTTGAAACACCTGCAGTGTATTTAACTTGCCAGTACGCAGGAACAAATCCAAGTCCTTGGTTCAAAATAGATAAGAACGCAACACCAGCGGTAGGAGCTGAAGCGGCTATTGTATTAAAACCATAACCGGCTAAAAGCGGAATAATGTTAATTAAGTTCTTACTGAAGTTGGCCGCCTCAATCCATTGTGGTGGAAGTCTAAATATATCTTCATTGTTAGCACTTACGATTGCTACTTCTTCCACCGATATGATAGGACCATGTTCAACACGTAAATGAATATAAGAACGGTACAAAGAACTGTCGAAGGGAAGTTTGTCCTTAAATGCTTCTCTGGTAAGAAAGGTGCCGATTTGAATCTCAGCTTCGTTCATGGCCAAATAGATACGATCCTTAAGCTCAGCATTGGTAAAAGTCGCTCCACTGGAAAACATCAGGTTGATCCCTTTAAGGAATCGACTCACGAGCTGTTCAGGAGTTAAGAATGGCTCTACACGGCGGAGTAATCCGCTAGTCTGTTCAGCATGTACCGGATAAGCTGAGGTTCCATTGGTCTTTTGGTTCTTAAAATTCATATATTCCTATTATACCACAAAGTTATTGGAATGTCTATCTATTCTATCTTATTGAAATCTTTAGTCAAAAAAGTAGTACGTAAAGTTATTTGGCAAAGTACCGTCTGAACCGTCATTCGTATAAGATACTGCGATCATTTGTAAAACCGAGAAAGTCCAAGTCATTGAGCCTTGTGTTACGCTAAATTGAACATCGCCAGACATAGGTGTAATAGTATTTGGAATGTTAAATTGCCAAATCGAAGCATCTGACGGACTAGCTTGAGTACAAGCAATAGTTACTACTTTAGCATCGTCAATACTAGGAAAAGTTACTGATACCGAATAGGGTGTTAAGCCAGAAGTAGCTCCAAGGACATAACGCAAAGGGGGGCTTATAGGAGCTAAAGAAGAAGTGTTGAATAACCCAAAAATCTGAGCACCTGGATTTTGAATCAAAGAGCCCGCAACTTGCTGGTCTAAATCAACTAGTTGAAAATAAAGGGTATTCGGATTCCCGGCTTGAACCGACCATTGATTACCAATAACATAGGAGTTAACAGTGTTAAAAATTTGTATTACTTGTGCCGAAAGTCTCAAGGTAACCTCCAAAGAACTTGACGTACCTCTAAATAGAGGATATACTATAGTAGTAAGATTGCTATGAATTAGTCTTTATTTTCAGCGCATTGAGATAAGCACTTGATTTTATATTGTTTATTATACCCTAAATCCTTTAGTTTAGGTTCGCTCCACAATTCCGAATTTGGCATCATATGGTGGAACCAATCCCATTTTTCTTCCGCATCTCCCCAAAATCTACCTTTGATTTCAACCCATTTATTCTCATTTATTAGATATAAATCCGGCCTGTAAGTTCTACTGTCAGGTAGTGTAAATATATTAGTCTGCCATTTAAAATCTATTTTATTATCATTTAAATAATCAACTATAAAACATTCATAAGTACCTACACATATTAGAGATTCTCCGGTCCTCCAATGGATTTTTGTAAAAGATCTATTCATAGCTTTCGCTGATTTATCAAAGAATTCTTTTTTATGCATATTATGACTTACTCCATATCTAGAGAGCATAGTTTCAGCTATCTTCTTCCCTCGGTTCTTAGGATGACCGCACTTCCTGACTAATACATGTCTAGCCAAAGTCCACCATTCTCCTAATTCACGGTCAATAAAGCGAGCTTTTTTATTCAATCCTTTGTAAGTGGTAGTATCCATGGTGATTCCGAGAGGTATATTGAGTAGATATTTTTTTAAAGTCCTCTGCATCCTCGTATTAGCTGATTTTAACATGCCGCGCCTAGGGTGCTCATGCCCCCTCCTGATGTAATCAGGGTATACCCAAAATTCACCATAAGCAGAGTCAATAAAGAGAGCATTCTTGCGCATTCCTTTAAAGGTATCTTCCTTTACTTTGATATGGGCGGGAAGCGACTGTATTAATGCTTTAAAACTTTTGATTGATTTTTGATTATTATTCATATATAATAAGATTAGGTGCGCATAAGTTAAATGTTCTATCTGAAAGGCAAGTATATGTATTTATTAGAAATTGAGGGTGTAGATGGATGCGGCAAGTCAACGGCAGTAAAATATGTAGTGGAACAATTGAGAATTCGAGGTTACAAAACACTAGAGACTAGAGAAGTAGGCAATATACATATACCATTCTGTTCCAAGCTTAGAGAATTAATTCTAGATCCCGAATACAAATTATCGGGAGAAGCTATGGAGCTTGCATTCTCATGTATGCGAACAGAAAATCAGAGATTCTATAGATCTGTAGAGAATGATTATGATTTTTGCGTAAGCGATCGTGGGTTATTAAGCCATGCTGCCTATGGTGAACATAATGCGACTAGAGAATTTATGGAGGACTTATATTTTAATATACTTAATAAGTATACAATACCTCCCGATATGGTCCTTTTTCTAGACGTAAAACCAGAGATGGCTCTAGCTAGAAGACAGAAACGCAATGGTTTCGTAGATGCTATTGAAGCTAAAGGTCAAGAGTTCCAAGTTAAGGTATTGGATAGCTTTCATAAGTACATTGAACAACTAGACTTACCTGTGACTTTTATTGACGCAAATCAAGATCTTGATAATGTTAAACGTCAAATAGATGAGTTAATTGAGGCATTATGAGAAATAATATAGACAAAGATAATAAACCTCTCAATGGCGAGCATATCAAGACAGTGCACTACTATTCGGGAGTCTTCATGGGGTCCCAAGAAGTGCGTATTGCAGAATATAAAGTATGGTATTTAAATAACAAAGAATTAACCGAACTAGAATTCAAACAATATCAACGTAATAGACAGTTCAACGACAATATCAATGAGGCTTTAAAATAATTAGGGCCGACGTTTTAAGTCAGCCCCCAATGGAGAGTGGCGGAGCGTCCGCCGCTAGGATGTTCTTTTGCTATTAGGTTATAGCGTTACTTTGTAAGGTAGCAGCTGTTTGAGCTAAGATACGTCCGCTTAAAGAAGCACTGGTTACTAAAGCGACGCTTGTTTGCGCTAATACAATACCACTAAATACAGCATTTGCTCCAATGGTTACAGCTCCGGCAACTTGCCAGAAGATATTGGAAGCAACTACTCCACCACTTAGAATGATACTGGTGGAAGCTGACATTACTAATGTACCGGCGATTTGGAATATGAAAATATCGTTTGGTCCACCGGAAATTGTCACGTTAGTTGGAATCGTTACGCCACTTGTCCATTTGTATAGACCAGGAGTTAATGTTAATCCGCCAAGATTACCAGAACCTAGATTTGTAAAATCAGGAGTTGGTCGGCCAGCCGCGTCCGTATAGGCTGTTCCCATGTCACTTATTGCTGTAGTCAAAGTCGCTGGAGTAGGAGAAGCGTAATCTGCTGCGAATACATGTCCGCTTACTAATGAAGAGGTAGAGAAGGTTCCACTTCCATCTAATATTAGACCGAAACCGGTTATTGCCGTTGAAGCTATAGGGCTTACTGCAATAGCGCCAGTGATAAAAGATCCAGCTGTTGTGGAAATGCCAGACTCAGCTAAGATCTTATAGTTAGCAGATGTTCCTAGGTCAACGGTTGCTAAACTGTTAGCGATATTAAAAGTATCGCTAGCGATTGTGAACGAGACTGTCCCGCCGCCGCCGGTAGTGTCAGCTTTAGTTGCTAATAAAGTTTTATTACCGTATAAGTTTATCTTAACCCCTTTACCTACGAAGTCAGCTACACCCGCAACAGCAGCCATGGTTACTGTACCGGATAGAACTCCGGTTCCTGAAAGAAGTGATAGAGTAATAGAAGCAGTAGCATCTGCACCAGTCGTTACTGTTGCGCCTGAAGCATCTTTAATGGTTACGATAGGTTGAGTAGGAAAAGCGACTCCAGCTACACCTGCTGAAGGTTGTGTTGAAAACACTAAGTGAGTAGCGACACCTGCTGATCCAGTAATCACGTAAGCTGCACTTGCGATTGCGGAATTAGCTAGACCTGATTTGGTAGCTAATACCTTAATAGTTTCGCTAGCGCCAACCGAGATCGCTGTTACGTAAGGTGTACTTGAAATCGTAGGAGAGGATCCATCCAATGTATAGAACATTGACGCACCGGCTGTAGAGCAAGAAAGGGTTACAAATTGTGTCCCAGAATAAGTTCCAGCTGGTAAAGAGAAAGTAGGAGTAGCGACTAAAACTACAGTTGCAGTAATGCTGACTACTGATCCGGAAACGGATGTAGATAAAGCTACGGTTCCAGCAGCAATCGCTGTCAGAGTCTTTGTAGCGACAGCTGCAGCAGTATCACTGGCGTTTATAATGACTTCGATACCAGTGAACCCGGCTGGAGCTGGATCAACTACGCTGCCACCTAGAACGCTATACCATACATAATACTTATTAGCGTCTCCGCCGTTGTACAGTTCAACGTATCCGGCTGTTCCAGTTGTAGGGAAAGAACTTCCTGCTGGAGCGCTTAAACTTACTATTTGAGCTTGTGTAACTCCGGAATTTGCCACTTCTAATCCGTAAGTTATTGGCATTCCTACTAAAGATGGAGCAGTTATAGCGTTAGATACTGCGTTTGAAGATGCGATTGCTGCTACGGCGTCTTGAGCTACTTGAGCATTAGCAAAGCCTTGGCTCATATATTGAATATCTTCTGCTGAAAGAATTCCCTTGTTGATCATAGCGGCTTGTAGATTTAAAGCAGCTTGTTGACTACCTAAAGCTATGATTAGTCTATCTAAAGTGAATGTTGATAAAACCGATCCATTTTCAAGAGCGCTAATCAACTCCAACCCAGCTGCTTGGCTAGTTAAAGCATTGATAAAATAATCATTATCGAATTTAGAAATGGCCATGATAGGATCTCCTTGAAAGATCAAAGTAAATTATCGCGTGTTCGCTATCCATAAGATTGGGATAGACAAACGCTTGTACGTATGATATACTATATCAGGAGATCATACTTTTGAAGTTAGTAATAATAAGCGATACTCATACTTTGCATGATCAGATTGAATTACCAGAAGGGGATCTACTAATCCACTGTGGCGATTTCTGTTCCCGTGGCTCTGTCAGAGAGTTAATCCAGTTTAATCAATGGCTTATGAAGCAAGCTCCTAAGTTTAAACACGGAATTCTTATCTCACCAGGAAATCATGACATCTGTATAGAAGAAGATCCAGGAATGGCCAAAGCAGTATTAAGTGCCGCTAAGCTATTGATTCATGAGCAAATTGAAATTGAAGGCATCAAATTCTGGCTATCGCCCTTCCAGCCTGAATTCCACGACTGGAGTTATAACGTGCTCAGAGGTCCTGAGATCGCAAAGAAATGGGCCCAGATACCTGAAGATACCCGGGTCCTTGTAACCCATGGGCCTCCTTATGGTATCTTAGATCAAGCCTATCCAGAAGCTAATAGCGAATTCCTTGGCTGTGAAGAGCTACTTAAGAGAGTTAAACAGTTACCTAATTTAACACACCACTTCTTTGGCCATATCCACGGATCTTTTGGACAAAATTTAATCAATAACATTACTTTTGCAAATGCCTCTCAATTGAACGAGAGATATGAAGTAACTAATAAACCCTTGGTTTTTGACATATGAGGAATAATATTGTGATTACTATTAAAGTAGCAGATAACGGATTTATTCTATCACATACTGTAACGTTCGATAATGATCCGCCCGATCATACTGATTATGTATATCAAAACAACGAGGAAGACGATGGCTTATCGGCAATGGCTGATATGTTAAGAACTATCAATGATCTACTTGGACCAAGTACTTCTAGATATTCCAAAGAACGAATCTACGTCAATATAGAGCCCGGTGACAAGTACGAAGAAACTGATCGTGAATTGTTTAACAAAAGGATCGATGGAGCTTTAAAATGAAAAACGGTCTACATACCGAATCGGGCTCTAAACGCTGGTACTTAAACGGCAAACTTCATCGTGAAGATGGTCCAGCTATCGAATGGAATGACGGTGATAAACGCTGGTACTTAAATGGTATAGCATTAACCGAACTAGAAATCAGACAACTTCAACGCAATAGACAATTCAACGACAATATCAATGAGGCTCTTAAGTGAGAAATGGTCCGGTTTACAATTCTAACGGCAATGTATTCTGGTACTTAAATGGCAAACTTCATCGTGAAGAAGGCCCTGCTATAGAATATGTTAAAGGGAATCGTAAATGGTACCTCTATGGCGTTGAATATACTGAAAATGAACATAAAACTAAAATGCGAACCATCATTTTTAATAGAAACATAGAAAACTCGTTAGATAACGTCGAAGACGACACGGTCATCGAATCCACTGATGAATAGGATTTGACAACCTATTTTACCTATGGTATACTTATACCAGGGATCATAGATCCCAGAAAGTAGTTGTCATGGAAAATGGAGATATCCCACTAGAAATTAATATCAAGAACTTTACAATTACCCTAACTGAAGCTCGTAAAGTGATGCCAGAAATACAGGCTTATAAGTATTTGATATTAGGGAATGTAATACGCCCTGATACTAATGAATTAGTAGAAGCTCGTTTATTAGTTATTCCAGACGAAGGAATTAGTAGCTAATGAAAAAGTCTGTGATTATCATAAAGAAAGCCGAAGAACTTAAAAAGACGACTCCTGTACTGTCTGACACAACTGCTATGTTAGCCGCTAGGCATCTAGTGGATTCTTTGACCGCCAATGGTAAAATTATACCAGGTCCTTATTTCTACTATTTAACTGAAGAGATCAAAGAAGGTTGGGAACCTGAAGATAATGCTCCTTTGACTAGAAAAGTAGAATACTATTACCAGAAAGGTAAGTTATGTATAAAGTATTTAACATAATTGGACTATTGTCCATCACCGTCTTAGTTCTAGCTCCAATATTTGCAATCGCTTTAGAGATAAAAAATGAAGTCAGACGCGCTTTAAGTAGAGATAAAAAGGCCGCTAGTCTAATTATAAGCTTAACTTTTAATACCCTTTTCCTTATAGGATTCTTTCTGTTCTTGTATGAAGTTTACGAATGGTTAGGACATTATGCTTAAGAATTTATTCAAGCTATTAAAGATGTGTTATAATGCCAAAGGCAGCTATAAGCTTCTGATGGCAATTCTGTTAACTGAGTTATCGATGGTAGCTCTCACGGTCGGTCTAAATCAATTTAGACGTATGTTCATGGATTCTTTCCAACAACACAACTTCCAACACTTTTTAGAGGCCATAGCCTTCTTTTCCGCCATGGCAGCAGCTTGGGTTTTGAGCAAAGGTTATAATTCGTACTTTAAAAGAGGCCTATCGTTCATTTGGCGTGAGGCTTTGTATTTAAAGCTTACTTCTGGAGTCTTAAATGAGACGGGAACTAACGAGCAACGATTGACCATGGATTTAGAAGAACTTACAACGATGACCTTGACTTTGGCTACAGCTTGTATCAACGCTTTTATTACCTTACCTATTTTCATATACCTATTAGTCTCCACAGCTAGTCCTTGGTTTTTATTACCAATAGCCATATGGGTAATTGTTGGCAGCCGAATTGCAAAATGGATCGCTCAACCGTTAGTTCAACTTTCCTATGAACAAGAAAGCAGAGAATCAACTCTAAGACAAAAGATACTTACTTGGGATAAAAGTTTCACTAAAGCACCAGTCTTAGATGATGTTAAACAGAACTGGTCCGCTTTAATGATTCGAGCCAAGAAATTAGGTTTCTTTCAGTCGGGCTATTTACAAGCGGCAGTAGTATTCCCGCATTTGCTTCTGGCTAGGCAATATTTCTTTGGGACTCTTTCTTTGGGTGTTCTTTTTGCGACTGCAGATGCCATGAAAGTCATTATTGAATGTTCAGAACTCATTATCGAGAAGCAGGATGATATTTCAAAACTGGAATCAGTGATTAATCGCATAGTCGAAATGGAGACAAAATAATGGCATTAGATAAATTCTTAAAGACACTTCAACTACAAATATCAGATATGGAAAAAGATATTGATACAATGATAAAGAAAATCAATAGCTTAGATCTAGATGAAGAATCGTTAAATGAAGTTCTTACTACGTTAAAACAAACCGCCTCTGATCTTGAAGCTGCAAAATACTTGCATCAAAGACCTCAGTGGCACAAAAGATACTAGGAGCACATATGTATAAATTTATGTTAGCAGCAGTTTTATTAACGTTTACCAGCGCTTGCGCGGTTTCGTATAGTCGCGGATATTCGACTTCTCAATGTTATTACATCTATAAAGATAGCATTAACCGTACGTATTATGCTCAAGGTGGCTTTATAACTCAAGAACAACAAGTCGGCATTTATAACCAATATGCCGCTTGCATGAATGGATATTAGGAGATAATATGATCAGTGTACTTCAAAGGATATTTTACTTAGGCGATGATCGCAGAGGATTAGTGAGTATAACCCCTAGCAAGGAAGATCCGGCTTATTATAAAATCCAGATCGGAGAAGATCCGGCATTAATATATTATATAATGGATTTCTCTGATACTTCATTATTCGAAGCATTAGTTGAATTAGATATTGCAATTAGAGCTAAAGAAAGGTCTATTAAAATATGAAAAAGAACTTAGAAGAATTAAAAGTAACTCTACCAAAAGAGTTAGTCGAACCAGTACTCGTGGCCCGTGATAGGGCGATACAAGTGGCCAGTAGTCATTATTTGAGAAATATCCTTATAGGTACAGCGGTAGTAATCGGCGCTAATATGTGGCTGGTTCAATCAGAAGCCTTTGGTTTCATAGGCGGAATGGCCACTTTGATAATGTTTAGTGCTGGTTATATAGATTCAGTCAAAAACATAGATGATGAAGCTGCCAAGGCTATAGTGGATATGATTGAGGAAGAGTTGAAGAAAGATAAGACATGAATATTGCATAGGAAAATATAAAGCAATCAGTTACTATATTAATAAAATACTTGACAAAATTTAGCTTTTATGTTATCCTATAAATGAGGAGACCTATTTAGGCATATTTTATGAACCGGTCCAATGATAGAGAAGATTTAGTAGTAGTTACAAAAGATAGAGAACGTACTTATGAAGGTACGAGATTACAACCAGCACAAATGCTGTGGCAATGCACGACTCAGAATTGCTTAAGTCCAATTAAAATTCGAAGACGTGGACAATATCAAGATAAACTAATCTGTAATATTTGCTCCAATAGAATTAAAAGCAAAGACCCTATAGTACTCGCTAATAGGGGTAAGGCTATTTCTAAAGCTATAGCCGAGAGAGGTGATCAATGGTCTGTTACAGCTACTAAAAACATGTCTGTTCAAGCTACTAGAGATAAGATTTCAGAATCTGTGACTGATTATATAGCTGAAAATCCTGAAGCAATTGAAATTAGAAGAGAAACTGCATTAAAAAACAACGAAGTTAGCGGTTTTGGGACATCTGAGTTTGGCAAGAATATATGGGATAGCTTGACTGATGAGGAGCGTAAAACTAGAGTAAGCAATGCTTTAACTGAACAAGCGATTTCTCTTCATGATAGACATGTTCGATTGGCTAAACTGAGATTTCCAGATTTTACTGTGTTAACTTTCAACGATGATGGAGTGTATCAATATATGTGTCCAAAAGAACATATATTTTTACAGCGCAGCAATAATTTTATTAAACGCGGTAACTGTCCGTTTTGTACTCCTAAAAGTTCAATGGAAATTAAAGTTTATGACTTTATAAAAGATCTTCTACCTAATATAGAGCGGAACCGTCGTGTTTTATATAGGGACGATACTAAAAATGGGAACAATGCTCTAGAAATAGATTTATACGATGAAGAACGCAAATTCGGAATCGAATTACACGGCCTATATTGGCATCAAGAGGCAGAATCGGACATTTCTATAGGCGTTGACAGATCAAGTCATAGGCTTAAGGCAGAATTAGCCGACAAACATGATATTAAGTTACTGCAGTTTTTTGAAGATGAAATTAATGAACAAACTGATATAGTAGAATCTGTAATAAAAGCTAAATTAGGAATATTTCAACATAAGATATATGCTAGAGAATGTACTTTGAAAGAAGTTGATTATAAAACGGCCAGTGCTTTTTTAAACGCAAATCACTTGCAAGGTCAATGTCGAGGCACGTTACGCCTAGGTCTATGGTATAAGGACGAATTGGTATCTCTACTTACTTTTAGAACTCCTAGAGTCAATGAAGACGAAAAAACAGTAGAGATAGCTAGATTCTGTTCCAAACTAAATTGGAGCGTAGGCTCTGGCTTCGATAGGTTACTGGCCTCAGCTGAGAAAAGTCTAAAAGCTAACGGAATAGATACGATTATGACATATGCAGATAGACGTTATAGTCACGGTGAAGTTTATGAGAGAAATAAGTTCCAATTTGTAGAATTCACAGAACCCGATATGCACTGGTGTAATAAAGAGTCAAGATTTCCTAGGCAGATCTCATGGAAAAAAGGTGACGCAGCTATGAAAGAAGAAGGGTACTGGAAAATTTATGGTACGGGAAATTCTAAATGGATAAAGAAAATATAGGACACCATAAAACAAAAAGCCCAAGGAAATCAATCCTTGGGCTTAATGTTTTTATATTTAACTAACTAAGATTAGTATCCGCCGCCAGTCAATTGTCCTGTAAGATTGTCTAAAAGAACGTTCTTACGAGGTTGGAAAACTGCTAAAGATAGAAATCTGAAGTGCGCTTCGGGAAGCGACAAATCTGCGACTGCAAGCTTTAATTTGCTATAAGGAGCAAGTTGAGCAATACCCATTGTGTTCCCTTGAACCAAGAATCCTGTTACGGAACCTGGGGAGCGAGCACCTAAGTCAGTGAAAGTTACGCCTGTTCCATAAGGAGAAGCGATCTTTCCGATGAATTGAGCACTTGAAGCTGATCCGCCGACTTCTGAACGATAAACGTTGAAGCCCGCTGCCAAAGCTACTGCTGGGATAGCAACAGTTACTTTGTCACCTGCTGCAGCTACCGCTACGGAAACTGCTGCACTTGGAAGAGATTCACCGCGTATGCTGAAAGCAGTTACGAAGTACCAGTAAGTGCCAGCTGCTAACATTGAACCTGCTGCACCTGCATCGGATGGAGTGATTGCACCTGGAGCCGCTGGGGATCCGGAGCGAGCACGAGCTGGTTGTGTTTTTCCAGAAAGGAACCTAGAAGGCTCTAAGGAAACTACAGCTGCTGAAGTCCATTGAGTACGTAAGTGAGCGCCAGTAGCTTCTTGAGCTGAACCAGCAAGCATGATACGTTCTTTAGCGTGTGAGATCTTGTTGTAAGCTGATAGAACGATTGGATCTACTAACAATTTGTCAGCGGCACCCATGTTCATTGCACTTCTTACTGAAGAATCTTCGATGATGGATTGCGTAAGCGTTCCGTCAGCCGAAAGTACTACAGTCAAGCTAGATCCGTATTCAGAGAACATCAAATCTTGGGTGTTTAATTCACCGTCTGATTGACGTACTTGAAGATCTAAGCCGATCATGTTAGGCATTTTAGCGATTGCAAGTGGGTTACCATCGAATACGCCTGCGTTTGAGAAGTCAGATTGTCCACGGAACAAGTCGAATTCTACGTCACCGCAAAGTTTCATTGCAGCGTCAGCAGCTGAACGATCTTCCGCTTTTACGCCATCAAGTGTAGCTACCATGTTGGAAGCAACAGTTACGCGACGTGTCGTGGAGTAGTAAGCCATAGGCACTACAGCACGGACGAAATTACTTGTATCCTCTTCGCCGATCCCGCCTTCAAATTGAGCGGATCCACCGAAGATACCATAATCAAGTTGTCTGTCGAATTGATGTAATTGCGACTTAACAGCCTTGCTAGTTAGCATCTTTTGTAACTTGATGTGTGAATCATCAAAAGTCACATTGTGCATGATTGGGGAAAGATCTTCGATCATCAAGGCAGCGCCTTGTACTAATTGGCCTGGAGCTGCATTGTAAGAACCAGCTTCCAAAGCCTTCATCAGTGATTGCATTTGTTCAGTATACATAAGGTATTATCTCCTAGTTAAAGTCTCTTACTTGAGTAAGTGACTGATACTTGTTAAGCTTGCACCGTCAAGGTAGTAAGCGTTGATTAATTCTCTATCAGACTTCGATAAACTTGGTTCTGAAGATTTTTTGGTTAATATGGTCGTAATTTCTGTTTTGGATAAGGTAGCTACTTCTTTAGTTTCTTCACTTTTGGTGATAGAATCCAATCGAGTAATGGCCTTACTTTGAGGGGCTGCCTTGGAAGCTTGTCCCTTTAACCATTCAGTTATTACATCCAAGTTCTTCTTAAGTCCATCTCTTTCAGCTTTAAGGGCTGCGATTTCAGACTTTTGAATTTCAGGCTCGGAACCAATATCCTTAGACTTTTCATGCAACTCTTTGTGGGAGATTTCATGTTTATCATGAGGCTTGAGTTCGGTCGGTTTTTCAACCTTCTCCATCTCTTTTGGTTCTTTTAAAGCACCTTTGATAGCTTCTTTCTTCTCGTGGTGCGCCTTAGTTTCTTCTTCTTCTTTGCCGTGATGATGTTCTTCTTCAGCTTCTTCTTTGCCGTGATGATGTTCTTCTTCAGCTTCTTCTTTGCCGTGATGCTCTTTTTCTTCTTCGAGATCATGGCAAGTAAGTCCATGGTGTTCCATGGCTTTCTTTAAAGCGTGATGGTGAGCGTGGATCTCACCTTTATGCATGCTCATATACATTTTATGCATATGTTCCATGTCTTCATCATCATAGTCATGCTCTGGGCTTTCTTTATGCTCTTCAGATTCCTTTTCTTCATGATGAGCTTTTTTGTGCTCTTCATGATGCTTAGGTTCTTCTTTAGCATCTTTATGCTCAGGTTCAAAGTGTTCCTCAGCCTTAGCGAGGTGGGCGGTGAATTCCGCTTCCACACTTTGAATTAGCTTTGCTAGTTCAGTCTCAGTGTAATGCATGGTTTATACTCCTTCCAAGTGTTAAAATTAAACGCCCTTGGTTGGGAAATATAGCTCGTCAATGTCTGCAGCAGGAGCGCCAGCAGCAACTGCAGCGTTAAGAGAAGCTTCAGTTACAGCGGTTCCGCTAGCGATTTCAAACAATTCAAATTCAACACCAGTCTTGATTGATTCAGCTGAAGCGATTGCGATATCCGAAAGTAAAGGCCATGGCTTGTTAGCTGTAGCTGTTAATTCGAAAGCGAATTGTAATAGATGAGGAGCATATGCGAAAGTGCTACTTCCGAAAATGTCTGGAGAACCAGCATCTACACCGATAATTCTGATAAGAATAACTGGTGAACCTTCAGATTCAGTTCCTGCATGGCTTAAGAAAAGCATTGGCCAGCCAGCGCTGTCGAAAGAGTGACGAACGAATGAAAGACCAGCTGCGGCTGCTGGAAAACGGATTGCTAATTTATCGCCTAGATCTCTTGCTAGAGCTATGGCTTTTGCTGTACTCTTCATATAAATACCTCTAAGTATAGGGTTTATGGTTAATCTGTGTACATTTTCAATACTACTAATGTACTATAATCAATGTTTGGAACATGTTAGAAGATCCTGTGTTATTTCAAAGAATTACAATGATTATCAATATGAGTTTTAACCTTATATAATCCACTACAAGTCAGTGATATAGTTATGTAAGAGTTTTATACAAAGCAATCTTAATGCTGAGGATTATACAAAATGGCTACTAAAATTCAAGGCATTGCGGCCAGTGAGAACATCGATAGTTCAGGAGAAGTGCTCTTAATGTCCGGATTGGATATTACATCTTTGGATAAAGATGGTACTTTAAACTTTGAACACAAATCCGATCTTCCTGGGCAAACTGTAGGTAAAATCCTAACTGCTAAGAAAATAATGACCGAAGACGAATGCTCCTCAGATAATGAGAAATTCTTCTGGTCCCAATGTCAAGTTCCCTTTCTTTATATTACTGGCGAATTATTTGACGATTATAATGAATCAGCAAAAGATATTGCCGGTCTATTTATGTACTCTGCCGCTAATTCCCATGAACATGATATCGTTGGCTTTTCAATCGAGGGAGCTAAGATAGATAAGAATGGAATGTACATCACAAAATCTATCGCTCGCAAAGTCACTATCACTGTAACTCCTTGTAATAAAGCAGCTATTGCTAAATTAATGCCAGAAAATAAACCTGTAAAAGATTCTATGAATGATCTTTTTGATCAAGATATCTTTAAATCCGAATCTTCGATTGCCATCCAATTACTTAACGCAGGAACTACCATGGAAAAAGCCGACAAATTCAGTAAACGTCCCTACGACCATACTTCCACTGGCAAACCGATCCATATCAATTTTGAGCATCCTGCTCACAAAGATTTCACTCCAGCTGAACATCATGAAGCTGCAGCAATGCACGCCGATTACGCTAGCGGACATGGAGTCGCCCACTTAGCTCCGGCCTCTCATATCTCCGATATGCACACTGCTGAAGGTAAAAAACATACCGAAGCTGCTAATATGAAGAAAGCTGAACCAGCAGCACCAAAAGCTCCTAAGCCGGTCGGCACTCCTATACCTTTTAATACTGAAACAAGACAAAAGATCAAAGCTCCAGAAGGCTGGCAAGGCACTTTGGTGCAAACTAAAGGCGGCAATGCTGCAGCTCATTATGAGCACCCAATGATGGGGACTGTTTCAGTTATGAAAAATCCTGAAACTAATAAGTTTGACGTTAAACATGCCGGTAACTATGCTGGAGTCGGCGGAGTTTCTGGTCATGGACACGCAGATGCGAAAAGTGCTAGCGCTCATGCTCATAAATACCTAAGCGGTTTAAACGCCGGTACTACTGGCGGCAACAGATCGTTTAACATGCCTTCTCAAGGAGCTTCCGGAGCCCCTAAGGCTGGCCAGAAAGAGATCAAGAAAGCTTTGACTGCCGGATCTGGAAACGTCGCTCCTTCTCAATTAGCTGGCGGTGCCGCATTAGTGAAGGAAAGTTTGGATAGTGGTAAGAAAAAATGGTCCAAACGTGCCAAGGAAGAATACAAGGTTTGGGGCAAGAAAGAAGAATTCCGAGATTTCATGCACAAAAGAATGCCTAACTTAACTTTAGGCGAGATCGATTCTATTGGTTCAGTTATTGCTATGAATAAATCCTTAAAAGCAGAAAAGATCCTAGCAAAAAGTATGCCTAAGAAACCTAAGAAATAGTCCATGATATAGTATAGTATGATAACTATAGCGTGTAGACCTGTATTGGACCGAGTTTATCGTGTTTTAGAATGGGATGGACGCTTTAAAGATCGTACATTTAGTGAAGAAGAAATCAAAGATACTTTTGTTTTAAACACAATGCGCTCTGGCGGCTTTTTTACTGTGACTATTGATTACTATGACTGCCAGTTTGTAACTAGTTTTATTGAACATAAAATCATACAGGTGCAAGAACAGTTTAAAATTCCAGCTAGCATCATAATGGATTACCGGACTCATTTGAGACTTAGTGCTTATTGCTCTTTTCTGGCCAATAAAGATAGCATTGAATTATTGGATATCTATGAAGATTTACCTATTCACGTTATAGATAAAAGCTCAGTCCGTGGTAAGGATGCCACTGATTTCATTGCCATCGGTTTAGATTTTGATAGTAGTAATATCTATGCTAATTATGTTTAAGTCTCTGCCGGAAACTATCAAATAGTGACAGTATGTGGCTTTTCTTGTAAATGTCCTAAATAGATATTTTAATGTCCTATTTATGTCTTTAGTGTCCTATTTAGGACACATGTGTTTCGTGTAAAATAACCATTGACATATTACTTAGCTATGTTATACTGATACTGATGGAAAAAATAACTAAAGTAGATACCTATAGAGTGGATTTAAAATGTACTGTCTGCTTAGAAGGCGATATGCAGTATCTAAAAGAGAGTTGGGGTGATGTAAATCTGACTTATCTGCATGCCTGCGATAGATGCCATGAGACCGGTTTATCAGATAGAGCTTATCCTTATATCGAACATATAAACCAATATTCCGCTTCCGGTGTAGAATGATATGGAACTGTTAATGATTAAAAGACTATTAGAAGGGACTGACATATGGAAGAAATGAAGTTATTTAAAGTATCCTATGCTGATGGTAGTGAACTTTTTATAGTTGAGAAAACCTCTAACTTAGCTCTATCCCATGGCGATAGCAAGGAATTAGAAGTTATCCACGAAACTACTCGGATATCAGTAGAGCAGATATGTACAATGGATTCCATTTTTAACATGAAGATCTTTATAGATAAAGAAAATGCTAAGTTTATCATACCACGTCCTAAAGGGCGAGATTTGAGCAAAGTAACTGACGAACCTCTGTATGGAGAATTTCTCACCCTCATAGGACCAAACGAGCACGGTGGATATCGAACCTCATCCGGTAATACTAAAGAATTCGTAAGCAGTACATATTTTAAATACTCACCAATGACTGATGAAGATCTCGAAGACTTATTGGGCTACGAAGTATTGTCTGTCAAGGAATAAAGTACCTATGTCCGCCAGCGGGCACCTCTTTGCAATCTAAATGGACCCAATGACTACCGGGCGGATTGTCCTCCATGCGCATGTCCCATGCGACTAACATGCTAGAGTCCATAATCATTTTCCTGGCTGTATCACAGTCTACTGAGACTATGTTGAAGTCCATCGCGGAACCGACTGAGTGCATTGAATGAAGAGCTCCTCCTATCTCTTGATTATACTTCAATGGCCTATAAGTAACGTGAACATTAACAGATTGTCCAAACCAAGCTCTAACTTGATCCATTTTATTACATAAAGCTACTAGATTAGCTTTTATCTCATCTGTTAACCCGTCGGCTTCTGTGGCCATGCGTCCCCATGTTGGAAGCCACAAACATTCGCGTACGCTAAAAAAGGAACTAACCATACATTTTTCATCTTCCCAATTAATCATAGAACCTCTCTATACTATATCATTGACCTGAGACCTAAAGTGTGATATAGTATAATTGAGGCTCTAAAATGAAAGAAAGCTTTTTCACCGAAAACGGACTTCATATTGATGAACACGACGTTAGAACCTGGTACTTAAACGGCGAACTTCACCGCGAAGATGGTCCAGCGGTAGAGTTTCCCGATGGTGAGACATTCTGGTGGGTAAACGGCTATCCTTACACCGAAGAAGAATTCAAACAATATCAACGTACTAAACAGTTCAACGAGAACATGAGCAAAATTCTAGAGGAATAAATTTATGCTAACAGCAATTGGCGATGTAATGAGAAAATGTCATGAATTAGGCTATACTAAAGTAGATGACGTTTTATATTCCGAAGCAGAATATGTTCAATATTTAAGAAATAAACAGTTCAATCAATCAATTGAGGAAGCTCTAAAATGAAAAACACTCTACTCGATCTAAGAATTGGGAATCCCACATTCCTAGAAGCTTATTGGGTAAATCGTTTCGACATCACCTTCTCTTCCGGTGAATTCATGTCGTATCCAAAGTCAGCTATAACAGCTTCATTGATTGAGCCAATTAAAGAACTACATAGGAAAATAGGCAATGCCAAAATTACTTCAGATACTAGATTGGTAGTCGGCAATGGCGCAACTCAAATCCTACAAGCCGCTATGTATGCAATGGGTAAAACTCATAGTAGGATATATTTTGAGCCACCACATTTCCATAAATTCCCCCATTTTGTAGATCTATCAACTTGCGGATTGAAAAATACAGATATAGACAATATTAGCTCCAAGGATTCAGAATTAGTGGAACTCATTACAATTCCAGGGAATCCAGATGGAAATTGTGAAGTTAGACCAGTGTCCATTAACTCGGCTAAGATATTTGATTTATGTTATAATTGGCCTACTTACGTTAATGAGGTAATGGAATTTGACGAAGATATAATGGTATTCAGCTTATCTAAAGCTACTGGACACGCTGGAACTCGTATAGGTTGGGCTTTAGTCAAAGATCCTATCATAGCAGCTAATATGGCTTTTTTCGTAGAACATCAAACATCAGGCGTAAGTAAGGATTCTCAAAACAAAGCTGCTAAAGTTATTCAATATCTATTAGATCTGCCAGCTGGAATCGAATCTTGCTTTGAATTTGGCAATAAAGTATTAACAGAACGCCGCAATCAATTAGATTCTGTTTTCTTTGACACAGATATCCAATCTATTGCTAAAAACGGTATGTTTGCTTATATTAAAGGCGAAAATCTAGAGGAAAGATTACTTGAGATGGACATCTTAGGTAGTAGTGGAACTCAATTTGGTGGTGATGAATCTTGTAGGCGGTTGAATTTAGCTTGCTCTGATAAGGAATTCGAAGAACTTATCTACAGATTGAGAAAGAATCTATAACTAGCAGGCGCTCTTACCACAGCCGCAAGTTCGTTTAGCGTTTGGATTTGAATAACTAAAACCGTGTCCATTTAAGCCGTCAGAGAAATCTACAGTTGTTCCTTGTAGGAATTCCAGACTTTTGTAATCAACGACTAGTTTAAAGCTATCAATAAACTCTAAAGTGAAATCTTCAAGCCCGAAATCTTCATCTGGTACTATTGCCATTTGATAATTCATTCCTGAGCATCCACCACCGATCATGGACATCCTTAGACAGTATCCCTCGAATATCATACTAGCTATTTTATTTCCAGCTGTTTCTGTGAAATAGATCATTTCAAGGCCTCATTGATATTGTCGTTGAATTGTTTAGTACGTTGAAGTTGATTGAATTCTTCTTCGGTAACTTCTTCACCGTGAAGGGACCATACTTTTTCACCATTAGAATACTCTATAGCGGGACCGTCTTCGCGATGAAGTTTGCCTTCTAAGTACCAGAAGTTAGAACCATCGTAACGTTCAATGGCTGGACCGTCCTTGCGATGTAATTTATCGTATTGACGCCATTCTTTGTTACCATTGTCACCCCGTTCGACAGCTGGACCGTCTTCGCGGTGAAGTTTGTCGTTTAAATACCATTCTTTAGTTCCGTTAGCCCATTCGATAGCTGGACCATCTTCGCGGTGGTATTTACCATTTAAACACCAGTGTTTAGAGCCGCCGTCAGCCCATTCTCCGGCTGGACCATCTTCACGGTGAGAAACATTATTCTTGTACCAGAATTTATTACCGTATTCATCGATAGTTAATCCGTCTTTCATTTTAAAGTCTCGTTAATACTGTCGTTGAACTGTTTATTTCTTAAATATCCAGAGAATTCTTCTTCGGTAAGCTCTCGGTTGTTTAAAAACCAAACATTGTTGCCATCCAGTCTGACTATAGCAGGTCCATCTTCGCGGTGAAAGCCACCGTTCAAATACCACCACAATTCTCCATCATTCCACTCAACAGCCGGTCCGTCTTCGCGGTGAAGCTTATTGTCGAGATACCAGTATTTAGTACCTGATTTGTCAGTATGTAGACCGTTTTTCACGCTATCTCCTATAAGATTCAAAAAGAGATTTGCGCACGCGCCTATTTGGCTTAATGTTCATGTCAGCAAGTAAACCTTCATATTTAGCAATAATTACAAACGCTTCTGCTTCTGTTAGACTTGATATGTTTTCTTCTGAAACTTCTATTTCTACAAAGCTATCACGTCTTTTCTTAGCACCGTCTGTTGTATCTATCACAGTATAGAACACCAAAGTAGCGTCATTAAATCTATATATATGACAAGCTTTCCATATGGCGAAATTAAACTTATAACCTAATGCTAATAAGGCCTCTGAAATCTCAGCTTCAGAAGTACCTGCGATTTGCCAATTGAATTCGCTGCGTACAATATTATTCTTAGCACCTTGAGGTTTCACTTTTACTGTAACTTCGCTTTTGACACCTCTAAAAGCGGGCATGCGGTGTCTTATGAAGGATTCACCTTCTCCAAGATAGTATTTATCAGTGCCTTCTACGTATAAGAACTCGTTTAAGTTGGGGAATTTCTCTACTGCTAATTTGAATGAGAACAACTGCTCTTCATCGACATAGTACTTAGTCTCAAATTCGATGAACTTAGGCATCGTGACTCTATGTTTTTCTGTCATTTTACCCTTCTTCTTCTTCACCGAGCACTTTATCGGCCAAGCCAAGCTCAACTGCTTCATGGGCATTTAGAATCGTATCAAAGCTTAGCATTTTTCGTAGTTTAGATAACTTAAAACTAGGATGTTTAGTTCGTATATGTTCCAGATACATATGTTCTAACCATAAAGCGTCTTTTCTGCCATCTTCAACCCACTTCTCTACCTCTTTAGCGTGACCGCCTAACTCAGTGCTTCCGTAATGGATCAATTGCTTAGACATTGGCGCCATAATACGGACGTCAGCGGCTTGAAGTATAACTGAACCCATACTAGCTGCAAAACCAAAGACTTTAATGGTGATGTGGGACTTACAATCTCTTATAGCATCATATATAGCTAATCCGTCCACTACGATACCGCCTAAATTGTTCATTAGGATAGTGATTGGTTCTTGAGACATTGATTCTAATATCATTAAATTCTTAATAGTTCTTGCGGCCATTAGACCGTCTGTTCCAGATTCACCCAGAGCTATATCGAATAGTTGTGAACCGATATAAATCGTTCGGTTAGGAATGTAGATACCATATTCGTGCATGTAGTAAGCGTCGTCTCTGTTAACACGTTTAGCCATTTGGTCCTCTATTCCTCTGTATGTGCTTCACGGCACTGTCTATGATAGTTAGCCACTCAGATTCTCTGAAGTCCCGCTCTTCTTGGAAAAAGCGACCTATCTCTCTTATTATATCATCTTTTAAGAAACCTGCAAGAGCAAACTCACATGACACAGTAAACCAGGCCGAGTTTCTACCTTTGGAGGTATCCAGACCGCTTTCAAGCGCTTTGTAAACCCATCTAGGTACTAGAGAAATGTTAGGGCTGTCTGAAAGTATTATAGATTTAACCTGATCCTTAGGCTTTAAATCCGGACGTTTAGATAACCACGCTGTTAGTGTCTCTTTAGATATAGGTCCATGGAATTCATTGGGAAGTAATATTTGCTTCTTACCCGGTTCTCTAAGAGCTCCCGGTATACGAATGCTTCTAGATGGATTCTTAGTATTCTGATCCGCTGCTCTTACAGTATTGAGTATGTAATTGGCCATAAACTTATAAGATCTCTCATTGGCACAGTCTCGGTCTATGGATATCAGAAAGTGTAAGCTTTTATTGCCAGAGAATATAACTGCGCTATAAGGCATTCCTAGACGTTTTACATAAGCTAATTGATCTTTAGGCATCATGATATCTAATTCGACCAGAAAGTTCCTTAAGCCTGTACAATTTGCATCTCTACGGTAGCCCTTTATAGGGTTAAGGGCTACCATTAATAAATCCTTCGTTTGAACTATAGTATCCGGGATCTCTGGATTAGTAGCTATCAAAGTGACTGAGTCTTCTAATAAGTTAGATAAAGGAACGCTGGCGTAGCCATACTTGTTATGGCTTACACAGACTTCCTCACCTTCCCTGAACATCAGGTTTAATAGTTTAATACCCGTTTGATCCATCATACAGCACTGCCGCTTATTTCTTTTAGAGATGAATCTAAAGCTTCTTTGTCAGCTTTCTTTTGAGCTTCTTCAGCTTGCAATTTACGATATTCTGCGAAGAACTTCTCTTTTTGTTCAATGAAATCAAGCATAAACGCTTTAAGCGAATCTACCGTGAAGCGACGAGTTGTCATGACTTTTGAATTACCCATCATGGACGGAGCTTTAACCGTTTGAACAGTAGGTTCAGCGCCGTCAATACCTGGAACTATTTCTTCCTTTTCAACTACTACTGGTACTTTTTGTCCATCTTCCAATAGTTTACGCCATTTACTTGATACACCAAACGCTTTCAAAGAAAGATCATTCAATTCTTGTCTTAGGGTAAAAGGGATATTCATATTACGGCTCCTTGTTTAATGATATCAAAAGAGATATCGTGTGTTGTGTTCATGGAAAATACTACTACTTTATTATCGGGGAATAATTCTTTAAACATTGCTTTAAGACTATCTATAGTCTCTGAATGATCAAAATCTTCACCTTTAACTTTAATCAATAAGACATCATTCGGACTTAAATATATAGAACCTATTTCTAAATCTTTATATTGCGCTGTCATTTTAAAGCCTCGTTAATATTTTCATTGAACTGTTTATTACGTTGAAGTTGTTGAATTTCTAGTTTAGTTAATTCTTTGCCGTTTAAGAACCAGTGTTTATTGCCGTCAGCCCATTCGATAGCGGGACCATCTTCGCGGTGGTATTTACCATTTAAGAACCAGCATTTAGTACCATATTCGTCAATATGTAGACCATCTTTCATTTTAACGGTTCTCCTGGGGCTGGGTGATCTTTTTTATCAAACACATTGCCAAATTCTTCCGCTTTGTTCTCTCGTTCTTCTTTTATATCAGCTTGATGTTTAAATTCTTCTGTATATTCTACGAACTTACCTTTCTCGTATCCAGTCGTAAGTTTTTTCCCAATGAACTCGGCGCCAAAACGTGCTTTATGGATAACCCACTCAGTTTTGCTACTCTTATGCTTTGGTATAATTTCCATGGCAAAAGTACACTTATCATATATAATACGACGACCTTTGATGCGTTCCGCAAATGCAACTGATTCGTCATCTTTATTATTATGTAATTGAGTCATAACGACTATCGGTGCAGGATATTCGTTCTTATAATGATCTAACATGCTGCATATTAATTCCTGAACCAATATTGAGGACATGTTAGGGTTTTTCTTGCTAGATGTAATATTTTGATAATAATCAATAATTACAGCGCTATAGAAGTCTTTGTTTTCTATTAACTTATCGAATATAGTTTCGATGCCTTCAACTGAAGTTGTTAACCTGTCAACGCCTGGTAAAAAACCAGAGTCTACAGCCAGGATTTTGCCCGATCTAATCATGGGGCCTAAAGTTTTACTTAGTACCGCGCGCTGTTCATCTGACATATCGCTGTGATTACTATAAGACCAGCCATGATTAAGACAGGTAACACGATGAAATACGTCTTCTGGCTTCTCTTCATTGGTTATAACTAACACCCTACCAGGCTTGCCAGTATTCGGATCATGGTAAGGTAGTAATCCATTTATGATATTTGCGACAGCGGTACTTTTTCCATGACCACTTTCGGCGCCTATCAATATTAGATTCTTCCTAAAGAATGGAACTTTCTTATCAAAACAAGCATTGATAAATGGTATTGGGGTTTTAGAAGCTTCGATATAATCGTCACTGTCTCTTTGTAATCGGTCAACATAAGCTTCGGTATAGGAACCAAAAGAAGCGTTAGTTAGAGCAATGGCTTCTTCTTCTAGCTTTTTAAGTCTGTCAAATTCTATGGAAGTCTTCTTGTCCTCAATGACTTGTTTTCTTTCATAGATTTCGCTTTGCTTTATACGTTGATCTATGGCGGATTGCTGTAACTCTAAGAAGGGATCGTTTTCGTTGCTCATACGTCTCCTCCTTTGATTTCAATCGCATAACCTTGTTCATCGTAACCGTCAGGAATGGGCATGAACAAGATGTTTCTATAAAAATCAACATCTATTCTTGAACGATTAGGGATATGTAAAGTTTGCGAATTTGGCGACATTTCAGACTCAGTTTCCTTGGATTCCAATTTAACTATCTCAGTTTCAATTGTAACAGGAGTCTCTATGATTGGCAAGGTATTTTTAGGTTCAGGTAAAATCTCTTTCTTTGGAGCATCTTCGGACTGTGTCTTTTTAGACTTACTACCCTTGTTATACTTATTATCAAAATACTCTTGCTTCTTCGCTACATGATCGTAGGGAAAGATTTCAGCTAGCACATGATGTAGGTCTTTTGTAATACCATCTATTACTTGATTTTTAGTCTCTTTATCAGTAGTGGACTGAACCATGATCCGGAGTAGTTTATCTAAAAATATCTTATCACCAAGATACTCATAAGGGTATCCTCTATTCTTTAACATTGGGATCAAATCGAATAGCTTTTCCCTACGTATTTCTTTGGGAACTTTATAGAACGTTCTGGACTTTCCCTTGGGCATTCCCCTACGTTTTTCTACTAAAACGCCATTGGAATCATTCCATTCTTGCAATATACTATTTATACTTAGATTGTATTGTAAGAAATCGCTCATTGTTAGCCACCTAAACTTTTCAATAGTTTATGAGCTAAAACGATCTCCTCTTGGTAATACTGATTACCCTTGTTGTTGACTATAAAAGTAGTTAGAACTTCTTTTTTCTTTCTATCTGAATAGTTTTTGAACATTTCTTTATTACTAAGAAACTGATCTTCACATTGTAATTCACTGAATATTGATTCTGGATCCTTACAGTGTACATTACTATGTGTATCCATAGGAGATCCTGTAAGATCTTGATAAGTTAAGAACTTTTGCTCTATCAATACACGGACATACCAATTATCATTTAACTGGAATACGTCCTGGAAGTCGCCCTTCATTTGCTTTCTAATGGCCCTAAAAAGGGTAGGACTCAATTTCTTAAATCCAAACTTCTCATGGTGCTCTACTAGGTCTTGTAGGTTCTCAGGAGGAACTTTAGGACCGTAGTACATTACGTAGGATTCATTCAATACGCCTTTGATGTTCTTGAATTTCTGTTTACAAATTCTAACCAAGTCGTCCATGCGTTGTTTGAGGAATAAAGTGAAGTTAGCCTTGTTCTTATCTAAGATATCGCTAGCTTTAGGATTATGACCCTTGTGCTTGAATTTAAAGAGACTTACAAAAGCCGCGTATTTCTCTGGGATAGTTTCAATTGAAAATAACCCAAGATAGCTGACTAGATGTACGTTGGCAATGCTGACAATATCTTCTCGCTCAAAGCCGGTAGCTCTGAACAGATTCCAGTAATAGTAGTAAGTAGAGGAGGTTACGTGACCAATAATGCCAGAGTATAGGGCTAGTTCTTCTTTGGAAGGATTAACATCCGTCTTTCTGAAGTACATATGCCTTATATAACACAACTCAAACTCGTCTTTAGTTGAGACTCTGTCTGAGCCCGCTTGTGGGCGTGTAACTTTTATGTTGCTCATACAGAATCCTTAGGACTTAAGCGTCCAGTTTAATAATCTCTTTCAAAATCGCATCAGCAAGTTTCTGATCGGTTTTGATAGCGTTGGCACATTCCATTTTGGACGACCATTTATGATCGCCAAAGAAATAGTTTCTCATGCCTTCTTTCTTAATTATACCAGTGTTTGTTCCTAAAGTAAAGAGTTCTTCATGAGTATTAATAATTCCGTCTTTATAATCTAAAGTAAACACTCCCGCTCGACCGGCTGAGCCGATGGAGCTTTCCTCTAGTTTAACAAATATTTTATGACCTGTCAACAGTTTGTTTCCACGAGCATCTTTTATATCGTCTTCAAAAGAAATACCTTCCAAGTCTTTGCGATCTTCTGCGGCTCCTGCACGTTTGAGGCTGACGAAGTATTCAAAAGCATGCTTGGTAGCAAAAGACGATTGCATCTTCTCTTTTGGACCGTATGGTCCGGCGTCCATATTGGCGGTCATCTGCGCTGTACCTATGAGTAAAATACCATTACGTTTACAAAAAGGAACTAATTTAGAAAGACCATTTTTCAATGTAAGAGCCGCATCGCCCATTAAATGGGAAGTAACAGATTCTGCGCTTTCCCTTTTAACTCCAATAATATTGGAAATGGAGTCGATAATTATCATTTTCAGTGGCATACCTTCTTCAACCCAAGATTTTATCGTGCCATCAATTCTGTCGAATATATCTGCCGGGCTATTGGTATCGTAAACAAAAAGGCGATCTTTATCTATGCTAGAGAAAACATTGGATTGCAAAGCCCCCCTGAGTTCGGTATTGAAGTAAATAGCGATTCCTTCGGGGTCTCTTTTTTGCATCTCTGCCACTAAAGCATAACAAGACAGAGATTTTCCCGCTTTAGGGCTTGAGAAAAATAAAACTGACGCATTTTTTGGGATTCCATTAGATTTATTGGCGAAAATCCAATTGAAGAACGGCGATGGAGTGTACATACAATTATCTGGAGCAAATGAGTCCGCTTCTAAATCTACTGAATCCTCAAAAGATCTTAATTGTTTCATCCATTTATTACTCATAGTTTTCTTCCTTTTTAGTATAGTAAGCAAAAGTCATACCACCAGCGGTTTTGGCGTACCCTCTTATTACTCTAGATATTGAACTACCATCTATATTAAGAGTCAAAGCCGCTTCCTTAATACTACCATATAATATATTAGTAGTCAAGCATATTACTGGCTTTCTATTTATTGTACCCATATTTATAGCTGAACTGAGTCTTTGACTATTAGTCTTTTTTTGTCTAACATCTGAGATATTGTCTGCTTTACATTTTCTTTTTGAATCTATAAATTCAAATTTCATACCTTTAGCTATATTCGTATAGCCATTGCAAACGCAGTGGATAGATTGAACAGAAATATTCATGATTTTTGATGCCTCTATTAAACTTTCGAATATCTGTCCAGTATTTACACATTTAATCTTCAACGCTTTAGTTTTATTTAGCTTTAACATTGCTATTTTTACATTATTATTTCTAGTATTTATTCTATCATTCTTACGTTTTTCACTAGCTTCTCTAAGAGATTTATCTACATATTCAAAACTAAGACCACCAGCAGTATCGGTTAAACCTCTACAAACAGCAGATATATTCGTTCTATTAAGACTTAACTTATCAGCAGCATCTTGTACGCTGCTGTACGATTCTCTAGTATTTTTACATATGACAGCTCTCATTCTTAGTTTTATAGCTTCATTTATTCCGCCAGTACCACCTTTATGTTTATTATACCCATTTGGGCGAATAGTGTTCAGCTTATCTATCCAATATCTTTCTTTTTCTACTAATTCCTTTTTATCATTGACTATTTCTAAAGTAATATATGTAAAATTTTCTTTACTATACTGTTTTATAGCTTTTGTTAGAAAACTGTTGTTATTTCTATTAGCTGTTGTATGTTGTAAAAATCTAGCTTCCACTGTTCTTTTGGTAATTCCTACGTATTGTTTCTTATCTATTTTATTAGTTATACAATAAACGAACATATTAATATTTTCCACCACTCGTCACATATAAGTTACGGTCAGTCAGACCGCTTCGAATAATCATATCCATTTGTTTACGCATGTATCTTGTTACGTTTTCAATGACCTTAATTCTATTTTCTACAAAACTTTCAGTGGCATTCAATCGATCGAACAACTCTAAAGCTTCAATATATTCAGGATCTTTCATCAAGAAAGCGTTACGTAAGTCCGCATTATCCTGAGACTTGGGTCTATCTTTCATGAATTCTGGATACTTATTGATCACGATCTCAGCTTTAATCAAATCTATCTGGCGCTGTACTTGTACTTTGCGATATCCTAAAGTGGTATGATGTCTCTTTAATTCGCGATATGACTCGTTGAAGGTGTGTTCTAAATCCGCATAAGTTATTGGATTAACGGTCTTAGCTTCTATAAATCTTGACTCCGACTCCCTGGTCTTCGATAGATCCAATGAGAGGGCTGGCAAATTCCTGAAAGCAGGAATTGCCAGCGCCATTGAATCGCCTTGAGCTATAACCGGGCTGATTTTATTATCTTGCTCGCTCATGGCGTCCCTTTCTTACAATCCTAAAGAAGCGAGGAAATCCTCGTCGCTTTGTTCAGCTGCAGCAGCTACTGGAGTAGCTTTTGGAGCGACCTTCGTCACCTTAGGAGCTACTGGAGTAACTGTTACTGTAGTAGATTCTGATTCCGAATCCAATGAATCTTCGAAATCTTCCGATGATTCTACAGATGAAGTTGCACTGGCGGTAGCGGTTTTAGATTTAGTTTCCAAAAGTTCATCTACGGCTTTTGCACCTTCAGTTACAATACGTTGAACATTTTCTGCGCTGATGGTCTTGAAAAGCTTCTCTAATTGAGCCGCTTCAGTACCAAGACGCGAGATGATTTCAGGAGTTAAAGTGTGAATCATTTCACGTTCAACCGTTCCGATGCCCTCAACCTTGATCTTTTCCTTAAGTACTTCCACTTGGAATGAAGTATCTAAACCATTTCCGGTACGTCGGAATACGAAGAAACGACCGTTATCAGCACTTAAAGGGTCAACGCCTTCTTTTTCTAAACGCTTGATAGCTGAATCGAGCACTAATTTAGCTCGGTGGCGAAGACGTAGAATGCCGATGTTACCATGTTGGTCCATGGCATTTACGTAATGGTTAGAATCTAAATTGAAGTTTTTAAGCAACTTGCCGATTTTATCAACTGATGCTGTATCATTAGACTTTTTAGCCTTTTCGAATTCCGCTTTCAAAGTTTCGATACGCTCTAAAGCTGCATCTGGAACTTCTACCATCTTAGTAGCGCGATTAACTACTAATGGACTTTGGAATACACGCATCTTGCCAGCTGTATTCTTATAGCCGTAGTGAATCTTGTAGAACATGGACCATTTGCCTGATTCAGCTAAATCACCCATTGGAGGGAGAATACGGAAGACTTGTTCACCGTCTCGTAATTTCCACCAGTTACGTTTAATGAATTCAACGTTATTACTATATTTTGCTTTACCAATTTTCATTGTCATATTATTTTTCCTTTGTTAGTTAGGCGATTAAATGCCCTATGGTTAAATAATACCACAGGGCATTTCATTAGTCAACTATTATTTAATTGAATTTCTGATAGTACCTAGAGCTGTCTCGACAGACTCAGGTCCACCGTCTTTAGCTTGAATCGCTCCGGTAACTTTCATACCTTTGAAAGGTTTACCAGTATGAACTAAGAATACAGTAGGAGTCAATCGTTTTAAGGCAGGAATCAGAGTTGAAGCCAATTGGTCATCTTCTAGTCCGATAACCATTGGAGTTAGATTCAAAGCATGCCCACGAGCAATTGCTTGAGGGACAATAGCTCTCATACCGTTAATCCCAATGATTTCAGGTCCAATTTGTTCCATAATGATTTCTCTAAGAAATGTCACCAAATCATCCTTAGATGTAAGGCGCCGTTGATATTTGTTCTTGAAGATTAACATCGGATAACTATTAATGCCGATTTGCATAGCTTTATCTTCTAGATGTCTACCTACTACTTCCAATAGGTTTTGGTTAGCAGGTTTATTGACATATAGTTGCGGATTGATTCTAGATGCTAAATCATCGAAGAAGGCATTAAGTTCTGTTGAAAAGCAAGAGTATTTATCTTTAGCGGTTTCAACAAAAGTATCACGATGAGCACCGGTAACTACAACGAAAACACCGGTCTTTAGGAGTTCTCGTGAATATTGCTCTGTAAGTTCTTCTACTTTTACGATCGCGTTTCTTTTACGGTTACGTCGACTATTGAGTGTTTCAATAGCTCCCGCAGAGACATCTTCATCGGCGAAGACTTTTGCAGCCTTAAGATCTGCTAGTATTTTAGTTAATGACATATATTACTCCTTTAAGCTCCCGCTTATTGCTTGGTTAAACTCAGATAATCGTTTTTGATGTTCGAAAATCTGTTTACGTTCTTCAAATTCTTCTTTAGTTATTTCTACTTCAAAATACCCATGAATTACTTCCGTGTTCGATCGTCCTGAAGGGACAACAAAATATCTTACATCTCCATTAGGCCAATCCCTATAGTCCGCTGACCAGAAATCTTTGCCTTCTAGCGTAAAGCAATCCATATCGTATCTATTTCTGTATTCGTAACTTTCGACCATATTATCTTTCCGTTCGAATAGATTTTGACCTAAAAGACAAGTTAAACTTGCTATTTAGCCACTTTTCTATTCGATCGCATTAGTTTATACCCAAGTAGGTTTTGAACTCTTTAATGGATTTAAACTTGCCTTCAAATGCAGCAAGTTCTTTTTTACCCATGTGGGTATTTTGGAAGCTCTTCTGTACGACTAATTTACCGTCAGCGCTAGAGAACTCAACGAATACTCTGCCATTGATCTCATTTTGAATCACCTTTAATGTCAATTCTTTGTCGATCTTCTTAGTTTTAGTTACTTTGCCGTAATCTGTTTTCATTAGGTCTCCTAGGGTTATTTCAGTTTATCACATTTTATAATAGAAGTCAATTAGTTTCAATCACTACATTCATTAAAGAGAGCTCTTGCCTGCCAACTCGTTTCTTCAGGAATAAAGTAGCTATGACGCCCTTTTTTAGTGCTTCAGGATAGTTCAACTCACCGGAATTATAGTCGGGCCAAATGACGCGCTCGGATACATGTCCGTCAGCGTCTATGATAAGTTTTAAAGCTTTCTTGAGTCCTTTGGCGTAGGTAAATTCTTTAGCATCCGTAATGAAAGCGGTAACGGCCACGTACTTATCCTTTTGAATATCTTCCCCCGGTTGTTCGTCTAGCGCTTTTAGTTCGGCTCCAGTGAGCAAAATAGAACCATATCCATTTGCGCTTTGAACTCTAGGTACTTCGGCATGAGGCAAAATTACCTTAGAATGCTTTCTAGCTAAACTATGGAGATCAATAGGAAAACTAGGTAGAACAGCTTTCTTTAGAGCAGCATCCTGAATCGGGCTTAAGTTCAAGTATTCTTCTGGAATCTGGCCCTTTTTAGGTCCCGTAGCCCTTAGTTTTTTGCCATCTATACGTGCTTCTTCTTTCTTGACTTCGAACTTCTTTAATTCCAAAGCATCCTCATAGGCCTGAATTCTATCCAAGAACGTAAACTCTACAGGGAATAAGCTATCTAGAACTCCTACATGGATCAGACGTCTGGTAACACTATATCCTGCAACGTCTTTCTCAATGAATTCATGGATATCCTTATAAGGACGACCTTCGACTATTGGAGTAATAGTGGCTTCGCCGATCCCTCTTATTATTCCAAGCTTGGATCTGATCTTCTTAGATCTATAATCCACAACCATGACGTCGGTAGACAGATTGATATCCGGTGGCAAAAGCATGTCTTTTACATAAGGCCAAAATTGGCCTGAGATCTCAGTTTCAGTCGCATTGGTCAGAATCGCAGTCCACCATTCTAGGGGATAAAAATGCTTTAAGAACATGCAAGCATAAGTGATGTAACTGTAACCTATTGAATGGATGCAATTATGAGCAACAACGCCATTACTTAGTAAGAAGTTGTTTTTACTAGGCATTTCAATGTCATAAACATTCTGTAAGCCTATAGATTTTATGGATTTAATCTTTAATTTTCGCATATAAAACTTTCTAATATCTCTGGCCATTTATCTTCATCTAAATCCCAGAATATCCACAACCGATATCCCAGTTCTTCAGCTATACTTTGTTTAATGATATCATTTTGTATATTTTTGTCAACCATTTTAATCAATTTATCACTATTAGACAAGGTGCACTTCAAGGCAATATGCTGTTTAAGGGTATTGGCAGTCACTTTTCTACCGCATTTGCAAATTACTGGTGGCTTATTATTCTTGGCCATAAAAGAATCCTAACTCTACCATCTCTTTAGCTGTCTTCCACAGCCCATTTTCATCCATAAAAAGATGATCACTTGTGCATTTTATTAGACTTCCGTCTTCTAATTCTATTTCAAATACTTCTTTAATTCCCTGATCAAACCAATGTGAGGGGGATTCGTATTTTACTTTATTATCATCGAGGTAGGCGATTTCCATTTTAGTTTCATAAGCTTCTTTGATAGTTCTAACACCTAATTTAGTCTGGATCAATTGATCCTCGGTAAAACAACTGAATCCATATCTACCGAATGTAACCATCTGTTCCCAGATCAGTTCAGCGGTCTCCAACGACGTATTCTTCGAAGCTCCCTCAAGAAATGCTGGCTTAATTTTCATTAATTCAGTCATCTTCTTTTTAGCCATATTCTCGCGCAGTAACTCGGCTGCCTCATTGGTAAATCCAGCTAAGACTTTTGCAATTGTAGACAACTGTTCTTGGAACACAATAACTGAATGAGTTTCAGGTAGAATATCTGCTAGTTCTTTTATCTTAGGAGTAGTGTTGCCTTTACGTAGCTCCACGTATTCTTCAGCCATGTTTCTACCGGTATCGGCGTCAACGAAGTCCAATGGGCCTGGACGAACCAGGGCAAGTATGAGTCCTAAATCATAGATGCTATCCGGTAGAATCTCCATAACAAAAGGAGTCATACTTCTAGAGTTGATCTGGAATAGAGTTTCCGTAGCGCCGCCCCAAATACTCCTAAAGACTTCTGGTAGTTCTGGAAGATCCCAGATATATAGCTGTTTATCTTTGTGGATAAACTGCCCTACTTCTAGGGAGGAATCGCTTCGTTTATTGATTAGATCTAGGCAGATTCGGATGTCTTTTAACTGGCTTACAACCAGGAAGTCGTATTTAATGAGTCCGGCGGCTTCCGATTCTTTGGCCTCATATTGAGTTATATGACCTTCTTTGGTAGGTATAGTATCTTTGATAGGGATATCTGAGAGCAAAAAAGCGCTTGCGTGAGTGGAGAATGCACGAGTTAGGCCCATAGCTTTGGTTACTATATTCCAGTCCTTAGGATGTTTTTTTACATAGTCTTTCAGATCATCAGACCCTTCGATTAGACCTGGAACATGTCCTTCATCTTTATCTTCGAAACCAAAGACGAAGTCTCTATCGGAAATTCCTTGTGGAGGCGGAGGTAGACCTTTAGTGAGGGTTTCGATATAAGGTTCAACTTTACCGTTATTTAAATATCGATGAACATCTTTAATAGCTGATTTAAGTCTTATAGTAGTTCTGGTACTAATTTGAGCAGCTTTATCGCTCCAAGTATTATATAGGTATCCGGATTTATTGTCTTTACCTACTAGTAATTCACGATGTTCAAGGTCAACATCGACATCAGGAAGCTTCCCCATCATAATCCGCTCCATAGAGAAGAAACGGTTGAATGGCAAATCCCATTTGATTGGATCTAACTGCGTGATTCCAAGTAGATAACAGAACAGCGATCCACCAGCAGACCCACGGCTCGGCCCAGTTAGCTGACCATTTTCCTTATAATGATTCAATACATCTCTAATAGGTAAAAAGTAAGCTGTGAGATCTTTTTTGCCGTTTTTAGCTATAACATTGAGTTCGTACCTTAATCTCTCAACATAGGTAGAATCATCCCACCTCATTCTCCCATTTTCACGAATAATGACCATAGCTTGCTTTAAGGGATCTCCGCCGCTATCAGCGAGGCGCCATTCATAAGTTAAAGTTAAATTGTCGAACAAGGAGGCCCATTTAGTATTGTTCTCTAGAACAGCTTCGGCCTGAAGGACTGTCAAATTCATTTGTTTAGTGAGATAGCTTACGATCTCGTCTTGGTTCTTCATGTGGAAGTTCGGTTGAAGTTTTGTGTCGCCTTCTAGGCGCATAGCTTGGACTATCTTGTCCTCTTTGTTTGAGTAGTAAGCGTAATCAGTCGCAAGTATTGGCAAGTTATACTTATTTGCCAAAGCACGCAGGAATTTATTGACTCTTAGTGTTACATCGCCTCCTGGAAGGGGAATAAAACCTTTATGTTCAACTACTTCTTTAATAGCCTTATCTATCGGATAGTAAATCAGATTATCTGACTTATTTTTGATTCTGGTATGCAAATTGCCGAATAGAAGGTTAGAAGCCTTGATTCTTCTGGCTTTATCTGTAGTTACCCAATCAGTTGATTTTAATATATCTTTAGAACCGTCTTGATATCTGATTTCAACTAAGGAACACCACATCTTAGTCCAAGGTTCACAAAGCATAGAAACACGAATTCGGTTACCGAATATCTTGATTAACTTAGATAGCACTTGATTCCCAATAGTGGCCTGCTCGGCCAACATCGGTTTGGAGACCAAGCAATGGATGCCGCCTAGGACTATATTAGTATTGAATTTAGAGATAGCGTCAAGATCAGCCCAGGTCCATAATTGGTGAGCTTCGCCTTGAACTGTAACGTAATCTGAATCAGTCTTACTAGCGATCCTACAAAGCGCTTGATAAGCTTCTTGATCTTCGCAATAGACTGTAGTTGTGAAATACTTAGCTTTCGCAATATTGCCTTGTGTCAATAAGGTACAAGTAGGATCTTTGAAATAGATCTCCATACCAGGGATAAATTTCAAGCCTGCTTTCTTAGTTAGACCGTACGCTTTTAATGCTGAGGACAGATGTCCAAGGTCAGTATAGGCAAAGTATTCTCTACCAAGCTCTTTAGCTCTGTCGATCATATGAGCCAGCGTGCTGCCTGTTAAAGGGGATTCGGGATGTGTGTGCGGTGAAACCAGGAAAGACATTTCTTATTCCTCTCCAAATCCGATGTTTCTGCCTTTGGCAAAATTCTCCAGGATCAGCTTTTCTTGATCCTTTAAATCTGCAAGAGCCCGTTCCAAGGTAATTCCATGTAATTTATGGTATATGAACAGTTCTTTAAGATAAGCAATTGAGTAATCTTTGGTAGCCTTGAATATCTTTTCAGAAGGTTCAGTACCTAGCCAATGAGTTAACAGGGTCTTACGTTCGGAATCGGTAGGATTATTAAATAAGTACTTGGAATCAAAACGGGAATGTCTGACTATATTGCCCGGTAAGTCTTCCGGATAGTTAGTACATCCGATGAATATCGCCCTGCTTGGAGAAAGTTCGCCATCTAGGAAGTTTAATAATTCATCTAAATCGCCCATACTTTCACTGGAACGTACGATTTCAGTCATTTCTTCAAGAATAAACACTTTCAATCTATCACCAAGCGTATGGCTCATATGTTGCAAAAAATGAAGCTCCGGCATATGTTTCAAGAAAATAATTATAGCATCTTTAGGAAATACAGAATTAACTAATTCACGTATAGTGGTGGACTTAGAATTGCCCGGAGGTCCATAGAACAAGAATCCTCTTTTATAGATAACTCCAGTGCTTTTATATAAATCTTCATTAGACAGAAAAGCCTCTATATCTTTAGATACTTTTTCTACTACATTACTAATCCGTATAACGGTCTCTTTTCTGAGTTGCATAGGAATTAGATGCTCAGGCGTCTCCATAGCTGCTCTACTATACTGATAGCATCCAGCTGGAAGTTCCGTTAAGGATTCCGGGTTAGGCTCTATGCAACGTTTGAAAATCGGTACCCCACCATTATTAGTGTGAAAAGACAAACCTTCATCATTAAACTTCTCATTCAATTGTTGAGCTTCTAGACCGGGAAAGGCTATGAAAGTTGTAGTAAGTTCTGGAATAGAGTAAAATCCTTCCTGAACAGAATAGTGCCACAGTTTAGTTCGTTTGATCTTTATTAAAAACTCTGCTTGCAATTTATCAAAATCACTATGATAATTCATGTTTCGCCTTTCTTAGAACTGTTGAATAAACATTGTATCTTTATATACGCCGGTTTGTTTTGGATCAAATACTTTAGCTTCTTCTTCGCATATCTTTACGGACTTGTCTTTATTAACGCCGACTAGTTTTAAGTTATTTATAATACTTTCAACACAACCAACGTAATAGGTGATTCTAAGCAAAGCTTTCAAAGCATCCGTAGCAGCTTTTTGATCTGCTATGCTTGCTGTCTCTTTTACTGGAATGGAACCTGGATCTAACTTATCTCTTTCGATAGGCGGCGGAATAGAAGCGCAGGCTGTAAGTAGCAGAATTAATAGATATTTCATATCATTCGCTTTCCAGCAAGCTGATTAAATCTTGCTTTGCAGAGTTTTCTTTCTTAGATTCCATGAGCTTAATAAAAGCCCGATAAACATCAACTGTCATTAGAACGTCAGCGCGAGCTTCATGAGCTTCGCGTTTTGGCAGACCGAAGTAATCAACCAAGATACTTAGCTTTCCAACATCTTGCGGTAACCATGTGGAATCCTTGAGGAATTGACAAATGAGCATTGTGTCAATTACGGCATAGTCAATATAAACATCCCACTCAGATTTAGTCAATAAATGTTTCCATATAAAGAACAGATCGAAATACACATTTTGTCCAAGAGGTCTTAGATTGCGTTTTTTGTCCGAGTATTTACTAATCATTGTCAAAAGTTTAACTTTAGCCTCTGAATAAGTAATAGTATCTGGATCTTCAAGATGTGTTTTTAGATCGATTTTATTGACTTCCAAAGCTCCGGCTTCAGCGATAGGGATACCAGAGTCTGGTTTTAGTTTCAAATTAAGTTCTTCTACAACTCTTAATTCACTATCCAAGATAGTGAAGTAAGCCGTTAGAATATCGCACGAATCGGGATTCATTCCGCCGGTTTCGGTATCGAATGCTAGAATATAATTAGCTTTACTCACGAAGACCTACTTTCTCTTTCCAGTATAACACATAAGAAAATAGAAGGCAAGCTATTTCTTATTCATCCTACTTCTTAGGATTTCGATAGTCTCTTCATAGATTTCATGGACTTCCCGTTCGGTCAATAATAAGAGTTTAGCTATAGCTTCTTCTTTGACACCTTCGGGATTCTTGGCAGTGAACTTATTCAATGAATTAGAGAACTTAGGCGATCTAATGTAATCGTCCTCAGTCAAGATCTTGTTTTTAATATCATTCTTATCCATATTATTCTCTTTTGAAGTTGACATAAATTACATTGCCAGCTTCTTGTATTTTAACCGCATCGGCATATTGACTTAGGGCTTTTTCCATAACAAGCACTACTGCTGATAAAGATCCAATGAACATGTTCTTGGCTTCATATAGCTCAGATAGCCGTTTCGTTACGGCTTGCTTTTCAATATTTGCTTTCTTATATTCTGGAATAGACGCAATAGTATCTGATTGTTTTAAGACGGACAAGTTCTCATCTAAGACATCTTTTAAAGTAACGTACATATCTATATCGTATTGTAATTTATCGATATTAGTCTGACATAGATCCGCTCTAGCTTGTGCTTCTTTTATGATTCTATCTAAAGTTTCTATAGTGTTATTGCTCATTTGAGGGCTCCAATTATGTTCTTATTGAACTATTTATTACGAATCCATTCATTGTATTGCTGTTCAGTTACGTCATCATGGCCGGGCTTGTATTCTATTATTTCCGGAGGCATTCCCTGCTCTACTCACAGAGCGTGATCTTCTTCGGAAACCGATTTAGCATGTATCCATTCATCAAAACCTGGATAAGGACCTTTGGTCCACCAACTTTTGCCTTGCAATATCCCATGGATCCACCATTCCATCGCACCAGTAGTCATGATAACTGCGGGATTATTTTCGCAATGTAATTTATCGTTTAAATAAACGAATTTATTACCATCTTTATCTATAATTAAACCATTCTTCATTTTAATCTCCATTTACCATTGATACAATTAATCATTTGACGACTTCCATTTTCATAAACTAAACACGAAGTATTAAACCAAGATGAGGCGCCTTGAGTATAGTTTAGTCTTAAGTGAGTGCTAGTCCCGACTTGCCAGAAACCTCTTAAAATCTTTGGCGTATGACTGTGTCCTACCACACAGTTCAAATGAGCCCGTTCTAGAGTATTAGCTGAACCTCTGGATCCGTTAGCTCCCTTATGTCCGTGAGTACCTAATTCTATTCCGCTTACCGTATAGGACTCGTCCATCTTGAGCCATTTGATACGCTCTGGATGTTTTAGGCCTATTATCTTCTCTAAAGCATATTGTAGCGGACTTTCGCCATTGACCATTGCTCCGACTAATCTTGAAGCAAATTCCACATTTAAAGGATCCATAGCGAATTTCATCTTTGCTAAGAAGTGCTTGCTAAGAAAATCATGATGGTTTGAATCTACGATAACTACGGTTTTAGCTTTTTCTGTCTCTTGATTCAATATCTTAGCGCATTCACGAAGTTCTTTCTCAAGACTAAGCTTATCGCCTTTAGATAATTGAGCTTTACGTAGTATATCTTGTTCTTCATGATGATTAATTGATACGCCGCTAAAGAAGTCGTGGTGAATTCTGACCGGATTACCTAAAGCGGAAGTGACTTCATCCCAAGCTTTTGCAACTACTGGATTAGTCTCAGTTACATGATAATCGCCAATTACGAAATGCGTTGGATTCATCTTGATGATTTTTTTAGACGTATACTGAAATCCTAAATCTACGAAGCCTTTATCTATGAATTGTACTTGTCTAAAGTGATAAATCTCATCATTTTCTATTTCAACCACGACGGCGCCGAATACATGATCGCTTTCGGCAATACTAGACGATCTATCTTGATTACCGTTTTTATCAAAGTAATTAGGCTTAGTCACAGCTCCTGTAGACATAATGGCATGAGGTAAACTGCTGTTCCCGGTCGCAATGAACTCTAGAGATTGCTTTGGACTAGCTATGATCGTAGAACCATTACGTTGTCCAAGGCGGGCTAGGCTAGTTAAAGGATTGCTATTTTTAGCAGGAACTTTAATATTACTTAAACATAAGTTAGAATTCAGATTAAGTTTTCCGAATACCCAGTTCTCGCCTGATAGTTTTGGATCCGCATCTTTCATTACATGATCCGTCGGCATGAGTAATAGCAAAGCTTTATTACTTTTACAGTAATTATGAAGACTAGCTAGGAAATCTACATGTGCCGGAGCGCCACTTACTGCTGAAGTGATTATAAATCGTTTGAAATTCTTAACTTGTTTTTGCAATTCATCTGAAGAATCCGATTCCCTTATAATATTGGAAATTATAGATCCCTTAATCTTAGGTGAATGGATCAAAGCTGTTTCTTTTAATTTAGTTAAACTTCCAAAATGATATCGGATACTATCTTTATTAAAACCTGAATTAAACATGTCTGTAGAACTAGGATATCTTTTATTCTTCTTTGTAAACGCTAAATAACTTTTAAGAATATTCTTTGCATCATCACTTTTAAGGAAATTCTTAGGATTAACTTTATGCATTGTATAGAACCTTTCTATTAACTAAACACTATATAAGCCAATACAGCTGTAAACGCTGCGGCAACTGAAACGGCTATTATGAACTTTTTCTATTAGAAACTGGAATAGGTGTTTCGTGTTGCTGTAATAGTTTATTAATAAAAGCATCTAATTCCAGCATTTGATCTTTAAACGATTCTTCCCTATGGGTTTTAATCTGTTCAGGAGTTGGCCAATTCTTGCGATTCTCCGCCATTTGTGGAGCTAAAGCATTGGTTCTTTTGACTTTAAAAGCTTCATATTCTTCTGTTTTCTTCTTATCGAAAGCTACAAGTTGCTCATCGGTCCAATGGGCATTTTCTTTATCCCATTTAGCGAGAGCAGCTTTAACTAACATTTCGTCGAAATCTTCTTTACTCATATGAAGTCCCTTCAAAGAAAACCCGCCCCGTAATTGGGGCGGGTATAAATACGAATAGATCACTCAGCGGCTGGAGCTAAAACTTCCGCTTCTAAAGCAGGAGCGGTAGCTTCAACAGCTGTAGCTGATTCAGCTGAAGGAGCATCAGGTTGAACGATAGAAAAAGTTTCCATCAATTCTAATTTCAACTTGCCTTCTTCGATTTCAATAAGATCGCCCACTTTTGCACCAATAAGTTTTGCTTTAGCAAGTTCAGTTAAAGCGGAAAATACAACTTGTAAACGTGGATTTACAACTTGGCCAGTACTATCGATTTCTCGACCGACAATAAATGAATTGTCAGTTACTGTATCTCCAGGCGATAGGATACCTTGTGCAACAAGGCTATCGACTTTAGCTTTTAATTCAGCGACATTATTAGCAATCATATGAGCGCCTATATTGTCTTCAGATAATTCAAGTCCACTTTTTGAAGTCTTAACAACTGCATCAAGTTTATTGTTTAATAATTTGACAGCATCTTTAAGTGTCAAAATATCTTTAGTCATCATTTCAACGACTTGAAAAGTGCTCATTAAGCCTTTTTCTAAGTCCTCGATTCTTTGTGTGGCGGTTTTATTACTTTCCATTTGGGTACTCCTTATTGATTAGTATATCACGATTGTGTCGTAATAGCAAGGTTAATAATGACCTACTTCTTAAAGTAGTCCATTAAGTTAGACATGTTTAAATTTCTTACTGCCGGATGTGTCCCTAGGGAAGCGGACATAGTCGCTGCCGCTTGTTGAGTGGCCATTTGATTTCTTTGATCTAGAGACGGCATAGGTTTCGCATCTTTTGGCCTCTTAGGTTTCCTGGACTTTTGAGTTTCAGTTACCAAAGCATTGCGTTCCTGAAGAGTCATATTAGTAGTATCCACTTCCTCATTCGAAGTAACAGGTGTCGCAGCTTTAGGTTTAGCTTCTCGTCTAATGGGAGTTCCTTTAGAAGGCATCGGTGCAGATTTAGGAACTTGAACTTGCTTAGGCGGCAAAGTAGAAGCGGGCACTGCTAACGTACTGAGAGTCGGCTTGGACTTAAGTTCAATAGGATTCAAAGCTATTGGTTTAACAGCCATTTGCGTCACAGGCGCGGCAGTAATAGCAGGCTTGTTCTGAGTCATATTGCGAAGTACGGCCTTAAGAGTCATTATTTCCATCTCACTAAAATGAGCGGATAACGGATCTACTTTTTGAACTTCCTGCCTCATACCAAGCATAATTTCCATGCGTTCTTTAGCGAAACGGCGAATTTCTCTTTGGACGTTTCTTGCGGCCTTAGATTCGGAGCCTCCAAAAAGATCGCTATTCATTATAAGTTCGTAAAGACTGCCTTGTTCTAATCTTAGACGAGCATCTGATAGTACGTCAGTAAAATCATCATCCGTATCTTCTATTGTAAGCTCTTCAGATGATTCGAATACTTGATGTATTTCTTCCGCTTGCTGTACGACTGGAGCCGCTTGCTGGACAGGTTGAATAGTCTTTATATTCAAAGGTGCATTTCCCCATTGATCGGGAGTGTCACGGAACGTACTGTCATCTTCATATCGGTTTGGATCTTGATTTTGGGACCAGAAATTCGTACTCATAATTTAACTCCAGTTATCTTTACATGTCCTGCAATTGCCAAAAGCAAACTTTCGGAAGCATCTTCATCTTTTCGTCTTAACGGTTCTTTTAGCTGAGAGCCAAAGATCTCATTAGCTCTTCTAATGCTAACATGCTTTTTACCTATGATGCCGATACGTTTTCCTTGCGCATCTTTAGCTACTTTAGTCTTATTCTTTTTCTTAAAAGTCCTAGCTTCCTTATTACGGGCTTTTTCTTCCAAACTCATACTGCAACCAGTCGCTCGGCGCCATTCACCGGTCATCAAATAATGAGATTCAATTCCAGTTTCTTTTATATACGAAGCCAATAGATAATGAGTAAACTCCAAGATCTTTTGAGAGAGGGCATTTTTGGAACCTTTAGAGGTTTCTTCCACTATAAGAATATCGGGATGAGTTTCCTCAATAATCTGAGCTATAGGAAGATAGCAATCATAGGCCCAATCTACAAAAACGCCCGGATACTCGCCCTCGGGCATTGGTACCTTAGGTACCTGTCCGTAAGTCTCTAACTCATAAGTACCATCTGAATGGCTTATAATTAGAGACCAGCCCGTTTTTGTGCTTACATCCAACGCAAGCAGGCGTTTAGAAGTCATTTTCCGCCAGCATCTTTAATTGCAGCAATGATAAAACGCATCTTTAAACGGATAGCTTTCTTAGCATCTCCATAAGGGGCGTTTAGCTCCTTAAGCAATTCTTTGGTATCAGATAATTTCGTGTCTTCTTCTTGACTTACGATGATCTCTTCTTGAGATTTAGCGTAGGTCGAAAGCTTAAGTTCAAGATCTTCTACTGATAAACCGGCTGTGGCTTCAATGAAATCTGGATAAAGCTTTTCTACTTGTTCTTGGATACTTTTCTTTGGACGGGCCATTTTATTACTCCTTAGTATATTCCAATTTAATGGATTTGTTTAATAAACCTTTGTTATTCAGATATCCTAAAGTCGCCTCAATAACAGCTACGGCAACTAATTCGGAAGTATCAACCTTCTTATGGGAAATGAACATAGGAACTGTCTGAGTTGAAAAGATAGATTTAGACCTGCTTACCATTTGCAGCATATCCATACGGTTAACTATATGGCCTAATTTCATTAATTGAGATTGCTTATCGAAAATCGCCCGCAAATACTTTCTTTGATCTTCGTGTGATAGATTGTCAGATTTCTCTAAGTATTCAGTTATTTCTCGTTCAATCAGTTCTAAGTCGCTCATAATACCTCTCCTAAATTATAACACTAACTTCTAAGACTGTCAAGTAATTTTACTTGTAGCCCCATCGCGCGCTACCGTGATACGATCGTCTAGAAAGCCTTTGATGATCGGATTATGATCGATCAAAAGTACTCGTTTGGATATGTTGGCATTCTTTATAACTTCTAAGGCCATTTCAATTGAAGCAGCATCAAGGCCGTTGAACGGTTCATCTAAGCACATGAAATCGCAACCTTTTCCTGTCTGAGTCTCTAGGAAATCAACTACAGCCAAATCCACGGCTAAGTCTACAGAAGACCGTTCTCCGCCAGATAGACTCTTAATTGGGATCGCTAATTCGCCGTCCATTGAAATCTCAGCGGATACTTCTTCTTTAATCTTACCGTCTTTTCGTTCGGTAATACCATACAATTGTATGGTAGCACCGTACATATTTGGAATCCCTCTTATGATCGTCGTAGCTCCATCGCTTATAGCTTCTAGGGCTGAATCGAATGAACAGGAGATATAGCTCTTTATGGCCCGTTTAAGTTCGCTAACCAATTGAAATTCTTTGTCTAAGGCATTTAGATTTAGAATCAGAGTACTCGCTAAGCCTTTGTAAATGGAGATTCTTTCATTGAAGGAAGTGTGCTGTATAGAGTACTTAACCATGGCCGATTGGTAGGCAGTGATTTTAGCTTGAGATGTGTCATAGATACTCTTCTCTAACTGTATCTGCCCCCTGAGCTGTTCCAGCTCCCTACCCTGTAAGTCTTTTAAGATGCTTAAACCTCTATGATAACTCTCCGACGAAGCGATTGCCCGCGATTGTTCCAAACGACTATGCTCGCGTTCTTTCTGTTCAGCTTCCTGTACGAGCTGCTTCAATCTGACTTCTTCAGTTTCTAGCTCTTCTAGTATATTAGCTCTCTCTGGAGTATTAAACTCTTTCTCATCCAGTAAAGGTTTTAACAAGGGTACTTTTTCATCAAATAAGCTGGAAGCTCTCAGGGATTCTTCTACGGTTAAGTTAAGTCTTTCTATCTCCAAATGTATAGTTTCGGCCCTCTTTGCTGAATTTATAAGTGGCCAAATCTGGGTACAAGTAGGGCACGTTTGGCCGTTTATAATTTGGAGTTCTTCAGTGAGCTGTAAGATCTTGTTTTTAGCCAAGTTTCCGTTCTCTTTAGAGCGCTTTAATTCGATAAGCTCTGACTTTAATAAATGAGCCTCAGATTGTGCTTTTCTGACTCTTTCGTGTTCGTTGGAATAGATAGCCTTAGTTCGTAGATTATGAACGGTTAATTGTTCCTTAAGTTCCGATAGACCAGAACGATCGAAAGGGGTAGGCTTGAAATCAATTTTATTAACCAGATCATAATATGATAGAGCTTGGGAATGTTTTTGGGATAGTTCCTTAGCTTTTGCTATGCTTTGGTCTAGGCGATCTTTTTGAACCAGAAGGAATCTGGGATCAATTTCTTCAATTGGAGGTTCGCCTAAAGTGATAAGACTAAGTTCGGTAGCTTGCAAAGAGGCATTTAGATGCCCAAGTTCGTTAGTAAGCTTGGCTTTTTCATTAGTTAGTTCTTTGATTTTAAGATCTAAGATTTCAGATTTATCTCTATAGGAAGTTAATCCAAGGCAATCGGTGAGGAATTCATGCGTTTCCTTAGGGGTGAAATTGAGGAAAAAGCCGCCTTCTTTTTGGCGTTTATGGATCATTGGGCGGAATAGATGTCTTGGAATGGCAATGATTTCATCTAGTTTTTCTTCGGCAAGTTTTGAACTGCCACTTATAACGTTGCCATAAGTGGCAAGTGAAAGTCCTTTGGCTTTGGAACGGGAGATCGTGAGTTCTTGGCCGTCCCAATCAAAAGTGCCTGAAACTTCGATAGTCTCTTTGGTTAGTCGGGACTGAAGAACAGTATTTGCTATGTCATTTAAACCAAAAAGATAGTCGATGGAATTGAAGACAGAACTTTTACCAGCACCAGAAGAACCACCAGTGTTATTATTTTGCCCATCCACTTGTACTAGAGTTCCAAGTGATTGGAAATCAATAACCTGCTCTTCTGTGAATCTGCCTATGTTTTTAAATCTTAATTCCTTAAGCTTTAACATTTAAACTACTTTCTGTCTATTCTTTCGTAAAGTCTTTTTCGGACTTAGCTTGATTAATCTCAAGGATACTAGGAATAATTTCTACACTTCTGGCCATCACACCGTTATCGATGGTCACTTTGGAGACATAATTAGGACCGGACAACTTCTTTAAGGCTGTCCGGTCACACTTTGCGCAAGTACTCTCGGACGGCGCATCCTTGGCCGACCGAAAGAACTTGCTAACTGAATGCTTGTTTTCACAAGTATATACGATCATAGGCATTAGAAAAGAAATCCTTGTGTCAAATCACCGGCGGTAGACAGTGATTCAATAGCTGCTTTTTTGACCTTTTCAATGGTAGTTAAAGTCATTGTAGGATCTGACGCACAAAGTCTATCTTTATTAGATAAACAATCAGCGCCGAAACCGCCACCGGAAGCTAAGAATTCGCTTACAAGCATTTTACCCTTAGTGGTAGAGAGTATTTGTACAGCGTCCAGGATTCCAATGTTTACTGGACATTTATCTACAGTTACTTGAAAACTAAAACCCATAGCGGACACTTCTGTTGTAGTAGTGCCAGTCAAGGAATCGTCACATTTTACTTTCATGATCTTATCTGCATAGCCACCTTCAACTGCTGTTGTGCCGGTCAGCCAAAGTTCATTAGAATAAGCTTTAGTATAACTATCTAGTGTCTGTCTTCCATTGGTCCTTTTTACAGTTAATGAATCCATTTCGAAAATAAGTTGCTTATTAAAAGCTAAACGGTTTTCAAGTTGACTCGGTGTTTGTCCGCCAAATGAACCTTCTACTCCACCGGTAGCTCTATGAGACATAAGCTTAGCGCTCTTTAAGATATACCGTTCGCCAAGTCCCTGTACGGTCTGAAATCCCATGCTAGCTGCGAATACGGTAACAGTATGAACCGGCCTGCCTAGGCTGTTCAAATTATCAATAAATCTAAGACCAGCTTCAACTTCGCCACCTGGAGTACTTAAGATTAAAAAGATAGGCGGTTTGGACTTAGGGAATTTACTGTCCAATGCACGATCTAGTTCCCTGGCTTCTACTGATAATTTAGACAAATAGCCACTCATCATAGGTTTGTTTAGTATCAATGAATTAGACGAAGTAAGTACGATTGTATCCGGATCAGCTACCGTAACGGGACGGTCAATAGCGCCTAACAAGCTAATGCCGCCTATTAATATAGTTAGAGCTGAAGCAGCACTAACCCACACGATTTTAAAACTATTCATTATCTTCCCCTTCGGTTTCATCCTTAGGATTATTCCTATGGATTTTGTGTTTGTTCTCTTGTCCACGTCTAAACTCAGCCATATTCTGGAGCTGTTGACTATGGAAATTTTGTCTTGGACTGGAAATATCTATGGTTTCATCTGAATTCTTGATATTTATACCGGAATTACCCATGTTAATATTGACGGTAGGAGCTTTAGGAGCAGCTTTTGGCTCAGCTGTTAATCTTGAATGAGCTTCCGTCACTTTTAAATAAGTATCAATATCCTTGAAATTCAGATCTTGCAACATAGAATCGTCGCCTGTAGCTATCCATTTGTTGATTGGCTTCTTCATTTTAGCTCTCAAAGCATGATTTAACTGTTGCGTAAAGTCCATGTTGGTTAACTTCTCTTCTAAGACTTTTGCTTGAGCGTTTTGTTGAATCTCAGACAAATGTTCCCATTTAGCTTCATGCCATTTGAATTTATGGGACAAAAACATCACCAAATCCTGTTTAACTCTAAGTGCTTGTGAAATCTGTTTATAGGTTTTACCGTCTAGGTATAATTCCATGATCTGATGTAAAGTAGTATCTTTTAAAGCCGCCACACCAGGCATTCCATCTTCTATGAATTTATGAACGCGGTTCAACTGTGCCGGTAATAAATCAGTAGGTGGAGCTATTATCTCCACGGACGTTTCAGATGTTGGGAAAAGCGGTGTTTTAAATCTACTCATTTTGCACTCTTATACATAATTATATCATTAATGATAATTTCAACTGTTAAATCTTTCCAAAATAATCCTCTTAAGGCAGATTCTAAAGCAGCGTAACGCTTTTCGATTTGGTCATTAATAGCATCTTCAGCAATTACAAGACTATAAGTAACAATAGCATTGCTGCGAGACTCTATGCTATAAGCTATTTGTTTATGGGAAAGGTCATAGTCTATATGACACGATTGAATACCTTCAAAAAATACATATGGATACATTTTCATGTTTTTCTCATGAAGTTCTGTAATTTTACCACTGAAAATGACCAATTTGGCCATTTCTTGTAATGATTTTGAAAGTTCTTCGCTCATTTTAAAGCCTCAATTATATTCTTATTGAACTGGGCAGTATGCTTTATATGTTCCGCCTGTTCTTCGGTACAGAGTGTATTGTTTAACCAGTAACTGCCAGTGCCGTCGATATATTCTATTGCAGGACCGTCTTCGCGGTGAAGATCACCGTGGTTATACCACAATTTAAGTCCATTAGCATTGTCAATAGCGGGGCCATTTTCTCTATGTAACTTACCTTCAAAGTACCATTGCAATACGCCAGAACCGGTGATAGCAGGACCGTCTTCGCGATGGAGCTTACCGTTTAAGAACCATTCTTCTGAACCATCATTGTACATTATCGCCGGTCCGTCTTCACGATGGACTTCAAAATATGCTGATGAAACTAAGCCATTACTGTGCAACGGTTCTGGTTTGACAAGTTTAAACCAGGTCCGATTGCCTTCTCTGTCGTATTCAATTTTAGTCTTCATCTACTCAATTCCTTACTTACTTCAGGACAAACCATGACTGAAGATGTTAAATATGGAACGCTAAATTGATCTAATGCTTCAATCGTTATTCCAGCTCTTTCCATATGACATCGATTACCGATACAATGATAAAATCCTACAACCCCATACTTTTCTCTAGTTAAATCTATATTTATTATTCTAATCACCACATTGATTTTATTGTCATCAATATTTCTGAGTACAACACAATCTCCAATCTTATACTTTGGAGTGGGGTGCGAAACGATCATAATTTCAAGGAAAATAACACTGCACACGATTATCCAGAGTAAGCAATTCATTAATATAAATGTTGATTTTTTCATTTTAAAACCCCAGTTCCTTCATATATTGTACCAGGTCTTCTTTGGAAAGTCCAGTAGAAATATCAAAAGTATTATTAATAAAATCCGCTAATGAAGTTCCGGGCTTACGGTTTGCGGATTTAAGATGATCAGTGATTTTAGTCTTTATGGATACTTTACCCTTGAGCTTCGTTTTACTTCGTTTGATCCATTCCGAAGTTCCAATCATTTCAACAGTTGTCCTAGAATTTGGAGCAATTTCAGGCATTTCCTCGCCTTCTCTCCAAGTAACGGACCGTACCGGTTGACACACATGGGCTGTGGAAATAAACTCTTCTTCAATAATATGCCCTAGAATGTCATCGTGCTCTACTAGCCATAGACCTTTGTCTTCATTGGCATCTGAAGCTGTCAGCCATCTGGCTGTCCCAGGGTATATGACTTTACCAAATCTCTGCCTTCTATGGATATGTCCAGAAATAATGGCGCCTACATTCAATTTATCTGGGTCAACTCCATCAGGAGCATAGAAGCCGTTCTCAAATTGAGAACCAGCGTAAGTCTGATGGGATACAAGTACTCTAGAATCATTCTCTTCTAGAATTTGATTAGCTTTATATATGAATTCATTAGAATCATGAATATAAGCAGCATATAGAAATGGCCCTAAAGCTTTAAATGTCTCTACAATATGGAGACTTTTGTTGAGTTCAGCCTTATCCTTAAACACGGACATAGCATTGCTCGTAGAGCCTTTTAGGCCAGTCATATCATGATTGCCGACTAGAGCTACGGTTTCAACTGTATCGCTTAGTTTCTTTAACCATTTAGACCAGAATTCAAGGACTTCTAATCGTACATTAGCGTGAGTATGAAATTGATCTCCCAATAGGACTATACGGTCTATAGATCTTTCTTGGATTAACTGGACTATGAATGATAGAAGGGAATCTAATTCCGTTAGATTCCCAGGAGTTGCGTGAGGATCTCCGATGTAGAGTACGCGAATCATTTTAAAGCCTCGTTAATATTGTCGTTGAATTGTTTATTGCGTTGAAGTTGTTTGAATTCTAGTTCGGTTAATGCTATACCATTTAAGTACCAAGCTTTGGCACCGTCAGCCCATTCTCCGGCTGGACCGTCTTCACGGTGGAGTTTGCCTTTTAAGAACCAGCGTTTAGTGCCATATTCGTCAATATGTAGACCGTCTTTCATTTTAGAGCCTTTTCTATCATTTTATTAAACTGGGCCAATCTCATAAGTTCAAGTCTTTGCTTGAACTCTTCCTCAGTTAATTGAACACCCTCTAAGTACCACCATTGAGCTCCATCCACATGAACTATAGCTGGTCCATCTTCACAGTGCAGTTTTCCATCTTTATAAATAAACTTACAGCCGCACTGATCAAATACTACGACTTTACTCATAGAGAATCCTTCTATGGCAATTAACTTGAGCTAGAACTAGAGCTTTTAGCTTCACTCGTCATATACTTAACGGCCGGTCTGATGATGTCCTTTAAAAAAGGAAAGTCTTTAAGCAGTTTAGTACTAATAGTATAATCCTTAGTTTTATCTTCCAAAGCCTTTAAAAGGCCCAAGGATTGATCGGCAGGAATTACACGCAATACTTCAGCTAAATGTTTGTCCGGTACAGATTCTTGATCCAATAAATCTGTAATAAAGATGTGAAGCTTTTGACTTTCCATATTCTCTACATTTGAAAAAGCTTTAAGTTTAGCTAGAGCTTCTTTCTTATTGGCCAAGAAATCTTTGTAGAGAAGAATCGTGTGATCATTCTCAAAGTCACTGAAATCCTTGGCGACACTTACGCCTAAGATGGACGTATAGAATGTTTGCTTGAACTTTTCGTCTGATTTAGATTCAAGATAATCATTGAACCGAGATAAAGTACGAGGACTGATATATTTGGAACCTGGAATATTGCCTACGGATTCGGGATCAATGAACTTCCAGATACCGGATTCAATAAACCTGATTAAAGTCTTATTCCAACCGGCAGCTTTGATGAATGATACAAAGCTATCTTTATGAAATTCCACGTTAAAGAATTCCAGTCGGTCTTTTAATGCCGGATCCAATGAGGCTGTTTCGTACACAGAATCTTCTGCATTGATATTTGCAACGACAATCCAACCTTCTGGTAGTGTATAGTTATCGAAACCACGTCTAATATCGGTTAGAGATAATACGCACTGCATAATGGAAGAAGGAGATCTGTTAAGTTCTTCTAAAAGAATAATACCTTTTCCGGAACTTGGCCAGAAAATAGGGGTGGCGAAATCTAATCTGGCTTTACCGTCGACTTCGATCTTATCTGGGAAGCCTCGAAAATCTGGCGGCTCTAAAGTTGAGCAAGAAAGAATCACTAATCCTAACCCGTTATCTTGGGCAAACTTTTTGACACTGAAAGTCTTTGCAAGTCCAGGAGCACTTACAAAACAAGGATAAAGCATTCCACCTTTATCTCTGATATCAAAAGCGGTCTTCAAAATCTCGGGAATATGTTCTGTTCTCATTTCTAAGTCACTTTCTGTGCATTTAGCACTAACTAAATTATATATTATACAGCTTTATTTGTCAAGCAAGTTATTTTAGCGTGTCTATTAAGAATCTAAAGTCCTGTGCTACCGAATCCGGCTTCATTTCTGTCACCCTTATCTTCAGTTTCCTGATAGATACGCATAAAGACTATTTGAGCGATTCTATCTCCAGCTTTAAAAGATAACGGTGCCGGACCTACATTGTGAAGAATAATCTTTATTTCACCTCCGTAGCCTGAATCCACAACTCCTCCAAGTACTTGCACGCCTTTTGTAGCTAAACCAGACCTGCCTTTTATAATTCCTACTAAATCAGAACGTTTCATTGAAACGCCAATGCCGGTAGAGACAATTTGCAGTTCATCTTTATATAGTACGAAAGAGTTTAAGGCTTTTAAATCATATCCCGCATCGCCATTATAGCTTTTTACAGGTAGGATTCCATTGTCATCTATCTTGAAAAACTCTAATTCTTTCATATATTTACTCCTTCTATTCCCATATGTTACTGAAATCAATTTGTCCCTTTGAATACTCAGATACGCGACTTGCGAAGAAATCCGAATGACTTGCTCCGCCCGATAGAATATCAAACCAGCTCATGCGTTCTAAGGCGGTCTTATCTATGTTTTTCCAATTAGCTTTTAATCCTAGATCGGTCAGTTTGGTATTAGTTCTAAATCTAATGAATGTTTTTAAATCTGCTTTAGTCAATCCTTCTATACTGCCAAGCTTGAAAGCTTTATCAATAAAAGTGTCTTCCAATTCAACAGTGAGACGTGCGGCATCGTATATCTTTTTCTTCAAATCATCAGTCCATAATTCTGGAAACTCTTTTATAAAAGTCCTAAAGAGCCAGCATCCGGCTTCGGAATGAAGTGATTCATCTTTTATACTGAAAGCAATGATTTGTCCAACACCTTTTAACTTGTTGAATCTACTGAAATTAAGTAAAACAGCGAAGGAGCTAAATAGATTAACGCCTTCATTGAAGGCTGAGAATATAGCTAAACTTAATGCTATATCTTCTTTAGACTTACCCCTTGTTTCAATAAGCCTATCTATCTTAGCTTTAGCGCTTGGTTCATGTAGGAAATCGTCGAAATCTTCTAGGCCCAGTGTTTGATTTAGGTAAGCGTAAGCAACGGCATGTATGCTTTCCATAGAAGCGAAAGAAGAAGCCATCATTTGTATTTCTGGTTTTTTAAACCATCTAAATACTTTTGTGGCCCAATAGTCTTGTATAAAAATCTCCGTAGATACGAAACCTTTTAAAATACTACCGATTACATGTTTTTCTGTTGGAGATAAATTGAGTTTCCAGTCATTTACATCGGAAGACATAGCTATTTCATAATGAAGCCAATGGCTTTTCTGTTGTAATTCCCAGAAGTTGAAAGCTTGGTCATATTCAAAAGGACTGTAGGTAATTCTAGGTGTCAATATACTCATGTTAACCCTCTAAGATATTATAGCATAATTCTAAATTAATGTCAAGCTTCGCAAGCAACACACTCTTCTTTGGTCCTAGAAGCCAGGTCCCCTTGTATAACACCTTCAGATCTGCAATAATAAAGAGCTTTTAGACCTTTTTCCCATGCTGCCATATGGACTTCATGGATATACTTTGGATCGCTATTTGCAGCGAAAAAGAGATTGATTGACTGACCTTGGTCAATGAACTTCTGTCTTTGAGCCGCCTGATTGACGATGGCATGCTGATTGATTTCTCTAGCTGTTAAAAAGATCTCTTTTTGCTTTTTAGTTAAGAAATCAAAATGTTGTACACTACCCTGTTTACTATTGATAGATTTCCAAACTTCTGGAGTATTTTGATCAATAGATATCAATAGTTTTTCTAATTCAGCGTTCTTTTTAATGAAAGTACCCTTAGCGGATCGTTGGTTAAAGATGTTAGCAGCCCAAGGCTCAATTCCAGGGCTATGACCTCCTGAGATTATGGAGTTACTTACCGTAGGAGCTACGGCACATAGATGTGTATTTCTTCTACCGAAACCTCGACACCATTCCGGTTCGCCTAATTCTTTGGCCATTATGGCTGTTTCTTTCTCAGCTCCGTCTCTGATCGTTTTGAAGATTTGAGCATTCAACATCATGGATTCGAAACTATCAAAAGGTAAACCTTTACTTTGCAATAGAGAATGCCATCCTAAAACCCCGATACCAACTGCTCGGCCTTTTATAGCTGATCTTCTGGATGCTTCGAGACCTGGTAAACCTGATGATTTGACTATGTATTCTTCTAACACGGCATCTAGGAATCTGGTAGCTATCTGTGGTAGATCTGTGTCTTTCCATTCGTCCCACCTCATCAGATTTAGTGAAGAAAGGCAGCATACAAAAGTATGTTCTGGATCGGTATACAGCATAATTTCACTACATAGATTTGAGGTTACTACTTGTAGCTGATTATCAGTATAACACTCCGGATTTTGATTATTAACATTATCGGTAAAGAATAAGTATGGTTCGCCAGTTTCTACCCTAGTTTGAAGTATTTTTTGATAAGTTTGACGTTTTTCTACGTCTCCCTTTACCATCTCTTCCATCCAGTCATTTGTGATACAAACTGCGTGGTTTAGATTCAAACAACGCCTATTGATATCTCCGGTGGCTCTTCTGATATCCAGAAATTCGTCGATGTCCGCATGAACTACAGGTAAATACAAAGCGGCGCTGCCTCTTCTTACGTTTCCTTGGCTAATAGCTATTATTGTGCTATCAAATACTTTAGCCCAAGGAATGATGCCTTCGGAAGTTCCGTTACCGGAAATTAATGCACCTCGACCTCGAACATCACCCATATAGATGCCAACTCCGGCACCATGTTTTGACAGCATGGCTAGTTCATGTACTTTATCAAAAATTGAATCGACACTATCATCTAAATGAAGTGTATCGCAAGAAATCGGTAATCCACGAGCAGTACCCATATTAGACATAACTGGAGAAGCTGGACATAGCCAGCCTTTCCACATAACTTCGAAGAATCTATTTTCCCAATAGGGTGCGTTTTCACCATAATAGGATGCGGCAGCTTTTGAAACTCTGGCGTAAGCGCCACGGGGCGTTTCGCCTTTTAATAGATAACCTTTTGAAAGTGTAGAGAATCCTTCTATATCTAAGAAATCTGGGGCTTCACCTAAAGTTTTTAGTTCCATTAATTCTTCATGCTTAGTCATTTGCATATCCTTAATTGGTCATTCTAGAGCGTCTGTGATATTTTTATTGAACTGACGTCTACGTTTTTCGGTTAACCACATCTCATGGAGATCTTTTATGGATAAATCTTTATTATTTTCCAGTAGTGTCCATATGAAATTGTGACGTTCCAACGATTCTATTTCTTCTGCTACAGCTAAAGGATCCTCCTGGTCTACAGTCTCGATATCTGCAAAGTCGCCATTAGGATTATTGAATGTGTTCGGATAATTATCGGCTATATATTTATTAAACTTATCAAACATATCATTTAGTGCATCATTCGGTTTCATTTAGAATATCCCCTAAATCTTTTAAACCTTCCATGATATTATCATTGAATTGACGGTTTCTAAGTTCTTGATTGTATGCTTCTTCTGTATATTCTACTCCATCTAGATAATATTCTTTAGTCCCATAGGGAGAGATGATCGCTGGACCGTCTTCACGGTGGAATTTATATAATTCTGACATATTATTATATGAGTCTAATTCCAAATCATATCCATACTCCCGCATGAAAGGTATTGGATCTTTAATCCATACTTTAACCCCGTGCGCATCGGTAAATGGGGTAAATTTATTTAATCTGTTCATAATAGCTTGATTTGAACCAAAGGCGGTGTTAAATATCTTGTCGTGAGCATCAACGAGCTCTGCAATGGCCGACGAAGCATCTAGATCCTG
>Ga0302319_10001277_pt1 | contig 56279 bp, 49 predicted proteins | sample Bog_T0_2_FD_203319 | JGI IMG/M metagenome (GOLD analysis project Ga0302319, IMG submission 203319) | Peat permafrost microbial communities from Stordalen Mire near Abisko, Sweden - Bog_T0_2 | ecosystem: Environmental > Terrestrial > Soil > Wetlands > Peat | place: Sweden: Abisko, Stordalen Mire...
ATGTCGTCGCGCTGCACGTCTCTTCCGATCCGGACGCGATCCTGAATGCGATCCGGGCGGGGGCGCGCGAGTATATTTATCCGCCCTGTTCGCCAAGCCTGCAGAACGCTCTGGATCGCCTCTCGACGGAGCGGCACAAGATGGCGGAGAAGATCCGTCCAGGCGGCAGGACGTTTGGTCTGGTGTCGGCCAAAGGAGGGTGTGGCGCTACGACTCTGGCCTGCCATGCCGCGGCCGAGATCTATCGCCGCACGAGCCAGGATACGCTGGTGATCGACCTGGATCTCTCGGCCGGGCTTGTCCGAACTCTGTTCAAGACGAAATCCAGATACTCCATCCTGGACGCCTGCAGCAACGTGAACCGTCTGGACAAGAGCTTCTGGCGAGCGCTGGTGGCCGACGGCAATCACGGTCTTGAGGTGATGGGCGGCCCGCTTGAAGTGGCGGTGAAGGAAGCTCCCAGCGCCTCCCAGGTCCGGCACGTGCTGCGTTTTGTCCGTTCGCAGTACGAGTGGATTCTGGTCGATCTGGGACGCGGGTTCTCGCCTACGCTGGCCGGCGCGCTGGACGAACTCGACGAACTGCTGCTGGTCACGACCACAGAGGTGCCGGCACTGCAGCAGGCCAAGCGCATGATTCAGTATCTGCGGGATCGCGGGATGAGCCAGCGCTCGATCAAGCTGGTGTTGAACCGCGTGGTACGTCGTCCGGAGGTGAGCATTCCGGAACTGGAAACGATGCTCGGCGTAGCGGTTTTTGCGGTCATAGGGAACGATTACTGGGCGCTGTATGAGGCTTACGCGGAAGGCAAATTGCTGGCGCCGGACACGCACCTGTGTGGGCAGATCGGGGGCATGATGGCCAAACTGGCGGGCCTGGAGCAGGCTCCTAAGAAGAGAGCATTTTCGTTTTTCTCATAGTGGAGGTTGTTGCGCATGGCAAGCTTCGGAGGTCAATCGCGGTCCACGCTAGCCAAGAGAGAGGCGGCGTGGGTGATGCGCCTGTTCAACCGCGAGGCCTATCCGCCGGAGTTCCAGGAGCTGAAGTTCACGCTGCACCGGAACCTGCTCAACCGGATCAACCTGGAAGCCATGAGCATGCTGCCGGAAGAGCAGATGCGCAACGAGATCCGGACGGCGGTCGCCCGGTTGGTGGAGGAGGAACAGACCCCCCTGAGCCTGGTCGAGAAGGACCAGGTGATCAACGAGGTCCTGGACGAGGTTTTCGGCCTGGGCCCGCTGGAGCCGTTGCTTCAGGACCCGACGATATCGGACATTCTCGTCACCACGCCGAAGCTGGTCTACGTCGAGCGCGCCGGAAAGCTGTACCGGACGCCGGTGGAGTTCAAAGACAACGCGCATTTGATCCGAATCATTGAAAAGGTGGTGTCGAGGGTCGGGCGCCGGGTGGACGAATCCTCGCCCATGGTGGACGCCCGCTTGCCCGACGGTTCGCGCGTGAACGCAGTTGTCCCGCCGGTGGCCGTGGATGGCCCGATCCTCTCGATCCGGCGATTTGGCCGGGTGCCGCTGACGGACAAGGACATGGTCCGCAATTTGACATTGACGGAAGGGATGATGGAGCTGATTAACGCCTGCGTGAAGGCGCGGCTGAATATCATCATCAGTGGCGGAACGGGCTCCGGCAAGACGACTTTGCTGAACGTGCTGTCGGCGGTGATTCCGGAATCGGAGCGCATCGTGACGATCGAGGATGCGGCCGAATTGCAGCTCCGGCAGGTCCACGTGGCACGCATGGAGACGCGGCCTCCCAACGTGGAGGGTGTGGGCGCAATCAAAATCCGGCAATTGGTGATCAACGCACTCCGTATGCGCCCCGACCGCATCATCGTGGGCGAGGTCCGTGGCGAGGAAGTGCTGGATATGATGCAGGCCATGAACACGGGCCACGACGGCTCGCTCACCACGATCCACTCCAACAGCCCGCGCGATGCGATCTCGCGCATCGAAGTCATGATGGGTATGGCGAACGCGAATATGAGCGTGCGATCCATCCGTCAGCAGGTCAGTTCGGCGGTCGATCTGTTTGTGCACGCGGCGCGCTTCAGCGACGGCACCCGGCGTGTGACCCACATCACCGAGTGCGTGGGGATGGAGGGCGAGATGACCACGACGCAGGACATTTTCCTGTTTGAGAAAACGGGCATCACGCCCGACGGCAGGATCACCGGGCGCTTCCGCGCCACGGGTATCCGGCCGAAATTCTATGAGAAGCTGAAGGGCGCCGGTTTCCAATTACCGGCGTCGATGTTCCAGACGGTTGTGGAGATCTCCTAGGGGCGCGCCATGACAGGACTCTGGGTTTATCTCTTCTTGAGCTTTTTCGGAGTCATCCTGGTGGCCTTTGCCGTGGGCTTCAAATTCCTGGAGACACAGCAGAGGATCAAAGTCGAAAAGGTGTTGAAGACCGCGCCGACAACGGCACCGGTGGCCGAAACGAACCTCCTCCGGGACCAGGACCGAGACTCCGACTCGGCTCCTTCCTTCTTCCATAATTTGGGCATAGTGCGAAAGCTGGAGCAAGACCTGCGTGCCGCCGGGCTGCAGTGGCGGGTCGAAGCCGTGCTCCTGGCCGTGCTCGTACTGGCCGTATTGGGCGCTCTCATCGGCAGCCAGTATTCAGTACTCGTGTTCCAGAATGTGAGTATCATCGGCCTGGCCATCTTTCTGGGCGTCATGCCGATCCTCTATATCCGGCACAAACGCGGGAAGCGACTGGCGGAGTTTGAACGGCAGTTCCCGGAGGCGTTGGATTTCATGGCACGCTCGGTCCGCGCCGGCCACGCTTTTTCAGTCAGTCTGGAGTTGTTGGCGAGTGAGACGCCGGACCCGCTGGGGTTTGAATTCCGCAAACTGGCCCACGAGTTGAACCTCGGCTCACCGTTCAGCGAGGCGATGGGAAACCTCGTTGTGAGAGTTCCGCTGATCGATGTGCGGTTCTTCGTATCCACGGTGCTTCTGCAGAGGGAGACTGGAGGCAACCTGGCGGAGACCTTGACCAACCTGGCGCACCTGATTCGTGAACGTTTCCGGTTGAAAGGATCGGTCAAGGCGGCGGCGGCCCACGGCAAGATCACGGCCACGGTGTTGACGCTTTTGCCGATTGTCTTGGCAATCGGGCTGTCGGCGGTGGCACCAACCTACCTATCCGGTATGGCCAAGGATCCCACCGGCCGGTACCTGATTCTGGGATCGATTGTCGGCCAGTTGCTCGGCTTTCTGGTTATGCGGAAGATCGTGGACATCAAGGTTTAGCAACATGGTTCTTCTCATCTCGGTGCTGCTGTTCATTTTCCTCTCGGTGGCCATCATCTGGTTCGGCTACCGCCGCTTCGCCAAGCCCGGCCGGGTGTTTGAACAACTGGCGGCCGCTTCGCAACCGGGCTATCTGGGCGAGGACGACGGGCGGCAAAGTGTGCTCGGGCAGGTGGTCACGACGATTCAGTGGCTGGGTGAAAAAATACCGATTTCGCCCGAAGAGGCCTCCGCCACGCAGAAAGAAATGATCGCCGCGGGCTACCGCAGCGATAGGTCCCCGGCCATTTTCAATGGGCTGAAGATTGTGTGCGCGGTTGCGCTTGCCGTCGTGGCCTATTTCGTGCGCAGTCATATTACATCAAACTCCATGTTGGGCATCGTTCTGATCGCTGCGGGAGCGGGCGCCGGCTACTTCCTGCCGAGTTTCGGTCTGGATGTTTTGATTGACCGGCGCAGAGAACGCCTGCGCATGTCGCTGCCGGACGCGTTGGACCTGATGGTGGTTTGCGTGGAGGCGGGCCTGGGCCTCGATCAGGCGCTGCGGGTGGTTAGCCGGGAACTGCAAATTGCCCACCGGGAGTTGAGCGAGGAGCTTTCGCTGCTATCGCTCGAAATGCGGGCGGGCACTAAGCGCGCCGACGCTTTCAGCCATCTGGCCAGCCGTACCGGCGAGAATGAGATCAAGAAACTGGTGGCAGTTCTCATTCAGACCGATCGATTCGGAACCAGCGTTGCGGAAGCCTTGCGGACCCACTCGGATTTCATGCGCGTGCGGCGCCGCCAGGAGGCCGAGGAAAAGGCCAACAAGATTGGCGTCAAGCTGATCTTCCCAATTTTCTTCCTGATCCTGCCAGCGACCATGGTCGTCGCGGCCGGTCCCGGCGTGCTCATGATTTTCAGGCAACTGCTTCCGATGATGCAAGAAATGCAAGTCAAGTAAGGAGAATTGATCAACGAACAGATACATAGAGAACCCTTTTCATGCTCCCCTCCATCATGCCAGTCAAAATATTCGTGGCGGCTGGTAATGACAAGTTGATAACCACGGACCAACTAGTCCCAGAAGTGAACTAGAATCCAATTAGGAGAATTCGATGGACCAAAAAACAATTCAGATTATTCTTTGGGTTGCAGCCGGCGTCATCCTGATACTTTTCCTTATGAGGCGCCGTAAGCGGAAGCATACTGGCGTATAGCCAATCGAACGGCCTGGCGGCCCCGGCCACTGGTCAAAGGGGCCGCCTACCCACATCTTCTTTTCAGTGTCGGAAATCGCGTGCGGGGGAAATAGCGCCTGGTCCCAAGGCACGGGCGTGGTTTCCGAATGCGGTTGTGGAGTGGTGCCCACCTTTTGACCCGCGGCCGGGTTTGGGTCGGACAGCGGGCCGGGCGGGTCTCTGCGTATCCACAGGGGAAAATCCCCGAAGCGGGCGCTTCTTCAGTGCCTGGACAATCCGGAAGGTGACTAGTTTTACTCTTTCTGAACCGCAGGAACCGGGCGGAAGGCCGGCGCCGACTCCAACCAACGGCAACTCAAGACTCGAGATGCGGATCGCGATTCAGATGGGTCAAGGGTTGCGAATCAGGCGCAGCACTGGCCTGCTTGCTGTTCGCGCCTGGCTGGCGCAACAGTTGCGCTTGGGGCCAACTGCCGCTCATCCGCATCGCCGTCGCGAGTCAATGGGGGATAGCGCGCCGATCTGAACTCGGGGCGCAATAGGCGTTGCTGGCCGCCCACCCGGCTGCAACTCCAATAACGCTGTCACAGTCGGGGCGGGGTGGAGCGCACGTTTCTTGCTTTCCAAGGCAATCGGGTTGGGCCGGGCTGCCTTAGCGGGGCAACTCTGGAGCAAAATGAAGAGAGAGGCATTTTGATGGAAGAGAAGGCGTTTGTCGATTACTACGAACTGATGCAGATCAGTCCCAACGCGGAAATCGAGACGATCCAGCGAGTCTACCGTATGCTCGCGGCGCGCTATCACCCCGATAACCCGGAGACGGCCGATGCCGACCGTTTCATGCTGCTCAACGAGGCCTACGGAGTCCTGTCCGACCCGGATGCGCGCGCCTCCTACGACCTGACCTATCAGACCGGGCGCACGTCACCGATGGAGATTTTCAACCTGAAGGAGTTTGCCATCGGTATCAGTGGCGAAAATCATCGTCGCATGGGGCTCCTATGTCTGCTCTATAACCGCCGCCGCACCGACCCGGACAAGCCCGGCATGTCTTTGTTGGAGTTCGAGAAGGTGATGTCGTTTCCGCGGGAACACTTGATTTTCACCATCTGGTATCTGCAATCGAAAGGTATGCTCAAGCAGGGCGAGCAAAGCGATTTCGCCATCTCCGCGGAAGGAGTGGATTACATCGAGCAGCACCTGCCCTCCAACCAGATTCTTTACAAGCTTCTTAAGTCGGCCGAGATGGGTTCGGCACATTCGGCCGACATGCGAGAGGAGGCCCGCGAGGACCGGAATCGGTAGTCCGCCCTCTGCCTGCCGTTCACAGCAAGTGCGCGATTGCCAGCAAAATCGCGGTGACGGCGATGATGACACCGTGTGGCGTTCTTAGCGCGCCGGGATGGTGCAGGTCCACTTGAGGCTGGTTCTTATAGGGCGCGCGGAACATGGCCAGTTCCTTTACGATCTGCCCGACGTTCCACAATGTCGAGTATAGCCGCCCATAGGTCAGCGACAGCATAACGCCCACCACGCCCCCGAGAACGGCCGTGACCATGAAGAGAACGAACCAACTCAGTGGACCCGCGATGCTGCCGAGCGCGGCCATCAGCTTGACATCGCCGGCCCCCATGCCGCGCAGCAGATACAGCGGCAGGTAGATCAACAGGGCCAGGCCGAATCCTTCGCCGGCCGTCAATAGCCCGCGCGCCCCCTGGAGATAGATCTGCGCGCTGAAACCGGCCAGCAGTCCTGCCACGCACAGCCAGTTCGGAATTCGGCGGAATCGCCAGTCATAGATCGCTGCGGCAATCGCCACGCTCAGCAGCAGCGCGCGCAGCAGCAATGGCAGAGGCTCGATGTGAAAAGGCATCAAGGGCATTATATGCGGCCCAGTGCCATGTGCAGGGGCGATCTCGCATGTACCGCCGCCCGCCGCCATCCACCGCGTAGATGATTCAACGTTCCCTCGCATCTTCGCGGCTTAGCCGCGGGCGCGCCGCCTCAAGCCACGGGCTCCAGCACAATCTGATCGCCGGCCACCGTGCCCGTGGCGTCGATCGTGCCGGCGGCCAGTTCGATCACTGAATTCGCCCGCAGGCAGACTGCAATGCGCCATGGCCTCAATAAAGGACGGCAGCGGACCACGCGCAGACGCCGATCCAGAAACAACACGTCGATCGTGAAGCGCATGAAAAAGCAATGCACGGCTTCACAGGGCTCCAGCCAGATCGCTTCGCCCGGGGGCGCCGCGTCAATCCCCAGCCACCCTTTGCGGCGAGACTGGCTGTCATGAGCCAGGGTCACGGCGCCGGCCAGAACTGCGCCGGACCGTGCGTTAACGATTCTGAACTGCTGCGCCATCTGCCATCGGTCTCCCTTTGAGCAGTCTACTTCTTCGATGCGGCCCGCGGGCCCAATACGTTCAATCTGTGCGCCGCCTTTCATGCATGCGGAAAGCTTGATAGGATGGCGGCAACTCCACGCCGCGCGCTGGCCGTGCCCTTCAGCGGCCGCTCCATCGGTGGGCGGCGTTTCACATGCGGAGGGCCTTGTGGGAAAGTGGGAAGGGCCGCGGAAAGCCCGGTGTTGCCTCCATGCTTGAGAACATCAACCTGGACAAGAAGCTCTCACGTGAGGAGTACAAGCGCATTCTTCCAGGCCTGCAACGACGCCTCTACGACCTGGAGAAGGCGTGTTGGGATCACGACGCTCCGACCATCGTCGTTTTCGAAGGCTGGGACGCGGCCGGCAAGGGCACCACGATCGCCACTCTGACTCAGCGGCTCGATCCACGGGGCTTCAAATTGTACCCTGTCACCGCGCCGCGCACTTACGAAATGCAGCGCCCGTGGCTGTGGCGCTTCTGGCTGAAGGTACCCAACCGCGGCGAGATGGTGATCTTCGACCACAGTTGGTACGGCCGTGTCTTGGAAGAGCGCGTCGAGCGGATTACTCCCGAAAAAGTCTGGCGCGAGGCCTATCGCGATATCGTCGAGTTCGAGCGCATGCTGGCCGACGATGGAACCACGTTCGTGAAGTTCTTCCTGCACATTAGCCGGAAGGAGCAGAAGAAGCGTTTCCAGGCCATCGAGGCCAATCCCCTCGAAGCCTGGCGCGTGACTGCCTCGGACTGGGCTCGCCATAAGAACTACGGCCAGTATCTCGAGGCCGTCGAGGAGATGCTCGAGCTGACCGAATCCGAGTATGCTCCCTGGACCATCGTGGAAGCGACTTCCAAGTCCTACGCCCGCCGCAAAGTCTTCGACACTATCATCCAGGCCCTCGAAAAACGGCTCGGTCCGAATGCGCCGCCGCGCATCGAGTTGACCGATCGGGGCGCCCGGGACGCCGAACTTCGCGCGGCCATGGATTCGCTCACCGGAGGCGGACTCTGATGCTCGACACCATCGACCTGACCCTCGCTCTCGATCGCGAATCCTACGTCCGCGAGCTCACCCGCCGGCAGGTCCAACTGCGCGAACTCGGCTATCAGGTCTACCAGCGCAAGCGTCCCGTGATTATCGTGTTTGAGGGCTGGGACGCCGCCGGCAAGGGCGGCGCCATCAAACGTATTACGGAGAAACTCGATCCTCGCGGCTACGTCGTCTATCCCATCAGCGCCCCGCAAGGCGAGGACAAGACGCGCCACTACCTCTACCGCTTCTGGCGGCGCCTGCCCGAGCGCGGTCAGATCGCGATCTTCGACCGATCCTGGTACGGCCGCGTGCTGGTCGAGCGGGTCGAGGGCTTTGCGACCGAGGAGCAGTGGAAGCGGGCCTACAAAGAGATCAATTCCTTCGAACGGCAACTCCGCGACTTCGGCGCGATTCTACTCAAGTTTTTTATCCACATCTCGCGCACTGAACAACTTCGCCGTTTCGAGGAGCGCAAGGCAATCGGTTACAAGGCCTGGAAGCTCACCGACGAAGACTGGCGGAATCGGGACAAGTGGGGCGCATACGAGGAAGCCGTGGAGGAGATGCTGGTCCGCACCAGTACCCGCACCGCGCCGTGGTGCGTTGTCGAAGGCAACGACAAGTGCTGGGCCCGAGCGAAGGTACTTGCGAAGCTTGTCGAAGTGCTCTGCCAGGAACTCGACTACGAGCCCGCGGATCCGCTTGCTCGCCAAGAGCGCAAAAGAAAAAAGGCCAAAGCCCGTTCGGCTGGCAAAGCACCGTCCGACCGGCTCGTGACGAAAAAGAAGGTGACCAGGCGAGCGCCAAAGCCTCGCACCACCTGATGCTCCGCTCTACGGAGCGCGTTGCGCGCCCATTCGCCTTGACTTGAGCGCTACTCCGGCCCCGGCGCGGCGTTGCATTGGACGGCTCTTCCGATGTAAACTGCAGCGAATTGCTATACCGCGAAGGAGAATTGGACGATGAAGGCTCCCTTGATCAGCATCTCCAGATTGGAGGAGTTTCTCGTTACTTGGGTCATTTGCTTTGCCGTGATCGCTATCGGGATCGCTCTCCGCGATTCAGTGAAGGGGCCAAACAAGAAAAAGACAGGGGTCTGGAGTGCCAACATACCTTCTCTCGTCCTCGCCGTCATCATCTTCGCTATTCGCTATATCATTCCCTGAATCCGTGGCGTCCCTCGTTGTTTCACCTCCTGCGGCCTGCTTGCCGCTGACGTCCATCAGCGTTGGCGCGGCCTCCTTGGTTTCCTCAACTCGCCCTTTCCGGTCATCCGGGCCTACGCCATCCGGTCCTCTGGATCGTCCCGCGCGGCGCGCTGGATTGAACTGGGCCTGCGGGCTCGCCAGCCTCTGTCGGCAAGTGTCAGGATAGAGTCTCGGAGCTATGATTAACGGCAAAAGAATCGTTGTGGTGATGCCGGCCTACAATGCCGAGAAGACGCTCGCGGCGACTGTGCGGGAACTTCCCGATGTGGTGGACCACATCATCCTCGTGGACGATCACAGCACTGATGAAACGGCCGCCCTGGCCCGTCAACTCGGCCTTACCGTTGCCGTTCACGAAAGCAACCGCGGCTATGGCGCTAACCAGAAAACCTGCTACTCCATGGCTCTCGACGCGGGCGCCGATGTGGTCGTCATGATTCATCCGGACTACCAGTATTCGCCGCTGCTGGTGACGCCCATGGCGGGCATGGTCGCCTATGGCGTTTACGACTTGGTCCTCGGCTCGCGCATTCTTGGAGGCCAGGCGCGACGTGGTGGCATGCCGCGCTACAAGTATTTCTCCAATCGCGCCCTGACCTTCTTTCAGAACTTCTTGCTCGGCGCGAAGCTCTCCGAGTACCACACCGGATTCCGCGCCTACACCCGGCAGTTGCTTCTCGCTCTGCCCATGCAGTACAACTCCGAAGATTTTGTTTTTGACAACCAGGTTATCGCCGAGGCGCTCTTCATGCGGGCGAGCATCGGTGAAATCTCCTGCCCGACGCGCTACTTTCCCGAAGCCTCCTCCATCAATTTGCGCCGTAGCATCGTCTATGGCTGGGGCGTCGTTTGGACCACGCTCCTGGCGTTATTTGCAAAATGGGGCCTGCTCCGCTCGCCTCTGTTTGACCCGGCCCGCCGTCTTGGCTCAACCTCCGCGGCCGGCGCGAATTCCGGCCCAAGCGGCTGAAGCGGCCTTGATTCGCGTTTTTCCGCCCCGCCCGCTCCCGTCCCTCCGCTCGCCAGCCCCCTCGGCTTGGCATAGCATCAGGGGAAGGCTTATCCGCGGACCACTATGTTGCAACCTGCCACTCCCCCCAATTCAACCAGCCCGGCGCTCGGCTCCGTGGCCCAGCGGCTGGTCTCGCTCGATGCCTTCCGCGGCACGACCATGGCACTCATGGTGCTGGTCAATAATTCTGGCGATTGGAGCCATACTTACGCTCCGCTCTCCCATTCCACTTGGAATGGCTGGACCATTACCGACGTCGTTTTTCCTTCGTTTCTGTGGATCGTCGGCGTGGCCATCACTCTCTCCCTCGGCGGACGCTTGGCGCGCGGTGTCGCAAAATCGCGCCTCATGTTGCAGGTCCTGCGGCGTGCCGCCATTCTCTATGCGTTCGGCGTGGTGGGCTACCTTTTGCCCAATTTCGATTTCGGAACCATGCGCCTGCTCGGCGTGCTGCAGCGCATCGCCATCTGCTATCTGATTGCCTCGGCCATCTATCTCTACGCGCCGCGCATCCGCATGCAGATTCTGTGGATCGTCTCTTTACTCGTCGGTTACTGGCTCATCATGACCCTCATTCCGGTGCCCGGCTACGGCGCCGGCCGCCTGGACGTCGATGGCAATCTGGCGCACTACGTCGACCGCATCGTCCTCGGCCATCACAACTACGCCTTCACGAAAACCTGGGATCCGGAAGGCATCGTGAGCACGCTGCCCTCCATCGCCACGGCTTTGTTCGGCATCCTGGCCGGGCATCTCCTGCGCCTGTCGCACGACCTGGATTGGAAAACCACCCGGCTGTTTTTCGCCGGCAATGCCCTGATCGCTCTGGGCCTGATTTGCGATATCTGGCTGCCGATCAACAAGGCCCTCTGGACCAGCTCCTTCTCGCTCTTTATGGCGGGCCTCGATTTCGTGCTTCTGGCAGGCTTTGTCTATCTGATTGACGACCTCGGCTACAAGCGCCTGGTCCGGCCGTTCGTGATCTTCGGCATGAACGCCATCACCATCTATATGCTCTCGGAGTTGCTGGCCATCGCGCTCGGCGCGATCCAATGGCACGCCGCCGCGGGCTCTATTTCATTGGGGTCCTGGCTTTTCGACCACTGTTTCGCGCCCCTCGCCTCGCCCTACAATGCCTCGCTGCTGTGGGCCCTGGCATTCGTCGCACTGATGTACCTGGCGGCCTACGCCATGTATCGCCTGAAATGGTTTATCCGCGTTTGATGTTTGGACGCGCGCTGGGTCCGCGCTGTAGATTACCGTTGGAATTGGATAACGCTATGTCACAACCAACCCGCCGTTCGCTCCTTGGTGCCGCGCTGCCTCTGGCCGTCGCGGCCGTATCTTCCGCCCCGCCGGCGTCCGCTGCCGGCAAGAAGCCCTTCCGCCTGGGGCTGATCATTTCGCCGGATGCAAAACCTGAGCAGGAATTCGGCAAACTGCGCGATCTCAAACTCACCACGTGTTTCGTCTCGACCAACCGCTATGACGCGGCCTGGGCCGCGCAGATCAAACAACTGCTGGAGCGCTTCGAGATCGAGCCCACCGCCGTCGAGACGCTGGGACCGGGCCAGATGGTGTGGGACTTCATGCAAGGTCCCGCGACGATCGGACTGGTTCCGCGCAACACGCGCCAGGCCCGCGTGGATGCGCTGAAACGCGGCTCCGATTTCGGCAAGCTCATCGGCGCGCCTCTGCTCCAGACCCACTGCGGCTTTATTCCCGAGGATCCCAATGACGCGCTCTACCCCGAGTTGGTCGCCGCCGTGCACGACGTGGCCGCGCACTGCAAAGCCAACGGCCAGATGTTCCTGTTTGAGACGGGTCAGGAAACGCCCACCACGCTGATGCGCGCCATCGCGGACATCGGGCTGGACAACGTGGGCGTGGGCCTCGACACTGCCAACGTGATCCTCTACGGCAAGGCCAATCCGGTCGATGCTGCCCTCATCCTCGGCAAACACGTGCGCGCCGTCCACGCCAAGGACGGCCGCTGGCCGACCGATCCGCGACGCCTCGGCGAGGAAACGCCGATTGGCAGCGGCCTGGTCGATTTCAAGAGAGTTTTCGGCATTCTGAAGCGCAACGGCTACACCGGCGCGATCACCATTGAGCGCGAAATCTCCGGGCCCAAGCAGGTGGAGGACGTCCGGCGCGGCGCCGCGTATCTGCAGAAGATCATCGACGAACTGGGAGCCTGAACCCAGCCGGAATTGCCAGCCACGGCGAGGATCGCGAATCCCGGTTCGTATCCGCCAGCGGCAACGCCGTACCTGCAGGCTGAACAGCAGCCGGGCGCGATTCGATTCCCGGACGCGCGAGACGCTAGTGGTCTGACCGTGTGATGTCGTGCGGTTCTCGGACATCTACTCTCCCGAAAATCCAACGCCGCAGCTCTTGTCATGATTAGTGGGCCGCAGGCCCATGCTGGCTCCCTTCGGTTGTGGCAACGCGGCTCGGGGCGGATTGGGCCCAAACGAGGCCCGGCCTGTGGGCCGGAGTTGCTTCGCCGAGAGCAGAGTCAGGCCTCAGGCGGTTAGGTCTTCAGGAGCGTCAGGATGGCCTGTGGGGCCGAGTTGGCCTGTGCCAGGGCGGCTACGCCGGCCTGCAGCAGGATCTGGGCCTTGGTCAGGTTGGCAGCCTGCTGGGCGAGGTCGGCGTCGCGAATCTGCGATTCGGAAGAGGCCTCGTTGGTCACCTGGGTAGCGGCCAGGTTCAGGGCGTAGTTGAGGATGTTCTCGCTCTTGCCGACAGCGGCCTGAGCCGAGCCGAGCGTCGCCACGGAAGTCGCGATCGTGGCGACAGCGGCCGCTCCGCCGGCCTGGCTGCTGATGTCGATGGCGCCGAGAGCGGATGCCGCGGTGCCGGCGACCGCAAAGCCCAAAGCGACGGCACCACCGAGCGCTCCAGCGACCGTCGGCGCGTCGGGGGCGATGGGTTCGGTCGTGGAGAACGTGAGGTGGCCGGTGGGGTTGAGAGAGGCCGAGAAATTGGCCGCGGCGAAGTCGGGGTTGGCCAACGATTGTTGCGCGATGGCGTTGTTGACCGCGGAAAGCAGTTCGGTTTGCGTCGAGACGCCGCCGAGACCGACGGTGACCACGACACCGCCCGCGACGCCATAACTGGCGGGAACGGCAGTTGGAGCCGTGAAAGTGAAGGTGGCTGTCGTGTTGGCGCCGATGGCCGCGACCACTGCGGCGTTTGTCGTAAGGGCGACCGTGCCGGTCTCCGTGTTGGCGGTGAGACCCAGGCTGTTCGCGTCCACAGCGGCATTCGCAAGGCCTAAGGTCACAGTGCCGCCGCCGACACTTTGGCCGCCGCCGATGACCACATTGAGGTTGCCAACCATCGGACCGCCGCTGTTCATGCCGACGGCGGTTGCTTGGCGCGAAATTTCAGCCTGCGTGCTGGCGAATTCGGCCTGCAGCGTGGCGCGCGAACCAGTGAAAGTATCGGTCGCGGACTGAGTGGCCAGCGTATTGAGACGGTCGAGCAGGTTGCCGATGTTGCTCATGGCGCCATCGATGGTCTGCAACTGGGCCTGGGCGTCGTTGATGTTGCGGACGCCCTGCGTCAGGACCGCCTGGGAGTCACGCAAGCCGTTCGCCACCGCCAGTCCCGCGGCGTCGTCACCGGAGTCGACGATGCGCAGGCCGGAAGTGACTTCGTTGATGGTTTTCCCTTGGAAGGCATTGGTCTGGTTCAGGTAATACTGTGCCTGTAAAGAAGCAACGTTGGTGTTAATCGAAAACGCCATAGCTATTTCTCCCTGCGTGAGCCGAAGAACCGGCTGGAAATGGAATCGATAATCAGATTGGACACTGGCTGCTCCTTGCTTGGGTTTTGAGCGTCTCACTTTCCTGCCTGGTCTGCGCCAGGCGGGTGACCGTCGCAGAGTCGACCGACCCGGGAATGGCCGTGATGAATTGCACGAGAACCTCTCACGGCTGGCGGTGCCTGGTGCACCGTACTACCGCTGGTCCGTAGATCGTCCTAATAGGGGTAAGCCTGTAGATTGGCAGACGAAAGATAGCCAACTTGGGCGGCAGCCCGGCGCGAGCGTGGGCAGAGCCCGCCGGCTGAACGGCATCCAGGCGCGATTCGATCTCAGCAACTGGGAGATGCTAGTCTCCCTGAAGGAGCTTCTGTTTAGCGCTATGCCCCTGTGGGACGCGGATCTCTATCTTCAATTCGGCCAGGAACGCACACAGGCGGCCCTGGATCTTGCCGCGCGGATTGAACTCGAAAGGCCCCGCCGCATCGTCGATCTGGGCTGCGGTCCCGGCAACTCGACCGCTGTTCTGCGCGCCCGCTGGCCCGAGGCCGAAATCACCGGCCTGGACCGTTCGCCCGAGATGCTGGCCGAGGCCCGGCGCGCCCGGCCCGATGGTCGTTGGATCGAAGTCGACATCGCAGACTGGAGCGCCGCCGGGCCCTGTGACCTGGTCTTCTCGAACGCCGCTCTGCAGTGGGTGCACGGCCACGCGCTGCTGATCCCGCATCTGTTGGAGCAGGTCGCTCCCGGCGGCGCCCTGGCCGTGCAGGTGCCCATGCACTTCGACTCGCCGCTGCACCGCCGCATGCGCGAACTGGCACTCGACGCGCGCTGGCGCGAACGCATGGGCCCCGCTTTCAATGCTCTGGTGCGCGAACGCCCGGAGTTCTACTACGACCTGCTCGCGCCGCGCAGCGCGCGCCTGCGCATCTGGGAAACCGAGTACGTTCAACCCATGGATTCCGCCGCCGCGATCCTCGATTTCATCCGCGGCACCGGTCTGCGGCCCTACCTGGAGGCGCTGGCTGACGACACGGAACGCGCCCTCTATCTTGAGTTGCTCGCCGACGCCGTCGCGCACGACTATCCGCCCCGCCCGAACGGCAAGGTCCTATTCCCATTCCGGCGGCTCTTTTTCATCGCCTACCGCTGACACGCGCCGGCAAAACACCGCGGATTCACCGTGAAACGACCGTGCTTCTGCGGTGAAATCACGGTCCGCGCGCGGCGATTCACGGTGTTTTCAGGGTGCGGCACCGGCGTTTTTACGGTAAACGCGTTAGGATGCACGCTGCCATCCGCACCGCCGCCGCAGTGCAGGCGCATGAACGAGTACTCATGAAAGCCGGCGGTGACAAGCCGGACGCTGTGCCTGCCGCAATCGCCCGGATGCCGGTAAGCCTTTCCCGGCGAGCAGGTTGCGGACTAGAGCAACGGTCTCCAGTCGGGGCCGGTGCGATGGAACAGTCGTAACCGTGTCGCAAACTCGCGGTTGATGAGCCGTAAACCATTCATCACAGAAGCAAGTAGCGGTCCGGCGCCGGAGCCTGCCGCGGCCGATGAACTGGATGCCGCCGTGCACCAGATTCTGCAGAAACTCAAAGAGGGCAAGGCGGTGCGTCTGCCGGGCCTGGGCACGCTGCGGCCGGGCCCGGAGAAATCCGTACTGTTAGAAATATTGCGCGTGCCCGCGCAGAAGGGGGCGCCTCATGGCGGCAAGAAGTCTGGCCGACGGTGAGGCGCGGGCGGCCGCGCGCAAGGTGTCGTCCGCGCGCCGGGTGGCGACCCTCATCCGCAACTGCTTGCGGGAGGGACGCAGGGTCGAGATCGAGCGCTTGGGCGAGTTCCGTCCGGCGCGCGGCGGCGGCTTCCGGTTCCTGCCCGAACACCGGCCCAGCGTCTTTCTGGCCTACGTGAGCGAGGACGCGGAGAAGGTGGAGCGGCTGAGCGTGATTCTCGAGCGCACCGGCTTCGACCCGTGGATGGACCGTCGCAAACTGCTGCCCGGGCAGAACTGGCCGCGGGCCATCGAGCGCGCCATCGAGAACGCCGACTTCTTCGTGGCCTGCCTGTCGCGCCACGCGGTGAACAAACGGAGCTGCTTTCAGGGCGAGATGCGGTTCGCGCTGGATTGCGCGCGGCGCGTGCCGTTCGACCAGGTGTATTTCGTGCCGGCGCGACTGGAGAAGTGCCTCGTCCCGCTGCGCATCGAACAGCAGTTGCAGGTGATCGATCTGTTCCCGGAACTCGAACGCGCGGCCCGGCGGCTGATCCAGTTCATCCGCACTGAGATGCGCAGACGACGCGCGGCGTGAGCGGCTGGAACCTGTGTCCAGACGAGGCGGCTGGACACTGGGCCGGTGCGCGCACGCGCTCAGATCCTAAGGCACTGCCCAGCGCGCCCCAGCAGCGGGAGGCGGGTCTTGTCCGAGTGCGCTGTCATCCGGCCGGAACGGACGCCTGGGACCGCAGTCGCGCATTGCGTGGTCGCATGCGGTCTGTGAGCTCGGATTGACGCCCGCGCTTTGCTACACTGGCATCGCGCGCGCCGCGCGCCGCAAGCGTCGAAAATTCAACCCGGAGGATTGCTGTCTATGTCGATGCAGGACGAAGCTGGTCTCATCCTGAAGCTGTACGAACTACGCCGCGAAGCCAAGATGCGCGAAGCCCGCGACTGGTATTTTCGCGAGTTCAATCCGCAATCCATGGCGGACTTCACCGAAGCGCTTATGAGTGAACACAGCGCGCATCTGCGCATGGTCGTGAGCTATTGGGAAATGGCGGCAGCGCTCGTGAACGGCGGTGCCATCAGCCTGGACCTGTTCGCCAGCACCAACGGCGAGCACCTCGGCGTCTTCATGAAGATCGAGCCGTTGCTCGCCGACATCCGGAAGATGTTCGGACCGCGATATGCCGTCAATATCGAGAAGCTGATTGACGCGACACCGGACGGCCGGGCGCAGGTCGCGGCATTTCGCGAGCGGATGAAAGCGATGCACGAACAACTCGCAGCCCGGCAAGCGAAGGCGAGTCATTAGCGGCGTACTGTGACTGCAACCAGGCGCGAGTAACATCGCAGTTGATCTGCGAGCAGGGTCGGCTTGTCTCCAGATCGCAGAGTTCAAGCTGGCGCGTGAACGAGTCGCCGGGAACCAGGCCAATGGCCCGCTATCCGGCGGCGGGCACTCCCTTTGGTCATGGCCCGTAACAACAACGCATCAGCTCGCTTACGGTCGCGGCTCTGAAACGAACGACTCTGAAACGGGTGGCTCGGCTGGGAAGGTTCAGCCCAGTTTTTTGATTCGCTTCCCGATCTCTCCGGCGTTTTTGGCGCCCGGATCGAGTTCCAGGTATTTCTGATAGGCGGCCTTCGCGCCCTTCTTATCCTTCAACCGTTCGCGCGCTTCCCCCAGCCCCAGGAAGGCTTCGGGCGCCTGCGGGTTGTACTGCGAGGCGTCGTAGAAGCGTCCCAGCGCCGCCTTCAGACTGCCCTTTTTGAGGTAGTAGTTGCCGATCTTGATTTCCTTCTCGGCCTGGATCGGGTTGAAGTCATAGGTCTTGGGCTTGGCCGCAACGTCCTCCTCTTCGGGTTCCGCGATGGGCGCCTCGACTGCCGGTTTATCCGGCGGGGGCGGCGGCACTTCCGAGGGCTTCTGCGCGAAGGCGAACAATGAGGCCACAAGGGCGGCCAGAATCACACGTGTCACAATCAAAGTATAAGGCGCATGAGCGTGCGCGATTCCTTAGTCGAACAACTCCGCCACAAGGCTTCGCAACTTCCGGCCGGGCCGGGCGTGTATCTGTACAAGGATGACGCGGGCACCGTGCTGTACGTGGGCAAGGCCAAGAGTCTGCGCGCGCGGGTGCGGAGCTATTTCAACGACGACCGGCTGGCCGAGGCCAAGACCGGCAGCCTGATCCGCGAAGCCTCGGACCTCGACTACATCCTGCTGGACAACGAGAAGGAAGCGCTGGCGCTCGAGTGCAACCTGATCAAACAATACAAGCCGCGCTTCAACGTGCTGCTGCGCGACGACAAGACCTATCCCTACGTCAAGCTGACCGCGGAGCGCTGGCCGCGGGTGTACGTGACGCGGCGCGTGAAGAAGGACGGCGCGACGTACTACGGCCCGTATTTTCCGGGCAACCTGGCCTACCGGCTGGTGAAGTTCATCCACCGCCATTTCAAAATCCCGTCGTGCCAGGTGGACCTGACGCGCACTCACCCGCAGCCGTGTCTGGAGTTCCATATCCACCGCTGCCTGGGGCCGTGCGTGGAGGGACTGACGACCAGCGCGGCCTACGGCGCGCAGGTCGCCAATGTGCGGCTGTTTCTGGAGGGGCGCTTGCACGACCTGGCAGGCGAACTGCGGCAGAGGATGAGCGCGGCTTCGGAAGCGACGCGATTTGAAGAGGCGGCGGCGCTGCGGGACCTGCTGCACACGGTGGAGGAGCAGGACGAGAAGCAGAAGATGGCCGCGGCGTCGGGCGACGACACCGACATTTACGCTTTCTATGCCGAGCCGCCGCAGGTGGCGCTGAACCTGTTCCACCTGCGCAACGGGCGCATCGTGGACCGGCGCGAATTCTTCTGGGAGGATCTGGAATCGTTCGAGCCGGGCGAGTTCTTCACGACGCTGCTGATGCAGGTCTACGCCGAGGGCCAACCGGTGCCGGCTGTGATCCACGTGCCGGTGGAACTGGAGGACGGCGCGCTGCTCGAAGAACTGCTGGGGGAGAAGCGCGGCCGCAAGGTGGAGATCCACACGCCGCAGCGCGGCCAGAAGAAAGCGCTGCTGGAGCTGGTGGGGTCGAATGCGCGGCAAAGTTTCGAGCAGCGGTTCCGCGTTCTGAAACCGAGTTCCAAAGCCATCGCCGGGGCGCTCGAAGAGGCGCTGGGCCTGCCCGATCCGCCGCGGCGCATCGAGTGCTTCGACATCTCGCACATCCAGGGCACGGACAAAGTGGCCAGCCTGGTGGTGTGGGAAGAAGGGCGGATGAAGAAGTCCGACTACCGCAAATACATCATCCGCACGGTCGAGGGCAGCGACGATTTCGCTTCGATGCACGAGGTGGTCACGCGGCGCTACGCGCGGTTGCAGGCCGAGGGCCAGCCGCTGCCGGGGCTGGTGCTGATCGACGGCGGCATCGGGCAACTGCACGCCGCCGCGGCGGCGCTGGAAGCGCTGGGCATTCTCAATTTGCCGCTGGCGTCGATCGCGAAAAAGGAAGAGCTGCTGTACGTGTACGGGCAGGAGGATGAGCCGATCGTGCTGGACCGGACCTCGCCCGTGCTGCACCTGGTACAGAGAATTCGCGACGAGGCGCACCGCTTCGCGGTGACCTTCCATCGCAGCCGGCGCGACTCGCAGCGCCTGACGACGGAACTGACCGAAATACGCGGCGTGGGACCGCGCACGGCGCAGAAGCTGCTCACGGCGCTGGGCAGTCTGGCGGCGGTGCGGGCGGCGAGCGAAGAGGCGCTGGCGCAACAGGTCGGCAAGGCCGTGGCAGCAAAGATACGCGCAGCGTACGGCGCAACGCAGCCGGAGCGGGATTCCGGGTCAAAATAGGCAATAGGCGAAGTGGGGGCTGACGCGGGGACGAAGGCTGGAAATGCGCGCGGCGGGGCCGCGAGAACTAATGCTCAGGCCTCCGACGGCGGCTGGGGTAATGGTGCAGTGATCTCCGGAGCAGGGTGGAACGCAGGGCGGCACTTAACCAGGAACCAGATGACGACCGCGCTGAGCGGCACTGCGGCGAGGCTGCCAATCAACGAGGGAAATCGCGAAGTGGAGCTGTACCGCAATCCCGGCGAAAAGATGGCCAGCGAGGCGGCGACCCGGGCAGCGGCGCCGGGCAGCAGGGCAAATAGCAGGCTGTTCACGGCGCCGAGGACGAAGAACGCGATCGAGAGCACGCGGCTGAGCGGGCGCAGCTTCAGCAGGCCCCAGCCGAGCCACAGTTCGATGAGGGCGATGCCGGCGTAGAACAGACGCGCCGCCCATCCCGTTACCATCCAGCCGCCCAGCACGGCCGGAAAGGGCAGGAACGCAAAGACACAGCAAAGCGCGCCTCCCGGCAGCATGAGCCAGGCGATCATGGTGACGCTGAACGGCCTGCCGCCGGGTGGTTGAGTGGGGCCAGCGCTCGAGAACTGCGCCTTCACGGCCGAAGTATTGAAATAGTAGAGCCAGAAGCCTCCGAGGAGCGCCAGCACGGCATAGAAGGCGCCAACCCCTAGCAGGATCCCTCGCATGAGATCCGGAGCCACGCCCGGAGCCGGGGCCGCGGCGCCGAAGATCGAGCCCAGCGCCGCCGCAGCGCCGAAGAAGGTCAGAAGCACGCTGAAAGCGAGCATCGACCAACGGGCCCAGCCGCACAGCCGCAGCAGGCCCACGGCCGTCGCAATGCCCCAGGCGGAGAATGCGAACATCGCACCGCCGCCGATCAGCAGGGTGATGCGGACGAGCGCGGTCATCTCCGTAGCGTTGGGGCGTAGCAGCATCGTCACGCTCATGAGCAGGACCATCAGCAAGAGGAGGACGCTGCCGAGGATGGAGGCGATAGCCGTGAGGGTGACGCCGATCGACCGCTGCATGGAGGCACCTCGAAAGCGCGAATCGGAAGCGGCGATTCTACCAGAACGAAGGGGCGCCAGCGCGCGCCGGCTCAGCGCGCCGGCTTACCGGCCCACCGCCAGGCGCAGGGCCAGCGATCGTGGCAGTCCGGCGGCCACAATCCGGCGTTGGGCGGACTCGATGTCGTAGGCTACGCGGCGGTAGGTGAGGAGGCGCTGCGCGCTATCCCAGATGGCGTAGGCGGCACGCGGGTCGTGGTCGCGCGGCTGGCCGACGGAGCCGGGATTGATCAGATACAACGCGTCGGGATCGAGGTCCACGGCGAGCTCAGGCTCCTCTGCCGAGGGCACGCTCATTTGCCGCACACCGCCCGGTTGCCACTCCCATCCGCCTTGGACGTGCGTGTGGCCGAGAAAACATAGGCTGCGTTCGAGGAGCTGGACGATGTTGCGCACGTCCGTGTTGAACTCCAGGTAGGCGTCCTCATCCGCGGGTGAACCGTGAACCAGGCCGAACTCGTCGCCCCAGATTGGACCGGCGGGCAGCCCGCGCAGCCACTCGAGATCTTGTGCGCTCAGGACTTGCGCGCACCACTCGGCCGCGGTCCGGGCCGCTGGGGTGAAGGATTCTCTCAGACCGGGCTCCCACGCGGCGCGATCGTGATTGCCACGGACGACCATGGCGCCCGCGGCCCGGATCCAGGCGATCGCCTCGCGCGGACTGGCGCCATAGTCGACGATATCGCCGCAGCAGACGACTTCGTCGTACAGACCCCGGGCGTCGCTGGCAACGGCCTCCAGCGCTTCGAGGTTCCCGTGAATGTCCGAGACAATCAGACGGCGCATAGTCGAATCACGGTGACTTCGGGCGTCGCGCCCAGACGTACGGGCATGGCCACCGTGCCCAGGCCGCTGCTGACGTAGAGCTGGCTGCGGTCGTTCCGGTAATGACCTTGAATGTAAGGCGTATAGAGGCGCACGAAAGTCAGGTTGTCCACGCCCAGCGGCACGTTGATCTGGCCGCCGTGGGTATGGCCGGAAATCATCAGATCGAAACCCAATTCGGCGGCCCGATCGAAGACCGCGGGCGTGTGGCACAACAGCACGTTCGGTCCGTCGCTGGCTAGCAGCTCTTCCGCCCCGGCCAGTGGCGCCTGCCCCAGGGGCTGATAATCCACGCCCGCCAGATTCAACTTCGCCGCTCCAAAGCGCAGTGTCTCGCTGGCGCCGCGCAGGACATGGAATCCACGCTGTTCGGCCAGTTCCGTGGCCGTGTCCTCGAGTCTGGCGTAGCGTTCGTGATTGCCGTGGCAGGCCCACACGCCGGCGTCGCCGCATAGAGCCCGCAGCACGTCCAGGCAGCCCTCCAGGTCGTCGCCGCGGCGCGTAATCAGGTCGCCCGTGACCAGGGCGATGTGCGGGCGCGTCGAATTGGCCATGGCGACGGCGTACTCCAGATCGCGCCGGCCGAAGAACGGGCCGTAGTGAATGTCGGTGAGCTGCGACATGCGCAGGCCGACCAGGTCCGCATGCAGGCCGGGGATGTGGATGTCCACCTGTTTCAACGCCGGTCTCGATCGGGCGATGACGAATCCAACGCCGGCCAGCACGGTGGGCGCCGCGGCAACCGCGGGCAACGCCGTTCTCAGGAACGCGCGCCGGCTCGCGCCCGCGCCCGGCCGTGGTGCGGCGCGCCGTTCGACCAACCCGTGCAGCCACAGCCACAGGCCGCCGCTGATCAAGATCACGGTCCACAGCAAAGTGGCGGCGAGTATCCAGGAGAGCGTCACGGACGCCATCACCGCGTAGCCCCCGATGACCAGTCGGGGCGATCCCAGCAGCATGTAGAGGGTTAATGCGTAATAGACAACCTGGAGCGCGCGCATGCGCCACCGGCGCGCCTGGATCCACGCTGTCGCCCGGAAATACCGATACAGGCGAAACTGCAGCACTACCGCGGTCAGGACAATGAGGGTCGGTAGCAGATACTGGCGAAGCAACTCCATGTGTGTCTTCCTCCAGCATCTCAGACTCCGCGGGCGCGGCTAGCCGGGGCCGCATCGGGAATGCGGCCGCAAGACACAAGGCGGAGCGTGCACGCCCCGCCTCCTCGTACAATGGCAGCATGTCTCTGGTTGTCGTCGGATCGGTGGCCTACGATGGTGTCGCCACGCCAGCGGGCAGTCGCGACCGCATTTTAGGCGGTGCCTGCACCTACATCTCGCTGGCGGCGAGTTTTTTTACCAAGGTCCGCATCGTCGGCGTCGTGGGTGACGACTTCGCGCCGCAGGATCTCGATTTTCTCGCCTCGCGCGGGATCGATCTTGAAGGCGTGGAGCGCGCTCCGGGTAAGACGTTCTACTGGCGCGGCGTCTACAGCGACGATATGAACGAGCGCGAGACGCTGCAAACGGACCTGAACGTTTTCGCCGGCTTCAATCCCCAGTTGCCTGCGTCGTACCGCGACCAGCCGTACCTGATGCTGGGCAATATCCAGCCCGCGTTGCAGCGCAGCGTGCGCTCTCAAATGACGGCGACGCGGCTGGCCGGCGGCGACACGATGAATTATTGGATCAACGATTTTCGCGGCGAACTGCTGGAGACCTTGAAGCAGTGGGATTTTCTCCTGATCAATGACTCCGAAGCACGCCTGCTTTCAGGTCAGAATAATCTGAAACGCGCCGCCGCGGCCATCCGTGCGATGGGCCCGCGGATCCTGGTGATCAAGCGCGGCGAATACGGTGCGACGCTGTTTCATGAGGGCGGCTACTCGAATATCCCCGGCATTCTGCTGGACACGCTGAAGGATCCCACCGGGGCGGGCGACTGTTTCGCGGGGGGCTTCATCGGCTATCTGGCCTCGCGCGGCGTGAGCCTCGCCGACACCACGGCGGAGCCGCGGGAGCTGGCCCGGGCCGCGGTCTATGGTTGCATAATGGGTAGCTTCTGTTGCGAGGAGTTCGGCCCGGATCGCTTCCGGACGCTGACCAGTGATGACATCGAGGCACGCTTCAGCCACTACCGCCAGATCACCGCGTTTTGACGTGCGGGCCGCGCTGCTGCTGGTCGCCCTCAGCGCCGCTGCGTTGCTCACGGTGCTCCGGCAGGGCTGGACGCTGTGGTATGGCGACGCCGAGGCGCACCTCAATATCGCCCGCCGCATTCTCGACAGCCGCACGCCGGGCTACGAACAGCTCGGCACGGTCTGGCTCCCGCTGCCGCACCTGCTCATGCTGCCGTTCGTCGAAGTCGATGCGCTTTGGCGCAGCGGCGCGGGCGGTGCCATCGTCGCGGCGCTGGGCTTCGTCTGTGGCGGGCTGTTTCTGTTCCACGCTCTGCGACGCCTGTTCGGCGCCGCGGCGGCGTGGGCCGGCCTGCTGGTGTGGACGCTGAACCCCAACCTGCTGTACCTGCAGAGTATCCCGATGACTGAGCCGCTGGCGCTCGCTTGCGCGCTCGGGCTGCTTTGGGCCATCTCGCGGTTGGACGATACCAAGGCGTGGACTGATGCCGCGCTCGCCGGCGCAATCGCGGCGCTCGGCACGCTGGCGCGCTACGACGGTTGGAGTTTGTTGCCGGTGGCCGCGCTGTGCGTCGTCGTACTGGCCGGCGAGCGGCGCTGGAGCAAAGCGCTGCTGTTTTCGCTCATCGCCGCACTCGGACCGCTGTACTGGCTGGCGCACAACCGCGTGCTGTACTCAAGCGCACTCGAGTTTTACAACGGCCAATGGTCGGCGCATGCCATCTACCAGCGCGCGCTCGATGCCGGCGGCTTCCGCTATCCGGGCGATCACGACTGGAGCAAGGCGCTGCTGTACTACCGCACCGCCGCCGCGCTGTGTCTGGGCTGGCCGCTGTATTACCTCGGCGCGGCCGGACTCGTGGCCGCGCTCTGCACCCGCGCGCGCTGGGCCGCGCTGCTGCTCTCGACCGGGGCGGCCTTCTATGTGTTCAGCCTGTACTCGGGCGGCACGCCGATCTTCGTACCCGTGCTCTGGCCGAACACGTACTACAACACGCGCTATGGCCTGAGCGCCATGCCCGCCGCGTGCCTGGGCGTGGCCGCGCTCACCGCGCTGACGGCCCGCGTGGGCCGGCTCGCCGCGCCGCATCGCCTATGGATTGCCCCCGCTGTGCTGGTTTTGCTCGCCGTTTCGCCGTGGCTGCTGCGGCCGCGCCCCGGCGAATGGGTTTGCTGGCGCGAATCGGATGTGAACTCGCGCGACCGCCGCGCCTGGACGCGCTCGGCGGCGGATTACCTGGCTCCGCGTTATCACGCCGGCGACGGCATTCTGATCAGTTTCGGCGACCTCGCCGGCATTGTCCGCACGGCGGGCATCCCGCTGCGGGAATCGCTGCACGAGGGCAATGGTCCGGCCTGGCTCGCCGCGGTCATGCGTCCCGACATCGCGCTGCACGAGGAGTGGGCGCTGGCCTTCGGCGGCGACACGGTCTCGCGCGCCGTGTCGCGGTTGCGCCAGGGCACTCCGCAATACGAATGTGTAAGCAGTATTCCAATCCCCGACGGGCGCGCCGTCGAGATCTGGAAAAGGATCCACAGCCATGAGAATCCCTTTCACCAAGGCGCATGGGGCGCTGAACGATTTCCTGCTGACCTGGGCGCACGAAACGCCGCCGGCGGAGCTGCTGGAACGGGCCGCAGTGGCCATCTGCCATCGTCACTCGGGGCTAGGCGCTGACGGCTGGATCCTGGTGACGCCGCCGTCGGGCGACGTGCCGGCCTCCATTCGCCTGTTCAATTCCGATGGCAGCGAAGCCGAGATTTCCGGTAACGGCACGCGCTGCGCCGCCGCGTTCCTCGTCGACACGGGCATTGCAGCGACCCAGATCGCGATCCGCACCGGCGCGGGCTTGAAGCATCTGCGGCTGATCGGACGCCGCGACATGTGCTTCGATTTCGAGATGAACATGGGCGCGCCGGCGGTCAGCCAGGGCCATCTGCATTTCCAGTTGCCGCTAACCGGCGGCGACCGTGAGTGTACGATCGTGAACGTCGGCAACCCGCAGTGCGTGTTCTTCGTAGAGGACTTCGACTTCGACTGGCAAAAGCTGGGAGCGGAGGTCGAGCGCCATCCTCAGTTTCCGAATCGTACCAACGTCAGCTTCGTGCACGTGCTCGACCGGCACACCATCGACGTGCGCTTCTACGAGCGCGGCGCGGGCTTCACGATGAGCTCGGGCACGGGCTCGACGGGCGCGTTCTGGGCCGCCGTGGCGCGCGGCCTGGCGGCGAGCCCGGTTACCGTACGCACCCTGGCCGGGCCGCTCGCGCTGCGCGAGGAATCGGGCGAGGTCGTGCTGCAGGGGCCGGCCGAACTGATCGGCGGCGGAGAGTTCTACTTCCAGTCGTAGCGTGCTACCACACGTAGGAGGCGACCACGCGGGGCATAGCCGCCTCGCCCGAAATAACGCGGGCGTGGATCACCAGTTGCAGGTTGCGTTTCGGCCAATCGGGCGGCAGGCCTTTGACCGCGGCCGCCAGGCGCGACGGCGAGCAGACCAGGTCGGCCGCAGCCTCGGTGCCGTAGTCCGTGATGCCGGACAGCAGCACGACCAGCGTGCCCGTGTCCGGGTGAAAGATGCGGCAGACCAGAGCGTAGTCCTCATCCGTGCGGCGATTGCGGGGTATCGGCGGCAAAGCCCAGGCGGTCGGCTTGCCGTTGTCGGTGACCCGCGGAGTTTGCGGGTTGGTGTCGAAAAGATAGCGGAAGCCGCGCAGCAGCGTGGACCAGCGCGTGTAGGAATACCCGATCAGCACGGCCGGCGATGAGCTCAGATCGTGGAATGAGACGTCGCTGCCAAGCTTCGTTCGGTAGTCGTGGTTCATGCCGGCAAACAGCCGCGAAAGCAAGGAGACCGCCTGCACGTCGCCGCCCCCCACGTAGTTCTCCGGCAGCAGCGTGAAATCCTCAACCCGGCGCGGGCCCTGTCCGCCATTCTCGACGGCTGGGTCGAGACCGTAGACCGGGACATAGGAGACGCAGAACAACACCGCATTGCTGGAATCGAGAGCCGGCCCCCAGAACTGGCGCAGCATCGGGTCGGTCTTTGCCGGCGCGCGCGCCGAGAGGAAGATGGCGGCCAATGCGATGGCCAGGAGCGCACACAGGGCCGCAGCCGGCCACAGCCAGACGTGGCCTGCCGGCGCAGCGGGCGCTACGGCCACGCCCTGATCCGGCGGCGGAACCGGCGCGCGGTGGAACTCCGGGACGTAGCCGCCGGCGGGCAAATCGATGCGCACCGGATTGGCGGCGCCGGGACCGGTGTAGTACATGTGGAGGCGCTTGCGCACCTCGCCTGCCTTCACCCGCACCGTCGAGTCGTTGCCCGGATCGTAGGCCGCCGCCCGGCCGAAAACCTCGACCCCGATAGTCCGCTCCTTCAGCATCTGCGCGTTGCCGGCAAGCGTTGTATCTACTACAAAACGGAGGAATTCCTGGCAGCGGCGGCTGGCTCGGAATTCCGTGCTAGCCAGCACCTGCTCCAGCGCCGCCCGGATTGCGTCCGGAGCAATCTCGCCCGTTCCCGGGACCCGTGTTTCCGGTGGATGGTCGGCGCCAGACATAATCCTGAGGGCTTGCTGCCGATATTGAGTCTAACATGATTGTTGGCGGCACAAGTCCTAAAGAAACAATCTCTTAAGCGGCGTTTCACGCCTGTTGTGCTACAGCCCTCAAGCCGTTTGGAACTGGACAGGCTTACAATACAGGTACATTTTCAATCACGGGGTGTGCTGGGGGTTTTTGAAAGCCGTAGTCTCGGCCTATTCACCCCAACCGAAGTCGGGATCGAACACGAGCAGACCTCAGTAGTGGCGGTTCGAACGAGAAAACTCAGCAGCGCTTTGGGTTCGAACCTGTTGGCCGGTCTGCTGTTGGGAGAGGGTTAAGGTCATTGTGGAAGGGGATATTCGATGAAAACTACGAATAGAAAGAATGACAAGTTCCAAATTTCTTGCGCGCGCAGGAGGGGTCTTGCGCTCGTATGCATGCTCTGCGCCGTATTTCTGCTCCTGCCGGTTTCCGGTTGGGGCCAACAGGTGACTGCGGCCATCACGGGCAAGGTGATCGACCCGTCGGGCGCCGCGGTTACCGATGCGAAAGTGACGGCCACCGACACCGAACGCGGGTCGGTGTGGCCCACGGTAACCAACGGGGAGGGTGCCTATAACTTGCCCCGCCTGGTCGTCGGCACCTACAACTTGAGGGTGGAACACGCGGGCTTCCAGGTGGCAACAGAGTCCAACATTCTGCTGCAAATGAATCAGATAGCCCGTGTCGATATCACGCTGACGGTCGGCAGCGTCCAGCAGACGGTGGAAGTGACCAGCGCCGCGCCGCTGCTGCAGACCGAGTCCACCGAAGTCGGCCAGGTGATTGACGCTCGCACCAACGAGGATTTGCCGCTGGCATCGCGCAACTACGTCCAGTTGACGCTGCTGGCTCCCGGGAGCATTCATCCCGATCCATCCAGCTTTAAGGGTGGCGCCGTGACCGGCTCCAGCGGACGTCCGAACGTGAACGGAAACCGCGAGCAGGCCAACAACTTCATGCTCGACGGCCTGGACAACAATCAGGTCTCCGATAACCTTGTCGGTTACGCGCCGGGCGTCGAGGCGATCCAGGAATTCAATGAAATCACCTTGACCGCCCCCGCCGAATTCGGCAACTATATGGGCGCCGTGGTCAACGCCTCCACCAAGTCCGGCACGAATCAATTCCACGGCAGCGCGTTCGAGTTCTTCCGCAACGACAAACTGAACGCCAACAATTGGGGCAACAATTTTCAGGGAAGCGAGCGATCCGCAATTCGCTGGAACAGTTTCGGCGCTACCACCGGCGGCCCGATCAAGAAGGACAAAATGTTCTTCTTCGCCGACTACGAGGGACGACGTCTGGATACGCCGACCAGCATCGGCACCGCTTCGGTCTACACCGCGGATGAGCGGGCCGGCAATTTCTCGGGCCTGCTGGATGCCGGGCTGAACGGCGGGACCGCAACCCAGCTTTACAACCCGTATTCGGTCACCGGCGGGGTCCGCGCTCCGTATGTCGGCAACATCATTCCCGCGGCGCAGCTTGACCCGATCGCGTCGGCGATCGTGAATTCCAAGTACTACCCACTGCCGAATCACCTCGGCGCGGGTTGTTCAGCGATTGCGACGTGTTTGACCAGCAACCTCACCTACGGCACGAGCGGCGCCATCGACGGCGATCAGGGCGACATCAAGTTTGACTGGAACATCTCCGACAAAGACCGCTTCTTCCTGCGTTACTCACAGAGCAGGCTCGCGCAACCCGGCACCAACACGATGCCGTTGAGCTACGATTCCTTCTGGAATTCGCCCACGCACGGCGGCGTAATGGATTGGACGCACACCGTGAGCCCCTCGCTGGTCAACGAAGCGCGTTTCGGCGTGAATTACGTTTTTATTAACAACGGCGCCGCGGAAAATGGTTTGACCGGCTACGCTCAAACCCTCGGCATTCCGGACGTGCCGTCCAGCTTCCTGCCCACCATGAGCATCGGCGGCGGTAGCACCGTGGGCGGTTTTGGAAACAACGACGTCGTTCAACTCTTCGCCGACACGGTGATTCACTACGAAGATACGCTGATCTACACCAAGGGCAATCACACGATGCACTTCGGTTTCCAGGGCTTCCGCTACCGTGTCGATACGTTCTACTCCGGCAATAACGGGGAGGCCGGCACGTTCATTTTCGGCGGCTTCTACACGACCTCTACACCCGGCAGTTCCTCAGGCGGCAGTTTTGGCGGCGCCGGCGGGGCCGATTTCATGCTCGGTCTGCCGCAGGAAATCCAGGGCGGCGTCAACGGCGGCACCTGGGGTCAGCGCTCCAATTCGCTGGCTGCGTTTTACCAGGACGATTGGCGCGTCACTCCGCACCTGACACTCAACCTGGGCTTGCGCTGGGAACTCCACACGCCCTGGGACGAGGTTAAGAATCGCCAGGCCAACTTCAACCTGGTGACGGGCCAAGAATACATCTCCGGACAGGCCTGCCCGTGGAGCGACTGCAACGCGCTTTACAACCAGTACAACGGCATCACCAACTTCCAGCCTCGCGTGGGCATCGCCTGGACTCCGGGCAACGGCAAGCTGGTCATACGCACTGGCTATTCGCTCTCCAACTACCTCGAGGGCACCGGCACCAATCTGCGCCTGCCCATCAACCCGCCGTTCGCGCATGAGAACGACGACAACTACACGACTTCCGCTTATAGCAATCTGCTGCCCGCGTCGACCCTCGGTCAGGGCTTCTCGCCATTCCTGGCCACCGGGGGCAACCAGTATGCAGGCGTAACCCTGCGCGTGTGGGATCCCAACATCCGGCCGGCCGTGGCCAATCAGTGGAACTTAACGATGCAGGAGCAGATCACTCCCAGCATGACGGTTTCAGCCGCCTACGTCGGACAGCGCACCACCCACCTGATGGTGCCCATGCCTTACGACCAGGGTGTGTTGAACGCCGACGGAAGCGTGTCGCCGACCAGGTACCTGGCAGGCAATCCGACGCTGCTGTCCGAAGTCGGTCAGATCTCGGGCACGGCCACGATTGGCGACCAGTCCTACAACTCCCTTCAGGTCACCGCCCAGAAGCGGCTGACCTCCGGGCTGCAATTCACGGCCAACTACACTTTCTCCAAGTGCATGACGAACAACATCGGCTACTACGGCCAGGGCGGCCAGACCTCGCAGGTGAACTGGTACTACCAGAACATCTACGACGCCGCCGCCGAATGGGGGCTCTGTGAGTATGATGCCAAGAGCAACTTTGTCGCCAACGGCGTCTACAGCGTTCCTTTTGGCCGCGGACAGAAATTCGGCCAGAATATGAACAAGGCGGCCGACTTAATAGTGGGCGGCTGGCAGGCCAGCGCCATCCTGAGCCTCCACACCGGCTTCGCGATGAGCGCCGGCAATAGCTGGAGCGACGCTTCCGGCACCGGCAGCCGCGGCCCGCGCGCCGACTGCCTCACGCCGGTACAATACTTTGGCGAGCAGAACTCGCCGTTGGGCGGTTACCAATGGTACGACCCGAGCGCGTTTGCCGCCACCTCTGCTGGCACTTTCGGCAGTTGCGGCGTCGGCACCGTGCGCGGACCGGGACTGAAGACAATCGACTTCAACCTGATGAAGCGATTCGCCATCACCGAGCGCCAGCACCTCGAGCTGCGCGGTGAGTTCATTAATCTGTTCAACACCCCCATTCTGAACGCGCCGAACATGGGCGTCGGGAGCGGCATGGGCCTGGTGCAAGGCAGTCAGGGCGAGCGCAACATCCAGCTCGCTTTGAAGTACTCGTTCTGATAAGGATTGACCCGTCAAGCCCCGCGGCTTGACAGTTCGCAAGCGAGGCCGGCTTTCCTTCGTCAAAAGGTGAGCCGGCCTCATTGTTTAGATCTTGCTGAGCCGCGACTCTTGTGACCGAGCCGCGCCCGTCTGACGGAGCCGCGACTGAAAGGAGTCGCCATGGCCCTCCGGGCCACCCATAGAGATGAAAGTCGCGGCGGCGCTGGTGGTGCGGGTCTCCAGACCCGCGCCGGACCTCCAGGTCCGGCTTCCGGTTAGGCGCAGAGGAGAGGCCGGCGTGGACGCCCGCCTCAGACCTGGAGGTCTGCCCCACCTCTGCGTCCTGCTCTTCAACGTGACTTTCGAGAGAGCGGCGTTCGGTTGTATCCTCGCCGCGACTACTCGTTTGGGCCACTGCTCCTTGCAGTCGCGGCTCCGTAACAAAACAAGCCCGCTCCGTGCGGTTCTTCGCCTTCGGAATTTTCAGTGCCCGCGCCGGGGCGATTGGGCAGTTTTGCCCAAATCTGTTTCTAAGTAATTGATTCCAAAATACGAAAAATCGCTGGTTGGGAAATCGTTGCCCAATCGTTCCCGGCCGCGGCCGATCTGGTATGCCTTCCCCGCGGCGCGTTGCAGCCCGGCGCTGAGGCTTGCCTGGCCACTAGTGTCATGTCTCGCAGATTCTCTGACATTCACCGGCCATTCACCGTGGCGCAGGCACGTGGCGCAGGCACTCGTGCCTGCCGCGTCGACACTCGTGTCGACGCCCGGCCGGCGTTGTCGACGCTCGGCCGGCGCTGTCAATTCTTACCTGAGACACTACACCAGCGCGCAGGGCGCGGAGCCGCTCGCCGCGGGTTGCGGATTCCCCACAAGAAAGCCCAGGCCTTGCGGCCTGGGCGAAGGGTGCAATGGTGTGAGTGTTGAAGTCTTACTTCTGGGCCGCGGGCGCGGTCGTGGTGGTCTTTTTGCCACCGGGCTTCTTAGTCGTTTTCTGACGCTTGGTGGTTTTCTTCGCGGTGGTCTTCGTGGGAGCCGGGGCCGGCTGGTCCGGAGTGGCCGGCGCCTGGGCGAATGCGAACGCCGTGCCCAGCAGGAACGCCATCGTGGTGAGAGATGCTAGCTGTTTCATGATCGAGCCTCCGAAATTTGATCTTTCAATCGGGCGTCAACTTCTTGGAACTGGCGCCTTCACTAGGGTCAGACGCTCATGCCCCGGTGGCGTTGCCGAATCCGCCGGGACCCCCGTGAAATGGGCTCTCCGGATCCCTGGTTGGCGGGGGGTGGCGCGCGCCGGCGTGGCTGTAGCGCCCCTCAATTCGGATTCCGCGCGACCGCCGCGAGTCGCTTCCCGAGCCGCCGTGCGATTGCGACGGCACGCGCCGCGGCTGTACTGTAGTGGCCGTCGGCCTTTTCTTCCTGGAGTTCCTTCTTATGCCCTACGACATCGTCGTTCATCCTAAACTGAGACCGCCTGTAGATCCGGAGTTCCTCCCGGCAGCGCTGTGGAACCGCGCCTTCCGCGCCGCCGTCGCGGCCGCCGGCGGAGGCGAGAAACTGGCCATCGCCTTGGAACGGCCGGATGGCTCCGTCTCCGTCTATCGCACCGCCGTGCTCGCCCACTCGGGGCCGGCCGTCGCGCTCAATGAGCGCTACGTCGAGCGCCTGGTGAAGTTCCTGCTGTGGCAGCGCGGCGGCTGCAAGCTGATCATCGCCGGAGACCCCGCCCTCGCCGCCCACATCAGCGGCGTCTATTCGCCGTTCGGCGCGCGCTCCTTCGATTTCGATTTCATGGGCGACAGCGTGTACCGCCAGCCGATGCAGATTCTCGGCGCGCGTTATGAAGATGCGCCGCCAACGAAAGAGATCGGACTGCCGCTGGGGCGCCACCTGGACGGCTGCCGCATCGGCTTCGACCTCGGCGGCAGCGACCGCAAGTGCGCGGCGCTGATCGACGGCGAACTGGTCTACAGCGAGGAACTGGCCTGGGATCCGTATTTCAAGACCGATCCTCAATATCACTACGACGAAATCGACGACAGCCTGCGGCGCGCCGCCGCCAAGCTGCCGCGCGTCGACGCCATCGGAGGCAGCGCCGCGGGCGTCTATGTCGATAACGAGATCCGCGTCGCTTCGCTGTTCCGCGGCGTACCGCGCCAGCTCTTCGACAGCCGCGTGCGCCGGATGTTTTTCGAACTGCAGAAGGCCTGGGGCGGCATCCCGTTCGTCGTCGTCAACGACGGCGAGGTGACCGCGCTGGCCGGTTCGATGGCGCTCGAGGACGGCGCCGTGCTGGGCGTCTCCATGGGCACCAGCCAGGCCGGCGGATACGTCACGCCGCAGGGCAACATCACCGGCTGGCTCAACGAGCTGGCATTCGTGCCCATCGACTACCGGCCGGCCGGACCGCTGGACGAGTGGTCGCGCGATCACGGCGTCGGCGCCCAGTATTTCTCGCAGCAGGCCGTCAATCGCCTGCTCCCCGCCGCGGGCATCGAGCTGCCGAAGGAAATGCCGCTGGCCGAAAAGCTGGTCGAGACGCAGCGCCTGATGGCCGCCCGCGACGAACTAGCCAGGGCGATCTACGAATCGATCGGCGTCTATCTGGGCTATGCGGTCGCCCAGTATGCGGACTTCTACGAGCTGCGGCACGTGCTGGTGCTCGGCCGCGTGATGAGCGGGGAAGGAGGCGATGTGATCCTCTCCACCGCGCGCCAGGTTCTGAAGGAAGAGTTTCCCGAACTGGAGGAGAGCGTGCGCCTGCACGTCCCCGGCGAGAAGGAAAAACGGCATGGGCAGGCGGTGGCCGCGGCCAGCCTGCCCGCCATTCGATAACGCGAGAAAATGGAGACGTGCCAGCTTGCAGAGGTTGGCGGATCAAACCGCTTGCTTGCGCGCGCAGTTCCGCGACGGTTTTAGAGAGGCGGGCTTCAGAGCCGCGAGCCTCAGAGCCGCGAGCTTCAGAGCCGCGAGCTTCAGAGCCGCGAGCTTCAGAGCCGCGAGCTTCAGAGCCGCGAGCTTCAGAGCGACGAGCTTCAGAGCCGCGACCGTAAGGGAGCCGGTACCGGAAATTCCGCAACCAGACACTAGAGCAATAAAGGAACAAGACACGATGCAGTTTCACAACCCCGACGCAGACTTTTTCGTGCCCGACGGCACACCGCAGGAGGCCGCCCTCAAGCGCACCACGCACCTGTGCGTCAGCGCCCATCAGGACGACATCGAGATCATGGCCTACCACGGCATCGCCGAGTGCTTCGGCCTGCCGGACCGCTGGTTCAGCGGAGTCGTGGTAACCAACGGCGCGGGCAGCCCGCGCTCCGGCATCTACGGCCATTACACCGACGACGAGATGCAGTCCATTCGCCGCCAGGAGCAGCGCACCGCCGCCTATGTCGGCGGCTACGCCTGCATGCTCCAGCTCGGCTACCCCAGTTCGGCCGTGAAGGACCCGAAGAGCGAAACCGTGATCGCCGATCTGCTGGCGATTTTCCAGGCTGCGAAACCGGAGGTCGTCTACCTCCACAACCTCGCCGACAAGCACGAGACCCACGTCGGCTCCAGCCTGCGCGCGCTGGCCGCGCTGCGCCGCCTGCCGCCGCAGGACCGTCCGAAAAAAATCTACGGCTGCGAGGTCTGGCGCGACCTCGACTGGCTCTCCGATGATGTCAAGCAGTGCCTGCCGGCTTCGAAGTATCCCAACATCGCCGCCGCGCTCGTGGGCGTCTTCGACTCGCAGGTGAGCGGCGGCAAGCGCTATGACCTGGCCACCGCCGGCCGCCGCCTGGCCCACGCCACCTATTACGCCTCGCATGCCACCGACACCGAGACGGCCATGAACTTCGCCATGGACCTCACGCCCCTGGTGGCCGATCCGGGCCTCGCCGTGGCGCCTTTCGTCACCGCCTTCATCGATAGCTTCAAGGCCGACGTCGAAAAGAAGCTCGCCCATCTCATCGGCTAGTGTTATGTCTCGCAGATTCTTTGACAATCGCCGGCCATTCACCGTGGCGCAGGCACGTGGCGCAGGCACTCAGTCGTGGCGCAGGCACTCAGTCGTGGCGCAGGCACTCGTGCCTGCCGCGTCGACACTCGTGTCGACGCCTGGTCGGCGTTGCCAATCTTTGACTGACACACTACACTAGTCCGCCGTCCCTGCTTTCGGAGCCGTGACGTTGTTTCCGAGCCGCGACTGGTTTCTGAGCCGCGACCGTGAGGGAGCGGTTCTTCGTGTTGTTCCTGAGCCGCGACGGTGTTTTCTGAGCCGCGACCGTGTTTTCTGAGCCGCGACCGTCAGGGAGCGGTTCTTTGTGTTGTTTCTGAGCCGCGCGTGTCAAGCAGCGGTTGCCGCACCCTGATTCGGCACCCTCTCAGGCCCACGCCGACTGCGCACTCCGCCGCTTCGCTATCCTTGGGAGAATGAAGGCCCTCGCGGGCGTCGTCATTTGACGCGCGCATCGGGGCCGTGATTCAACCGTAACAGCCATGCAGGAAGAGCCACTCAGCAGCACCGAGGCCGCCCGGCCGGAACGCGTATCGGTCGCCGGACTGCTCCTGCGCGCCGGCTTCTTCGTGCTGACCATTTGGTTCGGTTTGAATCTGTTCGGCCTGTTCATCCACGAGACGCTGGGCTACTTTCCGGCGGCCACGCTGAGCCCGTTCCTGGCCGCGGCGCTGGCCAGCGCCATCGTGGTCCGGATCTACGAGCGCGGGCGGCTCGCCGACATCGGGATGGGCTGGAGCCAGGCCTCCGCCCGGCAGTTCTGGCAAGGCCTGGCGGCCGGCGCGGGCTCCGCGGCGCTGGTCACCGGCGGGGCACTCATGTGCGGCTTGGCGACATGGGTCAAGAACCCCGACCCTGCCGCCGCGTTCGGCTTCGGCAAGCTCGCCATGGTGAGCATCCTGCTGCTATTCGGCGCAGTCGGCGAGGAACTGATGTTCCGCGGCTACGCCTTCCAGTTGCTGGCCGGTGCTTTCGGGTTGTGGCGGGTCACCATTCCCTTCGCCATCCTGTTCGCCCTGATGCACCTGGGCAACCTGGACATCGGGTCGCCGGCAGCCGGCCAGGCCGCGCAGTTCGGCGTGAATTGGGTGAAGCTCGGCTCGGGCTGGCTCGGCATCTTCAACACCGGCCTGTGGGGTGTGCTGTTGTGCGTCGCCATGTGGCGCAGCGGCGCGCTGTGGCTGCCGATCGGACTGCACTTCGGCTGGAACATCGCCCTGCCGCTCGCCGGCGCGCGGCTGAGCGGGTTTACAATCGTGTTGACAGGCTACGAGCTGAAGTGGAGCTCGAGCGTCTGGCTGAGCGGAGGCGAGTATGGCCCGGAGGCGAGTGTCCTGACCACCATCGTCTGTGTCCTGCTCCTGAGCTGGCTGTCGCGCAGCCGCCTCGAGCGCCAACCTTCCCTGCTGCTCGATGCCCGCGAGGAGCCTGCGCCATGAAGCCGGGCGGCGTCGCGCTGCTGCTCGCCATCGTGCTGCTCGCGTGCGCGCCCGCGCAAACCACGACCGATCAGAAGGGTAAAGAGGACGCCGTCCGCCGCCTCACCGACGAGGAGAAGCTGACCCTGATTCGCGGTCTCTCGGCCGAATACGCCAAGGTGAAGGCCTTTCTGCCGCACTCGAAGAAGGCCCTGCGATTCAACGCTGACGGCACCTACGATAAGGCCGGCTGGCGCGAGGCGGGGACGGAATTCGGCCCCGTGGCGCGCGTCGACGAACAGGTCCAGGTGACCCGGGTGGACCTCGAGGAAGACGAGATTATCCTGGTGATCAATGGCGGCTTCAAACCCAAGGGCAAGTGGTATCAGAACATGCAGGTGGGCGGTGGCCTCGGCGGGACCGGCACGCAGCCGGTAACCAACAAGGACACGCGCAGTTTAGGCACCACGCTCGCGCTCCACTGGACGGGCCGCATCCCGCCCTCCATCACGCCCACGGAGGTGAAGCGGATCCTCAAGCCCGTGCTCGACTTCGACACGCGCAGCGCCTCGGAGGACTACTTCGCCACCCTGCCCAAAGAGATCCAGGAGGCCATCAAAGCCAAGCGCGCCGCCGTCGGAATGACCCGCGATCAGGTCCGGATGGCCATGGGCATGCCTCGCGATAAGGTGCGTGAAACCAAGGACGGCCTGGAGACCGAGGATTGGATCTACGGCCTCCCGCCCGGCCGCATTACCTTCGTCACTTTCGCCAACAGCAAGGTCATCGCGGTGAAGGACGCCTACGCCGGACTGGGCGGAGCCACCGCGCCGCCGTTGAAGCCCGCGCAGTAACGTCGCCGTCATAATCCGGACGTGAAAGTCCGTTGGGATTGGCCGCGCCCCGGCGCGCTTTGTTATCCTGGAATTTCGACTTGCATTCCATTTGAAAGGATCATTTTGCATGGCCATTAAAGTAGCGATCAACGGCTTTGGGCGGATCGGGCGCAACGTGTTGCGCGCCGCGCTCAGTAAGCCCGAGGCGGGCGTCGAAATCGTGGCGACCAACGACCTGACCGACACGAAAACGCTCGCGCACCTGCTGAAGTACGACTCCGTTCTGGGGCGTTTGCACGCCGACGTGAAGTCGGCCGACGGGGAAATCACCGTCAACGGAAAAAGCATCAAGGTCTACAGCATCAAGGTGCCCGCCGAGATCGATTGGTCCAGCCACGGCGCTCAGATCGTCATCGAATCCACCGGCCGCTTCACTGACGCCGCCGCGGCCAAAGCGCACCTCAAGGGTTCGGTCAAGAAAGTGATTATTTCCGCGCCGGCGACCAACGAAGACTTAACCGTCGTGCTGGGCGTGAACGAAGAAAAGTACGACCCCGCCAAGCACCACATCATCTCCAACGCCTCCTGCACGACCAATTGCCTCGGCCCAATGGCCAAGGTGCTCCAGGAGTCGTTCGGCATCGTGATGGGCTCGATGGTCACCATCCATAGCTATACCAACGACCAGGTCGTGCTCGACTTCCCGCACAAGGACCTGCGCCGCGCCCGCGCCGCCGCGATCAACATGATCCCCACCAAGACCGGCGCCGCCAAGGCCATCGGTTTGGTCATGCCCGAGCTGAAGGGCAAGCTGGACGGCTACTCGATGCGCGTGCCGACCCCGGACGTCTCCGTCGTCGATCTGACGGCCATCCTCAAGACGCCCACCACCGCCGAAGCGGTCAATGCAGCCATGAAGCAGGCGGCCGAGGGTAAGCTCAAGGGCATTCTCGACTACACCGAAGATCCGGTCGTCTCCTCCGACATGCTCCACGACCCCCACTCCAGCATCGTCGACGGCAGCATGACCAAGGTCATGGAAGGCACGCTGCTCAAGATCCTCTCCTGGTATGACAACGAGTGGGGCTATAGCTGCCGCCTCGTCGACCTGTGCAAACTCCTCGCCGACAAGGGCCTCTAAGCTCCGACTCGGGACTGCGCCCGGTGGAACCGCCGGGCTCGCCAGCCAACCTCAACGGCCTCGAACGCCCCAGCGGGTCCGGGGCCGTTCGTGTTCTAGCGCATTCTCCAACGCGGTGGCACAACCCGCGTTTCCAGCACTGCCAAGTATATTGACAGCGTATATACGTTACACTACAATCCAATCGTGGCCCTCGGGATCGAGTTCGATTGGGATGCGGAGAATACGAAACACCTGGCGGCCCATCAGGTGACAGCGCGGGAGTTTGAATCCGTCCTGCTGAATGCCCCGCTGGACTTGGAGTACGAGGTGGTGGATGGCGAACCGCGCTACCGGTCGGTTGGCCCGGCGGACTCCGGCCGATTGCTGGTCGCGATCTGGACGCTACGGGATGGCAAGGTGCGCGCCGTGACTGCGTTCCCGGCGAGTGCGACATACAAGCGACTCTTTCGAGCGAGAAAACCATGAAGAAGAAAACTAAACGCGCAGTGCCGGCCTTCGCTTCCGAAGCGGAAGAAGCCGCGTGGTGGTTCGAGAACCGGAAGTTGCACGATAGGGAATTCGCCGCGGCCGTAAAGAAAGGCGAAGCGCAGGTGCTGACCGCGGAGAAGTTGCGGGCGCGGATCGAGGCCTCCAGAGCCAGGACGCCGGCGCGCGTGGTATCGCTGCGGGTTCCGGAAGCGGACCTGGCCCTGGCCCGCAAGCAGGCCGAGCAGAAGGGGCTCCCTTACCAGACCTACATCAAATCCCTACTGCACGAAACGCTGGCCGAGCGCGAGAAGCGCAAGGCAGGATGAGCGCCGAGCGGGAGTCGGAATAGGGCAGGGGAGTCCACGTCCGTTTCCCGTTGCCACGGTGGATGCACGGTGCGCGCACGGCAAATGCACGGTGAAACCATGGTGCGCGCATGGTGAATTCATGGTAAGACCACGCTCCGCGCACGGTGAAACACGCGGCGATTCGCCCTGACCACCCGGGGCTAGAACTGGTCTTCCGGGGCGGGTTCCGCTGCTGGCACTTTGTCCAGCGCGGCCAGGAATCGCTCGCGACTGCCGCGTTCGGCCATTTGCTCCACGCGGCTCCAGCCGGAGAGTTGTTCGGCCAACGCCGCCGCCACGATTCGCTCGACCGATACCTGCTGCCGCGCAGCCAGCTCCGCAATCTGGCGGTACACCGTGTCGGGAACTGTCACGTTCAGAGTCATGGCGCCTCCCCTATTATCGCAAGGAATTCTCGCGGTGGGATCACTCGAACGCTGAAGCGTTCGGCGCCCACAAAATCCTTGGTGTTGAAGGTGAGCAGGAAATCGGCCCGGCTTTCCACGGCTAACTCCAGGACGAAATCATCCTTTGGGTCGGGTAGGAGGGGCCGCCAAAGGAAGAAGATCGGACGCAGATTCGCGTTCGCACAAAGAAAGTCGATCACGCTATCGACGTCATCGCTGTTCAGATCTCCGCCCGTGCAGACGCGCTTCAGCGTCTGCTCATATTCGAGAACCAGCGGCACTGAGAGGTTGATTTGCCATCGGGGATCGCCCACCAGCCGCAACAGACGGTGCGACGCTCCGCGACTGGAGAGCAACGCGGCGACAAGCACATTCGTGTCGATTACTACCTGGTACATGGCCCGCTATCAGCATACTGAAGGCCGCGCGGGAAACGGTGGACGCACGGTGCGCGCACGGTGTTTGCGCGGTGAAACCATGGTGTGCGCATGGTGAATTCGTGGTAAAACCACGGTCCGCGCACGGTAAATTGCCCGTCGCCCCCCTCCCCGGGGGGGGGGCGTATAATTGGGTTGCCATGGCATCAACTCTCGCCCCAAGTATGGGATGGGTCGGAATCGATCTTCACGTACACACCCCCGCGTCGAACGATTACCAAGGCGGCAAGGAAGACGAGGAGTTTGTCCGCATTGCGCAACAAGCCGCTGATTTCCAGGTTGATACGCGCTCGAAGAAAAAAACCGACGCCGGATCTGCACGCATAGGCTGCCTTGCTTTCACCGATCACAACTCCGTCGATGGATACGTTAAGTACGGCGAACTTCTCGCCAAGAAAATACAGTTCCTCGATGCCCTCCGAGGAATGGACCCAAACAATGACCTCGTGGATCGCCTAAAGCCGGAACTGGACTCGATGAAGGCCGTTCGCATCTTGATGGGTGTTGAGGTCAGTTGCGATCCGGGCATCCACATGTTGCTGATCTTCCGAGAGTCGGTAAAGCCGACAGAAGTGCAGGCGTTTATCGCGCACATCTACGGTCACCCCTACTCTGAAGTGGCAGGTAGGCCTGAACTAATAACGAATTGCACCATCATCGGCATGTTGGATAATGCACAGGCCACCTTCGGGGATGATGTGCTCGTGGTGGCGCCACACGTCGACAGTGACAGCGGCTTGATTCAGGGACTTAGAGAGCACGGCCTTAGTCGCATCGCTGTAGTGAACCATCCCTTATTGGCCGCGCTGAGTTTCATCAGAGAGGACTCGCGAGAGTACCTTCGCAAGCTCGCAGCCCAGCCGGATTACAGACGACTGGCCCGGCTTGCGCTAGTTCAGTCATCCGATTTTCATGGGCGTAGCGGAACCACGGTAGGGCAACTGCGCACAGAAGTCAGTGTCTCTGACGGGAAACCGAATTTTCAGAATATTAGGGCGGCGCTAACCGCAGCCACGAAGGTGAAGTGCTCAGTCGATTTCACTAAGGAGGACTACGATGGCGTAGTCTCTGGAAGGGTCAAGTTCGCTTTCAAAGCAGCGGGGGCCCCACCAACCTTCAATTCTAACGATGCTGAAGAACTAGCACGTGCTCTCTGTGGACTGCGCAATAGCTTGGGCGGGATCATTGAGCTCGAGATCTTGGCGGACGTGAGCACAATACAGCCGGACAACATCGTCGAAGACCTCATGAAGCTGGTGGGGGACAAGCTCGAACGCCCGACAGAAAAAATGCGTTATCGGCATTTTCAATTTTCGCCGGGCAAGGGGCGCCTGGTTCTGTTGGTGCCACGTTCGACCCAGCTGGAATCATCGGAGTCGCACATCTATCTGGTACGCGACAATACTGTTGCTGTAGCGACCGCCGCCGAAGTTGAGGGGATCGTAGGTCGAAATATCGCGGCACGTTTTGGAGAACGCATCGAGAGTTCGCTCGAAGATATTTCGCGAGATGCATCGCTTCTCGCACGGACGCCTCTCGGTGTTAGCCTCCTCCTCAGGGTTGAGGACAAACTGCAGTACGGGATTCCATTTGGCCTGAAAGTGGTCGACTATCCAGGGCCTGACACTCGAGAAAAGAACGACCTGATTCATGAGACCCTGTCGGCAGATGCGGATCGTGCACCATTCGGGTTACCCCAGGGTTGCGGGGTCGTTATCAAGCGTCCTCAAGCGCCGCGTGAGAAAGAGCACTACCTCAGGTTTCTCCCGGAACTCACCGAAGTGGACGACACCGTGCTGGATCGCATGGCTGCGCCTATCATTCAAAGGAACAGTATCCTCGTTGCTCCGGGCGGCGTTTCTTTTTTGACGAGCGCAGGCCGACTTCTCGCGCACGGTCCCGTGCTGGCCGTTGAACCGGACAGCGATACTGTGGAGCTGGCAGGCATCTTGGCCTGGATCAAGTCCTCCTTTTTCATTTGGTATTGCGCAGTGCATCTCGGAAATGTGGACCTGTTCCTGCTTCTGCAAGTTGAACATCGTCGCCTCCCTTTCCCCAAAGATGGCAAAGAACTCCTAAAACAGCTGGCTACCGACGCGAGCAACGTGATGATCGACGAGCGGAAGTTCCTCTCAGAATTGAATCGTCGCGTGGCTAGAGGAGAAATCGACAATAAAGAGCAATACAAGATGGCGCAGAAACACAATAGCTCAGCTAATCGGGCGTGCCTCGGGATTGACAAACACATCTACAAGTTTTTGGGTCTGCGGGAAGACGACGTATCGTTCATCAGCCAGACTCTCAGATCAATCGAAATGTCCGACTACGGCGCTGGAGAGGAAGGAGCCGCCGCCGGTACAAATGACGACTGAGACCTTCAACATCGCGACCACGAGGTATGCTAATCGCTGATCTGTCGCGCAAGGAGTGTGGGCGTGCGAATGACGTTTATACAAGCTCGACTGCGTTTCGCCGCCGGACGGCGCTCGATCAAAACACAGATTTCCTCAAGCTGAACAGACTTTGACCGAGGAATCAGCGAGTTGCAGCCCAAAATTCCTCAACGTGAGGAAATTGCCCCTGCGCCCCGGCTCGATCCACGGCGACAATCCCGCTCGCAATCACCGCGCCGGCACGATCCGGATGGCCGCTCCGCCGCCTGGCGCGAGCTTCAGTTTCAGCACCGTGCTTGCGTCGACACTGCGCTTTTCCAGCACGCTCTCTTTCGGCTGCTGCGCGGCATTAGGACCATCCGCGTAGATCTCCGCCGCGTACTTCCCACCGCCCAGGAAACTGAGCGGCACCTCGACCTCGCGCGGATCCCAATTCGTGATGCTGCCGACGTACCACTCCTGCCCCTTGCGCCGCGCGATGGTGATGAAGCGCGCCGGCCGCCCGTTCAGCACGCGCGTCTCGTCCCACGTCGTCGGGACGGCTTTCAGAAACTCGGTTTCTTTCTGGCCGTCGTACGCCGCCGGATGATCCGCCACCATCATGAACGGGCTCTCAAACACGACGAACAGCGCCAGTTGGTGGCAGCGCGTGCCCATCACCATGGGATTCTTGCCGCGCGGTTCGAACTCCGCCTTGGTGACGTTGTTGAAGCCGCCTGGCGTGTAATCCATCGGCCCGGCCAGCATGCGCGTGAACGGCAGCGTCGTATTGTGCACCGGCGTCTCGCGGGCGCTCCATTTGTTGTACTCCGCGCCCATCACGCCCTCGCGCGTCAGCACGTTGGGATACGTGCGGCGCAGCCCGTCGGGCTTGTAGGCCCCGTGATAATCCAACATCAGATGGTGTCCGGCGGCCTTCTGCGCCATGTCGCGGTACCAGTTCACCATCCACTGGTCGGCCCGGTCCATGAAGTCGATCTTGACTCCCGCGACGCCCCATTTTTCGAATTGCGCAAACGCGTCCGCGGCTTGCGCGTCGATGTCCGTCCAGTAGGCCCACAGCCAGATCTGCACATTCTTCGACTTCGCGTATTCGACCAGCTTGGGGATATCGACCTGCGGCTTGAACTTCGTCAAATCGGAGTCGCGGCGGCCGGCGCCATACGCCGCACCCGCGCTCGGCGCCCAACCGGCGTCCACCAGCATGTAGCGGAATCCGTTCCGCGCCGAGAAGTCGATGTAGTATTTCATCGTCTCCGTATTCATGCCGCCTTTGAACGGAACGTTCTTCACGATCTGGCCCGACCACCAGTCCCAGGCCGTCTTGCCGGGCACGATCCACGACGTATCCGCGATCGCGCTGGGCGGATTCAGATTCACCACCATGTTCGATTCCACCAGCCGCCCGGGATCGTCCGCGATCAGCAGCACGCGCCACGGCGATTGCGCCGGCGCCTGGCGAATCACCGAAACCGCCGTCGCTTCGGCCTGCGCGTCCATCGGCCACGGCAGGTGCGGCGCGTTGCGATCTTCAACCCGCGGCGCCAGGCGCGCGGTGAGTACATACTGTCCGTTAAAGACGTTTTGCGCCGGCCCGGAATGCACGAACAGCCCGGCCCAATCGTCGATATAGGCCTCCGTCAGCCCGACCCACGCGACGCCCGGCACTTCCAGTAGCTGCGGCAGTCCAATCAGGTATTCCGGATGCAGGGCTCCGATGGTCAGTTCGTGATAGTCGTCTTCGTTGCTGGTCTGAAAATCGCGCAGGATCAGGCTCCACGTCGTCGCGTCTTTGCTGAAGCAGAACTCGGTCGCTTCGTTGGTAATGCGCAGTTCTTTCACGCCGGCTTGCGCGGGAATGATGTAGCGGAACGCGACGCCATCGTCGTAGGCCCGGGCTTCGATCGTCAGGCGCCGCCCGGCCGCTGTCGTCTCCACCGTCTGCACACTGACCGCGTTGTAGTGGTCGCGAATCGGATTCGATTTCCCGGCGACGGAGTTCCAGGTCTCGTCGCCGGCCGAGTTTTTCGACGACTCGACCCGCACCGCCGCCCCGAGCACCGGCGCTCCTTCGATCGCCAGACCCAGGTTCGACCAATTCAAAACCGGTTTGCCTCGAAACGCGACCCGATACGCCAGTTGACCGCCAGATGCCTGAACCGATTGTCCATGCAAGGTCGCAATCGAGAGTTGCAGCGCGCCGTTGGGCGATTGGACCACAACGGGCGCCTGGGCCGCGGCGCTGCAACCTGCGGCGAAAACGACTAAGCAGAGGATGGCGAATCTTCGATGGGATTTCATATCAGCTATAGCCTATTACACGGCCCCTGCCTTAGGCTCGAACCCGGCATGCAAATGATCTGGCCCTGAGGCGGTATAGTCCGGGACGAGGTTGATCGTATGCGCACCGGGTCATTCAGCCGAATGAACCTGAAGAACCAGTCGGACGTCTCAGGCGGCCGACAGCACGGCCTCGATCCGCCCTCTGCGTCCGCTTTTCGCCTGCGCGTCTTTCGCGCACAACCACCCCAGCATCGCGATGGAGAGCCGCTCGAGATAGGCGGAGAGCACCAGACTGGTATCCGAGCTGGCTGGCGCCGCTTCCACGGTAAAAACCAGCGTGGATGTCTGGTCCGTTCGTAACAGCTCGTCGACGTAATCGTGGATGGCGAGTTCCGAGTCCGGCTTGATCAACCCATCGAAAAAGCTCAGGTGCGCTACGAATCCAAATGCGAATTCCTTCCGCAGGCGCGGCCTCCGATGGGCCGGAAGAATCGTGAGCGCGCCGATGGGGCCGCCGGCCACGCCATCCTCGTGCACAATCGCCAATCCGGCGTCCGCCAGGTCGTAGGCAGTGGTCCGGAATTCGACGACCGGAGAGCCACGCACGTGGTATCTTTCTTCAAAGGCTGCCGGCGCTTCTCTGAGTTTCCGCAGCACCGCGCCGGCTTCCCGCGCCGTCGGCAGGATGCCGGTCACTTCGTGCCGGAACCAGCCCGCGGAGTCCCATCCGTGGATCTGGATATCTGCCTCGCCGGCCGCAACGGAGCGAGAGTTCACAGAGTGCATAGGGCTGGTCTCAAAGCAAGAGAATGGCCAAACCTGCGAGCTTCATATTTTGGGCTCTTAAGATACGTAACTCCTATAGAAAGATCGCCCGCGAGGTGAGTTTCGCGACACGATGGGCCGCGTCGTAGGACGGATAGCCGTCCACAGCTTGAAAAAGCGGTCCCCGTGACACAAATTGGTACACAGGCTCGTTCGACTACGGCACTAAGGCAACCATGCCGGCGAAGTGTTGTATGGAAACTCGACAGCGGGCCGGTACCGTAGGCGCTGGCAAAACCACCGAGCCGCCTGCGGCAAATGCAATTTCTGCAATAGGGAGCGCAGCTTTTGCCGCCTGCTCCGAGGCGTTTCCACCGTGGAACCGCATCAGCGGATCTGGAGGTGGTCTCGCACTAAGGCCAGAGTCGCCCGGTCCTGGTTGCAGCCACCGGTCCAACCGTATAATAGACTTCCTATCTTCCGAAGCTGACTTTATCGAGGTGACCTTATGGACAGTGGTGATCGGGAGAACATCGCTCTCATCCGGTGCTTCATCGAAGTGTGTGTCCGGGCCGACCCGGAGGAGTTTGCCGGCTATTTCACCAACGATGCGACCTGGTGGAATGCACCGTGGAAACCTGTCCAAGGACGCGAGGCCATTCGCGAGACGCTGCGCCGCGGCGCGGAGTGCATGGTTGCTTTGCCTTGGGAGATCCGGCACATTGTGGCGCAGGGCGACATCGTGATGGTGGAGCGAGTGGACCGCTTTCTGGTCGGAGAGACGCGCGTTAGCGTTCCATGCATGGGCATCTTCGAAGTGCACGACGGAAAGATCGCCGCCTGGCGTGACTACTGGGACCTGCAACAGTTCGAGCGGCAGCTAGCGGTCACGCCGCTCGCGCCGGAGTGACGTCGCAAAACCGGCCTGCAACCAGGCCGCCCGGGTCTGCTCCCGTGGGATCTTGGCTTCATTGATCCCGACATGCTTCATCCATGATGCCGATCCGGGAGCGACGGAGTGGTTCGCCCCCCCCGACTCAGCCAGCATGCTTCGCCGGCGGCAAGGCGTCCCGTTGGTCGGCCCTCAAAGTGCACTACGTGTGGGGTGGACAACCCATCCTAGGAGAACAAGTATGCCCGAGTTCGGATCGCCGTTTTCAGGTTTGGCACACGACCGGAAGCTCACGGACGAGGAGCTCGTCAGAGCAATTCGATTTATGGTAGCCGCAGAGTACGAAGCGACTCAGATGTACATGCAGCTTGCCGAGTCAACTGACAACGAGCTGGCCGTGGAAGTGCTCAAGGACATAGCCAACGAGGAGCTTGTGCACGCTGGAGAGTTTCTGAGATTGCTCCGCGAGCTGGCCCCCGACGAAGTGAAGTTATATGCCCAGGGGGCAGACGAAGTTGAAGCGGAAATCGAGAAAATGAAGGTGACGGTTTCCGTTTGAACGCTGCATGCGGCCGCTGGGGTCTTGGCTTCTGAGATTCCCTACACGTTTTACTCCTTCCTCTGATCCGGGTTTCAGAGAATCATTCGGACTACCGGGTTGCCCAGCATGCGTTGCTCGCCGGCGCTGGCCTAGCCTCCGCCGTCTGCCGTGCCGCGCCCGCCTGGAGCCCGCGTCCCATGCCCCGAATCGGAAGCGCGGAGAATCCTCCTGGCTTTGACATCGGCCGTCCACGCCATTCCTTTAGCCCTGAATAACTTGTAAATGACCTATCTTTCGTCCAAAAGGGGTAATGCCCCAGCCCAATAGTGCCGATCTCCTGATCATAAGGGCAGCGCCTCTTGGCGCGGGCCCTCGCCGATCACTTCGCCGTGCGGCGTAGTCGAGCCCGCCAGAGCGATCGCTCAATGAAAGGGGTCAACTATGTCCATCTCCGCAGTCAGCTCCCTCTTCAGCTCCTCTTTGCAGCAGCTGGGCGCTCTCAACTCCACACCAGCCTCCTTGTTGTCTAACGCGATGGGTTCTTCGGCCACATCCCCGACGGGCTCTCAGGGGATTCCGAGCTTCTCCGATCTCATGACCCAGTTGCAGCAGGAAGCCACCAGCGATCCGTCCGTTTTCAAACAGCAGACTGCCGCCATTGCCTCGAATCTGAGCGCCGCCGCGCAGTCCGCCACCGGAACCCAGGCCGCTAGCCTGCAGGGCGTGGCCAGTGAATTCCAGACCGCCTCGCAAACCGGCAACCTGTCCGCCCTCGGTCCCAATGCCGTCTCCGGCAATACGGGGACTCAAGGCGCTTCGGGACATCATCATCATCACCACCGCTCCTCCTTGCAGGATCCGTCGCAGACGAGCTCCACTAGTTCCAGCGACATCATGTCGCTGATTACCGCCAGTCAGGCGACTGCGAGTGCGAGTGCGGCCAACCAGGCTTACGTCAACAGCAGCCTGGACAGCAGCATTCTCGGAAACTGACGATCCGTTGGCGCTTCCATCGCGTCCTGGGTCCGCTCCTCCTGCGGGCGCGATCGCCCCTTCGCACCGTGGCGTTGCGTCCAGCCTTACGCGCGCCACGCACGGCCCCTGCGCCGGGAAATAGCAGGCCGGCCCGGTACAATGAAGCATAGGACCGGGAGGCAGCGAATGGCGGGTTACTATCATCAGGAAGACCTCGCGCATTTCGGCGACATGGGCCAGAACGCGCCCGAGCTGTGGCGAAAGTTCTCGGAATGGTATGGCGCGGTGTTCGCGGAAGGGGCGCTGAGCGAGCGCGAGAAGAGCCTGATCGCGCTGGCGGTGGCGCATGCGGTGCAGTGCCCGTACTGCATCGACGCCTACACGCAGGCGTGCCTGGAAAAGGGCTCGAACCTGGACCAGATGACGGAAGCGGTGCACGTGGCGAGTGCGATTCGCGGCGGAGCGACGCTGGTGCACGGGCTGCAGATGCGTAACGCGGCGGCCAAGGTCAGCATGTGAGCGGCGCCTTTCCACTGTTTGAAGAATCGCTGCGGACGTCGGGGTTGTATCCGCTGACGGCGACAGGCATCGCCGTGTTCCAGATCAACGTCGGCAAGCTGTGCAACCAGACCTGCCGGCATTGCCACGTGGAGGCCGGCCCGAGCCGCACCGAGACGATGAGCCGGGAGACGGCCGAGCTGTGCCTGCGGGCGCTGGAGCAGACCTCGATCCCGACGGTCGATATCACGGGGGGCGCGCCGGAGCTGAATCGGAATTTCCGCTGGCTGGTGGAGCGCTCGCGCGGGCTGGGCCGGCAGGTGATGGATCGTACGAACCTCACAGTTCTGCTCTTGAAATCGCAAGCCGGGCTGGCGGAGTTCCTCGCCGCGCACGAAGTGGAGATCGTGGCCAGCCTGCCGTATTTCCAGGAGCAGCAGACCGATGCGCAGCGCGGGGCGGGCGTGTTCGCGGCCTCGATCGAAGCCATCCGCAAGCTGAACGCGCTGGGCTACGGCGCGCCGCAGAGCAGGCTCAAGCTGAACCTGGTGTACAACCCGGCGGGGGCCTTCCTGCCGCCCGCGCAGCACGCGATCGAGTCGGATTTCCGGCGGGAATTGCAGCGGCGGTATGGTGTGGCTTTCAACACGCTGTACGCGCTGACGAACGTGCCGATTGGACGTTTTAAAGAGTTCCTTGAAGCGAGTGGGAATTACGAGCGGTACTTGCAGAAGCTGGTGGGCGCGTACAATCCGGGCGCGGCGGCGGGCGTGATGTGCCGCTACACCCTGTCGGTGGGTTGGGACGGGACGCTGTACGACTGCGACTTCAATCAGATGCTGGATGTCACGGTGGACCACGGCGCGCCAGCGCACATCCGCGACTTTTCGGCAGAGATGCTGAACCGGCGACGCATTGTAACGGGGCAACACTGTTACGCCTGCACGGCGGGCGCGGGCTCGAGTTGCACGGGAGCGAGCGTCAAATAGCACCCTGCCGGGAGCGGCCTCAGACGGTGTCGAGATGGCGCACGACGGCCGAGGTGAACTGGCGTGTGGTGGCCGTGCCGCCGAGGTCGCGCGTGAGCGTGGCGCCCTCGCGGAAAGTGGTCATGATGGCGCGCTGCAGGCGGTCGGCGGCAGCACCTTCCCCGAGGTGGCGCAGCATCAGAATGGCCGACGACATGAGGGCAGTCGGGTTGGCGACACCCTGGCCGGCGATGTCGGGCGCGGAACCGTGGACGGCCTCGAAAACGGCGCAGTGCTCACCCATGTTGGCGCCAGGGACGACGCCGAGTCCGCCGACCAGGCCGGCGGCGAGGTCGGAGACGATGTCGCCGTATAGGTTCGGCAGGAGCAGAGTGTCGAATGTTTCGGGCCGCATGACGAGCTGCATGGCGGCGTTATCGACGATCAATTCGTTATAGGCAATATCCGGGTAGTTGGCGGCGACTTCGCGGCAGCAGCGGATGAAGAGGCCGTCGGATAGCTTCATGATATTGGCCTTGTGCACGGCCGTGACGCGCCGGCGGTGATTCTTGCGGGCGTAGGTAAAGGCGTAATTAGCGATGCGCATGGAGGCATAACGCGTAATGATCTTAAGACTCTCGACGACGTCCTTGATTACTTCATGCTCGAGGCCGGAGTAGAGATCCTCGGTATTCTCGCGGAAGATGACCATGTCGATATTGACGTCCTGAAAGCGGGTCTTCAGGCCGGGCAGGGTAAAGACCGGGCGGACGTTGGCGAACAGGTCAAGCTGCTTGCGCAAGGCGACGTTGACGCTCTTGAAGCCGCCGGCGATGGGCGTGGTCACGGGGCCCTTGAGAGCCACGCCGGTACGCTCGATGGACTCCAGCACATGGTGCGGCAGCGATATGCCGGCCTGCTCGATGATCGCCGCGGTCAGCTCAGCGCGTTCCCATTCAATCGGTACGCCGAGCGCGGCCAGAACTTCTACGGTCGCATCGGCCACCTCGGGCCCGATGCCGTCGCCGGGGATGAGAGTGATCTGGTAAGCCACTGACTCATGGTAGCGCGCACGGGGCCGGCGCTTGGCCGGGCCCCAACGCGCGATCTTCTAACACATTACTCATCCGGACTAATCGACCGGCCCGGCGGCGCACACATATCATGCCATCGGCTCACAGGCCGAAAGGCAAGGTGGATCAATCACTTCAGGCAGCTACTGGGCGGGAGTAGCTTCGACAGCAGGCGGAGCAGGCGCAGCCGCCTTCTTCCCTACACTCTTTTTTGCCTGCTTGGCCGGAGCCTTCACCGCCGCTTTTTTGGCCGCTGCTTTCTTGGGCGCAGCCTTAGGAGCGGGGGCCGGCTTGGCAGCTTGCTGCGCGGCTTTGACTTTGGCCCAGCGCTTCTTCGCAGCTTCCGCTATGGCCCGTTTGCCGGCAGCGCTGAGCGTCCGCTTCTTCTTAATGGGTGCTGAAGCAACCGGTTTTGATGGTGCCTCGGAGGTCTTCTTCAGGTTCGCCCAGCGTTGCTTTTGCGCGGCGCTGATGAGCTTCCGGGCGGCTGCGCTCATGGTCCGTGTGCGCTTCGCCGGTAAGGGCGAGGCGGCTGGTTTCTTACTCTCACCGGATAACATAGCCTTAAGTTCAGCTACCTTATCTTGCAAGCGCTTCTTCTGCGCTTCAAAGCCTTCCAAGGCTGCGGTAAGGATTTCAGGAGTGAGTTGTGATTTGGGCATGGTTGTGTCGCTAAGTGGTACTATCTCGTCCCTGTCATCCAAGTATCTTCTAGAACTAAGCTAGCGTCAAATGATCCTTCCTGTCTACAAGTAAGGCAATCCTGGGGACGGTTGGGGCAATGGATAAGGAGCCGGACGCTCTCTGAACAGCTAGCCGGGGTAATGCAAGAGCGGAGGGTGGATGGGGCCGGGTATAAGGCAGATCCGATCCGCAGGCTTCCGCCGGGCAGCCTGAAACATGGCCCGGGGCAACGCGGCGAGGCCGGCCTGAGATAGAGTGTCAATAGCCTTCGTCCGGGGCGCCGCTTGGGGATACCGCCGTCGACGACAGTCATTCATCGGGCATTCGGAGCATGGGATTCAGTACTTATCTGGCATTTGTCATGCCGTTGATCCTAGTGACAGGGTGTGCCGCCGCTAATCCCGATCAACTGTTCCAGTGGAAGAACGTGAACATCCAGGGTATGGGCTATGTCACCGGGTTGGTTGCGACGACACGCGCGGGTGGCGCGTACGTATATATGCGAGGCCAGACCGTGCCGTGTAGCGCCCAGGACATGGGCGGCCTTCAAGCAATCAGGCAGAATGCACCGTTAATGGACAGTTAGAGCCGATCGCGGGAAAGCGAACTTCCGGCCGCCGAAATCGATCATATTGAGTTGCGCGACGTAGCGGCCCGGAGCCAGCGATTTGAGCGGCGTCTCGATCAGCAGGCGGCCGGCATTCGGGCGCGCCGGGGCCGATTCGAACACTTTCTTTCCCGCGGAGTCGAACAGACTGAGCGTCGCGGCGACCGTGAGCGGCGGCTGCAGGTCATATACTTCGACCAGTGCGGAGAGGGTCTGCGTGCGCCGGAAAACGTGGGTCACCGAAGGCACCAGGCGCTGGTCGCCGACGATTAGCGGATGGCTCTGCGCGCCCTTGGACGGCTTCTTGCTGGCGGCGGCAATGGCCGCGGCGGAGGCCGCTTCGCGCTGCGCGGTGAGCACGACGCTGGACCGCCAAAAATCTTTAGGCCCGAACTGCGGAACCTGGAAAACGGTCTCGTACGTGCCCATCTTGCCGGTCTCGTTTTCGCGCACCAGCATCTTCAAGCGATACTGGCCGGGCGCGAGTTGGAATCCGGTTTCGTAGAGCAGGTTTTTCGATTTGAGAGTACCGGCTTGCTCGTCGCGCAGGCGGATCTTGATGTTGTCGCGCAACATGGCGACCTGCGCGTCTTTCGCGTTGCGGACCTCGCCCAGGAAGTCGAAGCTGGTCATCTCCTCCGCCGAGCCCTTCTTGCGCAGCGGGATTTCCGTGCCGGGGATTTTTACGGCCACAGGGACAAACCAGTTATTGCCGCCATTGCGGAACCAGTTGATCTCGACCGCCAGCGGGAGCGCGGTGGCCGGGTCGCCGAGCAGCATGGCGTCCTGCAACTGTTTCTCGCGACCCTCCGAGCCCATGGCCTTGAACTCGGCGTCGGCGTAGTAGCCCGAGCGGTAGTCCAGGCTGGCGGCAATCTTCGGGTTCAGTTTCACGTCGACCTTGCGATACTTGCCGTCGCGCCGGTCGTCGGTAGAGTAGAAGCCGAGCACGTAGTAGCTGCGCAGGTCGTGCTTAGCCAGATTGACGCCTTCGCTCAGGTCGTTGTTATCGATCGACGCCTTGCCGCCGGTCTCCGTAGCGACCGTAACCAGCGTGTCCTGCGAGCCGGTAAAGCGGTTGCGCTCGGTGTTCTGCTGGCCGCCGTTGAACATGCCGGCGCCGCGCACCGAGGCCGTGGAAGCGTCCCCGCCGGGCACCAGGGCCTTCAATCCCCGCACGTCCACCGGGTAGATTGAAACGTTCGATCGGACGGCCGCATTCGAAGCCGAACGCAGCCACGCCAGATTGTCCTGGCCCGAGGCGCCCGCGTCCGAGGTAAACCAGATCAAAGCCTTCTTCTCGGGCAGCGCGCCGTAGTGCCGGGCCGCTTCTTCAAGTGCGGCCATGCGGCGGTCGGTAGAGAACAGGTTGAACTCCGAGTTGTCGGCGGTGAACTGGGCGTTGTCCGCGTTCGAGTCGTCGTTGTCGTCGATGACCTGCGTCATGTCTGGCGACAGGCCGGGCGTGTGCCGGTCGAGCGCCGCCAGCAGCAGGTCTTTGTCATTGGTCAGTTCCTGGTCGACCACCACCGCGTTGCCAAAACTGAGCAGCGCCATCAAATCGCCCGGGCCAAGTTGTTCGCGGACCGCCTTCTCCGCGCCCTCCTTGGCGCGCAGTTGTTCCGCCGGACTCATTGAGGTCCAATCGACATACAGCACCAGCAGCCGCTTGTCCTTGAAGCGCGCGCTGGTGGCCGCCGGGGCCGCTTCTTCCACGGGCTTGGTCTCCGGCGCGGCGCGAACTTCGAGTTTCTTCTCCTCCGGCTTGGTCACCGCATCGCTCAGGCGCTGGAATTCAAACACTGAGATGGCCTGCTGCTTGCCGTTCTCAAGCACGGTGAAATCTTCGGGCTTGAGGTTCTCGACGGGCTTGCCGTCTTTGCCGCGCACGTACACCGAGACCAGGACCAGGTTCGACGAGGTCTTGAAGACCGGGATGTCGCCCGCCTTATCCGCCGGCTTCTGCTGTGCAGGCAGCGTCGTGAGGCCCCAATAAGCCGCGACGAAAACGAAAAACATTAATGAGATAATGCGGCGCATGGTGAATCAGAACCTCACTCTCAGGACCAGGGAAAGAGTCCGCATGACGCCGGCCGAGACCGGCAATCCGTAGTTAGCGGAGTTGACCACCGTACCCCACGACGTGATGTTCACATGATTCAGAATGTTGTTCGCCGAGAGCCGGATGTCGAGACTGCGGCGGGCCGAATCACCAAATTGGATGGTGCGCCCGAACGTAGCGTTGAGCCCGATGGAACCGGGACCGGGAATCGTGCCGCGGCCCGCGCTGCCGTAATCGCCTGCCGCGGGCGTAGTGAAGGCCAGCAGGTTGAACGGGCCGGAGCCGGCGGAAATGGGCAGGCCGGTCGCATCGGCGCGCGTTGCACCGACTGCGCCGGTGCCGGATTTGTCGGCCGAAGTGCCGAGCACCGTCGCGGTCAACGGCGCGCCGGTCTGCAACGTCAGGTTCGCGGTCGCGCTCCAGTCGCTGAGCAGTTTCGCGCCGAATGTTTCGCCGCGCTTCATGTACTGGCCGCGCGGGCCAAAGGGCGACACGGCCAGCGTGGTGAACGTGAAGACGTGCCGGTGGTCGAAAGAGGAAAGCCCACGGTCGGCTTCAATGTCGTTGGGGTTCTGAATGATCGTGCTGCCCGCGCCGCCGATGCTGGTGGCGTCGTCGATAGACTTCGACCACTGGTAGTAGGCCGTGTATTGCAGGCCTTTGCGCAGGCGCCGGTTCAGCCGCAATTGCAAAGCGTTGAAAATCGAGTTGCCCACGGTTTCGTAATACGTGAAGCCCGAAGCATTGTTGATCAGGGAACTGCCGGAGGCGCCGGAGGAGAGAACATTCGGCCAGATCCCGTCCAGCATATGCGTGCCCTTCGTGCCGAGGTAGGTCACGCTGCTCACCAGCGACCCGGGGAGTTCATGCTCGATGCTCAGATTCCATGTGGTCGCGTACGGAGTCCGAAGGTACTTGTCCACGGCGTAGGTGTTCTTGATGGTGACATTCGCGGGGCCTGTGAAAGGATCGCTGAGCGTAAGGACGTTGTCGGCGGCGCTGGTGAAAGTCGAGGTCTCGGCAAACGGCGGTTGCGCGGTCAGCAGCCCAGGGATGCGATTGTAAACCGTGTTGTCGTAGAACAGCGAAAAGCCCGACCGGATCACCGTGCGGCGCTTGAACCCCGGGCGGTAGGCGATGCCCACGCGCGGAGAAAACTTGTTGAAGTCGGGCTCGACCAGGCTGGCCGGGAACTGGCCGCTGTAAGGACCCGTCCCGCCGGCCACCACCGGCGCCACGGCCGCGAATCCGGGCGCGACGTCGAGGTTGTCCATGCGCCCGTACTTCTCGGTAAACGGCGCGGCGTAATCGTAGCGTACGCCGAGATTCAAGGTCAGGTTCTTGCGTACGCTCCATTCGTCCTGAAAATAGCCGTCGGCCGCGTTCGAACGCGGATATGTGTCATAGCCGCCAGAGCGCAACGTGGCCTGCTGCACCGAGCCCAGCAGGAAGTCGGCGAAGTCGAAACCCGTCCCCGGCGTCGCATAGCCGTTGGCGCCGATGGATGCCGTCGCCGATCCGCCGAAAAACAAGGTCCCGCGCGCATTCTGCTCGAGCAGCAAATCCCAGATGTTGCGCGTGTAGTCGAAGCCCATGTAGAAGGCGTGCTTGCCGCGCGTGTAGCGCAGCCCGCCGGATTGGACCAAGGTTTCAACGCGCCGCAGCGAGGGGCTCGAATCGCTGAGCCCCATGAAGTTCGTGAAATTGAGATTCGGCGGGCCATAGTTGAGCGGCGTCTGGCTCAGGCCCTGAATGCCGAGTTCGCCGGCGATGTCGGCCCCGTTGGCGAAGTAGGGCGTAGTCTCGTTCCGGTTCAGGTTGAGGCGCGAGCTGAAGTTAATCACCATGTGTGGCGAGATGGTCCGGTTGTAACCGATGGACGAATTGATGCCGTAGCCGGAGGTGAGATCCTTGAAATCGAATGGCTGCAGGGTGTAGCCGGAGCGGCGCTGGTAGTTGAGCGAAAAGTCGAAGCGGTTGGTTCGAACGGATTTGTTGAGGCGCGTGTTCAGCGCGTCCGTATCCTGCGGCGTGGTCGAAAGCAGGCGGTAGTTCTGCGTGGCGCCGGGCTGGTTCGGCAGGGGAATGAACGGCAGCAGGCCGGTGGCAATGGAGCTGATCTCCGAGGCCGGCAGGATGTTGGCGGGGATGGGCAGCTTGGTCGTGGGGTCAAACAGCGAAACCGGCGTTTGCGTGCCCGGGACGAAGGTCGACGAGAAGTCGCCACCGCGCTGCGCCGCGGTCGGGACGATGCCGAAGGAGGAGTAAGGGTTGGCCCCGCGGTTGCCGGTGTAGTTGATGAAGAAGAAACTGCCGCTGGCCAGTTTGGCGGGGAGCGGCAGTGGCCCGCCGATGGAAGCTCCGTAGCCCGAGTTGGTGTAATGCGGATTGGGGATGGAAGCGCCGTTGAGAGCGAATGGAGATGCATCCAATGCGGAATCGCTGAAGCTCCAGAAAGCGCTGCCGCGATACTGCTGGCGGCGGTTGGTGGTGTTGTTGCCGAATACCGCCGGACCGCCGGCGCCGCGCCGCGCGCGCATCTGCGCGATCGCCTTCTGGCGCTCCTCGGGAGACATATTTGCGAAGTCGGGACGAGCTCCACCGCCGCCGAAACCGCCTCCACCGCCCCCACCGCGTCCGCCGCCACCACCGCCGCCGAAACCGCCTCCGCCGCCTCCGCCGAAGCCTCCTC